>Ga0307287_10000760_pt1 | contig 10961 bp, 12 predicted proteins | sample ER_DNA_141_FD_194485 | JGI IMG/M metagenome (GOLD analysis project Ga0307287, IMG submission 194485) | Bulk soil microbial communities from the East River watershed near Crested Butte, Colorado, United States - ER_DNA_141 | ecosystem: Environmental > Terrestrial > Soil > Floodplain | place...
AACCAAGGCTGCTCGGAATCGTGCTGACTCATCGACATCTCGATCACTCGGAAGGTGCTGCGCTATTGGCCAAGCGGGCTGGCTGCGGCGTACGCGCCGCCGATCCGGAATTCCGCATCGGAGCCGACGGGCTTGCTGCAGGCGAGCTGCTCACCCTCGGCTCGATAACGCTCGAGGTGGTCGAGACGCCCGGTCACACCAGCGACTCGCGCTCGTTGCTGATCTTCGGCCCTGACGGAGTCAGCCGGCTGATCACCGGCGACATGGTGCTCGGCCGCGGTACGACGGTGATCACTCATCCGGACGGCGACCTTGCGGCGTACCTCGGATCTCTCGATCTCTTGGAGGCGCTAGTCACGGCCCAGCAGGTGGAGGAATTGCTCCCGGGTCACGGGCCAATCGTCAACGATCCGATCGAGTGGCTGTCCTTTTATCGGCGGCATCGGTTGGAACGGCTGGATCAGGTTAGGGCCGCGCTTGCCGCAGGGGACCGTACACCGAGCGAGGTCGTTGCGCGGGTATATGCCGACGTCGATCGCAGCCTGTGGCCGGCGGCCGAGCAGTCGGTCCGGTCCCAGCTGGAGTACCTCGAGAAGGTTTAAGCAGTGAGGGAAATCGCTCAGCCAGCTCATTCTCGCCACACAGGATGCTCATAGGCTTCTGAGTCAACCTCGATGTCATGAACGCAAACGAGCAGCCAGAAAACCACACCCCAGACTTCAGACAACCTCAGGCCCAGGGTCCGAATGAGGAACAGACCGTCATCTTGCCGAGTGGTCAATATGGCGGCTACACCGCGTCCGACTTCCCCGCACCCTCCGGTGTGCCGCCGCTGACCCCGAACCAGGCTCCGAACCCGGCGCCAACCACGGTTCTGCAGCGGCCGAAACGCCGAACTGGTGCTTTGATCGCCGGCGCGGCGATCGCGGCTGTGCTGGGTGCGGGCGCGGGCATTGGCTCGTACGCCTTCCTAGCCGATGGCCAGAATGCCTCGCCGCTGAATGTCACGAGCGCAGCACCGCCGAGCCCGACACTGAACGGCACTGTCGCGGCAGCCGCCACGAAAATTGAGCCGTCGCTGGTCACGATCGCGGTGCAGTCAAACGGCAGCGGTGCCATCGGCAGCGGCATGGTGCTTGACAAGGACGGCAACATCCTGACCAACAACCACGTAGTCGCGGGCGCTGGAGATCAGGGCACGATCGCGGTCACGTTCCACAACGGCACGACCGCCACCGCGAAGGTTGTCGGAACCTCTGAGTCGAATGACCTGGCGGTGATCAAGGTCGACGGCGTAAGCGATCTGAACCCCGTCACGTTCGCCAAGTCCGGCGAGCTTCAGGTCGGCCAGACCGTCGTCGCCGCAGGTGCGCCGCTCGGGCTCTCGGAGTCGGTAACCAGCGGCATTGTGTCCAACACCGCCCGTCCTGTCCGGTCTGGCGACAACAACGACGCGGTCTATCTCGCGGTGCAAACAGACGCTGCGATCAACCCAGGCAACTCCGGCGGTCCCCTTGTTGATCTCAACGGCGCCGTAGTGGGTATCAACTCCTCGATCGCTAGCACCAGCTCGGGTGCCGACGGCGGCCAGCCTGGCAACATCGGCATCGGCTTCGCCATTCCCTCTGACGTGGCAGCACGTGTCGCGAACGATCTGATCACGACCGGCAAGTCCAGCAATGCACAGCTCGGAGTGCAGCTGAGCGGTTCTGACTCGGAGCTGCCCACCTCTACCGGAGTTGCTCTCGGTCAGGTTGTGAGCGGCGGCCCAGCTGACAAGGCCGGCTTGCGCGCTGGCGACACGGTCACCAAGATCAACAGCTTTGACACGACGACGACAGATGGGCTGATTGCTGCGACTCGGTTCTATGCGCCCGGGAGTACTGTCAAGGTCACCTTCGTCCGCGACGGTGGTGCTCCGCAGATCCTAGACGTGACCCTCGGCACCGCCTGATAATTCCCGGCTCGCCCGTACCCGTACAGGTTGAACGCGCGAGCCGGGGCACTACCTCCAAGAGGCTGCACCCTGTGGTTGTCGCAGGCTGCAGCCTCTCTGCCTTCGAAACGGACGTGCACGTGCGCTCCTGCTGCGATACACACATAGCAACGTGTGTATCGCGAAGGGAACCAACGTGCACGTTCGTTTCTGCAGGAGGCGGGGAGGATAGAGCGGTTCGTTACCTAGCCCGGCGCTCTACCCGTTCGACATCAAGGATCGTGACCGAGCGCGGCTCCAGCCGGATCCAGCCGCGGGCTGCGAAGTCGGCCAGCGCCTTGTTCACCGTTTCGCGTGAGGCGCCAACCAGCTGGGCCAGCTCCTCCTGCGTGAGGTCGTGGTGTACGTGCATGCCGTCGTCCCGCTTGTCCCCGAACCGCTGCGCCAACTCCAGGAGCTGCTTTGCAACCCGGCCCGGGACATCGGAAAAGACCAAATCGGCCACCACGTCGTTGGCGCGTCGTAATCGCGCGGCGAGCTGACCAAGCAAGCCCTGAGCCACCTCGGGACGACCGGTCAGCCAAGGAATCAGCTCATCGTGCTCGAGTGTCCGCAACTCGCAGGCCGTAACAGCTGTGGCGGTTGTTGATCGTGGTCCCGGGTCGAAAACGGACAGCTCGCCAAACATCTGCCCCGGCCCCAGCACAGCCAGCAGATTCTCCCGGCCAGCCGAGCCACTGCGGCCCAACTTGATCTTGCCGCTGACCACGATGTAGAGGCGATCCTCCAAGTCCCCTTCATGAAAGAGCACATCGCCTTTGTTGAGATGGAGCTTTCCCATGGCGGAGGAGAGTGCGGTCGCGGCTTCGTCTTCCAGTCCGGCAAATAGCGGTGCCTTCTTGAGGACTTCCGGATCCACGCGGTACCCCCTTCCTGATCACCGTACGGCTCTCGCTGGCAAGGCTACCGTTGAATGCTCGGGAACGTCAGGGCCCAAAGATGGCTCTCAACTACTGTGATGGCATGAGTTCGAATACGCCTGGCGGCAGCGTCGGGCTGGCCTCTGATGCCGCTGACCAGGCACCCTTCCGGTCGTTCGACAAATCCCGTACGGCGCTGGTGCGCCGTGCCCGCGCTATGAACCGCATCCTGGCGACGACCTATCCCGATGCCCATATCGAGCTCGATTTCACCAACCCACTAGAACTCCTGGTGGCCACGATCTTGTCCGCCCAGAGCACCGACAAACGCGTCAATCTGGTGACGCCGGTGCTCTTCATTCGCTATCCCGACGCCGCCGCCTACGCCGCTGCGGACCGTGCGGATCTGGAGGAGCTCATCAAGCCGACGGGCTTCTTCCGCGCAAAGACCGATACCTTGATCAAGCTGGGGGCAGCGTTGACCGAGCGCTTCGACGGTGAAGTGCCGAAGCGAATGAAGGATCTTGTCACACTCCCCGGCGTCGGCCGGAAAACCGCCAATGTGGTGCTCGGCAACGCATTCGGTATTCCCGGCATCACCGTCGATACCCATTTCGGACGACTGGTGCGACGGTTCGGCTGGACCACCGAAATCGACCCGGACAAGGTCGAACTTGCAATCGCCACACTGTTCCCGCCCAAGGACTGGACGCAGCTCTGCCACAACATCATTTGGCATGGCCGGCGCCGCTGTCACGCCCGGAACCCCGCCTGTGGCGCCTGTCCGGTCGCTCGCTTGTGCCCCGCGTACGGGGAAGGAGAGACCAATCCGGCCAAGGCGGCGAAGCTGGTACGGGAGCCACGGGGATGAAGATGACGGCTCCGCGCCGCCCGATCACACACCGACACCGAGGACCGGCGTGGTCGAGAAGTCCGCACTGGTCGGAAATTCGACATCGAGAGTGGGCTCCCGATGTCGAGAAGTCCGCACTGGTCGGAAATTCGACATCGAGAGTGGCCTCCAGCGGTCGAAAAGTCCGCACTGGTCAGAAATTTGGGTACGGGCGCAGAGGCTGGCTGGCAGCCGTAGTCATGGTGCTCCTCTCGACGGTTCTTGCTGGTTGTGGTGGGTCTCCGGCGGTTCCCAAATCGAGTACGCCCATGGCGCCGCCGAGCGAGGCTGCACCGAGCCCGGAGTCGACGGCCGATCTTGCTGCAATGAAGAAGGCGGCCGACATTGCCGACTGTCCGGCATCGGATCCGAAGGTAGCTGCGATCTCATCCGGACTCCCCGATGTGGTGTTGCCATGCCTTGGCGGCGGCCGTGCGGTTCGCCTCGCCGGACTGCGCGGGAAGCCGATGATGATCAATGTCTGGGCGCAATGGTGCGGACCATGTCGGGAGGAAGCGCCGTACCTCACCGAGGTGGCCACGACGAACAAGTCCGATCTGCGGATCATCGGGATTGATCATGATGATCCTCGACCTGAGCTGGCGATCGAATTCGCGCAGCTATCCACATGGAGATATCCGCAGCTCGCCGATCCCGACGTCGTGCTCCGCGCGGCGCTACAGATCAGCGGACCGCCGCAGACCTTCTTCGTACGACCGGACGGCACGATCGCCTTTCGCCATGCTGGGCAGTTTCATTCGGCGGCGGAAATTCGGGAACTGGCACGTCAACATCTTGGAGTCACTCCATGACCAACGCGGACATGGAGCGACCGGAGTGGCTCAAGAACCTGACCGTTGCCTTGTCGGAGCAGTCTCGACTGGACCGAGTGGTTGCGCTCCGGCCAGGAATCGGGGCACGCCCCGCTGCTGTGTTGATCTTGATCGGTGACGGTCCGGACGGCCCCGAGATCATGTTCGTGGAGCGAGCGGCGGACATGCGTACGCACGCCGGCCAGATCGCCTTTCCAGGTGGCGCTGCCGAAGACGGTGATCATGACCTCGCCGACACGGCACTGCGCGAGGCCGCTGAGGAAACGGGTGTGGACCGGAGCGGGATCGAGGTGCTCGGCGTGCTGCCGCCCGCCCACCTGGACGTCAGTGGGTTTGACGTCACGGCCGTCATCGCCTGGTGGCGGCAACCGAGCCCGGTAGCGGTGATGGATATCCGAGAAGCCGCATCGATCGATATCGTGCCCGTGGCCGTACTCACTGATCCCGACCATCGCGCCCAGGTGCATCATCCATCGGGCTATACCGGTCCGGCGTTCGAAGTGAATGGGCATCTCATCTGGGGCCTTACCGCGCACCTGCTCGATGGCGTACTCGACCTTGCTGGGTGGCAACGGCCATGGAACCGGCGCCGGGAGCTACCCATTCCCGCGCGCTACCTGACCGACCGGAGTACCGACCGAGGAGGTCCCGATGCCCACTGATGATCACCGCTCTGACCTACTGACACGCTGGAATGCCACGCTGCCCCGGCAGCCCGAGCTCGGCGAGCAATTGATCTTGCGCTACAGCGAGCCGCATCGTCACTACCACACTACGAAGCACCTGCTTCAGGTGCTCACCATGATCGATAAGCTGGCCGATGATCATGATCTTTTCCTAGTACGGCTGGCCGCGTGGTATCACGATGCCGTTTATGCCATCCCGCCAGGTCAGGTCAGCAATGAGGAAGCCTCAGCGCGATTGGCGTTACGCGAGCTGAGCTGGGTCGGGCTCGAGCAGGAGGATCTGAATCAGGTCGCACGGCTGGTACGGCTTACCGAGACTCACCTACCTGGACCGCGCGACCCGGAGGGGGAACTGCTCTGCGACGCGGATCTGGCAATCCTGGCATCCGATCCGACGGATTACGCCGACTATGTCGCGGCCGTACGCGTCGAGTATGCCCAGGTGTCCGAGCAGGACTTCCTCGCCGGACGGCTAGCCGTGCTTACCGACCTTGCCGACCGGGAGATCTTCCGCACGGCCAAGGGACGTCATCTCACCAGTGCGGCCCGGGCCAACCTCGGCACGGAGATCAATGCGTTGATCGGGCGTCTTGATGTCCCTGTGGAAGGATCCGATGTGTGATCTCTGAGCCGACACAGACCCACGCTGTTCCCATTGACCGTCCGATCGACTGGTGGAAGTCAGCGGTGGTCTATCAGATCTATCCACGCTCTTTCGCCGACAGCAATGGTGACGGTACGGGCGACATTCCCGGGATGTTGTCGCATCTGGATCACCTGGCCGCGCTGGGCGTGGATGTGGTCTGGCTCTCACCGGTGTACGCCTCGCCGATGGATGACAACGGCTACGACATCAGCGACTACCAAGACGTCGATCCGCTCTTTGGCACGCTCGAAGATCTCGACCTGCTGATCGCCGGGCTGCATGAGCGGGGCATCAAGATCGTGATGGATTTGGTGGTCAACCACACCTCAGATGAGCACCCCTGGTTCATCGAGTCGCGAGATCCTGCCTCGGCCAAGCGGGACTGGTACTGGTGGCGGCCAGCCCGGCCGGGATTTGAGCCCGGCAGCGAAGGGGCGGAGCCGACGAACTGGGAGTCAGCCTTTACGGGCTCGGCATGGCAGTTCGATGAGCGCAGCGGCCAGTACTACCTGCACCTCTTTAGCCCCAAGCAGCCGGACCTCAACTGGGAGAATCCCGAGGTACGCCAGGCGATCTACGACATGATGAACTGGTGGGTCGACCGTGGTATCGACGGATTCCGGATGGACGTGATCAACCTCATATCCAAAGGCCAGCTCATCGATGGCGAGCCACCACCTGGCAGGACCCGGGCACACAGTTTCATCTTCACCGCAAATGGTCCACGGCTCGATGAGTTCCTCGCCGAGATGAACGCGGCGGTCGGTCTGGACGAGCGAAACCTGCTCACTGTTGGCGAGATGCCCGGGTCGACGGTCGAGGTCGCTCGCAGAGCGACCGACCCCGCTAACCACGAGTTGAGCATGGTGTTCACCTTCGAACATGTGGGCCTCGACTCGCGGCGAGATGGCGGCGGAAAATTTGATCTTGTTCCGCTGTTGTTGCCAGCGCTGAAGAAGAATCTGGCCGAGTGGCAGGTGGCTTTGGCCGATGTCGGCTGGAACTCGCTGTACTGGGACAACCATGATCAACCCCGGGCGGTGTCGCGGTTCGGCAATGACAGCCCCGAGCACCGGGCGAACTCCGCCAAGACGCTCGCCACTGTGCAGCACATGCACAAGGGGACGCCGTACGTCTATCAGGGCGAAGAGCTCGGCATGACCAACACCTACCTCAGCAGCATCGAGCAGTACCGCGACATCGAGTCCATCAACTATCACACGGCGGCGCTGAGCCTGGGCATGGAAGTTGAGGCCGTGCTGAACTCGCTTTCACTCAGGAGTCGGGACAATGCCCGTACCCCGATGCAATGGGACGACCGCTCACATGCCGGCTTCACCGACGGGATTCCCTGGCTGCCGGTCAACCCCAATTACGTCACGGTCAACGCCGCAACCCAGCTGGATGATCCGGATTCGGTCTTCCACCACTTCCGCAAGCTCATCAAGCTGCGTCATGATCATCCGGTGGTCGTGGATGGCCGCTTCGCATTGTTACTTCCTGATCATGAGCAGATCTGGGTGCTCACCCGAACGCTGGATGAGCAGATACTGATGATGATCGCCAACTGCTCATCCGATCCCGCGAGTGTGCCCCCGGATGCTATTCCCGATCTGTCCGGAGCTCGGGTGCTCCTGACCACCCACGGTGACTCGACGTCGCTCGAGCTGGAGCCGTGGGAGTCACGTATCTACCTCCTTGGCTGAGCTGGTCTGCTGAGTGGCTTGTAGCGGAGCCGTTTGACTGTCGGCCGGCGTGTTGAAACTCCGGGCCCGAGCGATGAAAGGCAATGCGAGCGCGGTGCCGGCTGCCGAGAGCACGTAGGACATCGGGTAGCCCCAGACGTCGGCGCTCTTGCCGAGCGCAGGCTGCGCCACGATCCCGCCCGCGTTGTCGATCAGTGAGTCGAAGGACAAGATGGTCGCTCGCTGCTGGGAGGGAATCATGCCGTTGAGGTAGGCCTGCCGGATGGGCCGGCTGGCAGATTCCGCCAGTCCTAAGATCGTGATCGCGGCGACCACCAGCCAGAAGTTGCCGACCAGTCCGATCACGACCAACATCAGCACGCTGATGCTGATGGTGATCAGCAATGCCGACGTACGGCGCCGGAAAGCTCCACGGATTCGCTCGGTGAGCAGGCCGCCGACAATCGCGGCGCCAGCACTGATCGCCGCGACTAGGCCGGCGATCCCGTAAGCACGCGGATTTCCCCAAAGTTCCAACAGGTATGGCTGCAGCGCATAGAACACATAGATTCCTACGCCACCGCTGAAGAAGCCGGCCAGCATGGTTGCCCGGACTGCCGGCACCTTCAGGCCATGCTCGACCGAACTGTCGACGATCCTCCTCATCTCAGTCAGCGGCTTCCCACCGCGATCGGGGGTAAAGCCGATGTCATGCATGGCGAACAACGCAAGCACAAAAACCCCGATCAGGATTCCCCCTCGCAGCACGTACGGCACGCCGAGGTTCGTCAACTGCGCAATATAGCCGCCGGCCACTGAGCCGCTCAGCATCGTCGCTCCACCGACAACCTGACCACGGGCAAAGACGCCCTCGAGCTGACCATCAAACCTGGTTGCGGTCAGCGCGTCGACCAGCCAGGCCTCCGTAGCACCAGAGAAGAAGGTGAAGCCGAGCCCGAGCAGCGCGGAGACAATTGCCCACCAGACGAACCCGGAGCGCAGCTGCCAGAGGAGTACATAAAGTCCAGTCGTCGCGGCCAGGGTCAGCGTTCCGCACAGGAACGAGGCGCGTCGCCCCCAACGGTCCGCGACGATTCCTGTCGGAATCTCGAAGAGCACCATGCCTGCGGTAAAGAACGCGTTCGCCGCGAATGCTTGGAAGTTACTGAGGCCAGCATCCAGCAAGAAAATCGTGTTGATGCCCCAGATCAGCGACGCCGCCAAGGTGTTGCCCGCAGTCAACACGTAATACGTGCGACGGACCGTGGTGGAGGTCTGCTTCACCCACCCGACATTAATGCGCGAGTTTGCCGAAAAGAGGTGCCCTTGGCCTGTCGAAGGGCTCATCCCCTCGCGCTTCGCTCAGCGCACATGTGACGGCGCGGGCGATCACAGAGCCGTCAGCCAATCGATGATCGCCGACGCCATCGTGAACAGTGGAATGAGCTGATCTTCTTGGCCATGAATGGACAGCAGCGGTATGGCTCGTGGTTGCCGCAGCACGCGACGGAAGTCGCGGCCCATGCTACGGAAGCGATTTCGAACGAACATCCGCTGGTACTCCAAGGCGCAGTGCGGGCTCGGCCACAGCATCAGGGCGTCGCGATAATGTCGCGCTTCTGCTGACGTGAGGAATCCACGCCCGTCGACGGCCCGGCTGCGGAGCAACTCCTCGATGTAGAGCCCGTCATCAGCCATGATGCGACGCTCCGGGAACAACGGCACCTGGAAAAACGCCAGAGTAGGAAGATTGCTGCGCCACGGGAAGGCGAGTGGATGTGGCGCCGCGACGCTGATCAGGGCGCGGACCGGAACTGGCGCGTACGCGGTGGTGGCCCAGGCGGCCATGCCACCCCAGTCGTGGCCGACGACCACACCGCTGGAGAATCCCAGGCTCTTGATCACCCCGGTGACATCGAACGCGGTGGTCTGTGGGTCGTACCCGCGAGGGGTTTTGTCGCTCGCGCCGTAGCCGCGCAGGTCCATCGCGGCCGCACTGAATCCAGCCTCGTCGAGTGCCGGCATCTGGTGCCGCCATGCCCACCAGAACTCTCCGAATCCATGCAATAACAGCACGAGCGGCCGGTGTGGACTGAAGTGTTCGCCAACGGCCACGTGGAAGCGGACTCCATTGGCAGCGATGTCACGGTGCTGCCACGGTCCATCGAGCAGGATGTCGCGGACCCCGGCCCCTGCCATGGCGAGTCGGTTGCGATCCCGGCCGGCTGCCTACCCGGAACGCTCAGGCAACGGCTTTGGTGCGGGCACCACCTGGCCCTCGATCTGGGGTGCCCTCGCGGCGGCAAGTGCGTGCTGTGCCGCGTCTTGTACCTCAGTTACCGTCCGGTTGGCCTGCGCCATCGTCCGCTCTGGGCCCTTGATCTTGCGGACCAGCAGCAGCCCGATTCCAGCGCAGATGCCGGCGATCAAGAGCAGTGCGCCGCCCACGATCAAGAATGCGAGCCACGCTGCGAGGCCGGCAGCGACCAGGCCAAAGGCGGCGGCGAAGTAGAAGATGATCGTCGCGGAGAGCGCGAAGTAACCTGCGACTCCGAACAGCCCCGCACCAGTACCGCCCAACTTGGCAGCGGGCGTGAGCTCGGTCTTAAGGAGCTCGATCTGGTCCTGCACCAATAACTTCACATCATCGGTGATGTTCCGAATGATGTCTCCGATCGGAAGATCAGCCACGTCGGCTCCTCTCGTCAACTCCTGAGCTTATCGATCTTCGGGTGACGTTTCTCCGCACAAGCTACGTGACTGGGCTTTTGGAAAGATTCCAGCCGGGAGAACGCGAGATCACGTGCGTTTCACCATACTGAGGATCGAGGAGGTTTCGATGCCGGCTTCCTGTCTGTCTGGTTCGGGAGGCGCAGCCAGGAGTCGATGATGAGGCTGTCGCCGCCTTGATAGTGGAATACCTGACGTGGGCGATGGACCGGCTTGCCAGCGACTACGGCGTCGACGAGCCGCCGACCCATCCATCGTTGGTCCGGGACAGCTTGGTCAACTACCGGCCGCCGATTGGAAAGCTGCTGCTTGCCGAGTGCGATGGTCAGCCAGCCGGTGTCGGCGCGCTACACATGCTCGAGGCGGGCACGGCGGAGGTGAAGCGCATGTATGTCGCGCCCGTTTGGCGAAATCGACGAGTGGGCTCCGCAATCCTTGATCAGCTGCTTGACATGGCGTGGGAGATGGGCGCGAGCACCGTACTGCTGGACACGTGTCGATTTATGACCGACGCACAGCGGCTTTATAGATCGCGCGGTTTCGTCGAGCGCTCGCCCTACGAGGGAACCGAGATCCCTCTCCGACTGCAACATCTGTGGATCTTCTTCGAGCGGTCCGCCGGGCGTTTCTCCG
>Ga0307287_10000762_pt1 | contig 10940 bp, 10 predicted proteins | sample ER_DNA_141_FD_194485 | JGI IMG/M metagenome (GOLD analysis project Ga0307287, IMG submission 194485) | Bulk soil microbial communities from the East River watershed near Crested Butte, Colorado, United States - ER_DNA_141 | ecosystem: Environmental > Terrestrial > Soil > Floodplain | place...
CTTGCATCGGGCGGCCTCGTCGGCACCGGCCTGGGGCGCGGGTCGCCGGACCTCATCCCGTACCCCGCGAGCGACTTCATCCTGTCGGCCTTCGGAGAGGAGCTCGGGATGCTCGGCACGGCCGCGATCCTCTTGCTCTTCGTGGGCCTGATCGGACGCGGCCTCCGGATCGCCCTCGACCGTGAGGACGCGTTCGGCCGACTCCTCGCGACAGGGCTCACGACGACGATCGCGCTGCAGACCTTCACGATCGCTGGGGGCGTCACGCGGCTGATCCCGCTCACCGGCGTTCCGCTCCCGTTGGTGTCCTACGGTGGATCCAGCCGTGTCGCGACCTTCGTGATGATCGGGTTGCTGGTCCGGATCTCCGCAGGTCCCTGGCAACCGGCACGGCGGAGCTCCGACTAGATGGAACGGCGCATCCGCCGGCTCGGGATCGCCCTCGTGCTGCTTTTCGCGGTTCTGTTCGGACAGCTCGCGTACGTCCAGGTCTTCGCGGCGGACGACATCAAGAACAACCCGGCCAACTTCAGCCGGCAACTGATCGCCCAATACAACGTCCAGCGAGGCAAGATCCTCACCGCGGACGGGCTCGTGCTCGCGGAGAGCGTGCCGGCGCCCGACGGATCTCGGTACCGGTTCGAACGACGGTATCCGCAGGGAGACCTCTACGGCTACATCACCGGCTACTACTCGAGGATCTACGGCCGATCCGCGCTCGAACAGTCGATGAACTCCTATCTGTCAGGGGAGGCGCCGGAGCTCGCGATCTCCACGTTCAGCGACCTCTTCCTGGGCCGGCAGAAGCGAGGCGGCAACATCTTCGTGACGGTCGATCCGAACCTGCAGGAGCTGGCACGCACCGCCCTCGGTTCGAACAAAGGTGCCGTGGTGGCCATGGATCCTCGCACCGGCGACATCCTGGCCCTGTACTCCACCCCGGGATTCGACCCCAGCCAGCTCTCGAGCGGCAGTGACGAGGAGATGCGCCGGGCCTGGAAACGACTGAACGGCGATCCGGACAAGCCGCTCCTCGCCCTGTCTCACCAGGAACTCTTCCTCCCCGGTTCGAGTTTCAAGATCGTGACGGCGTCCGCGGCACTCGAGAACGCGTTCGGTCCGGACAGCACGTGGCCGAATCCTCATCGGCTCACACTGCCGCTGACCAACGAGCAGCTGCAGAACTTCGGCGACGAGTTCTGCAACGGAGGTGCGTCTACCGTCACCCTGATCCAGGCCCTGCAGGACTCGTGCAACGTGACCTTCGCTGAGGTCGGGCTTCGCCTCGGAGCCGAACGGATGGCCGCGCAGGCGCGCGCGTACGGTCTGTGCGGCATCCTCCCCCCGGAGCGCACCACGTGCGACGCACCACTCGTCAGCTTCGAGCTCCCCTTCGAGAACGGGCGATTCCCCGAGCCCCAGTACTTCGAGCAGAACGACCCGCTCCTGGCGTTCTCCGCGATCGGGCTCGACAACGACCTCGTGAACCCGCTGCAGATGGCCTTGATCGCCTCCGCCGTGGCGAACGTCGGCGTGATGCCGCAGCCGAGGATCGTTTCCGAGGTTCGGGACTCACAGGGACGGGTGGCGCGCGAGTTCGGGGTGCGCACCGTGAGACGGGCCATCTCCGAGAGCTCCGCGGCGGCGCTCACCCAGATGATGATCGCGGTGGTGAACAGCGGGACCGGCTACCGGGCCGCGATCCCCGGCATCCAGGTCGCGGGGAAGACCGGCACCGCAACGAACGGCGAGGGCCGCGCGCCCAACGCTTGGTTCACCGCCTTCGCCCCTGCTCAGGATCCGAAGATCGCGGTCTCGGTTATCGTCCTTGACGGCGGCGACCTGGGCAGCGAGGCCACGGGCGGACAGATCGCAGCCCCCATCGTGAAGCAGTTGATCGAGGCGTACCTCCGGTAGGGAAGGGATAGCCGGGAACGAGATGGAGCAGATCTTCGGCGATCGGTACGAGGTGCAAGGCCGGATCGGCGTCGGCGGCATGGCCGAGGTCTGGCGCGGCTACGACCGGATCCTCAACCGAACCGTCGCGATCAAGACGCTCCTGCCGCAGTTCGCGCGGGACGCGAGCTTCGTGGACCGCTTCCGTAGGGAGGCCCAGGCCGCTGCTCGGCTGAACCACGCGGGGATCGTCTCCGTGTACGACTCGGGCACCGACGGCGAGACGCCGTACATCGTGATGCAGTTCATCGAGGGCCGGACCCTCGCGGATTACCTAGCGTCCGGCCGGACGATCCCCCCGATGAAAGCGGCGCAGGTCGCGGAGGAAATCGCGGAGGCGCTCGCGGCCGCGCACGCGGAGGGCGTGATCCACCGGGACATCAAGCCGGCGAACGTCATGGTCACGCGCGACGGCAAGGTGCTCGTGATGGACTTCGGCATCGCGCGGCTGATCAGCGGTCCCGAGACCGCGCCGCAGACGTCCGCCGTCCTCGGTACCGCCTCCTACCTCTCGCCCGAGCAGGCGCAGGGCCATTCGGTGGATGCCCGCACCGACATCTACGCGCTGGGCGTCGTCCTGTACGAGATGTTGACCGGGCGCCCGCCGTTCACCGGCGACTCCCCGATGGCGATCGCGTACAAGCAGGTGAACGCCACGCCGGAAGCGCCATCGTCGGTGGATCCCGATGTGCCGCCGGAGCTGGACGCCGTCGTGATGCGGGCCCTGTCGAAGAACCCCGCGAACCGCTACCAGACGGGCCAGGAATTCGCCGACGACCTGGAGCGAGCCCGGACGGGAGGCCAGGTGATGGCGACACCGCTACTGCCGGCCGCCGGGGAGGCGACGCAGGTCATCTCCCGGCCCCAGCCCACGTCGGTCCTTCCACCCCAGCAGGACGAACCGGGCGGCTCCCGGAAGGCGTGGGCCGGCGCGCTGATCGCAATCGTCATCATGGCGTTGCTCGCCGCCGGCGCCTACCTCGCCGTCACGATGCTCACCGGTGGCGCCGGCGGCGAGCTCGTGACGGTCCCCGACCTGACCGGCCTCACCAGGCTCGAGGCGGAGCAGAAGCTGGACGGTGAGGGGTTGATCATCGGGGAGGTCAGGAAGCGGCCGACCAGCCGGTCCCCCGCCGGCCAGGTCATCGACCAGGATCCCGCTCCCGACCGGCAGATCCAGGCCGGGGGGAAGGTGGACATCGTCCTCGCGGCCGCGCCAAAACTGGTGGCGGTTCCGCCCCTCGAAGGGCTCACGATCGACGAGGCCAGGACCGACCTGGAGGCCGCGGGACTCGCCCTCGGAGGTACTTCGCAGGCGAACAGTGAAACGTTCCCGGAAGGCCAGATCATCAGCCAGTCGCCCGCGGCCGGTGACGAGGTGCCGAAAACCACCCCGGTCGACGTCGTGGTCTCCTCCGGCCAATCGCTCGTGATCGTGGACGACGTCACTTGCCTCACGTACAACGCGGCCAAAACCAGGCTCGAGAACATCGGCCTAGAAGTCCAGCTCAGCGACCCGGTGCTTCCTCGCCCGGAGTGTCCGTCGTCCGTCAACATCGCGCAACAGGACACGTCGCCGGGTTCCGCGGTGCCGCCCGGGACCGTCATCGTGCTTCATCAGGGGGCGCCGCCCTCGCCGTCGATCTCACCGTCGCCTTCACCGTCGCCGTGACGCTCTGGTTCGCGACCGAGGGATTCACCGAAGACCAGCGGGAAGTGCTCGCGCGGCACTTCACCGAGTTGGACGGTCCCGTCTTCGCGCTCGTGAACCTGCCGGAGGTCGTGAAAGGGGCGCTCTTCGCGCGCTACTCGCGCACGACCAAATCGCTGCGCCGCCTGTTCCTGGACGAGTTCGCCGAGGACGTGGACGAGAGCGGCGGGATGACGAGCGTCGGGGTCGAGCGCGCGGAGAAGCTCTACGACCGGGTGTTCGTGGAATACGGCGACGACTCCGTGGCGCAGCTCGGCGGTGTCCACCTCGCGTGCGAGCAGTCGTCACAGCTGCTGGCGAAGGCCCTCGAATGGGGGCGATTGGCCGCGTACCTGGAGCAGTCGACGCGGTACATGCGCTACGACGACATGCCCGGCGGAAGGTGGCGTGCGACCGTCCCGCCGGAGATCGAGGACGCGGGGCTCGAACCCAGTTATCGCGAGTACCTCGACGAGGTCTTCGGACTCTACGGCGAGATGTTCGAGCCGATGTACGCGTGGTACGAGCGGCGCTTCCCGCAGGATCCGAACGACTCGGACTTCGTCTATCGCTCGACGATCACGGCGAAGACATGCGACACCCTTCGCGTGTGCCTGCCGGCCGCGACCAGGTCCAACGTCGGGATCTACGCGCCCGCGCAGTCCTACGAGCAGTTGTTGATGCGGTTGTCCGTACACCCGCTCGCGGAGATGCGCGAGTACGGCGCCTTGATGCTCGAGCAGCTCCGGAAGGTCATCCCGGCGTTTCTGAAGCGAGTGGACGTCGAGGACCGAGGGGTCGCCTGGGCGAACTATTGGCGAGAGACGCGGGAGGGCGTCGAGGAGCTGGCGGCGAAGCTCGCCGGCGACGCGACGCCCGAGCCGCGGGACGAGGTCACGCTCGTGGACTTCGACCCCGAGGGCGAGCTGAAGGTGGCGGCAGCGGTCCTGTACGCGAGCACCGATCTGCCCGATGACCAGCTCCTTCGCGTCGTCCGCGACATGTCGCCGGACGAGCGTGAGGACCTGCTGCGCGCGAGCGTCGGGGACCGGTCCAACCGCCGCCACAAGCCCGGACGGGCGTGGGAACGCACCCAGTACCGCTTCGACGTGCTCTGCGACTACGGGGCGTTCCGGGACCTGCAGCGCCACCGCCCGCTGACGATCGAATGGCAGCGATTGACGAGCGAGCACGGGCACGAGACCCCGGCCCAGATCGACGAGGCGGGACAGCGCGATCGGTGGGATCGCGTCATGGACGCAGGACGAGCGATGGAGCGCGTCCTCCTCGACGCGGGCTTCGAAGACGCAGCTCAATACGCGGTGCCGATGGCGTTCCGGATCCGGTTCGTGATGCAGATGACCGCACGCGAGGCGATGCACCTGACGGAACTCCGGTCACAGCCGCAGGGACACCCGACGTACCGTCGTGTGGCGCAGGCGATGCATCGGCTGATCTCCGACATGCACCCCTCGATCGGAGGAGCGTTCGGCTACATGAGTTACGAGGACGTCGATCTCGAGCGTCTCGAGGCCGAACGCCGCACGGAGGGGAAGCGCCAAGCGAGATCCACGACCTGAGGCGGTCGAGGGTGTTGCGGGTTCCGGTAACCTTCCGGCTCTCATGGACCGGGAAACCGCTCTCCTGCTCGCGCTGGGCATGCTGATCGCCTCTTCGCTCGCGGTCGGCGTCAGCGGTTGGCTGCTCCTGATCCGAGACCGCCGCCCGGCGCGGGCGGTTCATCATCGCGCCGACGCGACCGAAGGGTCCTGACGTGCTCGAGCTCCTGGACCTGCGCGAGCGGGGGGAGCGTCTCGAGGCCATCAGGCCCGAGATCGACCCCACCGTGTTCGAAACGGTGCAGCGGATCCTGCAACGCGTCTTCGTCGAAGGCGACGAGGTCCTGATCGAGCTCGCGCAACGCTTCGACGATGCCGACCTCTCGGGGACCGGCCTGTTGGTGCGCCGGGAGGAGTTCGCGGTCGCCGAGCACGAGACGCCCGACGATCTGAAGCGGGCGCTCGACGCCTTGATCGAGCGCATGCGAGATCTGCATGCCCGCCAACTGCCGACGGAGTGGTGGGAAGAGCGGGGGGGCGTTCGGTACGGCGAGATCGTTCGGCCGATCCGGGCGGTCGGGTGCTACGTGCCGGGCGGGCGCGCCGTGTACCCATCGTCGGTCTGCATGACCGTGGTCCCGGCCGTGGTCGCCGGAGTGCCCGAGATCGTGCTCTGCACCCCGCCGCGCGCCGACGGGACGATCCACCCGGCCGTTCTTTACGCCGCGAAGCGAGCGGGAACCACGTATGTCGCGAAAACCGGTGGCGCGCAAGCGATCGCGGCGATGGCCTACGGAACCGAATCGATCCCGCAGGTCGACCGGATCGTCGGGCCCGGGAACGCGTACGTGACGGAGGCGAAGCGCCAGCTCTGTGGGATGGTGGGGATCGACGCGCTCGCCGGCCCGAGCGAGCTGGCGATCGTCACCGACGGCGAGGTCGACCCGGAGCTTGTGGCGCTCGATCTCATCGCGCAAGCGGAGCACGATCCCAAGGCGCGCACGTACCTGATCACGCCTGACGAGCCCGTGATCGCGAAGGTCGGCTCGGCCCTCGAGCAGGCCGTCGCACAAGCGGGCCGCCGCGAGATCGTCGACGCTGCCCTCGCGGGCTCGCGCGGCGTCCTCGTTCGCGACCTCGCCCACGCCGCGGAGATCGTGGACGAGCTCGCGCCCGAACACCTGCTCATCCTGCTGGCCGACCCCGAGGCGTTCCTGGAGACGGTCTCGATCGCGGGCGCGATCTTCCTCGGTGAATGGAGCGCCGTCCCCTTCGGCGACTACGGCGTGGCCTCGAACCATGTCTTACCCACATCGGGCACGGCGCGCTTCTCCTCCGGGCTGCGCGCCTCGGACTACGTGACGGTGCGATCCGTCGTGCGGATGGATGGGGCGGCCGCGGCGCGGCACGCGGGCGCCGCGGCCGCCATCGCGAACGCGGAAGGACTCGTCGGTCACGCGAAGGCGGTGGAGGCCAGGAGGGATCGGGCGTGAACGCTCCCGCCAGCCCTCGGCCCGGCCTCCGCGAGGTCGGGCCGTACGACTCTCCGCAGCTGGAAGTCGCCGCTCGCCTGAACACGAACGAGTGCCCGCTTCCGTTGCCCGAGGGCTTCTCGGACGATCTCGCAGCCGCCGTGCGCGAGCTCCCGCTGAACCGCTACCCCGACGGCGAGATGCGTGCCCTTCGCGAAGCGCTCGCCGCGCGCACGGGATCCGAGGTCGACGGTGTCTGGACCGCGAACGGGTCGAACGAGATCCTGACGCAGCTCCTCATGGCCTACGGCGGGGCCGGCAGGCGTGCGGTCCTGTTCGAGCCGACGTACCTGCTGCATCGGCGGCTCTGCTGGCTCACGCAGACGGAGATCGTCGAGCGGCGTCTGGATCCGCCCTTCGAGATCGACGACGACGCCGTCACGTGGGCCGGCACGTCGGGGGCCGATGTCGCGTTCGTCTGCTCGCCGAACAATCCGACCGGCAACACCCAGTCGGTCGACGCGATCAGGTCGCTGGCGGCCGGATCGGACGCGCTCGTGATCGTCGACGAGGCCTACATCGAGTTCGGTGGTGAGACCGCGTTGCCGCTCGTCGCCGAGCACCCCAACGTCGCGGTGGTTCGGACGTTCTCCAAGGCGTTCGCGCTCGCCGGCGCCCGGATCGGGTACGCGCTCGCGGCTCCCGAGGTCGTCGAGGATCTCCAACGCGTCCGGCTCCCCTACCACCTGAGCGCGCTCACCCAGGCGGCCGGCCTCACGGCGCTCCGGCACGCGGACGAGGCGGCCGCCGGTCTCGACGCGATCCGCACCGAGCGGGACCGGATCACGAATGCGCTCTCCGAGATCGACGGCACGACGGTGTTCCCGTCGCAGGCGAACTTCGTCCTGTTCCAGCCGCCGGGTGACGCGAAGGAGCTCTGGCAGGGTTTGCTCGACCGCGGCGTGCTGATCCGCGATCTGACCGACGCCGTGCCGAACGGCCTCCGGGTCACGGCCGGGACGACACATGAGGTCGACCTGTTCCTGAAGGCGCTCGAGGAGGTGCTGAGGTAGCGATGCCGCGATCGTCGAAGGTCACGCGCACGACGAAGGAAACCGACGTCTCGATCGACCTGGCGCTCGATGGGCAGGGGATCTCCGAGGCCGACACGGGCATGCCGTTCTTCGACCACATGCTCCAGCAGCTCGGCAAGCACGCCGGATGGGACCTGACCGTCACGAGCAAGGGCGACCTCGACGTGGATGGGCACCACACCGTCGAGGACGTCGGGCTGGCGCTCGGCCAGGCGCTCGCCGAGGCGCTGGGCGACAAGGCCGGGATCCGTCGGTTCGCCTCGATCACGGTGCCGCTGGACGAGGCGGCGGTCGAGGTCGCACTCGACCTCTCGGGGAGGAACTTCGTGCTCCACGAGGTCGACGTGCCGGCGGAGACGATCGGCACGTTCGACACGGGGCTCGTCGAGGACTTCGTACGCGCGTTCGCACAGGCCGCCGACCTCACGGTGCACGTGCGTCTGCGATCCGGGCGGTCACCGCACCACGGGGTCGAGGCGGAGTTCAAGGCGCTCGCGAAGGCTCTCGGCGACGCCTGCGCGCCGACCGGCCGCGGCGGTGTCCCGAGCACGAAGGGAACGCTGTAACGCTCGTGGCCGAGATCGCCGTGCTCGACTACGGAAGCGGGAACCTCCACTCGGTGTCCCGCGCGCTCGCGCACGCCGGCGGCGAGCCGGTCGTGACGGGCGACCCGCAGCGGGCCCTGGCCGCGAACGCGCTCGTGATCCCGGGGGTCGGCCATTTCGGGCACTGCGTGCGGGCGATCCGCGACGGAGGTCTGGACCAGGCGGTCGCCGCGTGCGTGGGAAGCGGCAAGCCCGTGTTCGGCGTCTGTGTGGGGATGCAGGTGCTCTTCGAAGGCAGCGAGGAGGACCCGGAGGCCGGGCTCGGGGTCCTTCCCGGCGTGTCCCGCCGGCTCCCGGACGACGTCAAGGTGCCGCACATCGGTTGGAACGGCGTCGCCTGGCAACGCCCGCACCCGTACATGGAGGGGATCGCCGACGGCACGCGGTTCTATTTCGTTCATTCGTACGCGCCGGACGCGAACGAGGACACGGTCGGCGTGACCGAGCACGGACGGCGGTTCGCCGCCGCCGTCGCACGCGACAACGTGTTCGCGACGCAGTTCCACCCAGAGAAGTCGGGCGAGGCGGGCCTCGCGATCTACGCGAACTTCGTGAAAGCCGTGTCCTCGTGATCGTGATCCCGGCGATCGATCTCCGGGGCGGCCGAGCGGTCCGGCTGCGCCGCGGAGATCCCAGCGAGGAGACCTCCTATGCGAACGATCCCGTCGAGGTCGCGGAGCGTTTCCAGGAGCAGGGTGCCCGCAGGCTCCACGTGATCGACCTCGATGCGGCCCTCGGAGAAGGCGACAACCGGGAGGCGATCGGCGCCATCTGCAGGGCCGTCGTCGTGCCCGTCCAGGTCGGCGGAGGGATCCGCTCGCTCGAGGCGGCGGCCGCCGTGTTCGAGGCCGGCGCGGCACGCGTGATCCTCGGAACGGCGGCCGCCGCGGACGCCTCGTTCGTGGCGCGCGCGGTGGAAGAGTTCGCCGAGCGCGTCGTGGTCGCGGTGGACGTCCGCGGCGGCCACCTGATGATCGACGGCTGGCGCGAAGAAGGACCGGCGCTCGAGTCCGCGATCGCGGGGCTGGACGAGGCCGGCACGCCGCGCTACCTGGTCACCGCGATCGCTCGCGACGGAACCCTCGACGGACCCGACCTCACGCTGTATCGGCAGGTGCTGAAGCTCACCGACCGGCCCGTGATCGCGTCCGGCGGCGTACGGAACGCCGAGGACGTGTGGGCGCTCCGCGACGTGGGCTGCGAGGCGGCGGTCACCGGCAAGGCGCTCTATGAGAAGACGCTGAAGCTGTCGCAGGTGACGAGGGGGTGACGCGCCCTTGCTTGCCAAGCGGGTGATCCCGTGCCTGGATGTCGACGCCGGTCGCGTGGTGAAGGGCGTGCGCTTCCAACAGCTCCGTGACGCGGGCGACCCCGTGGAGCTCGCCGCGCACTACGACAGAGAAGGGGCCGACGAGCTCGTGTTCCTCGACATCACCGCGACGCTCGAAGGCCGTGCGGCCACGCTCGACGTGGTCTCTCGCACGGCGGAGGAGGTCTTCATCCCGCTCACCGTCGGCGGCGGCGTGCAGCACGCGGACGACGTCCAGGCGCTGTTGCGGGCCGGCGCCGACAAGGTCAGCGTGAACAGCGCCGCCGTGCGGGACCCGTCGCTGCTCGCCCGCAGCGCCGACCGGTTCGGCACGCAGTGCATGGTGATCGCGATCGACGCGAAGGGGCGCGACGGCGGATGGGAGGTCTACATCGACGCCGGTCACACCGCGACCGGCCGCGACGCGGTCGAGTGGGCCGCGGACGCGACGACCCGGCACGGCGCCGGCGAGGTGCTACTGACGTCGATGGACCGCGACGGCACCGGCGAGGGCTACGACCTCGACCTGTTGCGCGCGATCGCCGGTGCCGTCGCGGTGCCGGTGATCGCGTCCGGCGGCGCCGGCGAGCCGGCGCACTTCGCGGACGCGCTCACCGAGGGCCACGCCGACGCGGTCCTCGCCGCCTCCCGCTGGCACGACGGGGATCTCACGATCCGCGAGGTCAAGGAACACCTCGCGGCTCGCGGGATCCCGGTGAGGCTCTAGAGATGGAACGGGTCGACCTCGATGCGCTCACCTTCGACGAGCGAGGGCTGATCCCGGTGATCGTCCAAGACGTGGAGAACGGCGACGTGCTGATGTTCGCCTGGTCGAACCGCGCGGCGCTCGATCGCACGATCGAAGAGGGACGGATGGTCTATTGGAGCCGGTCGCGGCGGGAGCTCTGGCGCAAAGGGGACACCTCCGGCCACGTCCAGCACTGGGAGGAGCTTCGCGTCGACTGCGACGGCGACGTGCTCCTCGCACGCGTCCACCAGGTGGGCGCCGCCTGTCACACGGGCGAGCGCTCGTGCTTCTTCCGGCAGCTCAGCTGAAGAACGTTCCGGCCGGGATCTGCTGCGTGATGCAGTGTGGACCGCCGCCACCATGGGAGATCAGCGCCGCCGGGACGCCAACCGCCTCGCGATCCGGGAACGCTTTCCCGATGAGCTCGAGCGCGACGTCGTCCTCCGGGATCCCGCCGACGGGGACGACCACCCCGCCGTTCACGAGGTAGAAGTTCAGGTACGGGAT
>Ga0307287_10000766_pt1 | contig 10909 bp, 11 predicted proteins | sample ER_DNA_141_FD_194485 | JGI IMG/M metagenome (GOLD analysis project Ga0307287, IMG submission 194485) | Bulk soil microbial communities from the East River watershed near Crested Butte, Colorado, United States - ER_DNA_141 | ecosystem: Environmental > Terrestrial > Soil > Floodplain | place...
GGTTTCGCGGGGTCGCTCGGCGACCTCGTCCGGGACGGTCGCCTCAACCACGAGGTTGACGTCACGGTCGGCGTGCTGGCGGAGGAGTGCGGCGAGATCCTCCGCGCGTTCTTCGCCGAGCGCCGCTGAGACCTACGTCTCGATCCCCTGGTCCGCCGACTTGGCGCGTCGCTCCTCCATAGTCGCGTTCACGCGTTTGGCGATCGCGGGGATCGCCTCTTCCATCGCGCGGAAGTCCCGGTCGTGCATGACGACGAGGGTGACGTCGGAGGTCGCCGCGACGGTGGCGGTCCGGGGCACGCTGAGCAGTAGCGCCATCTCGCCGAAGAAGTCGCCGGGTCCGAGATCCGCGAGGTGCACCCCGTCGTGCGTGACCTCCGCCGTGCCGGTCTCGATCACCATGAACTCGTGCGGGTACGCGCCCTGGTTCACGAGGTGCTTGTTCGTGGGGACATCGATCTCGTCGGTCCAGCGTTCGAGTCGTTCGTACTCGTGGTCGCTCAGCCCCTGGAACAGGGGGATCTTGCGCAGACGCTCGGCCTTCATGGGGCCTCCTCCGTTCCCTCGTGGCGTTCCCTCGGATCGCGTCGAATCCTCGCACAGGCCGGCGGAAGGCTGCTTGCTAGACTCGCCCCGGAGGCGTGCCGGAGCGGACGAACGGGACCGCCTCGAAAGCGGTTAGGGGCCTAATCCGCCTCTCACAGGTTCGAATCCTGTCGCCTCCGCGAGTCAGCCGGCCGCCTCGGAAGGGGCGGCCGTTCGGCGTCACCCCACCGATAGACTCGACCGCGGTGGCCTGCCCGAGCGGACGAAGGGGCACGCCTGGAGAGCGTGTAGGTGGGCAACCGCCTCGCGGGTTCGAATCCCGCGGCCACCGCAAGGGCCGCGCGCCGTCGAGTGACTCCCTATGGGCAGTTCGCGGTGGTATCTCCGGTGTCCGTCCGACAGGTGTCCGGGCCGTTGCCGCCATCGAGCGAATCGCCGCCGGCGCCGTCCTGGCCGTTCAGCATGTCGGGGGCGTTCCCACCCCTCAGCATGTCGGTGCCGATGCCGCCGGTGACCTGGTCCTTGCCGTTGGCACCCATGACGTTGTCGTTGCCATCGCTGCCGTTCAGGGCGTCCTTGCCGTTCTGGCCGAAGATCGTGTCGTTGCCGCCCAGGCCGTTGATCGTGTCGCTCGCGTTGCCGCCGCAGATGATGTCGTCGCCGCTCGTCCCGTTCAGCGTGTCGGACGCGGTCGTCCCCTTGATGGTGCCGGCCAGCGCGCACAGTTCAGCCGCCGTGCCGATGGTGGTGGTGGCCGTGGCGGTGTTGTTCGCGGTGCTGGGGTCGGTGGACGACGCGGTGACCGTGGTCGTGTTCGCGATGACCGTGGTGTTCGGTGTGCCGGCGTTGACCTTGACCACCAGGGTGAACGAGGCGCTGGCGCCCGCGGCCAGGCTCGCGATGGTGCAGCTTACGGTGCCCGTGGCGCCCACCGCGGGCTTCGAGCACGACCAGCCGGCTGCCTGGGTCAACGAGACGAACGTGGTGTTGGGCGGGACCACGTCGCCGAGCGACGGGCTCGTTGCCCCCGACGGCCCGGAGTTCGAGACGCCGATCGAGTAGGTGATGTTCCCACCCTTTGAGACCGGATCGGGGGAGTCGGACTTGGTGATCCGGAGGTCGCCGCCGACGCCCCCGACGGTCGTGCTCGCGGTGTCCGAGTTGTTGCCGGCGCTCGGATCGTCCGGCGAGCTCGCCGTCGCGGTGTTGGAGATGATCGTGCCCCCCGCCGTTCCGGCGTTGACGTTCACGACGAGGGTGATCGTGATGCTCGAGCCGCTCGCCAGGGTCGGACCGGAGCAGGCCACGGCTCCCGTCCCGCCCACCGCGGGTGTCGTTGGACACGTCCAGCCACCGTTCCCGCTCACCGAGACGAACGTGGTGCTCGCCGGCGTCGAGTCGCTCAGGGTCGGACTGGTGGCCGGGTCCTGCCCGCTGTTGGCCACCGTGATCGTGTAGGTGATGTTCGAGCCCGCTGCCACGGGGTCGGGAGAGTCCGACTTCGTGACGGACAAGTTGGCGTTCGCCGCAAGCGCCGGCGAGGGCAGGAGCAGCACACCCATGCCGAGCAGGACCACCGAAACGCCGCGCAGACCGACCGAAGCCCTCATCTCGCGCCTCCCTGCCCTCGGAGAGGGGTTGGCCCCGGTGGTCCACCGTCCTGGCCGAGGTCGCGCCTCCTGATACACCCCGGAGTCTGAGAACGCAGTCCGTGTTCTCCGTAGAGGACGTACGGTCTCGGCGTGCCGAGGTAAATGGGGGTGTCGAACCCTTCGGCCGCCGCTCAGCCGAGGCGCTTCGTATAGCGCGTGTACTGGCGTTGTACGCGCATCCCCACCCTCTCGTACAGGCCGAGCGCGCCGGTCCGCGAGTCGGTGGAGACGCCGGCCACCCGCCGGCCGCGTTCGAAGAACCAGCCGAACGTCGTCCGCAGCAGCGCCTGGCCGATCCCTCGCCTTCGGTGGCTCGCCTTGGTCGCGAGCTGCGCGATCCAGCCCTCGCCGAGCTCCGGGTAGTCGGCTGCGAGGATGGCACCCACGAGTTCGTCCCCGTCGAACGCGAGCGGTGAGGTCTCGGGCGCGAACTTCGGATGCACGAGGACGTCCGACGCCCAGACCTCGTATGGCTCGGGGTCACGACCCGGCCACTCGGAGAACGCGTCATCCACCACGCGGTGCACGTCGCGCGCGTCGGAAGGCCGGTAGGGGCGGATCTCGATACCGGAGATCGGCTCGGGAGCCGGCGGGGGTTCGTCGAACGCGATCCGGATGATCCACGACACGAACGAGGGTTCGAAGCCCCTCGCCAGGAACAGGTCCCTCGCCCCGAGATTGGCGTCGGTCTTCGTCTGTCCCACCTCGGCATTCCCTAGCTCGTGGGCGCGCCGCTCGATCCACTCGAGCAGGGCGTTCCCGATCCCGCGGAAGCGGTGGGTCGGCCGGACATCGCCGTTTCCGCGCCCCCGATACAGATCTGCCCAACCCACCAGCTCCCCGACCTCGAACACCAGTTGCGTGTCGAGCCCGGGATCGAACCCATGGCGTCCGAACGCGACGGTGACGTCGTGCTCGTCGACCTCGGCGACGCCGTCGGCATCGACCTCGCAGGTGGCGATCAGCTCGAAGATGGCCCTCGCGTCGGCGGCCGTGGCGGGCCGAGAGCTGAAGCCGGGCGGTAGGTCGAGGTTCACGCCGTTCTCCACCCTGGGCATCGCTCGCCACCGGCCGGACCGGGGAGCGTCTCGATCGTCTCGAGCGCGATACGAAGCATCGGGGGAGCGTACCCGGGCCCCCGAGCCTGTGATGATGCGGGGATGGTCTGGGTCTGGCTCGGCGTCTTCGGCGTTGTCTCGCTCGCGGCTGCGGCGCAGGCCGTGTCCGGCTTCGGGTTCGCGCTGATCGGGACGCCGCTCGTGGCCGTGCTGGCGGGCCCGAAGGAAGCGGTGGTCGGGCTCACGATGATCGGCGTGCTCCTCGTCGCGCAGCTGTCCGTGCGGGGTCGGAGTCACGTGGATCGTCCGACCGTGGGCGTGGTCACGGTGTCGGCCATCGTCGGCATGCCGCTCGGTCTCCTGGTGCTCGTCCGCGCGGACGATCGCGTCCTGACCTTCGCGATCGCGATCGCGGTCATCGGGTTCTCGCTGCTGCTGTGGCGCGGCGCGCGCCTCCCCGCCGGCCGTGCTACCGACGCGGCGGCCGGCTTCACCGCGGGCATCCTGTCGACGAGCACCGGCACGAGCGGACCCCCGATCGTGATCGCGCTGTCCGCCAAGCAGCTCGAACCGGCGGTCTTCCGCGCGACGATCTCCGCGATCTTCCTCGTCCAGGGCTCGGCGGCCCTCGTGGCGTTCGGGTTCGGCGGGCAGATCACGCGCGATGCCGTGTCGGTGGCGCTCGCGGGCCTGCCCGGTGTGGTCGTCGGGTCGATCGTCGGCGAACGCGGGTTCCGGCGGCTCGACACGCCCAAGTTCCGAAGGGTCGTCCTCGGGATGCTGTTCCTGTCCGGTCTCGTGGCGCTTTTCGGCGCGCTGTGGTCGTAACTCCCATCTGAAGTTCCGGCATCCTGATGTCGAAACCCCGGCCCCGCTTGGGGACTGGGGCTTCGACATAGGGGATCGTTATAGGGGATCGTTCAATTGACGAGGATGTGATCGTTATCGATCCAGCTCTCGATCGTCCCGGATGTGACGAACCGAGTCTCACCGGTCGCGAGATCGTAGACGTACGTGCCGGAGCCGTCAGCGTCGCTGGTACCGACGAAGGCGATCTGCGTGCTATCGGGCGACCACTGCTGATATCCATCATCGAGCGTGAATCGAGCGATCGTGCGCCCCGCCGAGCCGTCGCTGTCCGCGAGGATCAGCCGCACGGTTGGCTCCTTCGACCAAGAGTTGAAGGCGATCCGAGTGCCGTCGGGCGACAATGTCGGGGTGCTTCCGTCCGGCACGATCTGGCTCGCCTGTCCCGACGTGAGATCGAGGGACCGGGCGGTGTAGCGATTGCCCTGGGCGTTGGAGGCCGAGAAGACGATCGATCCTCCGTCCGGCGCCCACCCTCCCGGGTCGACCGCTCCATCGGGTTCGTTCGTGACCCTGGTTGACACCCCGTCGGAGGCCCGAACGGTAAAGATCTGGGGACCGTCCGACGTGTCCCGTTCGTACGCGATCATCGAGCCGTCGGGCGACCAGTCGGGCTGGCGCGCCCCTCCTTCGCCGTGGGTGAGCCGTTGGACGTTCGAGCCGTCGGCATCCATCACGAACACCTGCTCGTCCCCGTTCTCGTCGAGGCCGACATAGGCGACGGTCGACCCGTCGGCGTTGAAGTCGAATGCAGACGCGCCGGCGGGCGCCGTGAGATCGGTCGCGGCCCCAGTCCCCACGTCGACGATCGAGAGCGTCTGCTCCTCTACCTGGGGGGCAGGTGGGTTCGACCCCTTGCCCGCCGGCTGTTCGTGGTCGCTCCCCAGCGTGCTGATCGCGACCACCACACCGGCGACCAGGAGCACCACCACCAATGCGTAGACCGCCGCCCGTTTCTGCGCGACACGCCGCCGCTGTCCCCGGTGCTGCCGGTCGAGCGCCTCCGGGTCGGGTCGAACCTTCTGCGTCGCCATCCGGAACACCTCCTGGATCTCAGGCATCCCGCGCTCCTTCCGTGGCTCGGAGGGCTTTCCGACCCTTGCTCGCCAGGGCCCTGACCGTGGACGGACGAACGCGCAGGATGCGCGCCGCCTGCTCGGACGGATACCCGAGCAGGTCCACGAGCAAGAGGGCAGCTCGCTGACGCGGGCTGATCTCGAGCAGGAGCTGCCGCACGTCCGCGCGCATCTCCGCCTCGAGGAAGCCGTCGCGCCGCTCCGGGATCGGGACGACCTTCCGGACCGCCATCGCCGCTCGGCGTCGGCGCATCCGGAACCCGTTCAGGGCGACGCGGAACAGGTAGCCGGTGGGATCTTCGATCCGCCCGATCTCGCCCCAGCGTTCCCACAGGCTCAGGAACGCGTCCTGCATCAGCTCTTCCGCGTCCTGTCGGTTCCCGGTCACGAAGTACAGAGCCTTGAAGAGGCGCTCGTGTTCCTCCTCGAAGAACTCGTCGAAGCGGGCCCATGCCTCGGCGCGTTCCGAGGGGAACTTCACGACCTCACCCTCTGCTCGCACGATCCATGGATGCACGAGGACCCCCCAGCGCTCCCTGGATGCTGGCAGGGTTCTTGATCCAGGGCGAGGCCAGCGCTGTCGGGGCCGCGCGTATACTCGCCGAGGTGGCCGTGCTAGGCGGGGAGCCAGCGGTGCCCTGTACCCGCAATCCGCTTCAGCGGGGCTGAATCCCCGTCCGAGGCCCGGCGGGTCCGCAGTCGCTCCCGGTACGGGGCGTCGAAGGTCGGGTCCCGCGCGACGCCAACCTGCGAACCCGGTCAGATCCGGAAGGAAGCAGCCGTAAGCGGGCCCTGGCGGGTGCCGCGGGGACACCTGACCGGAGCTACCGGCCGGTGACGCGCTCGAGTCCGCTGCGGTCGACGACGGGTGCGCGGCCACCACCTAGACTTGCCGGACCTCCCGCGCTTCCCCTCGCGGGTCGAGGCGGGCGCGCGGCGCCCGGAGGTGGATGTGGCCGACGACAAGCCGTACCAGTCGCTGTACCGCAAGTACCGCCCGCAGGGTCCCTCCGAAGTGCTCGGCCAAGACCATGTGATCCGCGCGCTTTCGGGTGCGGTTCGGGAAGGCCGTCTGGCGCACGCCTTCCTGCTTTGCGGGCCGCGCGGGACCGGCAAGACCTCGACGGCCCGGATCCTCGCCAAGATGGTGAACTGCGAGTCCGGCCCGACGCCCGAGCCCTGCGGCTCCTGCGACCAATGCGTCGCGGTCCGCGACGGGCAGCACCTGGACGTGGTGGAAATCGACGCGGCGTCCCACGGCGGCGTGGACGACGCGCGCGACCTCCGCGAGAAGGCGCCCACGGCGCCGGTCCAAGGCCGCGAGAAGGTCTACATCATCGACGAGGCCCAACGGCTGTCCCGGGAGGCGTTCGACGCGCTGCTGAAGGTGTTCGAGGAGCCGCCCGACGGCGTCCGGTTCGTCCTCGCGACCACCGAGCCGCACAAGATGCCGGCCACGATCGTCGGGCGCTGCCAGCGGTTCGACTTCCGCCGAGGCTCGATGGACGTCGTGTCCGAGTACCTCGAGCGCATCGCCAAAGAGGAAGGCATCGCGCTGTCGGAGGAAGCCGCGCACGCGATGGCCCGCCAGTCCGAGGGTTCGTTCCGCGACGCGTTGTCGCTGCTCGACCAGGCCTCGGTGCTGGGGGCGGGGGAGATCGGCGAGGACATCGTCCTGTCGCTGATCGGCAGCGGACGTTCCGACGTGCAGTACGCGCTCGGCGACGCGGTCGCGGTCGGCGACACGAAGGGTGTGTTCGAGCTCGTGAGCCGGCTCGTGCAGGAGGGCCAGGATCTGCGGCACGTCACCAACGAGGTGCTCGCGCACTTTCGCAACCTCCTGCTCGTCAAGACCGCGCCGGGCCAGCACGACCTGCTCGACGCCACCGACGAGGAGGCCGAACGCCTGACCGCGCAGGCCGCGAAGTTCTCGGCTGCCGAGCTTGGCCGCGTGATCGCGCTCCTGATCGACGCGCAGACCGATATGCGCTGGACCACCTCGCCCCGCCTCTCCCTCGAGCTCGCCCTGATCCGCGCCACGATCCCCGAGACCGACGCCGCCCCCGAGGCCCTCGTCTCCCGCCTCGAACGCCTCGAACGCGTCGCGGGCATCCAGGCTGGTGGCGGCTCCGGGGCCGCGGTCTCGGGCTCGTACTCGCCGCCGCCGTCACGCGAGGCGACAGCTCCGGCGTCCAGGGGCGGCGGCTCCCAGTCGCCCGCTACCGCGACCCCTGCGCCGACGGAAGCGGCGACCCCGACCGCGACCGACGAGGCGGCCGTGGCAGGGGGGCCGGCCGCGGCCGGAACCGGGAGCGCGGCCGACCCGGCGCCCCCGTCGGAAACGCCGAAGCGCAAGCGACCGCAGAAGGGTGCCGCAGCGAGCAGCGCCGAAGAGGCCGCGCCCGGTCCGGCCGAGGCCGGTACGGCGCCCGTGTCAGGCCCAGAGGTCCCGGTGTTGGGTGCCGGGACCTCCGCGGTGGACGTGACGATGCTGCGGAGCAACTGGCCGACGGTGATCTCGCACCTGCGGAGCTCGGGCAAGGCGGTGCTCCCCTCGTTCCTCGAGATCGCTACGCCGGCGGCGTTCGACGGGACGACGCTCGAGCTGGTGTTCCCCCCCGAACGCCCGTACGGCGTCCAGAAGGTGCTCGAGCGCGAGGGCGAGCTCCGGCAGGCGCTGCAGGACCTGTTCGGGATCGCGCCGGCGATCAGCTGCGTGATCCGCGAGCCCGTGGCCGGTCCCGCCGAGCCGGTCGAGGACGAGCCGCTGTCGGAGGAGGAGGCGCTCGCGCGCCTCGCGGCCGAGCTCGGCGCCACGCCCGCGATCGAGGACGGCTCCTAGGTGTACGAGGGCCCGATCCAGGACCTGATCGACGAGCTCTCGCGCCTCCCGGGCATCGGGCCCAAATCGGCGCAGCGGCTCGCGTTCCACCTGGTGAAGGCGCCGCCCGACGACGCCAAGCGGCTCGCCGAAGCGGTCGTCCACGCGAAGGAGCGGATCTTCTTCTGCAGGGAGTGCGGCAACGTCGCCGAGGGCCAGCTCTGCCGCATCTGCCGCGACGAGGGGCGCGACCGAACGACGCTCTGCGTCGTCGAGGAGCCGAAGGACGTCTCGACGATCGAGAAGGCGGGCGTGATCAAGGGGCGGTACCACGTGCTCGGCGGCGCGATCAGCCCGCTCGACGGTATCGGCCCCGAGGATCTCCGCGTGCAGGAGCTGCTCGACCGAGTCCAGCGCGACGGCGTGACGGAGGTGATCCTCGCGACCAATCCGAACCTGGAGGGCAACGCCACCGCGATGTACGTCGCGGCGATGCTGAAGCCGTTCGGGGTACGGGTGACGCGGCTCGCGAGCGGCCTGCCGGTCGGTGGGGATCTCGAGTACGCCGACGAGGTGACCCTGTCACAGGCCCTCGAGGGCCGCCGCGAGATGTGACGTGGGCACGGTCTTCGTCGTCACGCTCCGGCAGAACGTTGGTCTCTGACCACCGGATGCGGTGAGCCCACGATCCTGTCCAGGGTCGCGGGATCGCCTCTCCAGTGCTCGGCCAAGACGCTTCTGTCCGTCCTTCTGAGCACGTGGCGCAGGACCAGGGCGGCGACGATCACATCGTCCGCGGGCCCGAGCACGGGGATGAACTCCGGCACGAGGTCGATGGGAGAAGCGATCCAGATCACCGCGACGACGAGCCAGGTCTTCGAGCCTCGAGGAACCCGCGGGTCACGAAGCAAGCCTCGAAACAGGACGAGGAGGTTGGGGATCGCTGTGGCGAGTTCGCGCGCCTGCTGCTTCCGGCCGACGAGCACCAGGATCAGGAGCGCGAGGAGCCACACCGCGATCAACACGACCAGCGCCGTCACGAGCCCACGGACCATGCGGGTTCCCAGCGTACCGTCCGCGCGGACATGGTCGTGCGGGCGCCACGGCGCCCGCTAGCTTGTCCCGCGCCGCCGCACGCGCCAGACGACGAACCACGCCGCGAGCCCGAGCGCCAGGATGGGGATCAGGTACCCGAGCCCGATGACGATCGCGGCGATCACGCCGACGAAGCCGGCGGCCGCCCGCTCGAACGCGTTCGGGATGCTCGCCTTCTCCACTTCGGACTCTGGTTCGACGCCCTGCTCGCGCATGCGGAGACCGATCGTGGCCAGCGAGGTGCGATCGTCGAGCAGTCGGAGCTGCCCCTGGAACTGCTCGATGCGCAGCTGCGTCTCGTCGAGCGCGTTCTGCACTCGGATCGTCTGCTCGATCGAGACCGCGTCCGCCATCAGTCCGAGCAGGACCTCCCGACGCGCCCTCGCGATCCGCAGGTTCGCGTGCAGGTCGACGTAGTCCGCCGTGATGTCTCTGCCATGAACGGACTCGACCTCGACAGTCCCGAGCGCGCGCAGCGCGTGGAGCGTCTCGTCGAAGTTCGCCGCGGGCACGCGCAGTGTCAGGCTGCCCGAACGGCTCCGGCTCCGCGAGTCGGCGACGAACCCACCCTGTTCCTCGGCCACGTCGACGGCCTCCCCGAATCGCTCGTCGAACGCGTCGCGGGGGATCACGACCGACAGCTCGGCGGTCCGGATCACGCGCGAGACGGCAGCGGGGCCCGAAGCGTTGTCGAAGCCGCCGTGGGCCGCGTCCTCGGCGCCCAAGCCCGGAACCTCCTCGGCGGGAACTGCACCCCCGGTCGCACCCGTCGCGCCGGTGGACCCCGCCGCCGATGTCGAGCCGGCCTCATCCGAACCGAGACCGCCCGTGCGTGCGATCAGCCCGATCAGACCTGCGGCGACGAGCACCCCGACGACGGCCGCGACCAGGCCCGTCGATGGCATCCATCGGGAGGGCGGGCGGCTCGCGGGGTGACTCTCGCGCTTCGCCGCATCGAGCAGGTCCCGGTGGACCGCATTCAGGTATTCGATCGTCGTTGCCATCGTCTCCGCTCCAGTTCGATCGGTGCGTCGGTCGGGTCGGTCTCGAGGACGTTGGCGATCCGTCGGAGGCCCCGGCTGACGCGCATCCGAGCCGTCGGCTCGGTGCATCCGAGCTCCGCCGCGACCTCGCCGTAGCTCCTCTCGTCGACGACCCGCAGCCTCACCGCCTCCCGTTGCTCCTCCGGCAGACCGCTCATCGCCTCGGCGAGGGCCTCGCCCAACCGCTCGAAGTCGATGAGCTCCTCGATCCGGTCGTAGTCGTCGTCGCTCACGGTGCGCTCGGGCATCCCCAGGCGCCGACGGGACCTCGCCTCCACCGCACCGGCCCGGAAGTACCGGGAGAGCAGGTGCTTGCCGATCCCGTAGAGCCACCCCACGCCGTCGACGCTCTCGTCCCGGAACCGACGCCGGGACGAGAACGCCTCGGCGAACGTCTCGGCCACGAGCTCCGCCGCCGACTCGGCGTCCAGCGTTCGCCGGGCGAAGTAGGCGAGCATCGCTTCAGCGTGCCGCTCGAACAGCAGGCCGAACAGCTCCGGCTCGCGTGACGAGCGGAGGATCAGCTCTGCGTCGTCTAGATCCTCGTGCACCCCGCCCTCGTTCGTTCCTACGAGTCCCATGCCGTTGGTGGCCCGTTGTGTGACACGCCGTTGGTAGGCTCGGCCCCATGCCCGAGACGCCCGACCCGCTCGTGGAGTTCCCGCGACAGGTCGCCCGGACGCGCGGCTTCTCGCTGGGCGTCCCTCGGTCCTTCACCGTCTCGCCCGACGGCGAGCGCGTCGTCTACCTC
>Ga0307287_10000767_pt1 | contig 10907 bp, 6 predicted proteins | sample ER_DNA_141_FD_194485 | JGI IMG/M metagenome (GOLD analysis project Ga0307287, IMG submission 194485) | Bulk soil microbial communities from the East River watershed near Crested Butte, Colorado, United States - ER_DNA_141 | ecosystem: Environmental > Terrestrial > Soil > Floodplain | place: USA...
GGCGCAGGTCTCGCCCGACGATCCCGAGATGTTCTTCCTCTACGAACAGTACTCCGACGCCCAGGCCTACGAGGACCACAAGAACTCCGAGCACTTCCAAAAGCACGTGTTCGGGTACGCGATCGAGTACCTCGCCGAACGCAGCGTCAAGACTTACGAAACGATCGATGTCTGACTCCACGGCTAAGACGGCGCGATGACGCACCGGCTGCTGCTGCTGCGCCACGGCGAGGTCGGCTCCCATCGCGGCGATGTGCCCGTCACCAACCGAGGGCTCGACACCGCCGAGGAGGTCGGCCGGCGCCTGGCCGCCACCACTGGCCGAATCCACGTGCTTACCGGCGAGACCTTGCGAACGCGCCAGACCGGCGCCGCCATCGCGACGGGGGCCACGAAGGCCGGCGCCACCGTCGATGAACCACGCGTTGCGTTCGCGCTGCGCAACCCAGACCTCTACGTGGGCGGCGAGCGGGTCGACATGGTCAGCAGCGCGACTGCCCTCGCCGAGCAGGTGCCTGGCATCACCATCGACGAAGCAGCTGTCGTGCCATTCTTCGCCAAGTTCTTCGACCAGCCGGACCGCATCGGCTGGTGGCTGCGGCTCGCTGACGTCCCAGGCGACAACGCGGAAACCGTGGCCCGCCGCGTCGACCACTTCGCCGCCAGCCTGCCCGACCGGACCGCCGAGCCGGCCGGTCTCACCGTCGGTGTCACGCATTCGCCCCTGCTGCGAGCCTGCGCGCTGGCGCACCTCGGCCACGACCCGGGCGAGCCTGAATGGCTTACCGGGCTCGAACTGTCTGTCAGGCCCGACCGCTCCGTCGCCGTCTGTTGGTACGCCCCCACCGATTGAAGGACGCCCATGGAACTGCAGCAGACCTTCACCGTGCCGGTCCCGGTCGACCGCGCCTGGGACGCCCTGCTCGACCCCCAGCGCATCGCCCCCTGCATGCCCGGAGCCAGCCTCGAATCCGTGGAAGGCGACGCCTTCATCGGCAACGTCAAGATCAAGCTCGGTCCGATCAACCTGTCCTATCGCGGCCAGGCCCGCTACATCACCAAGAACATCGACACCCGCACGATCGTCATCGAAGGCACCGGCAAGGATCCCAAGGGAAGCGGCGCCGCCAGTGCCACCATCACCGCCGTGCTCACCGAAGACGGCGGCAGCACCACCGTGGCGACGACCACCGACCTGGACGTCACCGGCCGGCCGGCGCAGTTCGGGCGGGGCGTGATGAACGACGTGGCCAACAAGCTCGTAGGCCAGTTCGCGGCCAATCTCGCAACGCTGCTCACCAGCGGCGACCGGGAAGCTGCCACCCCCGGCCACCCGGCCCCAGCAGCCTCCACGCCGGCACCTGGAACCCCGGCCGCGACAGGCCTGCCACCACAAATGGCGACGGCGGCGGCCGGGAACGAGCTCGACGTCTTCACGCTGCTCGGCCTTTCGCCAGTCGCCCGCCGCCGGCTGGCCGCCGCGCTCATCCTCGCCGACGTGTTCGTGCTGGGCTGGGCCATCGGCCGGCTCGGCAACCGGCGCTAGCCCACCGGCAGAAGGACACCCGATGACGCGCACCGTCACCACCGTCAACCCCGCCACCGGCAAAGCCCTCGAGGCCTACAGCGCCGCGGACCTCGATGAAGTCCTTGACGTCCTCGCCGCCGTGCACGCAGCGCAACCGGGGTGGGTGGCTCTGCCCGTCGAGGAACGGGCCGATCGTCTGCGCGCCGTCGGCGTCCAGCTCCGCAAGCAGCGCGACGAGCTGGCTACGCTCATGACCGCCGAGATGGGCAAGCCAGTTGCCGAGGCCCGCGCCGAGATCGAGAAGTCGGCCACGGCGTGCGATTACTACGCCGCGGATGGACCGGCGGCGCTCGCGCCCCAGACCGTCGACACCGGCAACCAGCGAAGCTGGGTCGCCTACGAACCCCTGGGCGTCGTCCTCGCCGTTATGCCCTGGAACTTCCCCTATTGGCAGGTCCTGCGGTTCGCTGCGCCCACCCTGCTGGCCGGGAACACCGCCATTCTCAAGCATTCCCCAAACGTCACCGGCTGCGCCCTGGCCATCGAGAAGGTCTTCGGTGACGCCGGCCTGGCCGCCGACGTATTCCGGTCCATCGTCGTGGCAGAAGCCGACGTCAACGACATCACCGCTGCCCTGATCGAGGACGACCGGGTCGCGGCCGTTAGCCTGACGGGCAGCGAGCGTGCCGGCGCCGCCGTCGCCGCCAGCGCCGGACGGGCCGTCAAGAAGAGCCTGCTGGAACTCGGCGGCTCCGACCCATTCGTCGTCCTAGACGATGCCGATCTCGACCTCGCTGTCGCCTCGGCCGTCAAGTCGCGCTTCATCAACGGCGGCCAGAGTTGCCTTGCCGCCAAGCGCTTCATCGTGAACCGCGCTGTCGCCGATGAGTTCACCCGCCGGTTCGCCGCGGCGGTGGCTGACCTGCAGGTCGGCGATCCCACCGATCCCGGCACCGCCATCGGTCCCATGGCCCGCGCTGACCTGCTGGACGGGCTCGAGCGACAGGTCGGCGCTTCGGTCGAAGCCGGCGCCACTGTCCTGACTGGCGGCTCTCGCCTCGTCGGCGCAGGCGCCTGGTTCGCACCCACCGTCATCAGCGACGTCACGCTCGACATGCCCGTCATGGCCGAGGAGACGTTCGGACCGGTGGCGGCCATCATCGCAGTCGACGACGATGACGAAGCCGCCACCGTCGCCAACGCCACTCGCTACGGACTGGCCGCCAGCGTGTGGAGCACCGACGCCGCTCGCGCGCTGGCCCTTGGCCGCAGGATCACCTCCGGCGCCCTGTTCGTCAACGCTGTCGTCTCGTCCGACCCACGCCTACCGTTCGGCGGCACCAAACACAGTGGCTACGGACGGGAACTCGGCCTCGCGGGCGCAACCGAGTTCACCAACGTCCGAACCTACGTCATCGGCACTGGAACACTCTCATCTGGACCCGCTACAGAGTGACGCGGTTCGACTGGTCTGAACCGGCCTTCGAGGGTGACAAACGCCGCACGAGTCGGGTGTGCGGCCGCCGCCATGCGCCAGCTGAGCGCTTCAACCCTGGCGGCCGCCCGAGGGAGCAGCGGTGGAACTCCTCGAATTGGCGCCAGCGCCGCGCATCGCGACTGGCCGCTACGTCCTTTCGAGTACAGGGTCGCCGGGAGGCTTCGTTCTTCTCGTTGTCCCCGCCAGATCCGGCGGTCCGGCCAGTGTCCGGCCCTACTGCCGGTACGCCGCGACGCAAGGAGCCAGGCAGGCGCCCCATCGCTAGATCAGCCGGCTCCTCGATTCCAAGACAAGCCCTGCGCTACGTCCAGCAGTCGCCAATTTCCCGCTGCGAGCCGCTGCCTCCCATCGATCCCAAGCTCCGAGCGACTCCTATAATCGCCGGCACCACTCGCTGCTCTAACCGCTCCAACGTCTTGGCATAACGGATGAAGCGTCGCCGTTCGCTCTACCCTCGACCCGTAATCGTCTGAGGAGAGCAATGCACCAAGGGTGCGTTGCTGGCGCCAACGAAGGCGGGAGGGGAGCGGCGGTGGTGGCCGACATCGCCAAGCTGTCGGTGGGCCGGGAGGAGTATTACACCCGTGAGCTGGCCACCGACCACGAGCAGTACCTGTCCGGCCACGGTGAGAGCCCAGGCCGGTGGTACGGTTCCGGCGCCACCACCCTTGGGTTGCAGGGCGAAGCATCGCTGGCCGCGTTCCAGGCCATGTTCGAAGGTCGCGACCCCACCAATGGGGAGCTGCTCGGCCGCCCGCATCGCCAGGGCGCCGTGCCGGCCTTTGATGTGGTCCTGCGGCCGACCAAGAGCGTCTCCATCCTCTACGGCGTGGGCGACCCGGCCACCGGCCGGGCGGTCCTCGAGGCCCATCATGCCGGGTTGGCCGAGGCGGTCGCCTACCTGGACGGACACCTAGGCGCCCGCCGCGGCCACAGCGGACACGAGCACGTGTCCGGACAGGGGTTGTTGGCGGTCGGGTTCGACCACCGGACATCGCGAGAGGGCGATCCGCTGCTGCATACCCATCTGGTGGTGGCCAACCGCGTCCAGGGTCCGGACGGCCGCTGGACAGCGTTGGACGGCCGCGACCTCTACCCCCACCGGCTGGCTGCGGACGCCATCTACCGGGCCACCTACCAGCGTGAGCTCGTCCGGACACTCGGGGTGGAGTGGACGGCGGCGGACCGCCACGGCAACCGCGAGGTGGCCGGAATACCCAAGGATCTGGTTCGCAGCTTTTCCAAGCGCACCGACCAGATCGACACCGAACTGGACCGGTTGGTCGCGGATGGGCGAGAGCGGACACCACGGCTGGTCAAGTGGGCCGTCCAGGCCACCCGCAAACCCAAGCAGCACGAGGCACCGGACACCCTGTACGACCGCTGGCGTCAAGAGGCGGCCGAGCGCGGGGTGGACGCGGACGCCCTCGTCCGGCAAGTGACCGGTCGGACAGCCAGCCGTGCCTATGACCAGACGGTGTCCGAAGAGGCGACCAGCCATCTGTTCGATTGGCTGGCCGGCCCGGACGGGCTGACCGAGCACGCGTCCACCTTTACTCGCCCCGAGGTTCTGGTCGCCCTCGGTGTCGGCCTGGCTGGCGGCGGACGGGCCGAGCTCGAGGGGCTGGCGGACCGGTTCTTGGCGGAGCGGGCGGTCAGTGTGGTCGCCGACCGGGCCCTGGAGGAGCGCCGCTGGTCCACCCCGGAGCTGTTGGCGGTCGAGCAGCGGCTGGTCACCTCCGCCACCGGCCGGATGGGGGAGGAGGCGGCCGTGGCGTCCCATAGGGCGGTGGGCGACGCGCTGGCCGCGCATGCGACCGCCGGGCCGGATCAGCAGGCGATGGTGCGGGATCTGTGTCAGGGCGGCGCCGGCGTTGCGGTGGTCGTCGGCCGGGCCGGGACGGGCAAGACCTTCGCGTTGGGCATCGCCCGCCATGCCTGGCAGTTGGACGGCTACCGGCTCCTGGCCGCGGCCCCGACCGGGATCGCCACGATGAGCTTGCAGGGGGAGGGGTTCGAGGACGTGGCCACCTGCGACCGGCTCCTCGGCGACCTCGACCGCGGCCAGGAGCAGCTGGACGCCCGCACCGTGCTGGTGATCGATGAGGCCGGCATGGTGGGCAGCCGCAAGCTGGCCCGCCTGCTCGAGCATGCCCAACGCGCCGAGACGAAGGTGGTGCTGGTTGGTGATGACCGGCAGCTGGCGGCGATCGACGCCGGCGGTGGCTTCCGCGCCCTCCGCTTGCGCCTCGGGGCCAGTGAGCTCGTGGAGAACCGCCGCCAGCAGCAGGCCTGGGAGCGCGAAGCCCTGGGCCTCGTCCGGGGCGGACTGGTGGAGGAGGCGGTGGCCGCCTACCAGGCTCACGACCGGGTAGTGGCCGCCGACTCTAAGCCGGCCGCCACCCTGGCGCTGCTGCAGGACTGGTGGGCCGCCTGGCAGCAGGCCGAGCGCGACCCAGCCGAGGAGGTGGTGGTGTTGGCCGCCCGCCGGGCCGAGGTGGACCGGCTCAACACCGCCTGCCAGGAGCTGTTGGCCTCCCGCGGCCGCCTCGGAGGCCAGCGGCTCCAGGTCGAGGACCGCCAGCTGGCGGTCGGGGATCGGGTGGTGTGCGGCCACAATGCCATCGCCGAGCTGGGGGTGGCCAACGGCAGCCGCGGGGTCCTCACCGCCCTCGACCCTCAGGCCCGGACCCTGACCGTCTGCCTGGACGGCACGGACGGCCAGACGGTCACTCTGCCCCGGGCGTATCTGGATGGCCGCGGCCGCGGCGAGCGCAACCGCCGGGTGGACCTGGCCTACGCCACCACCGGCCACCGCGCCCAAGGACTGACCCGGGGGCGGGCGTTGGTGCGGCTCACCGGCAGCGAGGACGTGAACTGGCTGTATGTGCAGCTGTCCCGGGCCCGCCGGGACACCCGCCTGTACGCCGTGGTCGGCCCCGAACCCCAGGGCGGCGGCGAGCTGGACCTGCCCGACCGGGAGCAGCCGGACGGCTACCTGCAGCTCGCCCAGGCCCTGACCCGGGCGGGTGGCCAGACCCTGGCCATCGACACCCCTAGCAGCCCAGATCTCCAGCAGCTGTCCACGGCGGAGCTGCGGGCCGAGCGAGACCGGCTGCGTCGCCAGCTCGACCAGGCCCCCCGTGACCGCGGCCGGGAGCTGGCCCTGGCGACCGTCCACCGCCAGCAGATCGAGGCGGCCCTGGCCGCCCACCAGCCGTCCACCGGTCGCCAGACCGCGGGCATGCTCCGCTGGCGACGGCGCGGCGAGGAGCCTGCCCACATGGCGGGTGGCCTGGCGGTGGCCACCCAACAGTCCGACCGCGCCCATGACCGGGAACGGGAAGTTCGCCAGCACCAGCAACGCCGCCAGGGTTGGCTGGAAGGCAACGCCCATCTCGGCCCGCAGTATCGGCAGGTGGTGCGGACCCTGGCCTGGCAGCGGCGGGCCACCGGCGTGGCGGTGGAAGCTGACCGCCCCGGTTATGTCCTGGAGGCGCTGGGTCGAGCGTCGGAGTCAACCCGAGGCCGGCGCGCTTGGCGCCAGGCCGCCGCCGAAATCGAGCACTACCGTCGCAGCTACGACATCACCGACCCGGACCGGGCCCTTGGCCCCGAGCCCCGCGATCCCACCCAGCGGGCCGACCGGCAGCGGGTCCGCACGGCCATCGAGCGGGTCCAGGCCAAGCAACGGGTCGCCGAACGTGCCCGTGACACCCACCCGACCAGCCGCCGCACCAGCCAGCCGCCACCTCCCCAGCAGCGTGTCCGGCGAGGCCCGGAGCGGGCCGCTGGCTAGCACCACGAGGAAGGAGCACCCCAATGGCCAGTTCTCGATCCTGGCCCTTCGACGAAGATGACCGGCCCAGCGGGTCGGTGCGGCCACTCAGCAAGGCCGACCTGCAGGCCATCCTCGCCCACATAGGCGATGACCCCGACTAACTTCTCGCCAGCACCAGCGCCGATCAGCCAGTCGTGGCGGTGCGGGTACGGGCCAGCGTGGGCCGGCCAGGCGGCTCCGCCCAAGCCAGGTGGCGGCAGGAGCGGGCGAGCGAGTGGGCGGTGTGGACCCGCAGCCTGCCGTGGCGGGTCGCCACCGTCCTTGGTGTGGGTGCCGCCAACGGACTCCTCGGCGGCCTGCTGGTGCCCCGATTGAGCCTGGTCCTCGGTGCGCTGGCGGCCGTGGCGGCCAGCTGGAGGCTGCGGTTCAAGCCCAGCCCGGAGGCCGTCGCCTGGCGGCGGGGAGCGGCGGGGGAGCGGCGCACCGCCCGGCTCCTCGCCCCACTGGAGCGACACGGCTGGGCGGTCTTGCACGACCTGGCCGTCCCCGGCAGCCGGGCCAACATCGACCACTTGGTGATCGGCCCGGGTGGGGTATTCGTGATCGACTCCAAGCAGTACCGTGGCCGCCTCCAACTCGACGCCTTTGGGAAGCTGTGGCATGGCCGCCATCCCCTCGGCCCTACCCTGGGAGCGGTGTCGTGGGAGGCCGACCAGGCCGCCCAGGTCCTGCCCGACCCCGGGATGGCCGTGGTGCCAATCATGGCCGTCCATGGCACCCAGGTCCCCTGGGGCAAGGTGGTCACCAACGGCGTGCCGGTCCTGGCGGCCCGACGCCTGCCCAGCATGCTTCGCCAGTTCCCGGTGGCGCTGGGGTCCGAGCGGGTGGCCTGGCTCACCGACCGAGCCCGGCTCCGGTTCCACGCCGCTGCCTGACACCACGCCGTCACCTCACCGTTGCGGGGTCGGCTGCGAGCCGGCCGGAACCGGGGCCTCGTTACCCTGGCCTTGGCAACCTGCCAGTTCGGCCGAGTCATCGACCTTGTCCCATGCCTACCCGACACGAGCAGCAAGGGGTATAACCACGTCGGGAGTTGTGCGATGCTCGGGTGGTTGGCCAACTGGCCTTGGCGACCGTCGTCGGCGCCCTCAGCATCCTGCTCATGGCTGGAGGATTAAGAGAGCGGCCCTTCCTGGGGGGGACCTGGATGAAGTGCACATGGCCGCGTGGGATGGGCTCGAAACCTGCCTTCGCCGCCGTCATCGTGGCGATCTCCGTGTTGGTCTCCGCCTGCGGCTCGGCCGTCAGGGCACCGGACAGAACAAGCCACGACGCGGATACCTCGACGAGCATCCAAGCACAGCGGGCGACATCAGTCCGGACGGTGCGACCCTTCAGCAACCAGGGCGTCGGTCTCCGGCTGCACCTCAGCCCTGCCCGGGGCTCATGCTGGACCACCTCTGAAGCGCTGCCGGCTCGGACCGATGCTTGGCGCTGCATGCAGGGAAACGAGATTATGGACCCCTGTTTCTCGGCTGCGGGATCGGATTACGCTATCTGCCTGCGCGACCCCTGGGATACCAGCGGCGTTAAGCTCCAGCTCACCCAGCCCTTGCCTGCAATTTCTCGTTCTGCCAGTGTTGCTCCAGAGGAGCCTTGGGCGTTCGAGCTCGTTGATGGACAGCGCTGCTCGTTCGTTGGAGGGGGAACCGATACGATTGGCTCACTGCGCCTCAACTACGGATGTAACGGTGGCGACGTGTATGGAAGAACAGACAGGACGCACAGGGCTTGGCGTGTCTTCTTCAAGAGGGCCGGCAGCAGGACCCTGACACGGGTCGAAGTACGCACAGCCTGGCTGTGATCCCATGCGAAACGCTCGCCTGCTTCGTAGAGCGAAGACCTCGAGGGCCGCCCCGGACGCGCCGACAACCTCTGACGCCCACCTCTACAAGGCCTTCATCTCCTACAGCCATGCCGTTGATGGAAAGCTCGCACCTGCGCTGCAGGACGCGTTGCAGCGTTTCACCAAGCCATGGTATCGCCGCAGGGCGCTGCGTGTATTCCGGGATGAAACCAACCTGGGCGCCAATCCAGCCCTGTGGTCCTCAATCCAGGTCGCGCTAGCCGCCTCAGAATTCTTCATCCTGCTGGCTTCACCTGAAGCTGCCCGGTCCCCCTGGGTTGAGCGTGAGATCAAGTACTGGCTCAGCAGCAGGCCCAATACTGATTTCCTGATCGTGCTCACCAGCGGAACTATTGCTTGGGACGAGGATACCGGGGACTTCGATTGGAAGAGGACAACTGCACTACCGATCTCGGTCCGCAACCTCTTCGAGGAAGAACCGCGCTATATTGACTTACGGTGGGCAGAGACTGTCGATCATGTTGCGCTCGGACACCCTGAGTTCCGGAACAGCGTGGCCGATCTCGCGGTCCCGTTGTACGGTCGAGCCAAGGATGACCTCGTCGGCGAGGACATCCGTGCGCACCGAAGGATGCTCGCCATCGTCCGCGGTGTTATCGCGGTGTTGACGGCATTGGTGCTCGCCGTCGGAGGCCTGGCATCGCTCTTTGTCGGACAGCGGAACGCCGCTCGGCGCGCGGCTCGGACCGCTGAATCTCGGGCGCTCGCCGCCGAAGCAAGGCTGAGCCTGGAGCGACAGCCCGCCTTCGCCCTGTTGCAAAGCCTTCGAGCGTTGCAGCAGTCGGACACGGTCGAGGCTGAAGGCAGCCTCCTGACCACGTTGCAGTATGACCCCCGGAATACCGCGTTCCTGCCCATGCCTGGTGGCGCTTCCAGCGTCACCTTCAGCCCCGATCCCGATGGGCAACTGCTCGCGTCGGGCAGTCACGACGGCAGCATCGTTCTTTGGGACCGACGTCGTCGGCAACCGCTTGGCGAACCGCTTCGCGGACACCACAAGGCGGTGACCAGCGTTGCGTTCAGCCCCGACGGCGAGCTGCTGGCATCGGGCAGCAACGACAAGTCGGTCATCCTGTGGGACGTGCGCCGCCACGAGCCGCTGGGTGCACCCTTTGTCGGCCACACCGACGTGGTGACCAGCGTGGCCTTCAGCCCGGACGGGCGAGTGCTCGCCTCCGGCAGCGACGATGGCACCACTCGTCTGTGGGACGTCATTCATCACAAGCCTCTAGGTAAACCCCTGGTGAACAAGACGTTTGTCGTCAAGAGCCTTGCCTTCAGCCCCGACGGGGTGAGCCTCGCCACAGCCGGCACGAATGCGGTTGTCCTATGGGATGTTCGCGGCCGCCGACAGGTACAGCGATTGCCAGTCGATGGCGGGGTAGCACACGATGTCGCCTTCAGCGCCGATGGACGAACGCTCGCCACAGGGATGGATGACGGGACGATCGCCATCTGGGATGGAAATCGACATTGGCAATTGGGCAGAACGATGAGTGCCAATCAGGGTGCAACGCCCCGTCCAAGTGAAACGGCCGTGACCAGCGTGGCCTTCAGCCCTAACGGAGCGACCCTGGCCTCAGCCAGCGAAGGGAAGGTCACACTCTGGAGCGTCCAACAGCGACGGCCGATCGCGAAGCCACTGACCGGGCATTCCGACGTCGTGACCGGCCTAGACTTCAGTCCAGATGGAAACACCCTGGCCTCCGCCAGCCAAGACCGGACCCTCATCCTCTGGGACGTTAAGCACGACCCCTCGCTAGGGCAACCCCTCCACAGCCAAGTCGGTCCAATCGAGGAGGTCGCCGTCGCCGCTGACAAGCCATCCCTGGCAGTCAAGGAGGCGGAAGTCGTCACCCTGTGGGACATCGGACGCCATCGACCACTCGGACAATTACGCTCCGGCAACGGATACATCATGGACGGCTTGGCCCTCAGCGCCGACGGGCAGCTGCTGGCCGCGGGAAGCCAGGATGGAACCGTGCAGCTGTGGGATCTGCGGACCCGGCAGGTGCTGGGGCAGCCGCTGGCGGGCGACACCCGTGGCACGACCGAACTCGCCTTCAGTCCTGACGGGCAGCTGCTGGCCGCGGGAAGCCAGGATGGAACCGTGCAGCTGTGGGATCTGCGGACCCGGCAGGTGCTGGGGCAGCCGCTGGCGAGCGATGCGGGT
>Ga0307287_10000769_pt1 | contig 10883 bp, 10 predicted proteins | sample ER_DNA_141_FD_194485 | JGI IMG/M metagenome (GOLD analysis project Ga0307287, IMG submission 194485) | Bulk soil microbial communities from the East River watershed near Crested Butte, Colorado, United States - ER_DNA_141 | ecosystem: Environmental > Terrestrial > Soil > Floodplain | place...
GGCAGGCGCCTGTTCGAGGAACTCCCCGCCGAGCAGATCGAGCTCAAGCGCACCCGCGTCCTCGCCGGCGACGGGGGCGTCACCCACCTGCACTACCGCGTTCGCCGGTGACGCTACGCGAACAGCGGCCGCAGGTGGTCGTTCGTGGGACGGTGGGTACGTTGTCGGCCGAAGAGCCCGGATGGACCGCAGCTACCTCAGCATCTACATGAACGACCAGCTTGCCGCCGGAGTGCTCTGGCAGGCGCGGAATCGCTGCCTCTGTCACCGGGGACGACAGACGTGAGACCCGCAGGCGAGCTGCGTCGACCCGTGAACTGTGGCTGAGATCCATCATCTGAGAGACGTGACTGTCATCGTCGATGTCGTACGGGTCGACGAGCGTCGGCAGCGTGAGGTGCTGCGGCGAGCCAAGGACGATGGGTCTCCGACGGTCGACCCGATCTCGGCGCCCGATGACGTCTTGCGCGCCGAGCACATCGCCAAGCGCTTCGGCGAGGTGGTCGCGCTGAGCGACGTCAACGTGCACCTGCGGCGCGGCGAGGCGCTCGGCTTGATCGGCGATAACGCCAGCGGCAAGTCCACGCTGATCAAGATCCTCTCCGGATTCCATAGACCGGACGCCGGCCGGGTCATCGTGCACGGAGCGCCGGTTGCGCTGCGAGGCGTCGACGACGCGCGTGCCATCGGCATCGATTGCGTCTATCAGGATCTCGCATTGATCGACCAGCTCTCGGTCTGGCAGAACATGTTCTTGCGGCGCGAGACGGTCCGCCGGCCGCTGCCGTTCCTCGCCCGTCGACATATGCGCGCCTGCGCACGTCGTGCGCTGGATGAACTCGGAGTTCACATCGGCTCAGTTGATGTGCCAGTCGGGAGCCTCTCCGGTGGCCAGCGCCAGGCGGTCGCCGTCGCTCGCAGCATGCGCTCAAGAGCGCAGATTCTGCTGCTCGATGAACCAATCGCGGCGATGGGCGCGAGGGAGGGCATGGCGATCCTCGAGGTCATCGCCCGCCTGCGCGAACGAACGTCGGTCTCGTTGATCCTCGTCGGGCACAACTACGCCCATGTGCGGATGGTCTGCGACCGGGTGAACCTGCTCGAAGGTGGACGTATCGTGCTCGACCAGCCAGTATCAGAGACCTCCATCGAAACGTTGACCGACCGCATTACCGCGCCCCTCGGACCCCGTTGACGGCCGGCGGGCGACGGCATGAGCATCGGCCTGCAGGACGCTCGCGGAGTCCCCGAGGGCGTGGTCGGCGCGGGGCCGAGCGCTACCACCGTGAGGAGGTCGCGGCGGCGATCGCCGCCGGCACGGCACGGCACGGCTCGAGGACGGGGCCTTTGACGCGATCGCCGGCCGGCCGGAGCTGGCCGAGCGATTGACGGCCGACCTGAGGCGCGTAAGCGGCGACGACCTGCTCGGCGTATGGAAAGGATCACTCGAATTCGAACCGGCCTCGGGCGGGGCACGAAGTGCCGCTTGTCGTCCTGAGCGAGCGCGTTTGAGCGTCAGAACGAGACGCCCGCTCGTTTCGCAATGCGCGACAAGCGGCCGTGCGCGGCACCTCGCCCGAGGAGCGACACCGGCTAGTCCGCGCTGTGTTCGGCGGTGTGTTTGAGGTTCTGAAGCCAGTTACGCAGCGAATCGTCGAGGGCGCTCTGCAGCGTCTCGCGTTGGGCGGTGACGGGGTCGCCTTCCCACGACTCCGCGGTTCTGACGAGTACGCCATCGGCCTGTTCCTCGAGGGTCCAGACGTGAACGGCGACGATGCCCTGCGCAGGCCCTCCCCACACGATCCGGTGAGGGGCGTCGAACTCCTCGACGGTCGAGGTGATGTCGAGGCCAGCCGTCTGCCAGCGGAAGACCGAGCCCACCATGAGCGGACCGTCGGTCTCAGCGCTATCCACGTCCGGTTGCCACGACGGCCACCCAGCCACGTCGGTCTGGATGTCCCAGATCGTCCGGATAGGAGCGGAGATCAGGATCTCGTCGCGGGTGATCACGGGCGCGTCGGTGTTGATGTCCATCGCTGCTTCGCCTCGGGTCGCCGCTGACCACCGCGGCAGCGCGTCGGTCAACCCTTCCATCGGAGGGCGCCCGGCGCAAGCCGGCCTGCGCTTCGCGCGAAGAGCGAGCGTGTCCGGTCCGATGCCCGAGACGCCTCCCTCGGACGAGCTGCGATCGTCTGCGAGCGCGGTGCCCGGGCGCTCGCTTCGAGCAAGCGAAGCGAAGCAAGCGCCTCGTCGGCCAGGGCGCCCGGTGTTCGTCCCCAGCGGGCGTCTCAGGGACCCGAGCGGAGACGCTCGCTTTGCTTGAAGACGGCGGCGATGCCGGGCTCCTGCTGAGGCTGCGGCAGATTCCTCGCAGACTGCTCAGGCCGGCGCCGCCGCGGCCTGCTGCAGGAGCTCCGCGAGTTCCCGCAGTCGCGCCGCGCTCTGCGCGTCCGCGGCAGAAACGTCTCGATCGCGAGGTTCGCGGCCGTGACCTCGAGTGGCGCTGCGAAGGTGGCCGAGAGTTGTCGATCCGCGCGCTGGTGCAGCCTCACCTCGCAGCGCGCGATAGCAAAGGTGGATGGCAGGCGTCGACTCGATCACCCCAAGCGGTTCCAACGCGATCCGGCTCAACGCCGCGAATAGCGGCGTGCCGTCGCCGAGCAGCAGGGGTGCGACGGGGAGGTGGAGTTCGTCGACGAGGCCTGCGTTCAGCTCCTGCTGGATGACACTTGCGCCGCCCATGATGTGGACGTTCCTGTCGCCTGCGGCCGCCTTCGCCTGCGCGACGGCGCTCTCGATGCCGTCAGTAACGAAGGTGAAGGTCGTCGGGCCCCTGACGATCTCATCGTGTGGTCGGTGGGTCAGCACGAAGACCGGCATCTTGTAGAACCCATCGTCGCCCCATCCACCGGTGACGTCGAACACGGTCCGACTGGTGATCACCGCCCCGGCGGCGGCGAAGGTGTCATCGAGGAGCTTATGGCCGGTCTCGTCGTTCACCCAGACGTGCAGCGGCCGGCCGCCCTCGCCGAGACCCGGATGCTGGTCGGTGTTCGGCCTCGTGACGAAGCCGTCGAGCGAGATCGAGATGTCCGCTTGCACTGCGCCCATGTTCTCTCCTTCGTCTGCCGCCCTACGCGGAAGCGCCGCGCCGTCGTCGTTCTCAGCCTGAGACCGTCGTCCGTCCAGGAACTGGAGAGCCGGAGCATTTCGCCCGGACAGCCCGCATCGCGCCCCGCAGCGTCGCTGAGGACCAGCGGGAGCGTAAAGCCCAGACGGAGTGCCCGCGGCGCGCGCGGACGCGCTCGTAGAAGGCGTGCAGCGGACCGGGCTGGCGGACCGCCGTCCAGCACGCCTCGACGAGCGCGTGGCGCGCGCGGACGGAGCCTTGCTTTGAGATGTGGCCGTGGCTCGCGGGGCCGGGCCCGAACTGGCGCACGCGCGGATCGAGCCCGAGGTAGCCGACGAGCTTGCGCGGGCTCTCGGAAGCGGCCGATGTCGCCGATCGCGGCGAGGAAGCTGGCGGCGACGATCACGTCGACCCCGGGCACGCTCATCAGCCGCCGGATGGGCGCACGGGTGCGGCGCCGGCGCCACCCAGCCGCCCGACCACAGCGCTAGCGATCCTCCGAAGACTCCGAGGACGGCACGTCTAGCTCGCCCACCGTCCTGGGCCCGGGACCTGACGGCGGTCGGGGCCGGTCCGGTGCTGCCTAGCCCCAGCAGTTGCGCACGCCGAAGGCCACGGCCTCGGACGGAACGCCCTTCACCGGGTCGCGCGTGATGAGCTCGAGACCGGTGTTCAAGAAGCCAGTTGGCTTCGGGCCGCCGCGCGCCGCCTTCGCGAGCGCCTTCACGCCCTCCCTGGCCATGTTCTCGGGGTACTGCTGCGCCGTCGCGTCGATCACGCCCGGCCTGACGTAGTCCTTGATGGCCTTGCAACCGCCGTCGACGGAGACCAGGATCACGCCGTCGTTGCTGCGACCAACCGCCTTGAGGGCAGCAGCCGCTCCGAAGGCCGCCTGCTCGTTGACGGTGTAGACGATGTTGATGCCGGGGTCCTTCGCCAGCAGCGCCTTCATGCCCGCCTCGCCCCGCCCGGTCTCGCCCAACGTGTTCACCGAGCCGACGATCCGCCGATCACCGTCCTTGATGCCGAAGCCCTTGAGGAAGCCGTCGTGGCGCAACTGGCCGCTGGTGATGCCCGGCGCCAGGTCGAGCATGGCGATCTTGGGCTCGATGGAGTCCGCCTTGGCCTTGGCCTTGGCGTACCGGCCGATGAGGTCGCCGGCCTCGAAGTTGTCCGTCGCGTAGAGCGCGTTGACGGCCGACCGCGGCCGCGTCGGCGTGTCCAGCGCGATGACGTTGACGCCGGCCCGGCGCGCCTTCTCGATCGCGGGCACGATCGCCGACGAGTTCGCGGGGGTGATGAGGATGCCCTTCGCCCCCTCCGCGGTCATCTTCGCGAGCGCCGCCACCTGGGTCCGGTTGTCGATGTCGCTCTTGCCCGCCGCGGTCAGCAGCTTGACGTTGTCGTCGCCGGCGGTGTCCTTCGCCGTGTCCTCGATCTTCACGAAGAAGGGGTTCGACTCGCGCTTGACGATGAGCCCGAGAGTGACCTTGTCCTTGTCGTTGCCGCACGCAAGGCTGAGGACGGCGAGCAGGCCGGCGCCTGCCACTGCCAGCAGGCGTGGTGCCAGCTGCCCGGGATGGCGGCGACCTCTCTTCCACATGCGACCCTCCCCTCCCAGACGAGCGATCAGTGGGCGCCTTCGGCGACGAGCCGACCGCCGTTGCGATGGGTGCGGAGGTCGAACAGCGCGTAGCAGGTGACGAGCGCCAGGCAGATCGCGGGAATGATGTAGCCGAAGGCTGCGCCCGATTGATCCATCACCTTTCCCTGGATCGGCGGCATGAGCGCTCCGCCGAGGATAGCCATCACCAGGCCGGCGGCGCCGAACTTCGTGTCCTCGCCCAGTCCTCGCAGGGCGACCCCGTAGATCGTCGGGAACATGAGGGACAGGGACACCGAGATCCCCACCACGGCGAGCAGGCCGACCTTGTTCTGGGAGAACACGCCGATGAGCGACAGGCCGACGCCGAGGGCGCCCATGAGGGCGAGCAGCTTCGTCGGTCGGAAGATCCCGAGCAGGTACGTCATCACGAACCGTGAGACGAGGAACAGGAGCAGGCTGGCCTGGAGGTACCAGCCCGCGGAGCCCGGGGGCACGCCGACCACGTCCCGGGCGTACTGAATGGTGAACGACCACGCGCAGACCTGTGCGCCGACGTTGAAGAACTGCGCGGCCACCCCGTACCGGTAGTGGCGGTTGCGCCAGAGGCGGCGGAGCGCCCCGGTCCTGGCCTCCCCCTCGCCCTGACGCTCCTCCGCCGGCGTCGGCATCTTGCGCAGGGCGATGAGCACCCAGATCAGCACGAGCACGGCGGCGATGCCGAGGTAGGGCCCGAGCACCAGCGACAGGTCGTGCTCTTGGGCGTCGTGCAGCTGCGCGGGACTCATGATGACCTTCGCGGCCTCGGGCGTGAGGTTGGGAAGGATGACGATCGCGCCGAGCAGAACGCCGATGTTCGCGCCGACCGGGTTGAACGCCTGGGCCAGGTTCAGCCTTTGGGTCGCGCTCTCCTCCGGTCCCATCGCGATGACGAAGGGATTTGCCGAGGTCTCCAGGATCGACAGCCCCGCTGCCAGCACGAACAGGGCGATCAGGAAGGGCGCGAACTTCAGCAGCCCGCTCGCGGGGATGAAGAGCAGTCCGCCGACCGCGGCCAGCCCGAGCCCGGCGAGCACGCCGGCCTTGTAGCCGAAGCGCCTGTTGATCAAGGCGGCCGGGATCGCGAGCGAGAAATACGCTCCGTAGTAGGCGAACTGCACGAGTGCCGACTGGAAGTTCGACATCGTGAAGATCTGCCGGAACACCCCGACGAGCACGTCGGTGAGGTTCGCGGCGGCTCCCCACGCGGCGAAGCAGAGGATGAGCAGGATGAAGGGGACCGTCAGGCCCGGATGGACCAGACCGGCCTTCTTCCGCGGGCGCTCATCCAGCGGTTGCGCCTGGCTCTGCGCCTGCGTCTGCCCGACCGATCCTTCTGCCATCTGGACCGCCTCTTCACCGCGAGGATGAGCGTCAGATGCGCACCACGCCACACCCGACACGGCGTGTGTACCCGATCGTGGCGGCCGCGTCCCACCCCTGGCTTATTTTTCGTCGAACAGCCGCAGGTCGGACGGCTCGCGAAGCAGGTCCTCGAGGATCTTGTTGCCCTCGGTGTTGTAGGGCTGGAGCATGTGCTCGTCCCAGGCTGCGCGCGAGCGGAACATTTCGAGCATGACCCACGTGTCGGCGTCGTCGTGGGGCTGCACGAGGTGCATGAAGACGCAGCCGGGCTCCTCGAGGCTGTTTCGACGCATGGACTGCAGCTGCGCCTCGGCTTCCTCGAGCCGATCCAGTCGCGGCTTGATCGTCACCACGAGGAAGAGAGGGCCGTCCTGATCGCTCACGGTTTCCTCTTACCCGCTGGCCTTCACCGCTGAATCGTATGACGGCAAGGAGCCGCTCTATGATGCCGCTGGCCGGGTTTCCGCCCCGGCCCCTTCCGGTCGCCGGCGTGCGGAGATACCTCGGTCTCGTCGAAGAGGTGAAGCGGATGTTCGTTGTGGTCGGGGAAGCGCTTGTAGACCTGGTCGGGCAGCGCGGAGGTCGGACGTTGGCCGCACATCCCGGTGGCAGCCCGGCGAACGTCGCGCTCGGACTCGCGCGGCTCGGCGCACCGGTGACGCTCATGACGCGCCTGGGGAGGGACGCGTTCGGAGCGATGGTCCGGTCGCACCTCGAAGACAGCGGGGTCCGGGTGGACGGCGGCCCTGAGGACGGCGTGTCGACAAGCCTTGCGATCGCGATGCTCGCCGCGGGGATCGCGTCCTATGACTTCCGGATCGACTGGGATGTGGGAACGCTCGAGCCGCTCCCGGTCGAGACGCGCTGCCTCCACACGGGTTCGTTGGCGACGGCCCTGACCCCCGGCAACGCAAACGTCGTCGACCTCATGGAGCGCGAGCACGAGCGGGGTCGGGTGACCGTCTCCTATGACCCCAACGTGCGGCCGACGCTGATGGGCGACGCGGCGCGGGCGCGGGAGGACATCGAGCACCTCGTCGCGGTGTCGGACGTCGTCAAGGTCAGCGACGAGGACGTGCGCTGGCTCTACGGGGACCGGCCGGACGAGGACATCGCCGACGACTGGCTCGCCGCGGGCCCTGCCCTCGTCGTGGTGACTCGCGGCGGCGCGGGCGTCTACGCCGTCTCGCGCAGCGTGAAGCTGCATCGCCCGGCGCTGCCGATCGACCTGGTGGACACGGTTGGCGCGGGCGACTCCTTCACGTCTGGCCTGCTCGACGGGCTGCGCCGTGCCGACCTCGTGGGCGCGGCCCGCCGTGACGCGCTGGCGGCGATTGACGAGGCGACGCTCGTCAGCGTCGTCGACACGGCGGCCCGCATCGCCGGGATCACATGCTCGCGGCCCGGGGCCGACCCGCCGAGGCGCGCGGAGGTCGACTCGACGCTGGCGGCCGGGCCGGGTGCCTAGGTCGCCGAAGGCGGAGGCGTCAATGACCATTACTGCGAAGCCGCCGGCGCTTCGGGATCGCACGGCGTACCGCGCGCTCGAGGACCATCACAAGCGCATTGCCACGATGCACCTGCGGGAGCTGTTCGCCGCCGACCCCGAGCGCGGCGCGCGCATGACCGTCTCGTCGGTCACGCGGTTCTTGGAGTAGTCGAGAAAGAGCCCCTCGGCCTCCACGCGCTGCGCCTCCTGGTCGAGCTTGCCGAGCAGTCCGGTCTCCGTGAGCGCATCGGCGCGATGTTCTCCGGCGAGCACATCAACATCACGGAGGACCGCGCCGTCCTCCACGTTGCGCTGCGCGCCCCAGCCGGGGCCTCGATCGTGGTCGACGGCACGGACGTCGTGCCCGAGGTCCACGCTGTCCTCGATCGGATGGCGCGGTTCGCGGACGCCATCCGCGCGGGGGAGTGGACCGGTCACACGGGGCGGCGGATCCGCAACGTGGTGAATATCGGGATCGGCGGCTCCGACCTGGGTCCCGTGATGGCCTACGAGGCGCTGCGCCACTACAGCGCGCGCGAGTTGACCTTCCGCTTCGTGTCCAACGTGGACGGCACGGACTCCGTGGAGGCCACGCGCGGCCTCGACGCCGAGGAGACGCTGTTCATCGTCGCCTCGAAGACGTTCACGACGCTCGAGACGATGACCAACGCGCGGACGGCCCGGGAGTGGGCGCTGGCGCGGCTCGGCGGCGACGAGTCAGCGATGGCCAGGCATTTCGTGGCCGTGTCGACGAACGCCGAGAAAGTGTCCGCGTTCGGGATCGACACGGACAACATGTTCGGCTTCTGGGACTGGGTCGGCGGCCGCTACTCGATCGACTCGGCGGTCGGCCTGTCGACGATGATCGCTGTCGGCCCCGACGGGTTCCGCGAGATGCTCGCCGGTTTCCACGCGATCGACGAACACTTCCGCACCGCGCCGTTCGACCGCAATCTACCGGTGCTCCTCGGTCTTCTGACCGTCTGGCACGTCAACTTCTTCGGCGCGGAGACGGTGGCCGTCCTGCCCTACGACCAGTACCTGAAGCGCTTCCCCGCGTACCTGCAGCAGCTCACCATGGAGTCCAACGGAAAGTCGATGAGCCTTGCGGGCGAGCGCGTCGACTACCAGACGGGGCCGATCTACTGGGGCGAGCCCGGGACCAACGGGCAGCACTCGTTCTACCAGCTGATCCACCAGGGCACGCGGTTGATCCCGTGCGACTTCATCGCCTTCGCGCTCAGCCTCAACCCGGTCGGCGATCACCACGACCTACTGATGGCCAACGTGTTCGCGCAGGCCGAGGCGCTCGCGTTCGGCAAGACCGCCCAGCAAGTACGCGAGGAGGGCACGGCCGACTGGCTCGTCCCGCACCGGGTGTTCGAGGGCAACCGCCCGACGAACACCCTGCTGGCGGAGAGCGTGACGCCCGCGATGCTCGGCAAGCTGGTCGCCCTGTACGAGCACAGCGTCTTCACGCAGGGCGTCGTCTGGAGCATCAACCCGTTCGACCAGTGGGGTGTGGAGCTCGGCAAGGCACTCGCCAGGCGCTTCGCCGAGGAACTGCGCGCAGACGCCCCGGCGCTCGCGCACGACTCATCGACGAACGCGCTGATCGAGCGCCACCGCGCTGGTGTGGGCCGCGGCGGCTGAAGGGCAGGCGTGTCCCCGGGGCGCGCGATCTGATCGTGCGCCTGGGATCGACACCCGGGGCGGCCGCGCCCCGACGGCGCATACAGCGCGCCGGCACGCGCCCACGTAGACGCGGCCGTGCTAGACGGCGGGCGTGGCTTCGATGTAGCCGTCGAGGTGGACCCGCCACAGTCGCCGGCGCCTCACGCGAGGTTCGAGACGCCAGGGCGCTGCGTCGCGCCGGCGCCGACGCGTCGTTGCCGTCACCTTCGCTCGGACGCTCTAGGCTCCGGCGCTCGCAGGCTTCGTCTCGGGCTCCGCGTCTGAGTCACGCTTCGACGACTCCTCGTTAACTAACTTGAGTTCCCTCCTCGGCCATCAGACCGACCCTTGCCGGTCGAAATGTGGGCCGGTAGCGCAACGGCCCGGCTCCGAGCTGCGCTCGATGAAGTCCTGCATCCGCTCGACACAGCCCTTGGCTTGCGGATCGGCCGGCTCGCAGAAGTGCCAGTCGACGCGCAGCTGCCCGCAGAAGGCGGCGAACTCGTCGGTCGGCCGGCCATCGCGGGCGTGCAGGCCGGCCTGACGGTCCCAGACCAGCGTCTGGGGCAGCGCGCCGAGCGACCACAAGCAACGCCCGATGCCGGCCAACAGATCCGGCGTCTGCCTGGTGAAGATCAGCGTGCCGGCACCGGCGCGCGAGTGGGCCAGGCACGCGACAACGATCCACGCCCTGCGAGTCTGGCCGTGACCGACCGCCACCTCCGCGCGCGGCTCCCACAGATCGAACTGGCAGATCTCCCCCGGCCGATAGACCGTCCGCTGAAAGGTCCTGGGCGGCGGCAGAAACACCGGCCGCATCTCGCGCAGATAGTCATCGACGATCGTCTTGCCGCCCTCGAAGCCCAACTGGGCGATCAGCTCACGGACTCGCTGCCCCGGCAACTTCGGATCGACCCCGAGCAACCGGTGGATCTCGTCCTTGAACGGATCGAGCTTCGACCCCGACGACGCGCGCCGATACACCGGCGCCACCTCGCTCGAGAGCGCGCGACGGATCGTCTCGCGGTGCAGCCCGGTCCGCCGATGGATCTCCCGGATCGACAAGCCGCGCACGAAGCGCAACCGCCGCACCTCCGCCCACTGCTCCACCCCGACCACCCTGGCCTCCACGGCTCGCTCTGCGCGGACGAGCCGAGGGTCCGCGAACCACCGGACAACGCCTCAGCTGGTCCAGATTTCAACCGGCGCAAGTGGTCCAGTTTTCACCCGGCGCCGACACTTCACGCCCGACCACGCCAAGTCAACGGCGCACGTCGAGGCGTCGCATCTTCGGCACCTGCTCCCGAGCAAGGACGGATCGGGCGCATCGAGACCCGCGGCCGCCACGCGCTCGCCGAGGCGTGTGCTCACCGCAAGATGCGAGCGTCTCCCCGGGGGCCGACTTCACGCCCGCAATGGACGAGCTGCAGCCGTCCCCCGGACCGCGATCGGCGCCGGCGTGGCTCCTGCTTCGGCGGCGATGCAGCAGCGCCCCCGGGCGCTATCGAGTTCCGTGCGTAGCAGCGGTCGCGCGTGACGGTAAGGCACGGATGCGGATGGCTGCCGCATCGCGCGAACGCTGC
>Ga0307287_10000773_pt1 | contig 10857 bp, 10 predicted proteins | sample ER_DNA_141_FD_194485 | JGI IMG/M metagenome (GOLD analysis project Ga0307287, IMG submission 194485) | Bulk soil microbial communities from the East River watershed near Crested Butte, Colorado, United States - ER_DNA_141 | ecosystem: Environmental > Terrestrial > Soil > Floodplain | place...
TCCTGGCCGACGAGCCGACGACCGCGCTCGACGTGATGGTGCAGGCGCAGATCCTCGAGCTCCTCGTCTCGCTCGCAGCCGACTTCGACCTCGCGCTCATCCTGGTCACGCACGACCTGCCCGTCGTGGCCCAGGTCTGCGACCGGGCGGCGGTCATGTACGCGGGCGAGGTCGCCGAATCGGCCACGATCGACGCGCTCTTCCACACCCCCAAGCACCCGTACACGCGACTCCTCTTCGCCGCAACGCCCGACCTGCACGCTGGCGGAGAGCGCGTCGCGTCGATTCCGGGTGCGCCGCCTCGCCTGGACCAGCCCATCATCGGCTGCCCGTTCCAGCCGCGCTGCGACAGCGCCTTCCAGCCCTGTGCGACCGTCACGCCGCTGCTCAAGCAGGTTGGGGAGCACCATGTCGCGGCGTGCCACCTGAACGACCACGTGCGGGCGGCGCAAACGGCATGAGCACGAACGGCTCCCAGCCCCTCCTCGAGGTCGAGAACCTCTTCGCCCGCTACCCCGTCGGGCGCGGGCTCGTCAGCGCCGCGCGCCGCGAGCCAAAGCTCCAGGTCCGCGCGGTCGACGGCGTTTCGTTCTCGCTCAACCGAGGCGAGATGCTCGCCCTCGTCGGTGAATCGGGCTGTGGCAAGACGTCCACCGCCCAGTCGGTCCTGCGCCTGATCGAGACGGACGGCGGCTCGATCCGCTTCGACGGGCAGGAGATCACCGGCCTCTCCAGCAAGGCGCTGCGGCCTCTGCGCCGGCGGATGCAGATCGTCTATCAGGACCCCTACGAGTCCCTCGACCCCCGCTTCCGCGTCGGGACGACCATCGAGGAGCCGCTCGAGATCCACGGCATCGGCTCACGCTCGGATCGTCGGGAAGAGGTCAAGCGGGCGATGGAGCTTGCCGGCCTGACGCCGCCGGAGCTCTACGTCGATCGCTACCCGCACGAGCTCTCCGGAGGGCAACGCCAGCGGGTCGCGATCGCCGCGAGCCTGGTCCTCGACCCCGAGCTCCTCGTGGCCGACGAGCCCGTGTCCATGCTCGACGTCTCGGTCCGCGCCGGGATCCTCTCGATTCTCGACGAGCTCCGCGATACCGGCCTCGCCGTGCTGATGATCACCCACGACCTCTCCACGGCCGCCCATTACGCCGACCGGATCGCGGTCATGTACCTGGGCCGGATCGTCGAGGAGGGGCCTACCCGCGAGGTGATCGAGAACCCGCAGCACCCGTACACGCGCGCCCTCCTGTCGGTCGTCCCGAAGCGCGACCCGCGCGAGCGCGGCACGCCGCAGATCCTCCGTGGTGAGACCCCGAACTCGATCCACATCCCCGAGGGCTGCCGCTTCCACCCCCGCTGCCCGATGGCGATCGCCGAGTGCAAGACCGTTGATCCCGAGCTCCGCCGCCCCGCCGCGAGCACGGATCCGAACCACCGCGCCGCCTGCATCCGGGTCTAGTCCATCCACCTCCGGATCAGGAGGGCGGTGACCGCCGCGACGTCGGCGAGCGACTCGAGGTCGACCCACTCATCCACGCCGTGCAGGTTCTCCCCCGTCGGCCCGTAGCAGACCGCCTGCCCCTCGAAGAAGCGCAGGTCGGTCGTCGCCCGCGACGGCTCGGGGACAGGGCGGCCACCGCGAATCTCCTCGTGGCAGTCGCCGAGTAGGCGGACGAAGGGGCTGTCCGGGTGGAAGGCGTAACCGCGGGCGCGGAAACCGCGGAACTCGACGCCGACGGCCGGGTCGGCGGCGTGCACGGCGGCGGCCAGGCGACTCTGGGCCTCCGCCGGCTCCATCCTGATCGGGAAGCCGAGGCGGACGTCAAGGACGGCCTCCCCGGGGGTCATGGACGCCCAGTCGCCCGCGTGCAGGGCGCCGACGTTGAGCAGATAGGGTTGCTCGAGCCCTTCGAGCTCGGGGTCGGGATCGGCGTTGAGCTCGGCCTCGAGCCTGTGCAGGGCATCGATGACCGGAAAGGCGGCCTCGATCGGGTTCGAACCCCGGTCGGCGTTCGAGGCGTGACGCGCGTCGGCGCTCAGCGTGATGCGCGCCCAGATGACGCCAACGGCGACGAGGTCCATGCCGCCGTTCGTCGGCTCGGCGATGAGGGCCGCGTCCGCGCCGGGGCCGGCGAGGACGGCAGCGAGCGCGCCGTTCCCCCCGCACTCCTCCTCGATCACGCTCTGGTAGACGACCTGGCCCGGGAGTGGCCCGGCAGCGAGCGCCGCCTGGACGCCAAGGAGCATCGCCGCGATCCCGCCCTTCATGTCGACGGCGCCCCGGCCGTACATGCGCCCGTCTGCGATCTCGGCGCCGAACGGCTCCTTCGTCCACCGCTCGAGCGGCTCGGCGCTCACAACGTCCACGTGGCCGTTGAGGACGAGGGAAGGGCCGGTTCCTGCGCCGATCGTGGCGACAAGCGAGCGGCGGCCCCCGTAGGGCATGAGCGGGATGCCGCTGTCGGGGCGCTCGGCGAGTTGCGCCGGGTCCGGGATCACGGACTCGACCTCGAAGCCGAGAGCGCGGAGCCGGGCCTCGACGAGCGCCTGAGCCGGCTCCTCCTCGCCGAGGAGGCTCGGCACCCGGACGAGCTCGGCGAGGAAGCCCACGGTCTCGCCGAAGCCACGCTCCACCGCGCGGCGGGCGTCCGCTGATGAGAAGATCGCCATCGCGATGGACCCTAACGCCGTCGATCTCCTCCTCACAGGCGGGCACATCCACACGGTCCCGGGTGGGCCGGCCGAGGCTGTCGCCGTGCGCGAAGGCGGGATCGCCGCGGTCGGATCCGCCGCCGAGCTGGCCGCCCTCTCACCGTCCCGGGTGATCGAGCTCCAAGGCCGGACGGTGCTCCCGGGCTTCCAGGACGCGCACCTGCATCCGTTCAGCGGCGGGATGCTGGCGATCGTCTGCAACCTGCACGAAACGACCTCGGCCGAGGAGTGCCTGGTCGAGATCGACCGCTACGCGGGCGAGCATCCGGAGCGCGACTGGATCTCCGGCGACGGCTGGTCGATGGACTTCTTCCCCGGCGGGAATCCCGACAAGGAGCGGCTCGACGCGGCCGTCCCGGATCGCCCCGTCTACCTCGAGAACCGAGACGGTCACACGGCCTGGGTGAACAGCCGGGCTCTCGAGCTCGCCGGGATCACGGCCGCCACCGCCGACCCCGGCGACGGGCGCATCGAGCGGGACGCGGCGGGCGAGCCGTCCGGCGCGCTCCACGAGGGTGCGATGGAAACCGTGAGCGCCCTCGTTCCTAAGCCGACGCAGGCCGAATTCGTGCAGGCGCTCCTGAACGCCCAGGCATAGCTCCATGCGCTCGGCATCACGGCCTGGCAGGACGCCGTCGTCGAGGCCGACACGCTGACCGCCTACCGCGTCGTGGCCGAGCGGGGGCAGCTGACGATGCGGGCAGAGGGAAACCTTCTGTGGAACCGCTCGCGCGGCGAGGAGCAGATCGACGAGCTGCTCGAGTTGCGCGAGCAGGGATCGCTTGGCCGGCTACGGATCCGCGGCGTGAAGATCTTCCAGGACGGCGTGCTCGAGAACTTCACGGGCGCCCTCCTCGAGCCGTACGAAGGCTCGGACAACCGCGGCATGTCGATGCACGAGCCCGAGGAGCTGAACCGGATGCTGACGCTCCTCGACTCGCACGGGTTCCAGGTGCACCTGCACACGATCGGCGACCGGGCCGTGCGCGAGGCACTGGACGCCATCGAGGCCGCGCAGAAGGCCAACGGCAAGCGGGACGCGCGCCACCATCTCGCGCACATCCAGCTTGTCCACCCCGACGACCAGCCGCGCTTCGAAGCGCTCGGTGTGGTCGCGAACGCCCAGCCCTACTGGGCTGCGCACAGCGCCTACGTGGACGACCTCACGCTGCCGTTCATCGGTGAGCGCGCTGCATACCACTATCCATTCTCGAGCCTCGTCCGGGCGGGCGCGCCGATCGCCTTCGGGAGCGACTGGACGGTCTCGACGGCGAATCCTCTCCCGATCGTCGAAGTCGCCGTGACGCGGATCCAGCATCCCGAGCGGGAGGGCGAGCCGATGCTTCCAGACGAGCGGCTCGACCTCGAGACCGCACTCGGCGCCCAGACCCGCGGCTCCGCCTACGTCAACTTCCTCGAGACCGACACCGGCACGATCGAAGAGGGGAAGCTCGCCGACCTCGTCGTCCTCGACCGGGACATCTTCGACCCCGGCGCCGGCCCGGTCGGCGATGCGCGCGTGCTTCTCACCCTCTCCGAGGGCGAGGCCGTGCATGACGCGCTCTAGGCCGGCGCGGCCACCTGCGAGCGGCGCCGCGCCAGATACGCGACGACGGCGATCGGGAGGACGAAGAGCGCAATCACGAGAACCGCGGCCGCCGCCGAGCCGGCGCCGTTCCCACCCGTGCACGTGATCGGCCCGCCTACCTCTCCGCCGCAACTGTTCACCGATGTCCCGATTGTGAGGAGGAAGAGCGGGAGAGCAAGGCCTCCCGGTACGAGCAGCGTCCCGAGCAGCTTTTCGCCGGTCGACCAGGTTTCGGACGTCCACAGCAGGACGACGCCGATGAACCAGCCGACCACGGGCAGGATGAGCCCGCCGACGAGCAGCATCACCAGGGCGGCGACATCCCAGCCACCTCCCCTGGTTTTCGCCGGTGGCGGCGGCAAGGGCGCTTCGGGGGCCGGCGGCCCGGCGGCCTCGGCCGCGATGTCCGCCGGGTCGCCGATGCGGTCGAGCAGGTTCCGGATCGACGCCTCGTCCTCGTTCTCGAGCGAGGCTCTCGCCTCCGCGATATGCGCGGAGATCTCCTGCACGAGCTCGCGGCGGCGGGCAGCGGGAAAGTCCGCGAGCTCTTCCTCGAGCCGGTCGAGGTACTCGTTGACGAGCCTGTCAGCGGTGGCGCTCATGATGGTTCAGTCCTCTCGACGAAGTGGTCAACCGCATCGCGGAAGCGGCGCCACTCGAGCCTGAACCCCTCGAGCGCCGTCCGTCCACCTTCCGTCAACCGGTAGTAGCGCCGGGGAGGCCCACTCGTGGACTCCTGCCAGCTCGACTCCACGAGCCCGTCGCGGCGCAGGCGCGAGAGCAGCGGATAGATCGTCCCTTCGCTCGTGACCATGCCGTCCTGCTCCGCGAGCGCTCGGACGAGGTCGAATCCGTAGCGCTCCTCCGTGCCCAGAAGCGAGAGGACGCAGTACTGCAGCGTTCCCCTTCGCATCTGCGCCAGGAGCGCGTCCTGCCCCGATACCATGTACCGCAAGGTACTTGGGACGACCTCTTATGTCAATCGGCTAAGCCTGCCCGGCTTCAGGCCTGGACGAGCACGCGGCCGCCCACTGCCTTAGCCGGATAGACGGCCACCCGCATCGCATCGTCATCGAGGCAGCGGCCGCTCACAGGGTCGAACTCCCAGCCGTGCCAGGGGCAGCGGAGAACGCTCGTCGCGGCGAGCTCGTAGCGGCCTGGGGCGCCGCCCACGCGGTTCCGGATCGCTCCGAGGCAGAGCGGGCCGCCGTGGTGCGGGCAGCGGTTGCGGACCCCGCGGAGCTCCCCGTCGACGGCGAGCACGCCGATCTCCCGTCCTCCCACACGGGCGACGAGACGTCCGGTGCGGTCGAGCTCCTCGACGGAGCCGACATCTTGCCAGTCGCTCACGTTCGTTCGAGGCCGAGCCGCTCGCCGTAGAGCTCGGCCGCGTTCCCGTGCAGGACCTTGTCGCGCCAGTCCTCGGGCAAGCGCTTGAGCATGAAGCCCGGGTCGTCGAAGTCCCAGTGCGGGTAGTCGGAGGCGAAGCAGAGGTTGTCGGGCGCGCCGGCGGCCTCGAGCATCTCGAAGAGGGTCTCGTCCCGGCCGTCCGTGTGCTCGAGCGGCTGCGTCGAGAAGCGGATGTGGTCGCGGGCGACCTCGCTCGGCTTGCGCTCGAGCCACGGAATCTCGTCTCGGAGCGCGCGCCAGTTCGTGTCCAGCCGCCAGAGAATCCCCGGGAGCCAGGCGATGCCGCCCTCGATCAGGAGCACCTTGAGGGTCGGCAGGCGCTCGAACGTCCCGTGACAGAGGAGCGAGACGAGGTGCGACATCGTGCTGCAGGCCGATCCCAGCGTGTGCCACTCGATGTAGAAGGTGACCGGGCCCGCGCCGCCCGGCGGGGCCGCGATTCCCATCCCCTCGCCGCCCGAATGGATCGCCACCGGGAGCCCGCACTCGGCGGCCGCTTCGAAGATCGGCAGGTACCGCGGCTCGCCATACGGCCGGTCGGCGCCGCCGCAGAGGAGCACCTGCACGAAGCGCTCGTCATGGGCTACGCGGCGGATCTCGGCCGCCGCCGCCTGCGGATCCTGGGCGGGACAGAGGATCGACGCCCGGAGGCGAGGCTCCTGGTCGAGCCAGCGCTCCCGGAGCCACTCGTTGTGGGCGCGGGCGAGCTCCGCGGCCCGATACGGGCTCGGCATGAGCGAGACGAGCACCGCGTCGTCCCCGTTCAGGACCCCGACGTCGGCACCGCTCGGGTCGAGCAGCTCGCGTCGTACCGCGTCGACGTCTGAGGCGGGCGGATGCCCGTTCTGCTCGAGGTCCGCCCGAAACCACGACGAGGGATGCGACCACGAATAGCCCGGGATCCCGAGCGACGGCCCCTGGGCGCGGAACCACTCGCGCTGCGCCGGGTCGATGTAGCCGAGGAATTCCTCGACGTCCCCGATCTGCGGGTGGATGTCGCAGTCGATCACGAGGAAGACGATAGTCCACAGGACATGCGCTCCTCCAGCGAGCACTGGGAATGGCTCGGCGCCTTTCTGAAGCGGCGAGGCCTTCCGGGCATGTCCGTGGCCGTCACCGACCAGGACGGCCTCGTCTTCTCGCACAGCATCGGGTGGGCCCAGCTACGGCGGCGCCCGATCGACGAGGACACGCTCTTCGAGCTCGGATCGATCGGGAAGACGTTCACGGCGGCCATCGCACTCCCGCTCGCCGACGAGGGCGCGCTCGACCTCGAGGCTCCTGTGACGACCTATCTGCCCTGGTTCGATGTGCGATCCCCATACGAGCCGATCGCCCTGGAGCACCTGCTCATGCATACCTCCGGCCTCATCCGCGGCGCCGACATGACCGCCGACTCGCGCTTCGATGTCTGGGCGTTGCGGGAGACCGAGACGGGCTTCGCGCCCGGAGAGCAGTTCTACTACTCCAACGTCGGCTACCGGACGCTCGGCTACGTTCTCGAGGCGGCAGCCGGCGCGCCCTACCGGGAGCTCCTGCGCATTCGCGTGCTCGAACCACTCGGCCTGGAGCACACGGAGCCTGAGGTCACGGTCGGGATTCGGGATCGCATGGCCGTCGGCTACGACCGGCTGCACGACGATCGCACGCCGGAGCCTGACGACCCTCTGTTCCCAGCGCCCTGGCTCGAGACCGGGACCGCCGACGGGTCGCTTGCCTCCACCGCCGGCGACCTGGCCGCGTTCGCCCGCTTCCTGCTGAACGGTGGCGCCGAGCAGCTGCTCTCCGGACCGCTCGTCGAGAGCGGGGACGGCTGGAGCTACGGCTACGGGCTCGAGTCGAAGACGGAGGACGGGCGCCGTCTCATCCGCCACGGCGGCTCGATGCCCGGATTCGCGTCGACCATGCTCGGCGACCTCGAATCCGGCTATGCCGTAGCAGTCCTCATGAACGGGCCCGACGAGCACGACGCGACGGAGCTCGTCGCTCAGTTCGCTCTCGATCTCCATCGCGGCGGCGAGCCGGAGCCGCCGGGCGATCCCGAGCCCTACGAGCCCGACAGCCCGCCCGCCGAGCCGCTCGAGGAGTATGCAGCCTTCTACGGCCGCTACCGGAGCTACAACCCCTGGCTCCCCGGCTTCCGGATCGAGCCGCGCGAGAGTGGCCTCGTCGCCGCGTGCTCTTGGGGCGACGACAAGCCGCTCGCTCGCCTCAGCGAGGCCGAGTTCCGCTTCGGTGCCGAGGAGTGGTCGCCCGAGCGCCTGCGCTTCGACGCGATCGTGGACGGCCAGGCTCTGCGGGCGAGCCTGTCGGGGGAAACGTATTACCGGAGCGACTTCGCCGATCCCTCGTGAAAGGCGCACGAAGACCACCAAGTACCAGTCTGTTACTTGCGCCCACCTCGCCGGAGAAAGGCAGGACGAATGGGCCCCCAACGGCACCCATGGACGTGGGCGAAAACCACCAAGTAACAGTCTGTTACTAAGACAACATTCGCCCGCGTATCAGACGAGGTCCCGAGGAAAGGCGAAGCTCCACGAGCGTGTGAAGATCACTTCGCCGTTCTCGAAGACGTCCAACTCGCTCTCGACGTGAAACGACTCGGCGTCGCAGGTCATCGAGCTCGTCACGTCGGAGCGGGTCTGCCAGTTCCCGCGGCCCATGTCGGAGGCGGCGTGGAACCGCACCTCGGCCGAGAGCGGGTCGCCCTCGACGATGCCGTAGACGCAGTGGCTCGTGTCCCCCGAGTCGAGGTCGATGTCGACGAAGCGCAGCGAGCCGCCAAGCGCCCAGTCGAAGATCTGCTCGACGCGCCCGGTCGCATGCTCCTTCCGCAGGAAGCGCCCACCAGGATCGCCGGCGACCTCCTCGATCGAGAGCGCCGCGGAGTGCTCGGGCTCCTCGAAGGAGCGCAGCTCGTCGTCCTCGGGGCGCGGTTCCCGCACGGGGAGGTCGAGGCGGCCTCCGTGCAGCGTCAGTGTGACGGCCTCCGGCGAGGGCCACGCCCAGGGCCAGTAGGCGGGCGACACCGCCACGCGCAGGCGGTGACCGGCAGGGAATGAGTGCGCGATCACGTCGAGCGGCACCGTCACCTCGTAGCGGCGGCCGGGCTCGAGTTGCTTCGGGTGCTCGTGGCTGTCGCGATGCGTGAGGTTGAGCACACCGCGGGTGACGAGGAGCGACGAGCCGTCGGCAGCGACGTCGCAGAGGCGGACGGCGACGAGAGCCTGCGGTCGGTCGACCTCGAGCGAGAGCACGACCTCGGGATGACCGAGGATCTCGAGCGGCTCGGCGAGCGGCTCCAGGTCCCACGTGAGTGAGAGGGCGTCGTCCGCGCGCTGGTCACCGGCGAGGTCGGCGGATCCTCCCTCGGCGGTCCAGACGCCTGCCTCCGTCCCAGCCGTCTGCACGGCCAGGAGTGAGCGGGGCTCGCCGCCGAGCTCGCCCGTGTCGGTAACGATCTTCGACGAGGGCCACGCCGGCTCTGCGACCCAGCGCCCGTCGCGCACCTCGTAGCTCGTGCGCGGCTCGACGGACGACTGCATCCAGGCGCGAAACATGGGCTCGTCCATGAGGCCGGTGTCGATCCCCTTGAGCCAGTGGTCCCACCATCGCACGCATTCCTGCAGGAAGCCGATGCTCGGACCGGGCAGCGCGTCGTCGGGGAACGCGTGCGCCCACGGGCCGATCAGCCCCTTGCGCGGGACGGAAAGCCCCTCGAGGAGTCTGGGGACGGCGTTCGTGTACCCGTCCACCCACCCGCCCACGGCGTAGACCGGCACCTCGATCGCGGAGTAGTCCTCGCAGACCGAGCCGTGCTTCCAATAGGCGTCGCGCCGCTGGTGGCCGAGCCAGGGCTCGATCCAGTTGTTCGCGCCCTCGAGCCGCCGAAGCCACTCCTCGTGCCAGCCCTCTCCGAAGAGACGCGGGTCCGGCGGTCGCGCGTTCCACGCGAGCATCGAGGAGGCCCAGTGGAGCATGTCGAGGCCGAGGACGCAGCCACCGCGGTAGTGGACGTCATCCGCGTAGCGGTCGTCCGTCGAGCAGAGCGTCATGATCGCCTTCAGGCCGGGAGGGCGCAGAGCGGCCAGCTGAAGCGCGTTGAACCCGCCCCAGGAGATCCCCCACATGCCGAGGCTTCCGTCGCACCACGGCTGCTCGCGGAGCCAGGCCATGACATCGAGGCAGTCGGAGTGCTCCTGCTCGGTGTACTCGTCGGCGATCAGGCCGTCGGACTCGCCTGTGCCGCGCATGTCCACCCGGACCGTCGCGTAGCCGAAGCCCGCCACGTAGGGCTGGCGTCGCGCGTCGCGGATCGCCGTGCCGTCCACCTTGCGGTACGGGAGGAACTCGAGCACCGCCGGAACCGGGTCGGATTCGGCGTCCTCCGGCAGCCAGATCCGCGCTGCGAGCCGGCAGCCGTCCGAGAGCGTCAGCCAGGTGTGCTCGATCTCCCGGATCGGGCGAGGGAACTCGGTCCGGGTCGTCACCGGCGAGATCCTCTCACGGCGCGGGTTACGATCGCTCGGTGAGCGAAGCCGTCCGCACCCGCATCGGCGGTCACGTCGTCGTGGAGGCCCTGGAGGCCGTCGGCGCCCAGACGGCGTTCGGCCTGCCCGGAGTGCACGCGCTGGGGATCTGGGAAGCGCTGCGCGCGAGCCCCGTCCGCTACGTCGGCTTCCGCACCGAACTGAACGCGGCCTTCGCGGCCGACGGCTACGCGCGCGCAGGCGGCAAGCCCGCCGCCCTTCTCCTCTCCACCGGGCCCGGTGCGCTCAACTCACTCACCGGGCTGATGGAGGCCTCGAGCGCGCACGTCCCTCTCGTCGCAATCGCGAGCCAGATCCCGCGTGACCTGATCGGCCGGGGGCGCGGCTATCTGCACGAGCTGCGCGACCAACGCGCTTCGTTCGAGCCGATCGTCAAGTGGTCAGCGCGGGCGCGCAGCGCCAGGGACGTGCCGGAGATCCTCGCGGAGGCTTGGCAACGGGCGCAGACCCCGCCGAGCGGCCCGGTCTTCGTGGAAATCCCCGTCGACGTCCTCACAGGGGAGACGGACGTCCACGCGAACGTGCTCGATGGAGCCCCGCCTGCCCGCGTCGTGCCCGGCGAGAGCCTGCTGGACGAAGCCGCGCGAGCGCTTG
>Ga0307287_10000775_pt1 | contig 10835 bp, 11 predicted proteins | sample ER_DNA_141_FD_194485 | JGI IMG/M metagenome (GOLD analysis project Ga0307287, IMG submission 194485) | Bulk soil microbial communities from the East River watershed near Crested Butte, Colorado, United States - ER_DNA_141 | ecosystem: Environmental > Terrestrial > Soil > Floodplain | place...
TTTGCCCGAGAGCGCTTGATTTACGTCTCTAAGCTCAGCTGAGCTGAGGGGCTGGTGGCAGCCAGCGCGGGTTTCTCACCCAGTCTTCGTTTCTGTGCCGTCAGATGCCGCACACCCACCACGTCGCGGGCCAAGTGTGAGCCGACATCCGCGGCCAGTGGACTTCGAGATCATCGACGAGATCAGGGTCGCGTCGGCTGCCGAGACACTGCTTGCAGTTGCGAAAGATCTTGGTGTCCTCGACCTCGTGATCATCGGTGATTCTGCGCTTCATCAGGGCGCTTGCACCATCGATCAGTTGTCCACGGCCGCGGCTGGGCGACGGCGCGGAGCACCGCAACTACGCAAGGTGATCCCCATCCTCGACGGACGAAGCGAGTCGCCGTGGGAGTCCATACTGCGACTCCTGCACTGTGCTGCAGACGTGGACGTCGAGCCGCAGAAGAAGATCTACGACGAGTGGGCCGCTTCGTGGCGCGGGCCGATCTCTGGGTGGTTGGAACCCGTCGCTGCATGAGTATGACGGCGAGGTGCATCGCGGCCGAGACGCACATCGCGCGGATTTGGCGCGAGAGCGCCGCCTGGTCGAGATCGACTGGCAGCGCATCGGTTTCACGTCACCGCAGTTGCTCTACGAAGGAGGCTCGATCATCGCCGGCCTAGATCGGCTGCTAGGTCGCAGCTGGGATCCGAGCCGATTGGCCCGCTGGCTTGCACTGCTGGATGAATCGGTCCTGCGACCCGCGGGTCGCGCCCAAGCGACGCGGCGATGGAAACGAGGACACTGATCCGGATGAAAGTGCTGGAAAAGTGTTGATGGCCGGCCGTCCGGGATGTCGTGTCCCAGCAGTTTCTTTGCTTGGGCCGTCACACCACGTACAAGATGACCGTTGACCCTTGCGGTGCCTCCGTACGTGCACCCGGGTTGCTGTAGATCACGATGCGGAGTCCGTTGCGGTTGACGCCGACCGGCTGCACCGTGGTCTTGAAGCCGGCCTGCCGCATGAGCTTCTTTGCTGCCGGAAGTGCCATCCGCTGCACGTCAGGCACCATTGCCAGCTTGGGTCCGAGTGAACGGGTGAGTGTGATGGTGTCGCCGGGCTCGCCGCGACCAGAACGCGGGTCCTGACGGAGCACGAGGTCCTTGGCGACATCCTTGGAGTACGCACTTCGCTCGACCACCCGGAACCCAGCGGCACTGAGGGCGGCGACTGCGGAATCGTAGGCAGTTCCCTGGTAATTGGTGATCACCAGAGGCTTCGGGCCGACTGACACCACCAGATCGATACGAGTGCCTTTCTTCAAGCGGGCGCCGGGTGACTCCGATGCGCGGAGAACCGTGCCGGCGGCAACCTTCTCGCTGAATCCATCGACAACCTTTCCAACGGAGAGCTTTGCCTTCTCGATCGCCCCCTCAGCCGCAGCACGAGTCAGTCCAACGACAACGGGCATGGGATAGCGTTCCGGGCCCTGGGAGAGCGCAGCCTGGATCGTGCTGCCGCGCTCCACTTTGGCCCCAGGTCCGGGAGTCGTGGAGATCACCATGCCACGGCCAATCGTCTCGCTGTACGCGTCGGAGAAGTCCACTGATAGGCCCGACTTCTTCGCCTCTTGTTGGGCCTCAGCTTTGCTGAGTGAGGAGAGGTCCGGCGCGGTCGTGAACCGACCCTCAGTCAGATACCATCCGGCGAGAGCGGCCGAGGCCGACAGCATGACCACCAGCAAGAAGGCCAGCCAGCCCCTGCGACGCTTTCGAGCGCGGCGTTCGCGTTCCGCAGCTAACCGCTCGGGAGACAGTTCGTGCGGTGATCGGGCTACGGCCGGCGGTGGCGCGTCGATCACCGTGCGGAACCCAGCCGAGGGCGGTGACGTCACGCGGCCGTTGGCCATGGGTGCCGGTACCTGCTGGGTCACCTCGTAGTCGGCGCGCTCGCGCGGCTTCGGCCTGCCGTCTGCAGGCGGCCGTGGGGCTGTGCGTAGTTCGCGCGTTAGGGCGGGATCGTCGGGAAGACCTCGCTCGAGTGCCAGCCGAGCGCGCCGGACCTGGGACAACAGGACTCGCGCGTCGGGTTGGCGCTGATTCGCATCCCGAGCGGTTGCGCGGGTGACCAGAGCATCGACATACGGCGGAACGCGTCCAGCGGTGGGACCTGTCGAGGGCGGCGGCACGTCACGGTGCACGTGCGCGTACGCGATCTGGATGGGTGTGTCGCCGGTATGCGGCTTGCGCCCGGTCAGCAGTTCGAACAGCACAACCCCGGCGCTGTAGACGTCTGATCGGGAGTCCGCCCGACCCGCCATCACCAGCTCCGGCGGGAGGTAGGAGACAGTGCCGATCAGCAGCCCCTGTGTGGCTGTGTTGGTTTGCGACGACACGGCTTTAGCAAGCCCGAAGTCGGCGACCTTGATGCGCCCGCGGTCGCTGATCAACACGTTCTCAGGCTTCACGTCGCGGTGCACCAGCCCGGCATCGTGGGCCACCGCAAGGGCCACCAGTACTGGCTCCATGATCTCCAGCGCGCGGCTCGGAGTCATCGGCGCTTCCCGATTGAGTACGTCGCGCAGCGTCTGTCCTGGCACGTACTCCATCACGATGTAGGGGCGAGTATTCGGCCCTTCGAGGTCTTGACCTTGATCAAAAACTGAGACCACATTCGGATGGGACAGCCTGGCCGCCGCTCGTGCCTCGCGGTCGAACTTCCGCGCGAACTCAGCCTCATCACCGAGCCCTACATGCATGACCTTGACAGCGACCGTACGCGTCAGGCGGGTGTCGACTGCCCGGTAGACGGTGGCCATTCCACCACGCGCCAGACGCTGGGTGATCTCGTAGCGACCGTCCAAAACGCGACCCACCAACGGGTCGCCAACGGTCGTCATTGTCACGTCTGCTCCATACACGGTGGGGAAGGTGGCCGTGCTGGCCTCGGGCCCGAGTTTAGAAGTCACCGCGTTCTGCCAGGACCAAGGCGCGCCGCGACCCGTCGATTCGTCGTGCATTAACGGTTAGTGCCCCTAGTCGATTCGTCCGACATGACTCGAGGATGCCTCAGCGTAGCGGCGAACCGGAATGCGCCCAGCGCCGTGCGCCAGCCGGCCGGCTCGGACTGCGTACTTCATCGCCTCGGCCATCCGTACCGGATCCTCGGCACGGGTAACCGCAGATGCCAACAGCACCGCGTCGCAACCAAGCTCCATGGCGAGGGCCGCCTCAGAGGCGGTACCGATGCCAGCATCAAGGACGACCGGCACCGTGGCATGTTCGACGATCAGCTCGATGTTGTGCGGATTGCGGATGCCGAGCCCAGAGCCGATCGGCGCGCCGAGCGGCATGACCGCCGCGCAGCCGGCATCGGCCAGCTTCCGCGCCACGACGGGATCGTCATTGGTGTAGGGGAGTACCACGAACCCGTCGGCGACCAGCCGTTCGGCTGCGTCCAGCAACTCGATCGGATCGGGCAGCAGAGTGATCTCATCGGCGATCACCTCGAGCTTGATCCAGTGAGTCTCCAGTGCCTCCCGAGCCAGCTGGGCAGTCAGTACCGCGTCCGCGCTGGTGAAGCAGCCGGCGGTATTGGGCAGCACGGCGATCTGATGACGATCGAGGATGTCGAGCAGGGACCCGGGCGCGGCCACCTCGATACGGCGCATCGCCACCGTGGTCAGCTCGGTGCCGGACGCGAGCAGCGCAGCCTCCATCACCTCCAGGCTCGGCGCACCACCAGTACCCATGATCAACCGCGAACTAAACTCTTTACCGGCGATGATCAGCCGATCAGCGTCGCTGGTCGGCTGATCGGTCACCGCGTGCAGATCAACCACCCTGCACCGCCGTCACAATCTCCACCGTGGCCCCCTCCGTCAACTCGACGGTCGCGTACTGGCCCCGCGGGACCACCTCACCGTTCACGGCAACGGCCATGCCGCGCGGAGCTACGGCACCGTCTGCTAGGTCGAGGACCTCGCTCAGCCGCACCGGCGGATCGACCTCGCGCTGCTGCCCATTGACCCTGATGATCATCGGGTCCGCCCGCTGGTAGTAGCGAAACGATCAAGAGTGAACGGCTCCGCAACGCTATCCAGCTCACCGCTGATGATCAAGGCCGAAATGATCTCGGCGGTAATTGGGGTCAGCAACACACCGTTGCGGTAGTGGCCGGTGGCCAACAACAGTCCTTCGACGTCGCAGCGGCCCAAGATTGGGGCATTGTCCGGGGTACCAGGTCGCCAACCGACCGAGGTCTCCGCGAGAGCGTATTCAGCCGTCATCGGCATCACGTTACGGGCATCCCGGAGCAGCTCATAGACCGCGCCTGCGGTAACCCGCCCATCGAACCCGAGCTCCTCGACGGTCGCACCAAGCACCACTTCCCGGCCGCCTTCTCGGGGAACCAGATAGATCTCAGCGCCGCGGACGTACGCCCGAATGGTCAGGCTCGGGGACGGCAAGCGGCCAGGGTCGAGGCGCACGATCTGACCCTTGACCGGCCGCACTGGAAGATCAGGAAGTCCGTCGATCTGCCGTGCCCACGCGCCGTTCGCGACCACCACGCGCTTAGCTGCAACGCTGCTGCCGTCGGCGAGCTGCACCCCAGTGACCTGACCATCATCCGAGGTCACGCGGTGTACGAATCCAGCCACATCTCTGACGCCGATCCGGTGACCGGCCTCGATCACCGCACGCCAGAGCAGCCGGTTGTCGCAACTCCAATCGCCCTCGACCAGCAGGCCGGTGCGAATGCTCGGCGCGAGGAGCGGCTCATGACGCCGGCATTCCCGGCTGGTCAGCCGCTCTCCCTGATGACCAGCCCGGGCGAGGAAATCTGCGAACGTTGCGAGACGGGCAGCATCATCGGCGTCGTAGGCAAGTGAGAGATTCGGCGTACGACGGAGGCCCGCGGGCAGACCACTTGCCAGCTCAAGCTCGGTGACGAAATCGGGATATCGGCTGAGTGAGGCGAGGTTCAGCTGGAGAAGGCCGGGCTCGGTAAAGGTCGTCTCGGTAATCGGGGCCAACATGCCGGCTGCGACCTGCGATGCGGCTGCGGATCGTTCCCCGATCACGACGACGACGTCGAGGCCTGCCTGGCGGAGTCGCCAGCTGATCGCCGTGCCAATCAGACCACCACCGATCACCACGACGTCGGCGGTCGAGGAGGTCCCCGGGGAACTCACCGGGACAGTTTAGTGTCGGGTGAGTCGAGGCAATTTGTGGACAGCGCCTCTGGAGGTGTCATGGAACTAGGACTCACCACATTCGCCGAGATCACCGACTCCAGCGTCTCACCCGGTGAGCGGTTGCGGCAGGTCGTCGACGAGGCCAAGCTCGCCGACGAGCTGGGCCTGGATGTGTATGGCATCGGTGAGCACCACCGTCCAGACATGGCGGCTTCAGCTCCAGAAATTGTTCTCGCTGCCATCGCGGGAAGTACCCAGAAGCTCAAGTTGTCAAGTGCTGTGATCGTGCTCAGTTCGGCTGATCCAGTACGGACGTTCCAGAATTTCGTCACCCTGGACTTGCTGTCGAATGGTCGGGCTGAGCTGATGGTCGGCCGCGGTTCCTTCACGGAGTCTTTTCCCTTGTTCGGCTATTCCCTGTCCGACTACGACGAACTTTTTGCCGAGAAGCTTGATCTGCTGCTGGCACTGCGCGACGCGCAGCCTGTGACCTGGCAGGGCAAGTTCCGGCCGGCTCTGGACAATGCGACGATCTATCCCCGACAGGAGGGGCGCCCGCTGCCCATCTGGATCGCCGTCGGAGGTACACCGAATTCGGTTGTCCGGGCCGGCACCCTTGGCCTACCTATGGCGCTAGCGATCATCGGTGGCCGACTGTCGGCCTTCACTCCACATGTCGAGCTCTACCGCAAGGCCTTGGAGTACGGAGAACACGACCCAGGTACGCCACTCGCGGTACACAGCCATGGCTACGTGTTCAGCGACGAGCGCACGGCGCGTGCGGAGTTCCTGCCCGCCTACCGCCGTACGTTTGCCAAGATCGGCCGGGAGCGAGGCTGGCCACCGATGTCGGACGCCGCGGTCGAGGAGCTGATCGCGCCAGATGGCGCGCTGTTCTTCGGCCGTCCCGAAACCGTAGCTGAGAAGATCATCCGATTGTACGAGCTGATGCGCATTGATCGTTTCGAGTTGCATGCGGCCCATGTTGATCATGCGCTGACGATGCGCTCGATTGAGCTCTTCGGCACCGAGGTCGCTCCGCTGGTCCGTCAGGAGCTGGCTGCTCGATCGCCGGCCTGACGCAGCTGGTGTCGGCCATCCGGCGGGCCGCGCGGCAAGCTGCGAGCGTCGGGAAATCGCGCGCCGCCGTGCTGAGGAGAAGCGAGCGGAGGCGTAGTTTCCTGTGTGAGCGACGACGAAGTAGGCGGGTTCCACGCGCGATTGCGCGAGCAGCTCTACAGAAAGGATTGCCACATGCGCGAAGTGGTGGATGGCGTCCTCGAGATCCCCATCGGATATGTGAACGCCTATGCCGTGGTCGTCGACGATGGAGTCGTCTTGATCGACACCGGGATGCCCGGACGGGCCGCCAATGTGGCGAATGCCGTCGAGGCTGCTCGACACCGTATTGGCGAGGTGCACACCATCTTGCTGACGCACTGGCATCTCGACCACGTCGGCAGCGTCGCCGAGCTGCGTCGTCGATCCGGAGCACGCATCGTTGCTCATTCCGTCGATGCACCAGTCATCTCCGGCGCGAAGAACCCAACGGCCAAGCGCTTCATGCGGATCGTGGGAGCGCTCATGCCGGCGCCGGAGCGGGTCCCTGTGGACGAGACGCTGAACGGTGACGGCCCGCTCTCGATGTCTGATTTCATGGCGTTCCATACCCCGGGCCACACCCGTGGGCATATGTCCTTTCTGCTCAAGCGTGGTGGTGGTGTGCTCTTCGCCGGTGACGCTGTGAGCGGTGGGCGCAACGGGCGGGTGCGCCGGTCGCCGCGGATAATCACTGAGGACCGTGAGGCCGAGTCAGCGAGCGTCGCGCGGCTCGCGGAGCTCACTTTCGAGGCGGCTGCTTTCGGGCACGGCAAGTCGATATCACGCGACGCTGCGTCGCGGTTCCGCGAGTTCGCGGCGCGGCTAGCGGCGCAGAGCTAGCTCTGCAGTGTCTGATCGCTCGCTGCGATGTTCGCCAGGAAGCCGCCGTCTTCGTCGGATCCGACGAAACGGCTGTCTCGGACAATCAGCTCTGTTTCGATGCGTTTCCTCGGCTCCTCCTGCAGATCGGCGGCGCGAACATCGCGGGCTCGAGGCGTCCCGAACGTGAGATAACCCGCGCCAACTGAGGCTGACTGGCAGGATGCATCCGTGGTTGCTTTGCAGATTCACGGCGTTTCGGAGCCGACCCGTCGCGCCCTGTCGGCCGAGGCCAGGTCGCGGGGCGAGACCTTGCAGGAATATCTCCTCGACATTCTTGATCGCGAGGCACATGACCTCGGCGAGCGTCAATTCCTTGTCGAGTGGCACGCTGACACGCAGAAAGCGCGAACTCAGTCGATTGACTTCGTGCGTTTGATCGGCTCCGAAGAGGAGCGCCAAGAGCCACAGTTCGCGCGAGGCGGCTGAACCCGAGCGGCCCGGTCTCGGGACCGCTCGCCTCGGTTGACGGCCTCGGTTGCCCGACGTTTCTCCGCACAAGGCCACATGCGAGGGCCCAAGTGGCCCCATTGGCCGACGTTCGTGGTGTTGTGCGTAGAAACGCCTGCGCCTTGGAAGGTATGCGGGTCAAAGCTTCGGGAGTTCCTGGACGACGCCCACTATCGTGGCCTCGTGACCGCGCTGATGGGCCTGGAAGCCCGCCTCAGGCTTGCCCGGCTCTACCTGTGCACAGACGCTCGGGAGAAGCAAGGCGATCTAGGTAGCTTCCTCCAGGCAGCGTTCGCCGGTGGCGTCGACATTGTGCAAATCCGGCAGAAGGACATGAAACCTGACGCAGAACTCGCGGCCCTGGAGATCGCCCGGCAGGCGGCGACCCCGTACCAGGCGATCGTCTGTGTCAACGATTCGGCAGAGATCGCCGGCCGCTTCCAGGCCGACATGTTGCATCTGGGCCAGGCCGATGGGCCGTCAGCGAAGGCACGCAGATACCTGCACCCGTGGGCACTACTGGGCAGATCCACACATGCGCGTCGGCAGGCGGACAAAGCGATCAAGGATTCCAATGTCGACTACTTCTGCGTTGGACCGGTATACGCGACCTCGACCAAGCCTGACTACGAGCCGGTGGGCCTCGACCTGGTTCGATATGCCGCTAAGAAAGCACCGGTGGCGGCCATTTCATCCAAACCATGGTTCGCGATCGGCGGAATCTCGATGGACAACATCGAAGACGTCATTGCGGCCGGCGCCCGGCGGGTCTGCGTGGTGCGGGCGATCACCCAGGCCGCCGATCCGCAGGCAGCGGCGGATCGCCTGAGCAGCAGGCTTCGCGCCGCGTGGAAGTCCGACCCGGCGATGGAGCGGTACGTGTTCCAGGCGCTCTCTGCGCCTGCGAAAGCACGCTGAATTTTGAGCTCCTCGCGCCGAATCCGCTGACGCTCACAGCTGATTCATCAGAATTCGCGCCGTACGGCCGCCTCGGCCAGGGCTGTCAAGCCGGCGCGGCCGTCGTCGGTCATCTCCGTGTCGTGCAAGGCCTTCAGGGCTCGCTCGTGGTTGTCATTGATCATCGATTCCACCGCATCCCGGGCGCCCGACTCGGTGATCACCTGCTGCAGCTCACTGATCCCCGTCTCGTCAAGGCTGGGATCGCCGAGCCGCTGCAGCAACAACTTCTGACCCGCGTCGCTGGCGTGTGCGTACGAGTGGGCGACCAGCACCGTGCGCTTGCCCTCACGGAGATCATCTCCGGCGGGCTTGCCCGTAATCTGAGGGTCGCCGAAGACCCCGAGCAGGTCATCGCGGAACTGGAAGGCGCGACCGAGCGGTGAGCCGTACGCGCCGAGCGCAAAGTACAGCTCGTCGTTGCCACCGCCCAGTGCGGCGCCCATCTGAGACGGCCGTTGCACTGTGTAGCGCGCGGCCTTGTACTCCACCACCCGGCTGGCGTCGTCCAAGGCGAGCTCGATAGTGGGACGTAGCGAGCCGATTGCCGGAGCGCGCTGTCGCAGCGGGTGTGCCTGCGCCACCATGTCGAGGTACTGCCCGCAGGTCACCTCGGTACGCATTGCCTCCACGATCGGCAACGTTCGCTCCAGGGCAGATTGCTCCACCCCGGCGCCGTGCAACATCTGGGCCGACCACATCACCAACAGGTCGCCCAGCAGGATCGCGCCGGCCTTTCCGAATGCGGCCGAGTCACCCAGCCAGCCGGCGTTGGCGTGCAGTGCCTCGAACTGTCGATGGGCCGCCGGACGCCCACGACGCAGGTCGGAGGAATCCATCAGGTCGTCATGCACCAAGGCACTGACGTGAAGGACATCAAGGCTCCCCGCGGCGGCGAGCAGCGGCTTGAGTTCGAAGTCCGTTGGTATACCCGCAGCAGCGACGTAGCCCCAGACGCAGAATGCGGGACGCATCCGCTTACCGCCGCACAGCATTTGGCTGGCCATCAGATGCACCGGGACCAGCTCGGGGCCCATGGAATCGAGCACCGACGATTGCTCGGTCAGGAAAGCGGTGATCTCTGCCGACACCGCATCCCGGAACGCCTGGCCCAGCGGCGCCTGAGGATCCAGTACGGCGTCAGCGCTGGTTACCAGCGGTTTGTTGACCACATGCTGAGCCTACGAACTCCAGCTGTGAACGCGTCCTTAGGGTGTTCGCATGCCGGGTCGCGATCGTCTTTGGCGCCCGCGTACGCCGAGCATCGCGGACCTGCTGGAGGCTGGCGACCGACCACTGTTCTCCTTTGAGTTCTTCCCGCCCAAGGACGAGATCCAGCAGCGCCAGCTCTGGCAGACGGTGCGTGAACTGGAGTCACTCGGGCCCGATTTCGTCTCGGTGACCTATGGCGCCAGCGGCTCGACCAGAGATCGTACGACCAAGGCCACGGAGGCAATCGCGCTGCACACCACGCTCAGGTCGATGGCGCATCTCACCTGCGCGAGCCAGAGTCGTGATCAATTGCGCCGGGTGATTGGTTCGTACGCGGCCGCCGGTATCCATCATGTGCTCGCCATCCGCGGCGACATGCCTGGTGGGCCGCGGGTGCAGTGGGAAGCCCATTCAGATGGGCTGAACAACGCGACCGAGCTGGTGGGGATGGTCCATGAGCTGGGGCAGTTCTGCATCGGAGTGGCAGCGTTTCCGGATGCGCATCCGGAGCGTAGCGATTTTGATCTTGATGCGCAGGTGCTCGTAGCCAAGGCGCAGGCCGGCGCCAGTTTCGCGATCACTCAGCTGTTCTTCACCGCTGACGACTACTTCACGTTGGTAGCCCGGGTACGGGCACTCGGCTGTGAGATCCCGATCATTCCGGGGATCATGCCGATCACCACCGTGCGCCAGGTGGCCAGGTTTGCCGAGCTGTCCGGTGCCGCGCTACCCCCGTCCGTGACGGAGCGGATCCATGAGGTCGCAGACAATGATGATCAAGTTCGGCGGGTAGGGATCAAGATCGGCACTGAGTTGTCCGAAGAGTTGCTGAGCCGGGGGGCGCCCGGACTGCATTTCTTTACTCAGAACCGTTCCCGGGCTACTCGAGAGATTTACGCCAACTTGCATCAGGAGCGGCGTCGAGCGTAACCAGCCGCTGCGTCGGCCGGGTGAGCGCGACGTAAAGTGCCCGGACACCGCCCGGTGACTCCGCCACGATGTCATCCGGAGTGATCACGAGCACAGCGTCGTACTCCAGACCCTTCGACTGCAGCGGT
>Ga0307287_10000779_pt1 | contig 10777 bp, 6 predicted proteins | sample ER_DNA_141_FD_194485 | JGI IMG/M metagenome (GOLD analysis project Ga0307287, IMG submission 194485) | Bulk soil microbial communities from the East River watershed near Crested Butte, Colorado, United States - ER_DNA_141 | ecosystem: Environmental > Terrestrial > Soil > Floodplain | place: USA...
GACACCCGCGATCTCTTCAGACAGGAACGCCTGTCCGATGTGGGAGCCGAAGCTTCTGACTCCCGGGATCGCCCGGAGCTCGCGGCTCGCTTGGGTCACGATCCGACGCTCCTCACCGACCGACGTCCCCGGAGTCGAGATCCAATGCATCAGGAAATCGCGCTCCTGGAAGGTCGGAAGAAGGGACTGCCCCAGGAGTGGCAACGTGATCGCGCCGGCTGTCATCATCGCTCCCACCGTCGCGTACGCAGGTCGCGGGCTGCGGATGATCGGCGCCAACAACCGGTCGTAGCCCCGCTGGAGCCACCCGACGAGAGGCGACTCACGACGCTCCAGTGGCGCCTTGCGGAGGAGGATCATGGCCGTGGCCGGCGTGACGATGAGCGCCACCAAGGTCGACACCGCCACGGCGAGGGCATACGCCGCCGCGAGCGGGCGGAAGAACGACCCGATCAGGCTCTGGAGGAAGAAGATCGGCAGGAGCGCGAGCGCTTCGATCATCGAGGCGTAGACGACCGCGCCGCGAACCTCCAACGAGGCGTCGAAGATGATCTTCGCGGTCGTTGTGATCGATCGATCGGCGCTCATCTTCCTATGGATGCGCAGGCGACGAACGATGTTCTCGCAGTCGACGATCGCATCGTCGACGACCGCCCCGAGCGCGATCACGAATCCCGCCAGGATCATCGTGTTGATCGTGACGCCCCGAAGGTGCAGGACCAGACCCGCGGCGGTGAGCGACAGCGGGATCGTGATCGCACTGATCAGGGCGCTCCGCCAGTCGTAGAGGAACACGATGAGCACGAGCATCATGAGCAGCACGCCGAAGAGGAGCGAGCGAGAGAGGTTCTTGATCGCGTCCTCGACGAAGTTGCCCGCCCGGAAGATCTGCGAGTCGATCTCGATCCCGGGAAGTCCGGGTCGCATCTCGTCGAGCGCTGCCTCGACGCCCCGCGTGACCTCGAGCGTATTGCCCCACGGGAACTTCTCGACGACGAGGAGCAGGCCCGGACCGTTGTTGACGACCGCGTCCCCTCCGAGCGGCTGGTGATCGATCAGGACCTTGGCCACATCGCCCAGCACGATCGTTTCGCCCTTGCGCTCCTTGACGACCACCGTCGACAGGTCCTCGGGGGACAAGATCGGGAGGATGTGCCGGATGGAGAGCTGCTGAAGGGGTGTCTCCAACGCTCCCCCGGTCCCGATGACGGCCCCGTCGGAATACTTGAGCAGGCCGGCGTCGAGGGAGTCGGCGGTGGCACGCATGACCTCGTCGAGCGACACGTGCAGTCGCCGGAGCCGCTTCGGGATGACCTGGACGTGCAGCTGTTGTAGCCGTTCGCCCCAGATCGCCACGTTGGCCACGCCGGGAACACGGAGAAGGCGAGCTCGGATCTTCCAGTACGCGGTCGTTGACATGTCGATGAGGGAGACGGAGGCAGATGAGAGCCCGACATGCATGACTCTCCGTGTGGCCGATACCGGCGGCATCATCACGGGGGGCGCCGCCCAGGTCGGGAGACTGGGCGTCACGATCCGGACGCGCTCCGACACCAGTTGTCGTGCCTCGAGGAGGTCGGTTCCCGGCTCGAAGAGCAGCTGGATCGAGGACAGGTCCGCAACCGACCTCGATCGGATGGTTTGGAGGCCGGGGATGCCGTTCAGCGCTTCCTCGAGAGGCACGGTGACGAGGGATTCCACATCCGTCGATGAGAGACCGAGGCTGATGGTCTGGATCTCCACTTGCGGCGGGGCGAACTCCGGGAAGACGTCCAGCGGCGTGTGGCCCAACTGGCTGAACCCGTAGATCATGATGCCGGCCGCCATCGCGACGACGATGAACCGGAACCTGATGCTGGAAGCGACGATCCAGCGCATCATGGCCGAGTCGATCCCTTAGCGATCACTCTTCGACGCCGGTCTCGGTCCCGTAGAGCTCCGCCGATCCCTGCGTCACGACCGACATGCCCGATGGCGGGCCGTCCGAAAGGAACACGAGATCGCCGCGGATGCGGTCGACGACGATCGGCACGCGAACGAAGGCGAGGGGCTCGGGATTCGTGTAGGTCCACGTCTCGCCGGTGGCTAGGTAGAACACCGCCGCGTACGGGATGGTCGTGCCGGTTCCGGCGTCGAGCACCGGATCGACCTCGATGTCCAGCCGCACCGCGGCCTCCTCGGTCAGACGCACGAGAGACACGTCTGACCCCTCGATCGGCTCGAGCGTGGCTGGATCCTTCAGGGTCTCCTCCTTCTCCTCGACCGAGGCGCACCCAGACAGGACCAGACCGCTGATGATGAGGAGCCCTGCGATCCATCGACGACCGTGACGCATCTCCATCTCCTCCTATGGGCTGGCGAGCTCGGATCCCTCGAACGTGGTGAGGTCGACCGTCGGCTCAGCGAAGACCGCGAGCAGATCGGGCTCGGCGTGACCCCCGAAACGCTGGGAGAGAGCCGGGACGACGAACAACGTAAGGAGCGTGGTCGAGACGAGGCCACCGAGGATCACGGCCGCCATCGGTTGTACGATCTCGAGGCCGGCGACCGCGCCGAAGGCCGCGAGGGGTGCGAACACGAGCGCCGTCGACAGGACCGAGGTCAGGACCGGCGCGAACCGTTCACCCGCACCACGCGTGATGAATCCGTTGCCGGAAGGCAGACGCTCCCGGCGCTCGAGGTGCCGAGCCTGCCGGATCTGCATGATGGAGTGGCGAGCAGCCAGCCCGAGGATCGCGAGGAACCCGGCGATCGACCCGATCGAAACGACCCGACCGTCGATCAGGGCGCCGACCAGGCCACCGGCCAGGCTCGAAGGAAAGATCAGGAAGACGAGCACGGCCGAGCGCCAGCTCCCGATGGCAGCCTGCACCAGCAGGAGGATGGCGATCGCGGCGCCGATCGCGAAGCCCCACACCTCCCGATCCGCGGCCTTGCCGGCCGCGAAGTCGCCGACGACGGTCGCGTGGTACTCCATCGGGAAGTCGATCTGGCTGAGACCCCCACGGACGTCGTCGACGACGGCGCCGAGATCTCGACCCGACACGGCACTCGTCACGTCGATGCTCCGGGAAACGTCCACGTGCCGGATGACGGTGGGTGAGGATCCGATCCGCACGGTCGCCACGTCCCCGAGGCGCACCTGCCCCCCGTTCGGGAGATCGATCGGAAGGTCCTCGACGCTGGAGACATCGTGCCGGACCTCGGGGCTGCCCCACACGACGACGTCGAAGACCTTCTGCTCGTCGAAGAGACTGCCGACCTGGATCCCGGACAGGAGGGTGGCAGCGGCCCGCCGGACGTCGCCCGGGACGATCTCGTACCTCTCGGCCGCGTCGAGGTCGACCTCGATCTCGAGGGTCGGCTCCTCGGACTCCGGGGCGACCTTCGGATCCGCGATCCCCTCGATAGTCGAGAGGAGCTGCCGCACTTCTCGTGCCTTGCTCCGAAGGACCTCGAGGTTCTGCCCGAAGATCCGGACGGTGATGGGGTCGGTCGCGCCGGACAGAACCTCCTCGATCCGCGCCGAAGGGTACGTGGTCACGTCGCGCTCCAGGCCAGGGTAGCCATGGACCACCTCTTCGATGGAGGCTCGGGTCACGTCGTAGTCCGCATCGGGGTCGACGGTGATCCACAGCTCGCCACCCTCGGTACCCACCACCTGATCGGAGAGGAGCGCACGGCCAACGTGCCCACCGACGTTCAGAACGCCCGGTACCGACTGGATCTCATCACTCATCGCCGCCGTGATCCTGCGCATCTCCGGCAGGGACGTGCCGGGCGGTCCGCTGAGGCGAACCACGAGATCGGTGTCCTTGAACTCGGGCGTGAGGGAGAGACGGAGGAACGGAACCGTGAGGAGGCCGGCGATGAGGATCACGCCCCACAGCACGAACCCCCGGCGGGCCGAACCGAGCACCCATGACAGGGACCGCTCGTACCGCGGTCTGAGCCAGCGGATCAACGGGGACTCGCCCGATCCAAGCGGCGCCCGGGCGAGCAGCGCGAGGCCGAGGGCGGGCGTGACCAAGAGCGCGACCAGCATCGACGCCACGACCGCGACCGCGTAAGCCGCCACGATCGAAGGGAAGAAGGCGCCGAACGCGCCGCGCGTGAAGAAGACCGGGACGAACACGACGAGCGAGATCAACAGGGCAGACAGAGCCGCACCGCGCATCTCGATCACGGTGTCGCGGACGACGAGGGAGAGAGAACCTGGCAGGCCCGTCTCCTCGCTGCGCTCATGGAGGCGCCGCGCGACGTTCTGGACGTCCCCGACGGCGTCGTCGATCACGACGACGATCGCCAGTACGAGCCCAGCGACGATCATCGAGTTGAACGTCGTGTGGAACCGGAACAACACGAGGATCGTCGCCGAGAGCGAGCTCATGGTCGCGAGCAGAGCGATCACCGCCGTTCTCCAGTCGACGAGGAGCGCGGCCAGGGCGAGCAACAGCAAGACCGCGCCGATGATCAGCGCGGTGATCACGTTGCTGCTCGACGTCTCGATGTAAGTCCCGGGGCGGAAGAGCGATGTGTCGATGGTGATCCCGGAAAGACCGGGGCGGATGTCGTCCAACGCGTTCTCGACACCGCGCGTCACATCCAGCGCGTTCGCCCCCGGGAGCTTCTCGATCACGAGTAGGAGGCCGGTCTCGTCGGAGAACACCGCGTCACCGATGAGAGGTTGATGATCCTCGACGACATCGGTGACGTCGCCGAGACGCAGCGGAGCACCTTGGGTGTCTTGGACGATCACTTTCGCTAGGTCCGCAGGCGAGGCGAACGGCACTCCGTGCTGGATCCCCAATCGTTGGCTGGGGGTCTCGATGATCCCCCCGGTCCCCGGCGTCGACGCCTCTACGAACGTCAGGTTCGAGACGAACTGCGCGTTCGCCGTCGTCTCGATGATCTGCTGCAAAGAGACGCCGTTCGCGCGGAGACGCTGGGGGTCGACGAGAACCTGGAGCTGTCGCTCACGCTGACCCCAGACGGACACATTCGCCACGCCGGGAACACCCATCAAGCGCGGCCGGATGTTCCAGCGAGCGAGGAGGGACATGTCGATCAGGGACACCTCGTCCGACGTGAGCCCAACGAGCATCACGCGGCTCGAGGAAGAGACCGGCTGGAGCATCTGGGGGGGTTTCGACACCTGGGGCAGGGCATGTGCCTGGGTGAGTCGCTCCTCCACTACCTGGCGAGCATCGAGGATGTCCGTGCCCGGTTCGAAGATCATCTCGATCGAGGAGAGCCCGGGGAGCGATGTCGAGTGGATCGTGCGGAGGAACGCCACACCATTCAGCAGATCCTGCTCGAGCGGAACCGTGATGAGCTCCTCGACCTCGATCGCCGAGAGCCCCAAGGCTTCGGTCTGGACCTCCACGGTGGGGGGCGTGAATTCCGGGAGGACGTCCCTCGGCACGTGCGAGAGCTGCACGATGCCGAGGGTCACCAGGCCTGCCGCGAGCAAGAACATGGATCCGCGTGCCTTGAGGCCCGATCCGATCATCCACCGCAGCAATGCGCGGCACCCCCTCCCCGATATCCGTTCCCGGACAGTAAGAACGGGAAGGGTGGGGGTCATCGTCCAGACGGATGAACCCTCGTCATCTCACGAGACGATGCCGCCCTACGGCGAACGCACTACCTGCCGGCGGGCGTGACGAGGCCCGTGCTATAGGCGAACACGACCGCCTGCACTCGATCCCGCAACCCGAGCTTCTCGAAGATGTGTCGCACATGGGTGCGCACGGTCGTGTCCGCGATGAAGAGCCGCGCAGCGATCTCGCTGTTCGAATAGCCCTGACCGATGAGGCTGAGGACCGTTCGTTCGGTCGGTGTGAGCTTTCCGAGCTCGTTCACCTCCTTTGGACCGGGCGGACGGGGCGCGATGAACGTCTCCAGCAGCCGGCGGGTCACCGAGGGCGCGAGGAGCGTGTCGCCATCGGCGACCGCCCGGATCGCCTGAACGAGCTCCTCCGCGCGGATGTCCTTCAGGAGGAAGCCGCTCGCACCCGCTTGGAGCGCCTCGAAGACGTATTCGTCGATGTCGAATGTCGTGAGGATCAGGATCTTCGTGGTTCCTTGTTCAGCCGCCAGGATCCGGGTGGCTTCCACGCCGTCGAGCTCGGGCATCCGGATGTCCATCAGGATGACATCGGGATGCAGCAGGCGGGCCTGTTCGATCACCTGCAGCCCATCGGCCGCTTCGCCGACGACCTCGATGTCCTCTTCGGGCCGCAAGGTCATCTCGAAGGCGGCCCGCAGGAGCGGCTGGTCGTCGGCGATCAGGACCCGGATCGTCACGTCGGATCTGCGTCCAGCGGGAGCGCGGCAGCCACCTCGTAACCCCCACCCGGTTTCGGTCCTACACGCAGGCTCCCCCGGAACAGACCGACACGCTCTCGCATGCCGAGATGTCCATACCTCGCCCGCAGCGGGTCTGGGTCCCCCTCGACCGGCCCCGACCCGTCATCGGAGATCGTCAGGTGAAGGCTCGAGCGTTCGTACCGGATCCTCACAGAGGAACTCCCCGCTCCCGCATGCTTCAGCACGTTGGTGAGCGCTTCTTGAACGATCCGGAACGCCGAGAGGTCCAGGCCGGCGGGCAATGGTCGCGGTGTGCCCTCGACCGTGAGACTGACGGGAAGTCCGGCCTCCCGAACCTGCGACATGAGGGTCGCGAGATCGTCCAGCCCGCGCTGCGGGTCCCGCACATCCGGCCGGTCATGGTCCGTCCTCAGCAACCCGAGCAGCCGGCGCATCTCTACGAGCGCCTCCCGACCTGAGTCCTCGATCGAGCGCAACGCGAAGCGACCTTCCTCGGGATCTGTGTCCATCACGCGTTGCGCGGCGGCCGACTGCGCCACGATGACGCTCACGTTGTGCGCGACCATGTCGTGGAGCTCGCGCGCGATGACCCGACGCTCCTCGGACACCGCCTTCTGTGCTGCTTCCTCGCGTTCGTGCTCGAGCCGGGTCGCCCGATCCTGCAGCGTGCTCACCTGGGTCCGCTTCGTTCGCAGACCGTCGCCGATGAACCACACCGCACCGATGACCAGGCCCTCGGCGAAGATCACGTCAAGCTCGAACGGCTCTCGGGAACCGATCAGAAGCATGAGCGCGACGGCCGCGCTCCCCAGTGCCGCGGGCACCGAGATCCGGCGTTCCCGATGCGCAGCCACGGTATACAGGGCCAGAAGGAAGCCGAACGAGGCGAACGATGGCAGATAGCCGAGGTAGAAGAACAAGAACATCGCACTGCTGCACACCGCGAGGACGACGACCGGGGCGACACGTCGCCAGGTGAGCGGAACCGTTTGCAGGAGGGCCAAGACGACCCCGAGCGTGTCGAGGGGACGATTCGATCGATCCGCCCCGCCTTCCGGGAGATCCACGTGCAGATGCACCAACAGGCCGATGAGAGATGCCGTCGTCAGGAGCAGGGCGATGAGCGTGTCCTGCCCTATCGGACGGGAGAGCACCCGCAGGATCGCACCGTCGACAGACCGCCGAGGTGCGCCGGGAGCGAAGAGCCCATCGGCCCGGGGTCGTGCCAGATCACCGTCGATACGAGCCTGGGAGAGCTTCCCCAGATCCCGTTCCGCACTCTTCATACGATCACCGTTCCCTCCTCGCGGCGACCGCAGGAGCCACCTATCTCGCGGCCTGCGGGATGCTGGCGAGAACGTAGCCCCTCCGAGCCCTCCAACTCAATGGTCAGATGTCAGTGTTCATGCGGCGTCTGTTTCCGCCACCCCTGATGCCGGTGCTACCTGCCGGTGAGCGAGAAATGCATGTAGTCCTTCAGCGTGTGCCAGTGGCCGCCCCACTCCCAGCCGATCCGTGCGAAGGACCGGACCACGACGTCGCCTTCGTGGATCATGCCCTTCCGATGGAGCGACCGGTTCCGATACGGCAAGGCGATCGCGCGGAGCACCGTGCCGTCGCCGCGGACGTACGGGTTCTGCAAGGGATTGATGTCGATCGCCAACCCATAGGAGTGCTGGGACAACGTGGTCGTGCTGCCGGTCGCGAATCGACAGTTGAACGAGGCCGTCACGCTCCGCCTGCTCTTGTCCCAATAGTCCTCGGGCCTGATCGGACGATCCTTGGCGGCGAGCTTGATCTCTTCGACCGGGAAATGCGCTCGGAAGAGTCGGCGGAACACCCGGAGCACATCGGACGCGACGCGCTCGTGGAGGACGAGCGGACCGGTCTTCACCTCCCCGTCGAAGTTCCAGTAGCTCACCGCGACCAGACGGAGATCCTCGATGGGCACGGGGCATCCCGGTTTCCAATTCCGGCCGATCAGGCGCTCGCGCAGCTCGGGCCCGATCCGAGACACCCAGCCCCGGAACACCGGCACGGCGACGGGAGCGGGTGAGCTGGGCATCGATGAGTCGACTAGCTGCGGCGGACTCGCTGACCCGGGCGCGGGCGCCGGGCGCTGAGCGGCCGGTGTCTGCGAGCATGCCGCCATCACGAAGGCGAGCGCGATCCACCTGGAGACGAACCGGGTCATGGATTCCATCCTCCCACCGTCGGCCGACCCGGCTCTGAACCTGTATACGTGAAGAGGGAGACGAGACGGGCAAACAGCTGACGAGGGTCGTGATCGAGCACGTGTCGCCTGCCGTGGACGGCGGGCTCTTCCCCGCGAAGACCTCCGTCGGGGATATCGTGCCGGTCGAAGCCGACGTGTTCACCGACGGCCATGACCTACCGGCGGCCCGCGTGCTGGTCCGACACGAGGATGAGGACACGCGAGAGGTCCCGATGGTTCCCCTCGGGAACGACCACTGGCGTTCCGAGGTGGCGATCGAGGAGCAGGGGAGGTACCGCTTCCATGTGGAGGGCTGGATCGACTCCTGGGCGACGTGGCGATCCGATCTTGAGAAGCGTTCGGCCGCCGGCCAGGACCTGGCCGTCGAGCTGAAGGAGGGGGCGAGGCTCGTCGGGGACGCCGCGCGGCGCGCACGCGCCGCCGGCGTCGCCGGCGAGGCCGACCGGCTCAAGGCATCCGCCGCGGGGCTCCGCCATCTCGATCCTGCCAAGGGGGCCGCGCTCGCCACCTCCGGTGAGCTCAACACGCTGATGGCGAGATACGCGGACAGGCGCCGTGGCGCCACGGTCTCCGGCGAGTTCGTGATGGTCGCCGCCCGGGAACGCGCGCGCCACGGCGCCTGGTACGAGCTCTTCCCGCGGTCGGCCTCCCCCGATCCCGCCCGGCACGGGACGCTCCGCGATGTCGCGACACTCGTGCCGGACATCGCGGAGCTCGGATTCGACGTCCTCTACCTCCCGCCGATCCACCCGATCGGCCGGACCAACCGCAAGGGGTCCAACAACACCACCGTCGCGGGTCCGGACGACCCGGGGAGCCCGTGGGCGATCGGATCGGAGGCGGGCGGCCACACCGCGATCCATCCCGAGCTCGGCACGTTCGACGACTTCGAGCATCTGCTGGCGGAGCTGAAGCGCCAGGACATGGAGCTCGCTCTCGACCTCGCCTACCAATGCTCCCCCGATCACCCCTGGGTGAAGGAGCATCCCGAATGGTTCCGGCATCGTGCAGACGGCACCATCCGCTACGCCGAGAACCCGCCGAAGACCTACGAGGACATCTACCCTTTCGACTTCGAAACGAAGGACAGGGAGGGGCTCTGGCGGGCGCTCCTGGACGTCGTCCTGTTCTGGGTCGAGAAAGGAGTACCGATCTTCCGCGTGGACAACCCGCACACGAAGCCCTTCATCTTCTGGGAGTGGCTTCTCGCAGAGGTGAAGAGTGACCATCCCGACGTTCTGTTCCTGTCGGAGGCCTTCACCCGTCCTCGCGTGATGGAACGCCTCGCCAAGATCGGATTCGACCAGTCCTACACGTACTTCTCGTGGCGGCGTTCGAAACAGGAGCTGACCGAGTATCTGACCGAGCTCACGCAAGGCCCCGTCTGCGACTTCCTGCGGCCGAACCTCTGGCCGAACACCCCCGACATCCTCACCGACCAGCTCCATGAAGGTGGGCCGCCCGCGTTCCGCCTGCGGTACCTGCTGGCCTCGACGCTCGGTGCGAACTACGGGATCTACGGGCCAGCGTTCGAACACATGGAGCGCGAACCCCGCGAGCCCGGGACAGAGGAGTACCGCGATTCCGAGAAGTACGAGCGGCGTTTCCGGAAGGCGGCCGGCGCCACGGGCATGCGCGAGCTGATCGCGCGCGTGAACCAGATCCGACGCGAGCATCCGGCCCTCCAGCACGACCGCACGCTGCGATTCCATCCCGCGGACAACGAGCACCTGATCGCGTTCAGCAAGACGCTCCCCGACGGGACCGACCCGGTGGTCGTCATCGTGAACCTCGATCCCGTTCGTCCACAGTCCGGCTGGGTAGACTTGCGCATGCCGGAGCTCGGGATGGACTGGGATGCAACCTTCTTCGCTCGCGACCTTCTCGCCGGCGAGTCCTTCGCATGGAAAGGGGCTCGCAACTTCGTGGAGCTGCACCCCGGACATCAGCCCGGACACGTGCTCGCGGTCGAGGCCGCCGGGAGCGCCGCTCCATGACGGCCCGTGCCCGGGCCGGCGCGGAGGCGGCGCCCGCCGAAACAGGTCGACAGACGCTGAGCGTGGCGGCGCTCGGGGCGCCCGCCTCCCATTGGTACAAGGACGCCGTCATCTATGAGCTCCATGTGCGGGCGTACCAGGACAGCAACGCCGACGGTGTGGGCGACCTGGCCGGTCTCGTTCGACGGCTAGATCACATCCGAGATCTCGG
>Ga0307287_10000781_pt1 | contig 10768 bp, 8 predicted proteins | sample ER_DNA_141_FD_194485 | JGI IMG/M metagenome (GOLD analysis project Ga0307287, IMG submission 194485) | Bulk soil microbial communities from the East River watershed near Crested Butte, Colorado, United States - ER_DNA_141 | ecosystem: Environmental > Terrestrial > Soil > Floodplain | place: USA...
GCCAGGAGCCGGGTGATCGCTTCGTAGGCGCGAAAGCGCGCGCCCTCGTCGTGGAGCAGCGCGGGTGGCGAGGGCACCACAACGCGCTCACCGAGCTCGGGGACGACCTGGACGACATGGGCGGCTCCTGAGCCGAGCGCGCTGCCCAGCTGCTCGTCATCAAGGTCCTCGGCGAGACCCCGGACGATCTGAACCCATGGCCAGAAGGCAGGTGCGCCCTCCAGTTCGTAGCAGCCGCCCCAACCCACCTTGGCGCCGCGCGTGCCGGCGAGCAAGGCGAACTCTTCCGCCAGGCGTGTCTTGCCAATGCCCGGCTCGCCCGCGAGCAGCACGAGCCGGCCCTGTTGCACGGAGGCGGCAGCAAGCGCCTGCTCGAGCACCGCCATCTCGGCGTCACGACCCACGAGTGCGCTTGGCGCGTCCCGGTCTGCTATTGCGACGGCGGGGCCGGGCGCCGCTGAGCGCTCCATGCGCCCGAGCTCGGGCTGGGGAGCCGCAAGCGCCGGCTCGGGCGCGGCAGGCCCTGGGCGCCAGTCCAGCGACGGCGACTGCAGCAGGATCTCCTCTTCGAGCCTCCGGAGTGCGGGACTCGGCTCGATCCCAAGATCCTGGACCATCGCGGAGCGGCCCTCCCGATAGGACCGCAGCGCGTCCGCCTGGCGGCCACAACGGTACAGCGCCAGCATCAGCTGACCGCGCACACGCTCCCGCAGCGGGTTGGCGGCGACCAGCGGCTCGAGAACGGCGGCCAGCTCGCCGTGTCGTCCCAATGCCAGGCCGGCCTCGATCCGGTCCTCGGTCGCGGACAGGTGCAGCTCGGTCAGGCGCGCGATCTCGCCTAGGGCGAACCCTTCGGTCGCCACGTCGGTCAGCGCGTCACCCCGCCATAGTGTAAGCGCCTGGGTCAGCAGCGCCTCCGCTCGGGCGGGATCGCTCCCGAGGGCGGCATGACCCTCCTGCACCAGGCGCTCGAATCGGATCGTGTCCAGCTCGTCCGGCTCGACCCGGAGCAGGTAGCCCGGCGACCTCCACACCAGCAGGGTCGACGCGGCGCCAACCGGCCGGCCGGGTTCGAGCGTCCGCCGCAGGCTGGAGATGTAGGACTGCAGGGTGATCGTTGCCTGCGCCGGTGGCCGGCCGGCCCAGAGCTCGTTGATCAGCCGGTCGATCGGCATTACCCGGTTGGCGTGCACGAGCAGGAGGATGAGCAGGGCCCGCTGCTTCAGCGGGCCGACGTGGACCGGTGTGCCGTCTCGGACGACCTCCAGCGGTCCAAGAATCCCGTATTCCACCAAGCCCGACCTTCCCAAGGGGCGCTTCCGTCGCCACTGTATTTCGCCTGGTCTGACGATCACAGCTCCAGTCCCATGCCGATCCCATGGCGATCCCAGCCGGCCCCCATGTCCCTGGCCCGATCATGCCGTCACGGCCTTGGTGTACTGACAGGATGCGGAGCGGCTTGAATGACCGAGATTGGTGTCCGGCGCAAGCTTCGAGAATGGTTCGGGCGGTATCTGCCGGCCGAGATTCTCGGCACCGTCACTGCCTTGGCCGCCGCCTGGACGGTGCATGCTGTGTCGGGCTCCCTGATCTCGGCTGCCGTTGCCGGCACGATCGGTGAGGGCGTCGGCTTCTACGGCTGCATGGCCGTCCGTGAGGCGTTCCGCAACGATGCCCGCCATTGTCATCACGGTCGGGGCAGGCGCCTGTGGCTGACGGGAACCAGGACCGTCCGGGACCTGCTGATCGAGTTCGGCCCGGCCGAACTGGTCGATACCGTCCTGGTGCGGCCGCTGTTCATGTACCTGATGCCCAGCCTGCTCGACAACTTCACCGCCGGCATCCTCTTGGGCAAGCTGGCGGCTGATGTCGTCTTCTACAGCCTGGCCATCAGCGCCTACGAACTCAAGCAGCAGTACCTGCCGCTGCCCGGCGCAGAGGATCGGTGACGGCGTGCCGACAGCCTTGGAATGGCCGGTCGGGGTGCGATCATCCCGGCTGTCGCCGGCCGAGCTCGGCAAGCTCGACCATCCCACCCCGTACCTGATGATGGACCTGGACGCGGTCGAGGGCGCCTACCGGGCCATCACCAACGCCCTGCCCGAGGTCGCCATCCACTATGCGACCAAGTGCAACCCGGATGCACGGATCCTTGGTCGCCTTCACACCGCCGGCAGCGGCTTTGAGATCGCCTCCTACTCCGAGCTGCAGACCCTGACCAGCCTTGGCGTGCGGGCCGAGGAGGTCATCTTCAGCAGCCCCGTCAAGCCCTGGACCCAGATTCGGGAGGCGGCCAGGGCCGGGGTGTGGCGGTTCGCCTTCGACAGCGCCACCGAGCTGGACAAGCTGGCCGCCCACGCCCCCGGAGCCGCCGTCTATGTCCGCCTGGCCACCGGCAGCCCGGGCAGCAAAGTCCCAAGCGGAGGCAAATTCGGCGTGGCAGGCGGCCAAGCGGTCGAACTCATGCAGACCGCCAGATCGCTCGGCCTCCACCCCTACGGCATCGCCTACCACGTCGGCTCCCAGATGACCGACCCACGGGCCTGGGAGGACGCCACCCGCCGCGCCGCGGCAGTCCTGCGCGCGCTCCAAGCCCGTGGCATCACCCTGCGCATGCTCAACATCGGCGGCGGGTTCCCGGCCCGCTACACCGACCCAGTCCCGGACCTGGCCGAGTACGGCGCCTGCATCCGCCAAGCCGTCGCTCGCCACCTGCCCTACCCGATCCAGCTGAGCGCCGAACCAGGCCGCGCGCTAGTCGCTGAAGCCGGCGTGCTGGTCGCCACCGTCCTCGGCACCGCCGAACGCGCCGGCAACTCCTGGCTGCATCTGGACGTGGGCGCGTTCAACGGCATGATGGAGACCCTCCTGACCCAGAACCGGCTGGTCTACCCGCTGGCCGACTCGCGCGCCACCGCCGAGCGCTGTGTCTATCACATCACCGGGCCGACCTGCGACAGCCAGGACACGATGTTCCTCGGCGTCTCACTCTCCCGCGGGCTCGTCCCAGGCGATCAGGTCTACATCTACACCGCCGGCGCCTACACCACCTGCTACGCCTCCACATTCAACGGCTTCGACGTTCCCACCACCCACTGCCTCCCCCAGCTTAGCTTCGCAGGTTGAAGTGACTGCGAGTAGTGGGTGCGTGAGCATCCACGATGCCTACTTTCGCCGCCCCGTCCTGGGGGCCAGCGCGCCGAGCGATGGAATCGCTCTCTGCACGTCACGGACACGGCTGGTCTCGCCACCTTACTTCGCCTCGGACGGTCGGGATCGACCTGCGGAAACGCTGGTCGGCATGGCGGTAGGCCGCCGATTACTCGCACGGAGGAAGCCAGGGGTTCAAATCCCTCACCTCCACCCCCCACAAAAGTCCTGGTCACCGGTCCCGTCGGGTACGTCCCGCCGGGGCCGTGGCTTCCCCCAGTGGCTCAGCGGGCAGCAAACGGGCAGCAACCACGAGCGACATCGCCAAGTGGCCTGGCACTGAGAGGGAAGCATGACAAACGGCGGACAACATCTTCATCTGTCACGCCTCGGCTGACCGCAAGCTCGCCGACCTGCTGCGCGACACCTTACAGGCTGCGCCAGTAGACCCCGCGGTCGGGTCCATGTGACCAGGGGCAAGGTGAGCATCGCGCCGCCAGTTCCTTCGCCGGCCGGTCTGGATTGGGTGACTGTCTGGTTTGTGTCGGTTAGTCCTGGAGTTCGTCACGCTTGCCACCGCGCCCCGTCCTGCCGGCCAGGGACCCGACGAAGCTGGTCAGTAGCCGGGCGAACGCCGCGCGGTCGGCGTCGGTCCAGTCGGACATCGCCGTGGCGAAGATCGAGCGGCGGAACCGGTGCAGCTCCTGGGAGAGGGTAGTGCCTCGCTCGGTCCGGACCAGGAACGCACGGCGGCCGTCGGCCTGGTCGGCTTCCCGGCGCACCAGGCCCGCCTCGACGGCGGCGGCCACGAGTTTGCTCGCCCTTGGCTGGTCGACGTTGAGGGCGGCCGCGACACCGGATACGGTGGCCGGGGTGCCGGCCTGCTCCGCGGCCTCGATCGCGTCGAGCACGTCGACGGCCGAGCCGCCGACGACGCCGGTGTCGTCGGTGTGGTCCCGCCCTTCCGCGAGGCGGGTCAGCGCACGCCGGGTCTGGCTCCTGCGGATCGCGACCATGGCGCGTTCCACGGCCTTGACGTGCTCATCCTCTTGGACCTGCTCGCCGCTGGGGCGCTTGCGCGGCACGACACCTCCAATGCATAATCTCTGACATCTAGTTGCTAGATTACATGTGTTGGGAGGTTCGATGACGACCCAAGGACCCACCGGATACTCGCTAGGAGGTCCGACGACCCAAGGACCCACCGGATATCCGATCGGATACTGGCTCAAGCGGTTGGACCGTGCGATCGATGGCGCGTTGGACGCCACGCTCGCCGCCGAGGATCTCACCCGCCGGCACTGGCAGACGATGAACTTCCTCCACGAGGGGCCGAGCGACGCCCCTGCGCTGGCCGAGGCGCTGCGGCCCTTCTGGGGTCAGGGTGCGATCACGCTGGATGAGGTCTTGAGCGACCTCGAGCGCCGGGCGCTGGTCGCCAACGACGGGGGCCGCTACGCACTCACGGCCGCGGGGGCAGCCACTCGGGTCAAGCTCGCCGAGCAGGTCGACGTCACCCGGCGCCGGCTCGTCGACGGCGTCACCCGGGAGGAGTACCTGGCGACCGTGGAGGTGCTGCAGCGCATGACCGCCAACCTGGAGGGGGAGGGCGCTCCCGCGGGCTGACCCGCCCGATGGCTTCGCATCGCCGTCCTGGTGACACGGACCCGAGAACAGGGGCCAATCGGGCGGGTGGAACAAGGCAGGCACGAGCCGCGATGATCACAGATGGGAGACCTTCTCTACACCCTCGTTGCCGGGGAACCGACCTCACCCTCCATACAGTGGAGAGGTGGAGCCAGAGCCGTCACGAGCGCGCCTGATAACCTTAGTAGCTGGCTGCTCCAAGCTGGCAGGGCTAGGAGGAAGAAGGAAGCCACCTGTGATCTGGATCATCATTCTCCTGCTGATCCTCGGCGCCTCCGCCGCGGTTGGCCTCAGGATCGAGGCCCTCATGTGGCGCGACAGGCCGGCGGAGGCATCGCTCGCCCAGCGATGGAAGGCCATGGGTGGCGGATAGCCTTCCAAGGTCGTGATCGCTGGGGCCACATGGGGGCCACATCCGGGCCACGAACGACCAGATCGCAGCGGACAACAACGGTCACCAGCGGTTCGGCATCCTCCCAGCTCACCGGCCAGACTTGGCCATCTGCCGCAGGTTGCCACCGTCGATCAGCGCTCTCTCGCGCGGAGGAAGCCAGGGGTTCAAATCCTCTCACTTCCACTCCACCCCTGCTGACCAGCGGAAACGTCGGTCGTCTGGGGCCGCCGTCTCCAGGGCATCGCCGCACAGCGGATGGATAGCGCCCACTTCCCACCGTCCGGGTCCTGGAACCGGCACCACGTTGATCCTGGTGGCGGCCAGTCGGTACTGCGCGGAATCGGGGGTAGCCCACGAGGGAGACCACGGCGGCGTGGATCTTTCCAATGGGAGAATGACGGGAGGGCGACGGCTCAACCAGTGGTTGCACCGGTCACCCGCTGGACCCGTACTTGCGCGCAAGATGGGCCAACGTGCCATGAGGCGTTCCCGGTCCGAGGGCGAGGAGACTGATGCGATGCTGCGAGCGACGGTGATGCTTCGCGAAGGTGGGTGGGAGGCGCAGGCGCGTCGGTTGGCCCGGGCGCTGAGTCCGGTGGCGGTGTCGCCGGCGGCTCCTCGGGAGACGGTGGCGGCGCTGGATGCCTGGGGGCCGTCGTTGATGCCGCGGTCGGCCCGGGTCCGGGGGGTGGCGATGGGCCTTGGGGTCCTTGGGGCGCGGGCGACCAGCGGCGTGGCTGAGCGGCTCACCAGGTTGCTTGCGCCGGCCGACGCGCCCCTGCCCGCGCGGCTGGTGGCCTGGGCGGTGGTCGGGGGTGCCGGGGCGGCCCTGGCGGCGGTGCCGGAACGGCACTGCCGCAAGCTGTGGGTGGCGTCGCTGCAGTCAACCGGTCTGCTGCTGCGGGACGGTGCCGCCGGCGGGGTCGTCCATGACGTCGGCCGCTGGTTGCAGCTCCGCTACCCCGACCAGCAGGTCGTCCGGCCGCTCGCCAGCGGTGCCGTGCACACTGCCGGGCTGCTGTACCGGGTGAGCCGGGGCCTGCCATCGCGGGGGAGTGCCAAGGACCCGCGGCCGCCGTTCGAGCCGACAGCAATGCCCGAGACGCTGGCGACCTCGTATGTGGTCACGACCCTCGGGATGGGGCTGGCCAGGGGCTTTGTCGCGTCCCGGGGTGCGCTGGAATCGTACTTCGGACCAGGTCCGTCCAAGCGAACGCTGGCCCGGCTGGTCAATGCCGGCCTGTGGGCGGGAGCGGCGGCGGCGACCTACAGCGCCGGTGTCGCCTACGTCGGGCGGGCCAACCAGCGGGTCGAGCCGGGCTACTCCACCCCACCGCCGAGCCCGCTGGTGTCGGGCAGCCCCGAGAGCCTGCTGCCGTTCGCCGCGCTCGGCCAGCAGGGACGCCGATATGTCACCGACGTGGTCACCCCTGAGCTGATCGAGCAGGTCATGGGTGAGCCGGCACGGGACCACCCGATCCGGGCCTACGTCGGGTTCAACAGCGAACCGCTGTACCAGACCGGCCGGGCCGAGCTTGCCCTGGCCGAGCTGGAACGGGCCGGCGCGTTCGACCGGTCGGTGCTGCTGCTGATCTCCCCCACCGGCACCGGCTGGGTCGACCACACGCTCATCGAGGCGGCCGAGTTCCTCACCCGTGGGGACATCGCCACCTGCTGCATCCAGTACGCACGGTATCCGTCGTTTCTTTCGATACAGAAGGTCGCCCTGGGCCGCGGCCAGTTCCGGCTGCTGCTGTGGGGGGTCACCCAGCGGCTGGCTGGCCTGCCGCCCGAGCGGCGCCCGCGGGTGCTGGTGTTCGGCGAGAGCATGGGCGCCTGGACCAGCTCGGACGTCATCATGTTCCAGGGCATCAAGGGGTTCGACCATTACGGGATCGACCGAGCCCTGTGGGTGGGGCTGCCCTGGCTGGCCAAGTGGTCCCGCAGCGGCATGACCCGCGGCAGCAGCACGCTGGTGCCTGAGGGCACCGTGGGCGTCTTCGACCACCACGACCAGCTGGCGGCGCTCGACGACGACCAGCGGAGCCGGCTGCGGGCGGTCGTCGTTTCCCACGACAACGATCCCATCGCCGTACTCGGTCCCGACCTGCTGGTGCAACGGCCGCCCTGGCTGGCCGACGGCCAGCGGGGCCGCGGTGTGCCCCACACCATGCGCTGGCAGCCACTGGGTACCTTCCTCCAGACGGGGATGGACGCAATGAACGCAATGCTGCTGACGCCGGGCGAGTTCGCCTCCTTCGGCCACGACTACCGCGGGGACATGGCGGCGTTCGTGCGTGACGCCTATGGGCTTCCCGAGGCCACCGACGAGCAACTGGAACAGATCGAGCAGGTCCTGCGCTCGCTCGAGTTCGAGCGCTACGAGCGCATCAAGGCCGGACGCGCGGACACCGCATCGCCGACCCCCGCCGACCGCGACAACCCCGCCGGCGGGGTGCCGCTGCGCAGCCGGCGGGCCCCCGGGTCGCCCTGGCTGCGGCGGCCCGCTGACCGCGAGCGAGGCGACCGCTGAGCATCGCCGTCGTCCGCACCGCCGACGGGTGGTACGTCCAGCGCGGGCGCGAGGCGTTCCCGGTCGACGCCGGGCTGCCCACCACCGCCGCACTCGTCGCCGACGGCCTGGGAGCGGTCCGGGCGGCCGCCTCGGCCACCGCGGGGGGCGTGCCGGTCGACGGGCTGTCGTTGCTGTCGCCGGTTACGACGCCCTGCCGGGTGGTGGCCCAGGCGGTGAACTACCGCAGCCACGCCCGTCAGTCGGGCTTCGGTGACGACCCGCCGGCGGTGTTCTTCCGCAAGAGCTCGGGCTCGATCAGCGGACCCGCTGACGACATCGTCCGGCCGGCGCACGTGCGTCTCCTCGACTACGAGATCGAACTCGGCCTGGTCATCAGATCCGGTCCTGCCGCCGGGACCGCCGTGCCCGACGCCGACCTGCCCGGCCACGTGGCCGGACTGGTCATGTGCAATGACATCAGCGCCCGCGACGTGCAACTGGAGCAGGGCCAGTTCTTCGAGAGCAAGTCGTATCCCACCTTCACCCCGACCGGCCCTCGCCTGGTCCTGCTCGAGGCCGACGAATTCGCCCGACTGTCCGGGCTGCGGCTGCGGCTGTGGGTCAATGGCGAGCTCCGCCAGGACGGGACAGCGGCCGACCTGATCACCGGGCCGGCGGCGGCGCTCTCGCTCCTGGCCCGCTTCCAGCGGCTCGATCCGGGCGACCTTCTCCTCACCGGCACCCCTGGCGGAACGGCCCTCAAGGCGCCGCCGGCGGTCGTCGCCAAGGTGGGCGACCTGCTGCCGGCACCGGTCAAGTGGCGGACCTTCTTCGCCCGCCAGGAGCGCAACCCCGCCTATCTCAAGGCGGGTGACGTGATCACCGCGTCGATCGCCAGCGCGGACGGGGCGCTCGACCTGGGGACCCAGCGCACCGTGGTCCGGGATGCGCCCGGCTGAGCACCGTGCGCCGCGGGCCTCGCGTTGACCACGCAGAGGCATCAGTCGACACTGAGCGCATGATGGACCCAGCCGGCGGCGACACCGAGAGTGCGTTCCTTACGGCCGGCGACGGGGTGCGGCTCCACTGCCTCCGCTGGCGCAGCCGGCAGTCGCCACCTTCGGCGGTCGTCGTCTTCCTCCACGGCATCGCCAGCCATGCCGGCTGGTTCGCGGAGACGGCCGCCGACCTCAACCGGCAGGGTGTGGAGGTCTATGGGCTCGACCGCCGTGGCTCGGGCCGCAGCGGCGGCCCTCGCGGCCACCTGGACCGGTACGAACGGGCCCTCGACGACGTCGAGCAGCTGGTCCGGCTGGTCGCCGCCGACCATCCGGGCGTGCCGGTCTTCCTGGCCGCCTCGAGCTGGGCGGCCAAGCTCGGGGTCGTGTACGCCGCCCAGCGGCCGGCGCCGCTGGGCGGGCTGCTGCTGCTCGGCCCCGGGCTGTTCCCCCGGGTCAACCTGTCACCATGGCGCCGGATCGTGGTCATCGCCGGGCACCTCGTGCGCCCGATGGCCCGTCTGCCCATCCCGCTGACGCCGGAGCTGTACACGGCCAACCCGCCCTACCGCGACTTCATCCGGGCCGACCCGCTCCGGCTCCTGGAGGCCACCACCCGGTTCTTCTGGGAGACGGCCCGGCTCGACCGCCGCCGCCGGACAGCCAGCGCCCGCCTGGAGCTGCCAGTGCTCCTGCTCCAGGGCGAGAGCGACGAGATGATGGACGTGCCCGCCACGCGGCGCTGGTTCGCGGGGCTGGCCGGCGAGCGCAACACCTACCGAGGCTATCCGGGCGCCGGCCATACCCTGGACTTCGAGCCCGACCGGGCGCCGTACCTGAACGACCTGCTGGGCTGGCTGTCGGCCACGGTCCGCCCGGTGCCCTAGGAGGACCGCGATGCCGACCGTGACCCAGCTCGACCTGTTCGCGGTCGACCTGCCCTTCAAGGTCGCCTTCAAGCACGCCGCCGCGGCCCGGACCACCTCCGAGAGCCTGTTCCTCCGGGCCCGCCTGGACGACGGCACCGAGGGATGGGGAGAGAGCCTTCCCCGCGCCTACGTCTCCGGGGAGGCCCGCGAGCAGGCCTTCGCCCTGCTGCGGGACACGATCCTGCCGGCCCTGGCCGGCCGGTCGTTCCGGTCGCTCCCCGAGGCCGTGTCGTTCCTGGAGAAGTGCGACGGCAAGGCCCCGCCCGAGTGGGTCAGCCCCGAGACCCCGCAGACGGCGGCATGGTGCAGCGTCGACCTGGCGCTGCTGGACGCGTTCGGCAGGGCATCGGGTGAGCCGGCCCGGCCTGGCGCGGGGGTGCCGGCGCCGTCGGACGCCGCCCTCGGGCGATACCGCTACAGCGGGGTGGCGTCCGCCGGCCAGGGATGGTCCTCTGCGGTGTCCCTGCTCAAGCTGCGCGCCTTCCGGTTCCCCCACGTCAAGCTCAAGCTCGAGCAGGACGGGGCCCTGCGGGCGGCCCGAACCGCCCGGCGGCTGCTCGGCCGCCGGGTCGACCTCCGGGTCGACGCCAACATGGCCTGGGACGTGGAGCAGGCGCTGGAGGTCATCGACCAGCTGCAAGCGGTCGGGATCCGGTCGTTCGAGCAGCCGATCGCCAGCAGTGACCTGGCCGGCCTGGCTCGACTGGTGGCCGAGTCGCCGGCCCAGATCATGGTGGACGAGGGCCTGACCGACCGTGACTCGTTGCAGCGGTTCATCGCCCAACGGGCCTGCACGGCGGCGAATGTGCGCATCTCCAAGTGCGGAGGCCTGGTCGGCGCGTACGCCCGCTGCCGGGAGGCGCTGGACGCCGGCCTCGTGCTCCAGGTCGGCTGCCAGGTCGGCGAGTCATCGCTCCTGTCGGCCGCGCACCTGACGCTGCTGTCCGCCCTGGCCCCGCTGACGCCAGGCGTGCGGTTCGCCGAAGGCTGCTTCGGGCGGCATCTGCTTCGGGAGGACCCCGCCTCGCCGCTGGTCCAGTTCCGGTACGGCGGTCGTCCTCCGCGACGCCCGCCGGGCGCCGGGCTCGGGGTTCGGGTCGACCCGGTGCTGCTGCAACGTTGGACGGTAGACCAG
>Ga0307287_10000782_pt1 | contig 10765 bp, 6 predicted proteins | sample ER_DNA_141_FD_194485 | JGI IMG/M metagenome (GOLD analysis project Ga0307287, IMG submission 194485) | Bulk soil microbial communities from the East River watershed near Crested Butte, Colorado, United States - ER_DNA_141 | ecosystem: Environmental > Terrestrial > Soil > Floodplain | place: USA...
CAGGTTCCTCATCAACGGCGAGCCGTTCTACTTCACCGGCTTTGGCAAGCACGAGGACCTGGCGGTGATCGGCAAGGGCCACAACGACGCCTACCTGCTGCACGACTTCGAGCTGCTGAAGTGGGTCGGCGCCAACTCCTTCCGGACCTCGCACTACCCCTACGCCGAGGACGTGCTCGACTACGCCGACCGCCAGGGGATCGTCGTCATCGACGAGACGGCCGCGGTGGGCCTCAACATGGGGCTGGGCGGCGGGATCTTCGGCGGCCAGGGCTACACCACGTTCTCGCCCGATACGGTCAACGACCAGACCCGCGAGGTGCACGCCCAGGCGATCCGCGAGCTGGTCGCCCGCGACAAGAACCATCCGAGCGTGGTGCTGTGGTCCATTGCCAACGAGCCCGAGTCCGACACCGAGGGCGCCGAGCAGTACTTCAAGCCACTGTTCGAGCTGACCAGGGAGCTCGACCCCACCCGGCCGGTCGGGTTCGTCAACGTCATGCTCGCCCCGTACCCCACCTGCCGCGTCTCGCAGTTCGGCGACGTGGTGATGCTCAACCGGTACTACGGCTGGTATGTGAACACCGGTGAGTTGAAGGCGGCCGAGCTGGCCTGGGAGGAGGAGCTGAAGGGCTGGGCGAGCGAGGGCAAGCCGATCATCATCACCGAGTACGGCGCCGACACCTACCCCGGGCTGCATTCGGTCGTCGCCCAGCCTTGGTCCGAGGAGTACCAGGTCGAATACCTGGACATGAACCACCGCGTGTTCGACCGCATCGACGCCGTCGTCGGCGAGCAGGTGTGGAACTTCGCCGACTTCGCCACGACCTCAGGCATCATGCGGGTGGGCGGCAACAAGAAGGGCGTCTTCACCCGTGACCGCCAGCCGAAAGCGGCCGCCTGGGCCCTGCGCCGCCGCTGGCGCGGCGACGGCTGATCCCGTGGTCGCCAAACCCTCTCCCGCCTCCCCGCCCGAACACCAGCGGGCTGCCTGAAGGGAAGTGCCGTGACCGCAATCACCGCCCCCGCGCAAGCAGCACCCGAGACCAGGCGGCTCCGGCTGCCCCAATACCTGGGCTACAGCGCCGGCGACGCGGCGAACAACCTCGCCTTCTCCATGACCTCGATGTTCCTGCTGCTCTACTACACCGACGTCGTCGGCATCTCCGCCGCCGCGGTCGGCACGCTGTTCCTGGTCGTGCGCGCCTTTGACGCGTTCTCCGACATGTTCGCCGGCAGCGTGGTCGACCGGACGAACACCCGGTGGGGCAAGTTCCGCCCCTTCTTCCTGTTCTGCGGCATCCCCTTGCTGTTGCTCAGTGTCGCCACCTTCACCGTGCCGGGTGGGCTCTCCGACGGCGCGAAGCTCGCCTACGCCTACATCACCTACGCGCTGCTGGGCCTGCTCTACAGCCTGGTCAACATCCCCTACGGCTCGCTGGCCTCGGCGATGAGCCAGCTGCCCCAGGAGCGGGCCAAGCTGGCCAGCTTCCGAATGATCGGCACCGCCGTCACGATCATCATGTTGGCGTTCGTCGTCGCCCCGCAGATCAAGGGCTCGAGCGACCTGCAGCGTTCGCTGACCATCACCACTCTGGCCTTCGTCGTCATCGGGGCCGCGCTGTACCTGTTCCTCTTCGTGACCGCCAGGGAGAACGTCCAGCGCGACGTCGCGAAGGTGAGCTTCAAGCAGGCCCTTGGAACCCTCAGGCAGAACCGGCCGCTGATGCTGCTGTGCCTCAGCGCCCTGGCGTTCCTCACCGCCATGTTCTCCCTGCAGACCGTCAACGCCTTCTACGCCCGCGATGTCCTCGGCAACGCCAACTACTTCATCATCATCACGCTGGTCACGACCGGGGCGATGTTCGTCATGGCTCCGCTGATCCCCAAGATCGTGCGCACCCTCGGCAAGAAGCGCGGCTACATCTTTTCCGGCCTGCTCGCCGTCGTCGGCGGCATCGGTATCTGGCTGGCCCCCGCGTCGACGCCGGCCATCTCGTTCATCTTCTTCGGGGTCTGGGGCATCGCCCTCGCGGTGGTCAACACGCTGATGTTCGCGCTTGAGGCCGACACCGTCGAGTACGGCGAGTGGAAGACCGGCTTCCGTGCGGAGGGCCTGACCTACGCGCTGTTCTCGTTCACCCGCAAGCTGGGGCAGGCCGTGGGCGGAGCCGCCGCCGCCTACACCATCGCGCTTGGCGGCTACATCGCCGGCGCCAAGGCGCAGAGCGAGGGCGCCATCGACGCCATCCGCTGGGCCGCGGGCCTCATCCCCACGGTCTTCATCATCATCGCCGTCGCCATCATGGCCGTCTACCCGCTGACCGAGGAGAAGTTCCAGGAGATCGTGCGCGACGTCGCGGTCCGCCGCGCCGCGCGCGTGGCGTCAGCCCAGGAGATCCCCGAGTAGGGAGCGCTGATCAGCATGGTCGACAGCGACCAGACCGCGGCCGCACAGGTCGGCGTCGTCGGGCTGGCGGTGATGGGCAGCAACCTGGCCCGCAACTTCGCCCGCCACGGCCACACCGTCGCCCTCTACAACCGAACCCAGGCCCGCACCGACCAGCTGGTGGCCGCCCACGGGGAGGAGGGCAGGTTCCTCCCCTCGGCCTCGGTGCAGAGGTTCGTCGCCAGCCTCGAGCGCCCGCGCCGGATCCTGATCATGGTGAAGGCGGGCCCGCCGACCGACGCCACGATCGATGGGCTTCTGCCCCACCTAGAGCCGGGCGACATCGTGGTGGACGGCGGCAACGCCCACTACGAGGACACCCGCCGCCGGGAGGCGGCACTGCGCGAGCGCGGGCTCCACTTTGTCGGCGCCGGCATCTCCGGCGGCGAGGAGGGCGCGCTGCTCGGGCCCAGCATCATGCCCGGCGGCTCGCGCGAGTCCTACGCCGCGCTCGGCCCGCTGCTGGAGGGCATCGCTGCCAAGTTCGACGGCGAGCCGTGCTGCGCCTACATGGGGCCCGACGGCGCCGGCCACTTCGTCAAGATGGTCCATAACGGCATCGAGTACGCCGACATGCAGTTCATCGCCGAGGCCTACGATCTGCTCCGCGGCGCCGGGCTGGAGCCGGCCCGGATCGCCGAGGTGTTCAGGGAGTGGAACTCCGGCGACCTGGAGTCGTTCCTGATCGAGATCACCGCCGAGGTCCTCGGGCACGTCGACGCCGCCACCGGCCGGCCGTTCGTGGACGTGGTCGCCGACTCGGCCGAGCAGAAGGGCACCGGCCGCTGGACCGTGCAGTCGGCCCTGGAGCTCGGGGTGCCGGTCAACGCCATCGCCGAGGCCGTGTTCGCGCGGTCCGCCTCCGGGCACCTCCGGCTCCGCGAGGCGGCCCGCTCGGCCCTGTCCGGTCCCCAAGGCGGACCGGTCGACGACCCCAAGCAGCTGGTGGAGGACGTGCGGGCGGCGCTGTGGGCGTCCAAGGTGGTCGCCTACGCCCAGGGCCTCGACCAGCTCCGCGCCGCCAGCGATGCCTACCGCTGGGGAGTGGACGTGGCCGCGGTGGCCCGGATCTGGCGGGCCGGCTGCATCATCCGGGCCCGCCTGCTCGAGCGCATCCGCCAGGCGTACGCCGACGCCGACCTGCCCACCTTGCTGGTCGACCCCGATGTTGCCGAGGAGCTCGGGCAGGCCCAGGACGGCTGGCGCCGGGCGGTCTCCCTGGCAGCACGCCAGGGGGTCCCCGTCCCCGGGTTCGCTTCGGCGCTGGCCTACTACGACACGGTGCGGCGCGACCGGCTCCCGGCGGCGCTGGTCCAGGGGCTGCGTGACTTCTTCGGAGCCCACACCTACCAGCGGATTGACCGTGAGGGTGTCTTCCACACGCTGTGGTCGGAGGACCGCACTGAGCAGGAGGTCTGACCGCCATGGCACGAGGGAACGCGGGTGCGGACCGGTGCCAGACCCCGGCCTGATCATCGGCGTCGACATCGGCACGACCGGCGTCAAGGCCGCGGCCGTGGACGCCGCCGCGGTCAGCCACGGCGGCGCCGAGCGCGAGTACCCGACCCAGTCCCCCTTCCCCGGCTGGTCGGTGCAGGACCCGGACACGGTCGCGGCAGCCTCAGCGGGCGTGGTCCGCGAGGTGACCGCCAGGGCTGGCGCGGCCGGCCGGCCGATCGCCGGCGTCGCCTTCTCCGGGGCGATGCACAGCCTGATCGCCCTGGCCCCCGACGGCAGCCCCCTGACGCCGTCGGTGACCTGGGCGGACAGCCGGGCGGCGGCGCAGGCGCGGCGGCTACGGGACAGCGGCGAGTGGCTGGCGCTGCACCGGCGCACCGGGACACCGGTCCATCCGATGTCGCCGCTGGTCAAGCTGCTGTGGTTCCGGGAGCACCAGCCGGAGGTCTGGCACCGCGCGGCCCACTGGGTCGGCATCAAGGAGTACGTGCTGTACCGGCTGGCCGGACTTCTGGCGGTCGACGAGTCGATCGCCTCGGCCACGGGGCTGTACGGCCTGGCCGCCCGGGACTGGGACGCCAGGGCGCTTGACCTGGTGGGGCTCCACCGCGAGCAGCTGCCGGCCTTGCACGCCACCACCGACGTGGTCGCCCGTCTCGGCGCGGACGTCGCGGCCTGGGGGCTTCAGGCCGGCACGCCGATCGTGGTCGGCGCCAGCGACGGCGTCCTCGCCAACCTCGGCGTCAACGCGGTCGCCCCGGGGGTGGCTGCCTGCTCCATCGGGACCAGCGCCGCCATCCGTGGCGTCGTCCGCACGCCCAGCGTCGACGACCAGGGCCGGGTGTTCTGCTACGTGCTCGTCCCCGGCCGCTGGGTGGTGGGTGGTGCGACCAACAACGGCGGCAACGTGCTCCGCTGGCTCGCCCGGGTGGCCGGTGCCGACCTGCCCGACCCCGACGCCGGGCTGACCGAGCTCGCCGCCACCGTGCCACCCGGGGCGGAGGGCCTGCTCATGCTGCCCTACCTGTCGGGGGAGCGCGCCCCGCGCTGGGCGGGCGACCCCTACGGCGCATTCCTCGGGCTGACCCAACGGCACACCCGCGCCCACCTGGCCCGGGCGGCCCTGGAGGGCGTGTGCCTGCAGCTCGCCCTCGTGCTGGACGCGATGCAGGCGGCAGGACTGGAGCTGACCGAGCTCCGGGCGACCGGAGGGTTCGCCCGCAGCCCATTCTGGCGCCAGCTGCTCGCCGACGTCCTCGGGACGCCGATCGGGTTCCCGGTCAGCGAGCAGGGATCGGCCGCCGGGGCCGCCCTCCTGGGACACGTCGCCCTCGGACACCTCACCTCGGTCGACGACGCGGCCGCCCTGGTGCGCGTCACCGAGGTCGTCCACCCGGATCGGGACGCCGCCCGTTTCTACCGCCGGCTGCTGCCGGCGTTCGCCTCGACCGCGGAGGCGGTGGAGGGCCTGAACGCCTGGAGGATCGACCAGACGCCGAACGACGTGACCTCGGTCTTGGCCGAGCAAGCGAGCAAGGAGGAGATGCCGTGACCGTTCAGACCGAGACCGTGCCAGCAACGGACCTAGACCGGCTGGCGGTCGACACCGTGCGGACCTTGGCGATGGACGCCATCCAGAAGGCCGGCAGCGGCCATCCCGGGACGGCCATGGCGCTGGCCCCGGCCGCCTACGTCCTGTGGACCCGGTTCTTCAAGTTCGACCCGGCCGACCCACAGTGGCCCGACCGGGACCGGTTCGTGCTCTCCAACGGGCACGCCTCGGTGCTGCAGTATGCGGTGCTGCACCTGACCGGCTACCCGCTGGGCATCCGAGATCTCAAGCAGCAGCGCCAGTGGGGCTCGCTCACCCCCGGCCACCCCGAGTACGGGCACACGCCCGGGGTGGAGGTCACCACCGGGCCGCTGGGGCAGGGCGTGGGCGACGGGGTCGGGTTCGCCATCGCCGAGCGGCTGCTGGCCGCCCGCTACAACCGGCCCGGGCACGAGCTGGTCGACCACCGCACCTGGGTGTTCTGCGGCGACGGGGACATGATGGAAGGCGTGGCATCGGAGGCGTCGTCACTGGCCGGGCACCTGCGGCTGGGCAAGCTGACGGTGGTGTACGACGACAACCACATCACCATCGACGGGCCCACCTCCATCACCTTCACCGAGGACGTGGCCAGGCGGTATGAGGCCTACGGCTGGCACGTCCAGCACATCGAGGACGCCAACGACACCGAGGCGATCGCCGCCGCCTACCAGGCCGCGGTGGACGAGCCCGACCGGCCGAGCTTCATCCGGCTGCGCACCCACATCGCCTGGGGGGCGCCGCACGCCCAGGACACCTCCAAGGCACACGGGGCGGCATTGGGCGAGGACGAGGTGCGGGCGACCAAGGAGGTGTACGGCTGGGACCCGGACAAGCATTTCAAGGTGCCCGAGGGGGTGCCGGAGCGCTGGCAGGCCCGGGTGCCGGCCAACCGCGAGGCACGGGCCGCCTGGCAGCGACGCCTGGCCGCCTACGCCGAGGCCGAGCCGGCGCTGGCCGCCGAGCTGCGGGCCGCCCTGGCCGGCGAGCTGCCGGCCGGCTGGGACGCCGGGCTGGACGACCTGTTCGCCGAGCCGAAGAAGCAGGCCACCCGCAAGGCGTCCCAGCAGGCCATCAACGCGATCGCGCCGAAGCTGCCCGCCCTAGTGGGCGGCTCGGCCGACCTGGCCGAGTCCAACCTGACCGACATCGCCGGCGGCGGCGACCTGACCACGACCGAGGCCGGCCGCAACCTCCGCTTCGGGGTCCGCGAGCACGCCATGGGTGCCATCAGCAACGGCCTGGCCGCCCACGGGGGCCTGCGGCCGTTCTGCGCCACCTTCCTGGTGTTCTCCGACTACATGCGGCCCAGCGTGCGGCTGGCCGCCCTCATGGGCCTGCCGGTGGTCTATGTGTGGACCCACGACTCGATCGGGCTGGGCGGCGACGGCCCCACCCACCAGCCGGTCGAGCACCTGGGCAGCCTGCGGCTGATGCCCAACCTGTGGGTGATGCGGCCGGCCGACGGGCCGGAGACGGCCGAGGCGTGGCGGGCGGCGCTGCGGCGGGCCGACGGGCCGACCGCGCTGGCCCTGTCCCGGCAGGAGCTGCCCCCGATCGACCGGACCCGGTACGCGTCCGCAGCCGGGCTGCACCGCGGCGCGTACGTGCTCGCCGAGGCCAGCGGGGGCGAGCCGGAGCTGATCCTGCTGGCCACCGGCTCGGAGGTCTGGCTGGCCCTGGCCGCCCAGGACGAGCTGGAGAGCCGCCAGGAGATCCCCACCCGGGTGGTGTCGATGCCCTGCTGGGAGCTGTTCGAGGCCCAGGACCAGGACTACCAGGACCAGGTGCTGCCGCCGCCGGTGACCGCTCGGCTGGCGGTGGAGGCGGGCGGCACCGCCCTGTGGCGGCAGTGGGTCGGTCTGGGGGGGGGGGTGGTGGGTATCGACCGCTTCGGGGCCTCCGCGCCCGGCGGGACCGCCCTCATCAAGTTCGGCTTCACCGAGGACAATGTGGTCGAGCGCGCCCTGGCCGTGCTGCATCGGGAGTCCGTCGAGAAGGCCCGCATGCTGCGGAACCTGTCGGCCTGACAGGCCAAGGAGGTCGGCAATGACCACCATCAACCCCCTCGCCCAGCTCAGCGACCAGGGCGTCTCGGTCTGGGTCGACTCGATCGCCCGCGACTGGCTGGAGAAGGGCGAGCTGCGCCGGCTCCGCGACGACTTCTCGGTCGTCGGGGTGACCTCGAATCCGACCATCTTCCAGGCCGCCATCGGTGCCGGCGGCTTCTACGACGACCAGCTCGCCGGCCTGGCCGAGCGGGGCCTAGGGGTGCAGGCGCTCTTCGAGCGCCTGGCCCTGTACGACATCCGCTGGGCCGCCCACGAGCTGCGACCGGTGTATGAGGCGACCGGTGGCCGCGACGGCTATGTGTCCTACGAGGTGCCGCCCGACCTCGCCCACGACACCGATGAGACCATCTTCCAGGCGGCCCGGCTGTTCGACCTGCTCAGCCTGCCCAACGTGATGATCAAGATCCCAGCCACGCTCGAGGGGCTGCCGGCCATCCGCGCCTCGATCGCCGCCGGCGTCAACGTGAATGTGACCCTGGTGTTCTCGGTCGCCCGCTACCGCGAGGTGGTCGAGGCCTATCTCTCCGGCCTGGAGGACCGCGCCGCCAACGGTGGGGACCTGAGCCATGTCGCCAGCGTGGCCTCGTTCTTCGTCAGTCGGATCGACACCCTGATCGACCCAATCCTGGGCGAGCGGGTCGAGGAAGGCGGCCCCGACGCCGAGCTGGCCGAGTCCCGGCTCGGCACCGCAGCCATCGACAACGCCAAGCTCGCCTACCAGGCCTGGCTGGAGCTGTTCGCCGGGCCGCGCTGGGGGGCCCTGGCCGCCAAGGGGGCCCGTCCCCAGCGCTGCCTGTGGGCCTCGACCTCGACCAAGAACCCCAACTACCGCGACGTGCTGTACTCCGAGGAGCTGATCGGCCGCGACACGGTCAACACCATGCCCCTGTCCAGCGTCGAAGCGTTCGCCGACCACGGCATCGTCCGCGGCCAGACGGTGCTGGAGGACCTGGACCGGGCCCGGCGGCTGTGGTCGGACCTGATCCGGGTCGGCATCGACGAGGAGGAGGTCGGCGAGCAGCTCGAGGCCGAGGGCGTGGACAAGTTCGCCGCCAGCTACCAGGCCATGCTCGACGCCATCGAGGCCAAACGAGCCCGAGCTACCGGCCCGCTTGGCGAGTGAATGCTCGGTCTGGGCTCGGGTCGTGCTGTGTGGGCGCTCGTCGATACGCTCAAGGCCCGGTGGGCCGCGGGCCTGGTGGCTGCCGCAGATCGGTTCCTCGTCCTGGCCGAGCGGGCGAAGCTGGTCGGCCGACTCGGGGAGGGCATGCTCCTGAGGGTCAAGGTGGTGCGCTTCGCCTGGCCCAGACGCGACGGCGGCTCCTTGGGGGTCGTGCCGGAGGCGACGCGGCGGCTCGGCGACGACCGCACTCCCATCGTCACCGACGAGAACCACTACCTACTCGACTGCGTGGTGCCTGTAGGACGCGACCTGGTGGAGCTCTCAGGGCCGTTCAAGGCAACGCTTGGCGTGGTGGAGCACGGGCTCTTTCTCGGCATGGCCGATCAGGCCTTCCTGGGAACCCCGGAGGGCCGTGTCCAGACGCTGTCCAGGCGAGTGGGGGCCGCCCCGAGAATGGAGTAGTAGGGAGGCAGGGTCATGGCGTACCGAGGTGCGATCTTCGACGTGGACGGCGTGCTCGTGGACTCGCCCCACGAGCTGGCCTGGCGGGAGTCGTTCCGGGTCCTGATGGAAACCGAGTGGGGCGAGGTCCGCGACCAGACCAGCTGGACGCCTGAGCGGTTCACCCCAGCGGTGTACCAGCAGGTCATGGCGGGCAAGCCCCGGATGGCCGGCGCCCGCGCCGCCCTTGAGCACTTCGGCGTGCCCGACGTCGGCCCCCGGGCCGAGCGGTACGCGGCGGCCAAGCAGGAGCAGGTCCTCAAGCTCATCGAGGAGGGCCGGTTCATGGCCTTCCCCGACGCGCTGCGGTTCATCCTGGTCGTCAAGGGCATGGGGATCCGGGTGGCGGCTGCCTCCTCGTCCAAGAACGCCAAGCTGTTCCTGTCGCGGATCCGCCTCGATCTCTTCGCCGCCGAGCAGCGGCTGGAGTACGGCTTCATCCACCCCCGGATGACCCTGGAGGAGGTGTTCGACGCCGACATCTCCGGCCGGGACTTCCCCAGGGGCAAGCCCGACCCGATGATCTTCCTGACCGCCGCCCACGAGCTTGGCCTCGACCCCGGCGACTGTTTCGTCGTCGAGGACGCCTCCAGCGGGGTGCAGGCGGCCAAGGCCGGCGGCATGGCGGCGCTGGGGGTGGCCCGCCTGGACGACCGGGACCTGCTGGTGGGGGCGGGTGCCGACCTGGTCGTGCCCACCCTGGACGACGTCTCCCTGCCGGCGCTGGCCCTGGGACGCCTGGAGGAGCGGCGGGTGGCCGCGGAGTTGCGCCAGCGGCACACCGAGCGGCCGCCGAGCGTCTGGACGCTGACCTATGACGGCTTCGACCCCGCCCGCCAGGGGCTGCGGGAGGCGCTGTGCGCTGTGGGCAACGGCTACTTCGTGACCCGCGGCGCCCTCCCGGAGGCGCAGGCCGACGAGGTCAACTACCCGGGCACCTACGTCGCCGGTCTCTACAACCGGGCCACGACCGAGATCGCCGGGCGCACGGTCGAGAACGAGGACCTGGTCAACGTCCCCAACTGGCTCCCGCTCAGCTTCCGCATCGCCGGCGGCGACTGGTTCGACGTGGCGTCGGCCAAGGTGCTCGAGCACCGCCTGGAGCTGGACCTGCGCCAGGGGACGCTGACCCGCCGGCTGCGCTTCAAGGACGCCGAGGGCCGCCGGACCGCGGTCCTCCAGCGCCGGCTGGTCAGCATGAAGGACCAGCACCTGGCCGGGCTGGAGACGACCTTCACGGCCGAGAACTGGTCGGGGACCCTGGAGGTCCGCTCCGGCCTGGACGGCCGGGTGGTCAACGCCGGGGTCAAGCGCTACCGCGACCTCAACGGCCAGCACCTGCAGGTGCTCGCCCAGGGCGAGATGGACGCCGAGACGCTCCAGCTGCAGGCCGAGACCAACCAGTCCCACGTCCGGGTCGCCCTGGCCGCCCGCACCAGGCTGCTGCGCGACGGCCAGGCCGTCCAGGCCGACCGGCGGCTGGTCTCCGAGCCCGGCTTTGTCGCCCACGAGCTGGAGGTCGAGCTGGAGCAGGGCCGGCCGGCCACGGTCGAGAAGGTCGTCGCCCTCTA
>Ga0307287_10000783_pt1 | contig 10749 bp, 7 predicted proteins | sample ER_DNA_141_FD_194485 | JGI IMG/M metagenome (GOLD analysis project Ga0307287, IMG submission 194485) | Bulk soil microbial communities from the East River watershed near Crested Butte, Colorado, United States - ER_DNA_141 | ecosystem: Environmental > Terrestrial > Soil > Floodplain | place: USA...
GTTCGCTCGGATACGTCGCAGGCGATCCGCAATTGCCTGGCGGGACACGCCTAACTCTCGCGCCACGGCCGCCTGGCCTGCTTCCTCGACCAGCTCGGCCCACTCGCGGCGCGTGGCCTGTAGCTCGGCTTCAAGCCGCGAGATGCGCCCCTCGAGCGAGTGCAGGTGCCGCTTCTCGGTTGTCGTCAGGTCCCTTCGAGGTCGAGGCACGCACTCAGGGTATCCCCCGGGGCGTTCTACCAAGGGCGTCCTTGACCGAACGCTCCATCAGACGACCCCCCACGAGGCCCCCAAGCAGCGCAAATAGGACGTTACCTACCGTGACCCTTCGAGGCTCACTGGAACTCATCGATTCATCCGTGACAGAACGGCCGCCAAGAGCCGTTGGGCCTCGCCCTGCATCCGGCTCAGGCTCCAACGAGCGGCCTGAGTCTACGCACAAGGACCGTTGTGGGCGGATCGAGAGGGTTGGGTAGCGCAGGCACGATTACCGTCGCTGGACGCGGCGGCAGGATGGACCGCTCGGGCCAGCGGCCACGGCCTTGTCTGTGAATTCTGCCTCAGAGCAGCAGCCATTTGCCTCCCGGGTTGACCCAGCTTCGCGTCGGTGCTTCGCTCCGTTGGACTCGATGGGAAGGGCCGCCGGATGCGAAGGACCTCGCTCGGCCTGACGGCTGCGCTGACGCTACTTCTTCCATCGGACGCTCTTGGGCAGACCGTGGCCTGGATCGATCAGTTCGGGTCCGGCGGCATCGATGTTGCGAATGGGGTGGTCGCAACGACGACGGATGTATACGTCGCCGGGTACACCTACGGCGTGCTTCCCGGAGAGGCGAACGCTGGCGGTGTCGATGCCTTCTTACGTCGGGTGGATTCCCAAGGAAACGAGGTCTGGCAGGTGCAGTTCGGGACGTCCGGGGACGAGGGCGCGAGCGGGGTCGCGATGGACGCCACCGGGCTATATGTCGCCGGATTCATCGATGGGAGGTTCCCCGGCGAGGCAAAGGTAGGCAGCGAGGATGGCTTCCTTGCCAAGTACGGCTTCGACGGCACACCCGTGTGGGTCGCCCAATTCGGGACTCGGCAATGGGACAGTGCATGGAATGTGGTCGCCGACGGATCAGGCGTCTACGTCTCGGGATACACGGAGGGTGTGTTCCCAGGAGAGGTAAAGCTCGGCAGTGGCGACCTCTTCTTCCTGACTCGGTTCACCGCCGACGGCGAGCAGGACTGGATCACGCAGTTCGGGTCGTCAGGTGGGGATTCCCCAGACGCGAGCGCAATCGGTCCTTCGGGCGTCGTCGTCGCGGGTGAGACGCACGGTCGGCTTCCCGGTCAACGACCGCGTGGGGCCGGCGACGTCGTGGTCGCGACGGTCGACCTCGACGGCGTTGTTTCGTGGATGCGCCTGTTCGGGACCCGCGAGGTCGATCAAGGGAGCGGGGTCGTTGCAGACGGGACCGGGGTATATGTCACTGGCAGCACGGACGGGGTGTTCAAGGGGCAGCGCGACAGGCCGTCGACCGACGCGTTCGTCCGCAAGTTGGATGGTCTGGACGGCCAAACGCTGTGGACGAGGCAGTTCGGGACGCGAGCCGCCGATTACTGCAAGAACGCCGCCCTGGTCGTCGGCGAGATCGCCTGCGTGGGCAACACCTATGGCGTGCTTGCCGGACAGACGTCGTCCGGCGGGTACGACATCTTCGTCAAGACCTTCGACGCATCCACGGCCGAGCCCGGGTTCACGCTGAGCTTCGGCGGCCGGAGCTATGAGGCGCCTCGTGGGGCAGCGACGTCAACCGGTCGCCTCTATGTCGCCGGCTACACGGAAGGACGATTCCCTGGTCAGAGCTCCCTCGGTGATGTGGACGCATTCGTCACGGGGATTGACCTTTCCGATTCTTGACGCACCGGCTCGCCGTGCGGCGCGGGCTCCCGGTCCGCCCAGGAGGTCTCCTTCCTCAGGTGTATACGCATAAGGAGCTTTATAGGCCGATCGAGAGGTTGTCCGGGTTTCAGCTCGACGCGCGACTCGACTGAGGACGAACGTCTCGGGTGAGCGCGTAGTGACTGCCGAGCGTAATCAGCGTTGCAGCCGCGACGCCGCGGGAGCCCTGTGCGCCAGGAGCGTTTGGGCGTATCAACGAGTGGGTAGTCTCGCTTTTTCGCTGCCAGCGGCCGCCCCAAGCGGCCCGAAAGGGGGGTGCAGGCCATGGCTGCGATGTCACGGCTCTGCGACATCGATCACGTGCGGCCGGCCGTGGGATCGATCCAGGTCATCCGGCCGGGTCAACCTCCCGAGACCCTGTACCTGTGCGAGGAGCATCTCGCCGAGCGGCGGCGGATCGGATCCGGCCTCGGCTCGGGCTTCGGCGGGCTGGGGATGTTCGACGACTTCTTCTCCCGCTTTTTCTCGGATTCGGCCGTCGGAGCAGGCGGTGGTGTAGGCAGCCCCGGCGGCACCGGGGGCGCTCCGGCGCGGCGCGGCGTCGAACAGATCGACGTCACCGAGCGGTTCAGCGACGCGACGCGGGAGCTCCTGCAGCGGGCCGCGCAGACTGCCGCGACGTGGGGGAGCCTCGATCTTGACACGGATCACCTTCTGATCGGAGCCCTCGGCGACGAGGTGGTCATGAACCTGCTCGAACAGGCAGGGGCGGACCCGAAGTCGATCGCCGCGGAGATCGAGGACGCGGCCGAGAAGGGTCAGCCGCTCGATGTGGCGCCCTCGCTCGCGCCGGACGCCAAGCGCGCAATCCTCGGGGCGTACGAGGAGGCGATGGAGCTCGGCGCCTCGTACATCGGCCCGGAACACGTCCTGCTGTCGCTCGCGCGGGACGAGGACGCCGAGGCCGGCGCGACCCTTCGGAAGTTCGGCCTTTCGCACACCAAGCTTCGGGGCCTGGTGGTCCGCGGCGTCGATCGCGAGGGACAGGCGAGGGAACGGAGCTCCACCAAGACGGTCGACGAGTACAGCCGCGACCTCACCGAGCTCGCCCGCGAGGGCAAGCTCGACCCGGTAATCGGACGTGCCGACGAGATCGAGCAGACAGTCGAGATCCTCTCCCGGCGGACGAAGAACAACCCCGTGCTGATCGGCGACCCCGGCGTCGGCAAGACCGCGATCGTTGAGGGCATCGCCCAGCGGATCGTGAACGACGAGGTCCCCGAGACGCTCGCCGGGCGCCGACTCGTGGCGCTCGACCTGGCCGGGATGATCGCCGGCACGAAGTACCGGGGGGAGTTCGAAGACCGCCTGAAGTCCGTGATCGACGAGATCCGCGACAACGGCGACCAGATGATCGCCTTCATCGACGAGATGCACACCGTCGTCGGGGCCGGTGCCGCCGAAGGCGCGATGGACGCCTCGAACATGCTGAAGCCCGCGCTCGCCCGCGGCGAGCTCCACGTGATCGGCGCGACAACGATTGACGAGTACCGCAAGAACGTGGAGAAGGACCCCGCGCTCGAACGCCGTTTCCAGCCGGTGCTGGTCCGCGAGCCGACCGTGGACGAGACGGTCATGGTGCTGCGGGGCCTGAAGGACCGGTACGAGGCCTTCCACCGTGTGCGGATCCCCGACGAGGCGATCGTCGCGGCCGCCGAGCTCTCCGACCGCTACATCGGCGATCGGTTCCTCCCGGATAAGGCGATCGACCTCATCGATCAGGCCTCCGCACGCGTCCGCCTGCGGGCCAAGACCAAGCCGGTCGACACGAGGGCGATGGAGGAGGAGATCGGTCGCCTCGAACGTGAACGCGATCAGGCGGTGGGTGCGGAGGACTACGCCAAGGCGAACGAGCTGAAGCACACCCTGCAAGAGAAGGTGGACGCGCTGTCCGGACAGAAGCACCCGCGCCAGCGGGCGCCGGAGGTCACCGTCGAGGACATCGCGGAGGTGGTCTCACGAGCCACCGGCATCCCCGTCTCGCAGCTCACGCAGGAGGAGCGCGACCGGCTCCTCAAGCTGGAGGAGCGGCTGCACGAGCGCGTTGTCGGTCAGGACGAGCCGGTGGTGGCCGTCGCCGAGGCCGTTCGCCGTGGCCGGGCCGGGCTCGGGGACCCGAAGCGCCCCGTCGGGAGCTTCCTGTTCCTTGGGCCGACGGGCGTCGGGAAGACGGAGCTCGCGAGGACACTCGCCGAGGTCCTGTTCGGCGACGACGACCTGATGATCAGGTTCGACATGAGCGAGTTCCAGGAGCGGCACACCGTGAGCCGGCTCGTCGGGGCGCCGCCCGGGTACGTGGGCTACGAAGAGGCCGGACAGCTCACCGAGGCCGTCCGGCGTAAGCCGTACTCGGTGGTGTTGCTCGACGAGATCGAGAAGGCGCACCCCGACGTGTTCAACCTGCTCCTGCAGATCCTGGACGACGGACGCCTCACCGATGCTCAGGGACGCACGGTGGACTTCAAGAACACGGTCGTGATCATGACGAGCAACCTCGGTGCCGAACGGATCCAGGCGCACGCCCGTCGGAACGAGGACTTCGAGGAGCTGAAGGAGGACCTGATGCAGCTCCTGCGGTCCCATTTCCGGCCCGAGTTCCTCAACCGGATCGACGAGATCATCGTGTTCCGGGCGCTCACCAAGGAGCAGGTCATCCAGATCGCCGAGCTGCTCCTGGACCGGGTTCGCCGGCGCCTGCGCGCCCAGCGGATCGAGCTGACGTTCACGCCGGACGCTGAGGCGTTCATCGCCGATCGCGGGTACGACCCCGAGTTCGGGGCCCGCCCGCTCCAGCGGACGATCCAGCGGCTCGTTGAGAACCCGCTGTCACGGATGCTGCTGGACGGGGCGATCCGGGAGGGTGACGCCGTAACCGTCGGTGTGGTCGACGGAGGGCTGGACTTCGACGTTCGAAGGCCCGTCGGGTCGGGCGGGAAGGACACCGAGACGGAGGAAGCCGAGACCACGTCCTAGGGATCCCCACCGCTTCGCTGCGCTTCAGCCGTCTACGGGGTGGATCGGGAGCGGAGCGTTTAGAGGCCAGCCCGAGTCAATGTGAGCGGTGGGCTACGCCTTCACGCGTTCCCCTGATGCCGCGGACCTCTCGATGGCCGCGATGACCTCATGGCGCCTGACGGCGTCGGCGAAGTCCGGCACGGTCTGAGTCACGTTGTCGGTGTCCGCCGCGAACGCGGCGTAGGCACGCCCGACGTTGTAGGCGGGCGCTCCTTCCAGGCCGATGAGCGCGGGCCATCTCTGTGTCAGCGCCGCCGAGACAACAAGCTTGGCGGGCTCGTTCCCTCCCTTTGCTGCCGCGACGGTCAGGGGAAAGATCTGAGGCTGCGCGGCGGCGGCGGTGATCTGGAGCGTTCCATCGGTTCCGTTGATTTCCCACAGGAACCCGGTACCGCCGGCCACTGCCTCACGGACGTGGATGCTGGCGGCCGCCCCGGACGTGAGGGTGCCGATCACCGCGATCTGGTCGGCTGCCGTCTTTGTGATTTGCTCGCCTGTCTCTTCGATGGTGATGAGCGGCCTCCGAAGATCCGACACGGCCGACAGATCGGCGAACTCGCCCAGTACGTGGTTGAGGATGTCCAGGCTGTGGCCGACGGCGATCGTGAGCACGTTGGCCCCGTTCGTCCTGTCGAGCATGTAGGCGTTGGGCTGGCCCACGACGTCGCCCGGGACCGACAGCCCGACCATGGTCGTTGACATAACCTCGCCGACGTATCCGTCGCTGAGCAGCTCCTGGACGAACTCGATCGCCGGGGCCTGGCGGGCCTGCAACCCGACGACCGTGCGCACCCCGTGCTCGGCGGCGAGCGCGGCCATCGCTCGAGCGTCATCGAGGTCGCGGCCAAGTGGCCACTCGCAGTAGACGGCCTTGGCGGCGGCAAGTGCGGCGGAGACGAGCTCGCGATGGTGCGGGACCTTGACCGTGACAGCGACCATGTCGATGTCTGGTTGGGTAACCAGCTGCTCGTGGTCTGAGAACACCGCGCTGACCCCGAACGCTTCGCCTGCCGCACGCGCCGACTCCGCGCTGTGAGCGCTCAGTGCCCTGATCTCGTAGTTCGGCAGCGCGCGCAGTGCCGGGATGTGGGCGGTGGCCGCCCAGCCGCGGGCGGGGCTGACTCCGATGATCCCGACACCCAGTGTCGATTCAGGCATCTTGGTCGGAGATCAGGACGCCATCAGCGGTCCCAGGCGATCTCGCATCCCCACCTCCGCCTTCTGTCTCTGCGCCATGTGCTTCTCGGATCTGCGCGGCCGGACCGTCATGCGGCTGTCGCGACGGCGGTGCGCGCCTCTCGGGCGTCGACCACCTTCCCGTTCAGTCCTCCGAATTGGTGCAGGGCGCCGAAGGACTCGATGCTCAGGGCGGCGTTCACTCCGCCCGCCTTCACCGGGTCGAACCCGGCTGCCGAGATGAGCCGCTCGATCGCGGCGGCAGCCTGGTCGTCATCGGTCGCGTAGAACAGCACCGCGCGCGGGGTCCGGTTGGCCTCCGAGGCCAGTGACTCGGCGCCGAGGGTGCCGAACGCCTTCACGAAGTGAGCCTCGGAGGGGAGCAGCCCGGCGACGACAGAGCCCGAGGACCGACCATCGGGAAGCGTCCGGACGAACCCGCCGTTCGTCCCCTGCGCGACCGGGTTCGAGGGATCGACGACGACCTTGCCCCTGAGCAGGTCTGCGTGTTGGGCGATCAGATCCTTGAGCGTGTCGAGCCAGACCGCGAACACCACGACATCCGCGTCTGTGATCGCCTTCTCGACCGAGGTGGCGCTCGCCAGTTCGCCCAGTTCGTTCGCCAGCGCTGTCGCGTTCGATTCGTCACGCGCGGATAGGACCACGCGCTCCCCGCCCTCCACGAGATCCCGCGCGACCGACGTGCCGAGGTTGCCAACACCGATGATTGCGGTGGTCATTTGCTTCCTCCTTGAACTCCAAGAGACTCAGCCCACGCGATGCGCCTCGACCTCGATCTCGAGGTCGACCTTCTTGCCCACTAGGAAGCCGCCCGCCTCGACGGCCATGTTCCAGGTCATCCCCCAGTCCTCGCGGTCGATCGTCGTCTTCGCCGACGCGGCGAACATCGGCTCCGCTTCCATGTCAGGCCCCCACCCGAGAAACTCTCCCGAGAGGGTGACGGGCCTCGTGATGTCCTTGATCGTGAGGTCGCCGTCGAGCTCGAACGAGGTGCCCCCCGTCGGCCGCACGGCGGTGCTCGTGAACGTCAGCACCGGGTGCTGCTCGGTCTCGAGGAAGTCGCCGCTCATCAAGTGCTGGTCGCGCTTCTCGGTGTGCGTCGTGATGCTCTCGGTCTTGACCTCGACCTCGACGCGCGAATCCTGCGGCGAGTCGCCGACCTCGATCGTTCCGGCGAACTCCGTGAACTGGCCCCGCACCTTCGACAGCATGTGTCGCGCCACGAACCCGACCACGGTGTGGACCGAGTCGAGCTCGTACGTTCCGGGGGGCGGGATCGACACCCCTTGGTACTCCCGGCCCTGGACCGCCGTCTCCGTCATCTCGTGCCTCCTCTTGCCCGGCCCCCGCCCGGTGCGGGAGCTATACTTGCAAGCGCAAACACAATCTTGGCCCACTTTATTGCATATGCAAATAGATGAGGGAACCGATGTCGCTGGGCTGCTCGACCGACTCGTGGCGGCTGAGCTGCCTGAAGGGCGCGGATTGGACGCCTGGGTCTCGCTGCTCCAGGCGCACGCCTCGCTCATGCGCCGGCTCGAGTCCGACCTCGAGCGAGAGACCGGTCTGGCCCTCGCGGACTTCGACGTGCTCGCTCAGCTGGCGAGAGCCGGTGGTGAGCTGCGGATGACGGAGCTCGCGGCCCGGGCGCTCATCTCGCGATCGGGCATGACCCGGCGGGTCACTCGGCTTGTCGAGGAAGGTCTCGTCCGAAGAGCCGACGCCGACGCGGATGGCCGTGGCGTCGTGGTCGCGCTGACCGACGCGGGCGTCGCCCGCCTAACAGAGACCGCGCCGGCCCATGCGCGCGGTATCTCGAAGCTGTTCGTCGCGCAGCTCGATGATCAGGAGCTCGCGATCCTCGAGCGCGCCCTGGGCAAGGTGATCATCGACTGCTCGTTCGGTTGAGCGAGCTAGGCTCGCCTCTGCAACCGACTTCGCGAGGAACTGCCTCGTGGCTATGGGACCAGGGTCATCCGTGGAGATCGGGTCGGGCCGATTCCAGCATGTTCCTAAGCCGCGGATCGCAGGTTCGATTCCAGCCGAGGCACAGGGAGCGTTCCGCCGGTCGTGCCCGCTGGTCGCATGGCCCATCGTGATCAGTCTGTGCTGCGGGCGAATGGTGCCGTTACAGTTGCAACAGTGGGCGCTCGACGACGTCGCAAGCGTGATGCGTTCGTCCACCGCTAGGTCCGCCGACGCGGCCTCGATGATCCGGTGGTAGCCCCTCATCGCGGCGGACTACGCTGCTGCCGTGACTGCCTCTGCCTCATCCGATCAGCTCGCAGAGGCCTTCGGCGTGCTGAGCTCGTTCGCCAAGCCCAGGATGGTGACGCTGCGCATCGGCGACCTGGAACGTCAGCTCGCCCACGCTCCCACGAGGAGGCCACGGAGGATCTTCGCGCCGAGGACGTGACGCCGGCGCTGTTGCAGGCCGCCCTCGAAGTGAAAGGGATGGCGGGCCAGATCAACGTCATCGTGCACGCCGTGGGGATCCTCGTGTCCCTGCCCTATGTGCTGGAGCCGGGTGAACGCATCCGCTGATGTGGAAATCGCTCCGGGATATCCTGGACTGGCGACGTCTCGTGCCCTCATCGTTCGAGTGGCGCTGTTCGGCGCGCTGCTCGGAGCTGCGGAATCGCCGTTCGCCGCCGGGGAACGATGACGAGGTAGGGACGGGTGCCCATCCGGCGTCATCGCGATAGCTTCGGCGCCCCGTGCGGCGCGGGCTCCCGGTGCGCGGCGGCGGGATGGACTGCTCGGACTCGCGGCCACGGCTCTGGTCTCCCAGGTGTCGGTTCCGTCACGTAGCGACACCCTCGAATCTGTCCTTCAATCATGTTGCGGCGGTCCTGCGCCGTGCTCGTCAATCAATCACGAGGACTCCCACGGCACCGAGCAACCCGACGCGTAGACGAACGGGGCGGCCCGCTCCGCCCACGGTCGCCTCCGCTCAAGCTCCCGCTCATGGACCAATAGGCCTGCAACGGCCGGGTCCCTCGCCCCCGATCGCCCACTGAGCCGGGAGGCAGGATGGCTTGGAGGTGAGTGCGATGAAGGAGACTGCGGTGAATGTTGAGTCGCGTGGCGAGGTCATCGCCCGTGGATGGCGGAGCGGTACCGTGACGAAGGCCCTGCTGGTCGCGGGGATCGTCGCCGCTGGCGTGTACGTCGTTGGAGACGTGCTGTCAGGTGTCGTCTACAACGGGGACCGACCCTACAGCTTCGTGGAACAGTGGATCAGCGAGCTGACGGCCACGGGTTCCCCCGTCCGGCCGCTGATGGTGGGCGTCATCACGATTCACGACCTACTGCTGATTGCCTTCGGCGTTGGCATCTTGAGGGCGGCCGGTCAGAGTAGGAGCCTGCGCTGGACCGGACTGGTACTGATTGCCGCTACGGCGCTCGGATTGATCATCCATCCATTCTTCCCGATGACCTCTCGGTGGAGCTTCACCGACACACCCATGCACGGGACCCTGTCGATGGTCTGGGGCGTCATCATCTTCGTGGCCGTCGGGCTGTCCGCAGTTGCCTACTGGGGACGGTTCCGGCTCTACGCGATCGTGACCGACGTGGTCCTGGTCGGATTCGGGATGGCCTCAGGAATCGCCATCCAGGGGATCGAGCAGAACGACACGCCCTGGGCAGGCGCCTTCGAGCGCATCAACGCCTACGCCCTCATGGCGTGGCTCGTCGTGTTGGCCGTGACGGTGATGCGCCGCTCCCTCAACCGCGGGACGCCCGAAAGGTCCGTGACTGAGGTGCCTGCGGCGGGGGTCCAGACGAAACTGCCATCGCTCGCGGGGAAGGGTTGAGCACCCCCAGCGGACGATCTGCCAGACGCAGGTCTTCGAGTTCGGTCCGGTGACGTCCCGCCTCTTACGAACGAGCCTCGGCCGGCGTCGTTTCCTCACCGACTTGGACGGTCGCCGATGGCCACGGAGCCGGGAGGCCGCGGCATCGTTCGGTGGGACTGGCGGCCGGAGGTTAAGACCCGGTCTCCTACGCCGATACACACTCGAAACGGCGAAACGCGACAGATGAGATGGCTCACGACGCGACAGAACTACGCGAACGGGCGGCTCAAGTGCCCTTCCCACCGTACGCCGTCCTTCCGCCTCATACCCACGAGTGGGTGGCCGGACGTTGTGCGTGCGGCTTCCGCCTGCTGCGGTCGGGCATGATGGTGAAGTACCCCGGCCCGCGCAACTCATGCGGGTGCGAGTGCCAACTACGCCACGGACGGGGCCGAGCGCCCGCTGGCCGAGTTCCGCGTCACGTACCTCAGCCGCGTCACCGCGCAGCAGTCAGGCTACGCCCTGCGGGACCTCTGCCGGGGGTGCTACCGCGAGATGCGGCATGCTGACCGGGTGGCGCACTTTGTGAACTGGAAGGCCCGGATCGTCCCAGGAGCGGCTCGAGTTCCTCGGCTAGCTCGTGTCAGACCGCGAGACCGATGCGATGAGACGACGAGGATGCGACGAGCACGATCCGGCCGTCATCCGCAATCCCAGATCGCTCGAGCGATCGAGTCGCCTTCCGGTCGGGGAGGTACAGCACCACCATCGTCTGATCCTGACCCATGT
>Ga0307287_10000785_pt1 | contig 10743 bp, 13 predicted proteins | sample ER_DNA_141_FD_194485 | JGI IMG/M metagenome (GOLD analysis project Ga0307287, IMG submission 194485) | Bulk soil microbial communities from the East River watershed near Crested Butte, Colorado, United States - ER_DNA_141 | ecosystem: Environmental > Terrestrial > Soil > Floodplain | place...
CACGAGCTAACCGCTCGACGCTCGCGCCTTCGCGAACTCCGCGAACGCCTTGGTCGCCTCCACGCTCCCCGGTCGCGGCGGATCGTCGGGGTCCCACCCTCGGCTGCGGTCGTCGAGCACCTGCTGGATCAGGCCGTGCCACTCCGGGCCCAGCGTCCGCAGCGCCCACTCGAGCGCGGCCGGCTTCGACGCCACTTCGCCGGCAGCGAGCGTGTACAGCATCCGGCAGAGAGTCTCGACCGCGTAGCGCTGCGCCCACGCGTTGTCGAAGCTGGTCCAGACGGCCAGGTCGGGCAGGAAGCTCTCGATCAACGGGCGCGTCCTGCTACGAAGGACGTCTGCCGGAACCTCCGCGACCAGCTCGCGCGGGTCGGGCCCCGCGAGCGTCACTCCGCGCTCCCGAAGCGTCCACCTCACGTCTGCCGTGTTGCAGTGAGTCGACCACTCCATCTCCCGGTGACCGCGATCGACGTACAGCCACTTCTTGTCGAGCGTTGCGAGGGTCGCGAGGTCCGCCCGCGGGGCGTACGAGCCCTCCAGATCGTGCGGCCAGTGCCCCGGACGCGTGGGGATCTCGTCGTGCAACTCGCGCAGCGCCCGCTCCTGCGCTGCCGTGATCTCGTCCGCGGTGACGATCAGAAAGTCGCAGTCGCTGTGGAGATCGCCCGCTCCGAGCGCGAACGAGCCGGTCAGGTAGGCGCCGATGACGTTGACTCCGAGAATCGACTCGACGCGGGCGACCAGCTCTGCCAGCAGCTCGTCCAGCTCCGAGAAGCCCGTCGTGTACGTCAGTGAGCCACGACCACCTTCAGCCCGACAATCGCGAGCCCAAGAGCGAGATTGATCGCGACCGATACAAGCGTGCCGACCCAGCCGAGCCGCTCGAGCAACGCGTACCGGAAGCCCTGAACCGCGAGGGTCAGGACGCAGATGCCGACCGCGAGCCAGACGGCTGTGCTGTCGCGAATGATCCCGAGGGCGCCGAGCGCGAGCATCGCCGTCGGGACGACCGCGGCCAGCGGGATCGCTAGCTCTCGCCCCGCGACCTCGCCGAGCTCTCTGGCGTCAAGGCGCCGCCCCACCTGAAGGCTCTCCCCCAGCCCGTGCGAATAGACGTGGGCGATCCAGAGGACGAGCACGGTGACGACGACGATCGCCGCTAGGTGCCAAAGCTGGTGCTTGAAGGCCACCCCACCGGCCGCCAGCGAGGCGAGGACGACGATCGTGCCGTAGACCGTTCCCGCGATCGTCCTGCGGGACCCGAAGACCAGTTGCGATAACCCCTCAGCTCGGCTCATGGGTGCATCATGCGGGAGAGCCTGGGAGAATCGCAATCGGTGACGACGGCGGAATCCGCCCCATCGAGGCCCGCCGGCGGCGCGAAGCTCGTCCTCCTCACGCTGGCTGCCGGCCAGTTCCTGATGACGCTCGACAGCTCGGTGATGAACGTCTCGATCGCCACGGTCGCCAAGGACGTCGGCACGACCGTGACCGGGATCCAGGGGGCGATCACCGCCTACACGCTCGTGATGGCGGCGCTGATGATCACCGGCGCCAAGATCGGGGCGATGATCGGGCGCAAGCGGGCGTTCACGATCGGGTGCGTCATCTACGGCTGCGGCTCGTTCACGACCTCAATCGCGCCCAACTTGCCGGTGTTGCTGCTCGGCTGGTCGTTCCTCGAAGGAGTCGGCGCGGCGCTGATCCTGCCGGCGATCGTGGCGCTCGTCGCCGGGAACTTCCCGACCGAGCGCCGGCCGGCGGCCTACGGGCTGGTCGCAGCCGCGGGGGCGATCGCCGTCGCAGTGGGGCCGCTGATCGGAGGCTTCTGCACGACGTACTTCTCCTGGAGGTGGGTGTTCGCCGGGGAGGTCGTGGTGGTCGCCCTGATCCTCCTGCTCGCCCGGAAGATCGCCGACGCGCCCGTGGAGACACGGCCGAAGCTGGACATCGTCGGTGCAGTGCTCTCGGCGGCTGGGCTCGGGCTCCTCGTCTTCGGCGTGCTTCGCTCGGGCGAGTGGGGCTGGATCCGGCCCAACGTGGACGGGCCCTCGTGGGCAGGACTGTCCCCGACGGTGTGGCTCGCCCTGGCCGGCCTGTTCGTGCTCTGGATCTTCTTCCGCTGGGAGGCCCGCCTCGACGCGCGAGGCAAGGAGCCGCTCGTGCGCCCCGTGATGCTGCAGAACAGGCAGTTGACCGGCGGCCTGATCATGTTCTTCTTCCAGTACCTCGTGCAGGCGGGCTTCTTCTTCGTCGTGCCGCTCTTCCTCTCGGTCTGCCTGGGACTCTCGGCGCTCGCGACCGGCGTCCGGCTGCTGCCGCTCTCGATCACGCTGCTCGCCGCCGCGATCGGTATCCCGCGCCTGCTGCCGAACGTCTCGCCCCGGCTCGTCGTCCGCAGTGGCCTGCTCGCGCTGTTCGCTGGGACGGTCATCCTGCTCGCACTGCTCGACAAGGACGCGAGGGCGGAGATCGTGTTCGTGCCGATGCTCCTGATCGGGCTCGGGATCGGCGCGCTGGCCTCCCAGCTCGGCGCCGTCACCGTCTCCGCGGTTCCGGACGAGGAGAGCCCCGAGGTCGGCGGCGTCCAGAACACGATGACCAACCTCGGCGCTTCGCTGGGCACCGCGGTCGCGGGCTCGATCCTGATCGCCACGCTCAGCTCGGCCTTCCTGACGAACATCGAGCAGAGCACGGCGATCCCGTCGCAGGTCAAGTCACAGGCCAAGGTCGAGCTCGCGGGCGGCGTCCCGTTCATCTCCGACGCCGACCTCGAGACCGCCCTCGACAAGGCGAACGTCAGCTCGGACGCATCGAAGGCGGCGGTCGACGCTTACAGCGAGGCGCGAATCGACGGGCTCAAATCGGCGCTTGCGATCCTCGCCCTGCTCTCGATCGTCGCCCTGTTTCTGGCCCAGCGCATCCCGACCAGACAGCCGGGGGCACCGTCGACTCAGTCTGGATAGGCCTCTGTCTCGCGCTTGTCTCGGCGCTGGCCGTGAACTGGGCCTACACGAAGGAGCACGACGCGGTGGCCGCGCTACCGCCGCTCACCGCGCGGCGGCCGCGTCGCTCGGTCGGGCTGCTGCTGCACAGCCGCGGCTGGCTGATCGGCTTCGGCACCGAGACGGCCGGCTGGCTCGTCTACGTGGCCGCGCTTGCGCTTGCACCGCTCAGCCTCGTGCAGGCGGTGAGCGCCTCGGGGATCGCCGTGCTCGCCTTCCTCGGCGTGCGCGGCCATCCGAGCAGGCTCTCGATCCGCGAGCGGCTCGCAGTCGGGATCGCCTTGGTTGGACTGGTGCTGCTCGCGCTGTCGCTGGTCGGGGCGAAGCCCGTCTCCCACGTGCCGCACGGCATCGGCACGGCGGTCTGGCTTGCGGCCGCGGCCGGTCTCGCGATCGTTCTGACCGCTATGCGCAGCCGACTTTCGCGGGCGGCGGCGCTCGGACTGGCGGCCGGGCTCTTCTTCTCCGACGGCGACATCTCCGCGAAGCTCGTCTCCTTTGGCGGGATCTGGCTGCTCGCGCTCATCCCGCTGATCGCCTGCTACGCCGCCGGCACAAGCGTGCTCCAGGCCGCGTTCCAGCACGGCAGTGCCCTGACCGCCGCCGGGATCGCGACTCTGGTCACGAACGCGGTCCCGATCGCCGCCGGCTTCGTGCTCTTCTCCGAGGCGTTGCCGCACGGCGCGAAGGGCGGGCTACAGATCGCCGCCTTCGCCTGCATCGTCGCCAGCGCCGGCTTGCTCGGCAGCCCCGCCGCGCCGCGACCTGACGATTAGAAGACCGTCGCCCAGTCGTTCTTGATGCTGACCACGGTCCAGCCGTCTTTGCCGGCATGCTCCAGCGCCTGCTCGGCGCCGGAGGTGTACTCGAACTCCCGCTCGCCGTCGTCGTGGAGGATGAGCAGGCGCAGGGACGGCTTGTCGTCGTGCTTGGTGAACTGGAGCATCGGCACATCGCCGTTCGAGTTACCAGCGGCGACCAGCGGGCGGCGCCCGGTTCGGCTCCAGATGCGGATCGGCTTCTGCGGCCCGTCGTCCAGATAGTCGGCCTCCGCCTTGTGCGTGATCGTGCCGCCGCGCTCGTCGGCCGCGTAGTCGAGCGTGGAGGCGCTGCCGATCACCCGCTCGCGCGGAATGCCGTACAGCTCCTCGCTGATCGGGCGCATGAAGTCGCGGCCGCCGCCCGAGGCGATGTAGTTGCTGAAGGCGTTGGCTTCCAGATAGGCGAGGAGCTCGATCATCGGCTTGTAGCCACACTCGAGGTAGGCACGACCGAGGGTCGGGTGCTGCGCGGTGTGGAGGAACTCGTCCGCGCTCGCCTCGAAGTCCTCGACGCTGATCCCCTCGTACGCCGCGAGGATGCCGCCGGCCAGGACCTTGACGTTGCTGTCGTCGCCCGCGTAGTGCTGGGTAATCAGCATGCCGAGCCAGGCGTAGTCGCGCTCGTGGGCGGCCTTCCACGGCTGTTGCTCGCGCAGCTCCGGCGTCGTCTCGGCCATCTCTGTCAGCCGGCGGAGGATGAAGTCGAGCTGGATCGGCATCGGCTTCTCGCACCACAGCGTGCCGTCGTTGTCGAACACCGCCACGCGCTCCGCGGCGGGGACCTCGCCCGCGACCTGGACGAACTCGACGATCGCCTGCTTCGCAGCGCCTTCGTTCCAGCTCGGGAGGGAATCGTGCTCCACTTCCGCCACGGCCGCGCTCAGCTGTTCTCGTTGTTTCGCCATCGAGTCCTCCAGGCTGCCGGTGAGGTGAGGATTCTCGTCCTCCGAGTGCGTTCACACCTCGCCCCGACGGGATGAAGCGATTCGAACGGCATAGAGGACAATGGAAGGCGTGAACTCTTTCAGCGAGGCCTAGCTTGCCCCGAGCACGCCCGAACCTGATCGAGCGGCGCATGTCGCGCTTCCTGCGCGAGCCCCCTTCCGTTCGGTCCGCCGCGGGCGTCATCGTCGCGGCGACGGCGACGGTTGTCGTCGGCGGCGGCATCTTGATGCGGCTGCTCGACCACGAGGAGTACTCGAACGTGTGGGTTGGGATGTGGTGGGCGCTCCAGACCGTGACGACCGTGGGCTACGGAGACGTAACGCCCAATCGCACCGCAGGCAGGATCGTTGCCGCTTTCGTGATGCTCGAGGGCATCGCCTTCCTCACGATCATCATCGCGGCCATCACGTCGACCTTCGTCGCCCGGGCAGAAGCGGAGCACGACGCCGCGGGAGCCGCGAAAGACGAACAGGCCGAGGAGCGAGTCGAGGCCGCATTCGCTGATCTGAGGGCCCGTCTGGATCGCGTCGAGGCGATGCTCTCGCGCCTGACCGGACCGTGACGTCGTGAGCCTCCTCTTGGCCGGCCTCATCGTCGTGGTCGTCGCGGCACTCGCGATCACGGCGATGCTGCTCGTCCGGCGGCGAGCTCCGGCGGGAAGCTACTTCGAGGACGGAGACCGCGCCGCCGGGGTCTTCGGAGTCCTTGCGACCGGGTTCGCCGTGCTGCTCGGGTTCGTCGTCTTCCTTGCGTTCGAGAGCTTCGACACCTCGCGCAGCGGCGCCGAGACCGAGGCCCAGATCGTAACGCAGCAGTTCGAGACGGCCCAGTTCTTCCCGGTCGCCGCTCGTGCTCCCCTCTCGGGCGCGCTCGTCTGCTACGCGCGGACGGTGATTCACCAGGAGTGGCCCCAGATGCAGAACGGCACCTTGGGCGACAAGGCCAATCCGTGGGGCGTCGCCACGTTTCGCACCCTCAAGACGGTCCAGCCACGATCCGCTACCGAACAGGCTGCGTTTGCGAAGTGGCTCGACCAGCGCTCCGACCGCGAGCAAGCGCGGGCCGACCGAATCCACGGCGGCGAGGGAGTGATCCCGGTGCCGCTCTGGATCGTGCTGCTGCTCAGTGCGGCGATCATCTTCGTGTTCATGCTGTTCTTCGCCGACAGCGCCGAGCGCTCGGTCGTACAAGCGACGATGATGGGCGGCGTGGCGGTGGTGATCTCGTCGACGCTGCTGCTCTTGTGGTTCCTCGACAATCCGTATCACGCCGGCGTCGGCGGACTCCGGCCCGTGGCGATGGAGCGCGGAATCCGGATCCTCGACCAGGAGGCGTCAATCGTCGGCGGGAAGGTCACGATCCCGTGCGACGCGCAAGGGGTTCCGAAGGAGCTGCGCTGAGCTAGGGCGACGGCCCGGTCGCGGCCGGCGGGGGAACCATCGAGGCGCGCACTGACACCAGGGGCGCGTCCGGGACCGTGATCAGGCCGCGGGTCGGCCGGTCGAGGTCGAAGGTCACGAGCAGCAGCAAGGTCATGAGCGCGGCGGCGGCCATCATCGCGATGAGGCCGCGCCCCAGAATCGAAATGTGCAGGGCCAGCAGCGCGAGCGCGACGGCCGCGCCGATCATCTCCAGCGCCAGGACCGGGCCGGGGACGCGGTTGTTCAGGGACGCGAGGCGCGCGGACTGGTCGTCGATCGTCGGGTTGAGGCTCTCGACGTAGAGACGCGGCGCGCTGGCAAGAGGCGCTGGCGCGACTGCCTGTCCGGCAAGCCGCCACAAGCGCCGTTGCAACACTCCTTGTGCGGCCGTGGTGCGCCGCATCGCAGGACTGTTCGGAGTTTCGTGCGAGATCCGGATCGCGAGGGTCGTGTAGCGACGTAGCAGGTCGAGCGATTTGCTCCGCGCAGGCTCTGCGATCAGTTGCGCGCGGAGATAGGTCGTCCCGATCGCGTTCGCCTCCGTGACGGTGGCCGCGCGACGATCTTCGTAGCGTCCGACCGCAAGCGCGAGACCGAAGGCAAGGATCAGGCCCACCACCCCGAGTAGCGCCGCCTGGAGTACCCCGAACGGTTCACGGAGCTTCTCGGAATGCTCGCGGAGATATCTGCCAAGCACGAACCCCGCGAAGGTCGCGGTCCCGATCACGGCAAGGATGATCAGCGCGAGCTCCCAGCTGCTCAGCCTGAAGAACACACGCAGATCCTGACGAGCGCACCGGTTGACCCCCGGGATCCGCGTTTACTCACCCACGGAACAGGAAAAGTCTTACCTCGCTCGCGCCCGACGATGAGCAGAGGGGTCCATTAGGCACGAGCGCGAACTGGCCTTTGCGCTCGCCGCACGCCCTTCTTTGGGAGCGAGCTGGGAGGCGGCTTACGGGGGACGGAGCCGCCTCCCTCTCTTTGGTTGGGTGGAGGCGGCGGGAATCGAACCCGCGCAAGATTTCAAACGGCTGACTCAGTAGTCGACGAGGATGCTCCCCTCGAGCGGGAGCCGTAGGCCCCGTTTGTCACGAGATCCTCGCCGTGCCGACGTTCGACCTGGCCGCCTGAGGCGGGCATCCACCCCAGGGGCCGGCACGCCGGGCTCCCTGCTTCCGTTCCCGCCGGACGAGGAGTATGGTCGGACCGCGAAGCGTTGCCGCATCGACCTCAAGGGGGTTGAGCGCTTCATGGAACGCATCACCAAGTTCTTCACGAGCCTGGGAGGAGTGCTGACGAGCCTTGCCGCGATCGTGGGCGGCGTGGTCGCGCTCTACGTGGCGTTCGGCGGCGGCGACAAGAGCTCGAGCCCTCCGCCTCCTCCGGCGGTCACCACGACGTCGAATGCGGCGCTCGAGGACTGGCGGAGCGACGCGGAGTCGATTTGCCGCGACGCGGACAGCCAGGTCATCGCGCTCGGCCCAAGTCCCGCCGTGACCGACGACTCCGACGCGCGGATTACGTGGCTTCAGAACGTGATCCCGATCGTGGCCACCTACACGAACCAACTGCGCGCGCTCGACAAGCCAGCCGAAGCGCAAGCCGACATCGACCGCCTGCTCGACACGATGGACAAGGTGACCGATTCGGCCCAGACGATGGTCAACGCGTACCAGGCGCTCGACATTGAAACGACCAACACTGCGCGCCTCGAACTCCAGGGTGCGATCGACGACATGCAGCGCCAGATGGCGGAGCTGGGCCTCAAGCGCTGCCTCACTATCTGATAGTCCGGACGCAAACGCTCCTTCGGCTCCTATTCTCTTGGGCGCGCTGTTTGGCCCGATCAGGCTCTAGCGAGCCAAGCTAGACAGCGAACTCACGTGGAGATCCAGCTCTGCGATCGCACCTTTGTTCCGTGCTAGTGAGGCGGGGGAATCGAACCGGCGCAAGATTTCAACCGGCGTCGCCTGTGGAACCGGTCGACTCACCTACAGGTATGTCGGGCTCGAACATTATTCTTGCCTGACTAGATCGACCGAGATCTCCACCGCCGGAATCGTTCCTCTGTTCTCAAGCCAGTGTGTGGTGTTCCTATCCTCGGGCCAGCCCACTCCCGGCCCATAGTCCGCCGCGACTCCATTTCGATGGTCAGTGATCGTTCCTTGCAGTATGTAGACGATGCCTGGTCTGTCCTTATGGTCGTGAATCGGGCCGAAGACGCCTCCAGGCTCGATGGTCACCATCCGCATTCGAAGTTGGCGCCCTGCCATGCCCTCGATCTCAGGGCCAAGGTCAACCGTTGCAAGTAACTCCGCCGTAACACCTTTCGTCTCAGGTGCCGCCTGTTCGTTGCTCATCGTGCTCTCCTCTCTGTACTTCCATGGCCTAACGTTCGACCTTCAACCCAGGACGAGCTGATCTCCGACACCCGCGTGTTGACTCCGTGCTTCTTCGTCCACCGCCGCCCATGTCGGCTTGCCGGCGTCGGCTCGCTACGGCTCTCGGAGAAGACGATCCGATCGAAGTCGTCATGGCTCCGCGCAAGCGGAGCCGGACTTCGATCGGGAGTGGAGGCGGCGGGAATCGAACCCGCGAACGATTCCGATCGACTGGTCGGGATCGAGCGGCCGCTGGGTTGCTGAGCGTACAACCTGTACGCAGCCGCGCGTCGGGACCTTCGGCAGGAACGCACGGCGCGAGCGCTGGGGCCCGGTCTGCCAGATCCAATGGGGGACGGTGAACGGCGTCGTGGACGTGCGGGACATACGAGAACCCCGAGCGTGTGTTCAGGGTTCAGAGCACAGGGCTCCAAACAGGGGAGAGCGTGCTGTGGGAGGCTAGGTTCGCCACACGGGTTGCATGGCTGTGCCGAGGCAGACGCCCCGGCACAGCCTCAAAGCTTCCCGCAATCGGAACAGGAGACGGCGATGGCACTAGGAGACGAAATCGACGAGGTCTTCCGGCGTGAGGTGAAGTCCCTGCCGGCTTACGCGAAGGCGCAGGCTGCGGGTGGTTCCGGGGTCGCTCCGCCGGTGGAGGAGATGAATCATCTGCTGATGGGGCTGAGCGTTGCGGTGCAGCGTTCGCTTCACCTGCTCGCCGACCGCATCGAGGACATGGAGAAGGCGTAACACTCGGCCAAACGACAGCCCGTTTGGAGGAGGTCTCGGCATGAATATAGGGCGGCGATGCGCCGCCCACAGTAGTTCAGGGTCGACAGCGGCTCGCAAATCCGACAGCGCAACAGGATCGCGGCTACGGTGTAACCAAGCGCGTTGGCTCTAGCTGTTGAAGCCGCCGAGGCTCTGCAAGTCCCTCTTCGACTGTGATACCTGGCCTGACCGCCGCAGTGCGCTCATTCGAGTGCTCTGCCCTGTAAGACCCACAGAAGGAGCACCATATGCATGCCACCATTCGTCGTTACGAAGGCGTCGACACGAGCCGCATCAACGACGTCGTCAGCAGGGTCGACGAGACGTTCGTTCCGCAGATCCGCGAGCTGCCCGGATTCGCCGGCTACTTCCTCATGGAGGCCGACAACGGCGTCCTGAGCTCAATCAGCCTCTTCGAGACATCCGAGCAGGCCGAAGAGTCCAACAAGCTCGTCAAGAATTGGATCAGCGAGGAGAACTTCAGCAAGGCGATTCCGAACGCGCCGAAGATCACGAGCGGCAAGGTCCTTGCTCAGAGCAAGGTCGTCCCCGCACTCGTCTAGCGCGACCGTACTACCGCGTCACCGAGAGGGCCCGGCGTTGCCGGGCCCTCTCATGCGTAGGCGCTCTGCCACGCCGGGCTTGGCCCAACGTTGCGTCGATCTGCGCCACCGGAGTGCCCATCCCGGGTGCCCGACAGCGACCACTACCTGCGCGGGCTGCTCGACGACACGAACGTCGCGGCGAGTAACGCTAAAGGGAGCCGAGCGACCACAGCGAGTCTCTCTCCCCGCTAAGCCTCCGCTCGGCTCCGAACCCATGTATACACACACCCGCCGGCAACGCGTGTTAACCGTGCCCGAGGCTGTACTTAGGTGGAGCCGGAGCGTGGCCGTTCCTCCTGCGGCTGAGGAACGTGCCCCTCACAAGGGGAGAGTTGAGGTGCTCCGGCTCCATATGCCGCAGACTGGGTTCTCTCAGACGGCTGTCACGGTATCGCTCGGCGGGGCGCGTTCCAATAGGCCGTCCGGCCCATTCTTAAGTCGGGCCAGGCGTCTTCGCTTCGCCCGAATCATGGGAACTTCGGTCGCCCAGATCGACGCGACCTACGGCCACCTCGTGCCCGACAGTGACGACTACCTGCGCGGCCTGCTCGATACCTTCGATGCCAACTCGGGTGAGACAGGAGAGGCGGATGCTCTTCTGGCCTCCCCACGTGAAGGAAGGGTCAATAGGCCAGAACAACCTTGTCGGGTGACAGCACGCTCCCAAGCGACGGTGCAGGGATCAGGACGGCAAACAACGTCCTGTGACTTGGCAGTAGCCAAACCAGGCGTCGCTACCGGCGGACCGTGACCACCTGCCCGTGGAGCGTTGAACCCGCCAGGATCAG
>Ga0307287_10000787_pt1 | contig 10735 bp, 10 predicted proteins | sample ER_DNA_141_FD_194485 | JGI IMG/M metagenome (GOLD analysis project Ga0307287, IMG submission 194485) | Bulk soil microbial communities from the East River watershed near Crested Butte, Colorado, United States - ER_DNA_141 | ecosystem: Environmental > Terrestrial > Soil > Floodplain | place...
AGTAGCCCGGAGCGCCTCCGCGACATCGGGGTCCGTGTGCGCCGCATAGAAGACGTGTCGGTCGAGGTCGCAGCAGATCGCGACGGCTTCGAGCTTGACGTCGGGGATGTTCATCAGCGCTTCGCCTGGAAGCTTCGCCTCGGCGACCGTGTAGTGCTTGAACTGGAGGTCCGGCGCGTACTCCATCAGCTTGGGCCAGTCCGGACAGGTGCGGGAGCTCATGTCGCGACCGTTTCCGTCGGCGCGCCGATCTCGTCCCCGGTCCAACGGCCCTCGAGCCGCACGACGCCGCGCTCCTCACCGGCGGGGTAGACGACGAACGCGAGCGCGTCGTCGAGCCAGTGGTAGAGCCGCTCACCGGTCTCGTCCGTGAGGCCGAGCCGCAGATGAAAGCGTCCGTCGGCGAGCGGCAGCTGCTCGACCTCGAAGCGGGCCCCGAGCTCCGTCGTCTCCTGATCCCAGCCGAGCTCGGCGGTCGAGCGCCCCGAACCCGCGACGAGCAGACCGGAAGCGTCTCGGAGCTCGAGCGACAGCCTCGGCGGAGCGATCGGCTGCGCGGCGACGAGGCGGAGCCGCAGTGTCAGCGCCTCGCCGGCGAGGAACTGCGTGCGTGGCGCGCCGTCTGAACCGATGAGCTCGACGTCGTCGATGCGTACCTCGCCGGTCCCCCATTCCTTCAGACCGGCGCCGCGCTCAGCGGGATCCGAGTCCCCGGCGAGCTGTTGCCGGTAACGGACGATCGCATCGTGCGTCGGCCCGTCGAACGCAACCCGTCCGTCTCGCAGCAAGACGGCGCGGTCGCACAAGCGCTCGACGGCGGCCGCGTCGTGCGAGACGAACACGATCGTTCCTCCGCCCTGCTTGAACTCGAAGATCTTGCCGAAGCACTTCCGCTGGAACTGCTCGTCACCGACCGCGAAGACCTCGTCCAGCAAGAGGACGTCCGCGTCGATGTGCGCGGCGATCGCGAACCCGAGGCGCATGTACATCCCGGATGAGTAGGTGCGGACGGGCAGATCGATGAACGTCTCGAGCCCGGCGAAAGCGACGATCTCGTCGAGCTGCTCGCGCACGTAGGCGCGCTTGAGCCCGTGGATCGAGCCGTTGAGGAAGACGTTCTCCCGTCCGGTCAAGTCCGGGTGGAACCCGGCGCCGAGCTCGAGGAGCGAGCCGACCCGCCCGCCGACGTCGACACTTCCGGACGTCGGCTTGATGATCCCCGAGAGCAACCGCAGGAGCGTCGTCTTTCCGGAGCCGTTGCGACCGACGAGCCCGATCGCGCTGCCCGGTTCGACGTGGAACGACACATCGCGGAGGGCCTGCACCTCCGCGGGCTGCGACCGGCGGCGTGCGACGACCACGTCCTTCAGCCGTCGCGCCTCGCGCGGATAGACCTTGAAGTGCCGCGAGGCATGGTCGGCGGCGATCTCGCCCGGTTGGATCACGCTTCCGAGGGTACCGCGAGCACCCGTCGCACCAGAGCGGCGAGCAAGTGCACGAACGCCGGATCGGCATTCGGCATCTCGATCCTCCGAAAGCCGAGGCCGAGCTCTCCGGCCAGCTCCGCGGCCTCGTGGTCGAGGTCCCAGCGGATCTCGAGATGGTCGGCGACGAACCCGACCGGGCAGACGAGCACGTCGCGAACCCCCCGGCTGTACAGCTCGCGTAGGTGGTCGAGGATGTCGGGCCCGAGCCAGGGCTCGCCCGTCTGGGACTCGCTCTGGAAGGAGAACGACCATGTCTCGAGCGCAGCGCGCTCTGCGACCAGCTGGGACGTTTCGAGCAACTGGTCCTTGTACGGATCTCCGGACTCCAGGATGCGCGCCGGCAGGGAGTGGGCCGTGAAGACGACGTGCGCGTCCGTTCCTCGCACGCGCTCCGCCAAGAGGTCGATGAAGTCCGGCTCGTCATGCCAGCTCTCGATGAAGGCGAGCTCGGCGCGTTCGGCAAGCGCGCCGTCGAGCTGCTCTCGATAGCCGGCAATCGACATTGACGAGTAATGCGGCGCGAGCACCAGACCGACGACAGTGTGGGCGCCGCTGGCAACCGCGGCCTCCGCGGCTTCGGCGATGCGGGGGCTCCAGTGCTTCATGCCTGTGAACACAGGCACGTCGCCGAGCTCGCGCTCCAGTGCAGCGCGCGTCTCCGCAGTGATCGCATTGAGCGGCGATCCGTCGTCGATCCCGAGCCGGCGGTAGCGCTCGACGAGGTCCTCCAGCAGCTGCGGAGGAATCGGACGGCCGCCGCGGATGTCGGCGTAGTAGGCGGGGACGTCCGCCAACCGCTCCGGCGACCCGTACGCCATCAGCACGACCGCCGCGTTCACACGCGTGCCTCCACCGTGGCCTCGTGCACGAGCTCCGTCAGGCGCCCGAGAACGGCCGGGTCTGTATTAGGTGGCACTCCGTGCCCAAGGTTGAATACATGACCCGGCCGCCCTCCGGCACGCGCGAGAATAGCGCGCGTTTCGGACTCAATTCGGGCCCAAGGGCCGAGCAGGGCGGCCGGATCGAGGTTGCCCTGCACCCCACGGTCCTCGCCCACCTCCGCCCATCCTCGATCGAGCGGCACGCGCCAGTCGAGGCCGATCACGTCTCCGCCCGCGTCGGCCATCGACGACAGCAAGGTCGCGGTGCCCGTGCCGAAATGAATCGTCGGAGCATCGACCGCGGCGAATATGCGGGACGAGTATGGCGCCACGAACTCCTCGTAGTCCGAAGGCGACAGCGCACCAACCCACGAGTCGAAGACCTGGATGACGTCTGCTCCGGCGCGCGCCTTCGCCGCGACATAGCGGCCGAACGTGTCCGCGAGCTTGTCCATCAACGCATGCCACGTGTCGGGCTCCCGATACATCATCGCCTTGACGGTCGCGAACTCGCGGCTCGGCTTGCCCTCGATCAAATACCCGGCGACGGTGAACGGACCGCCGGAGAAACCGATGACCGCCTGGTCGTCACGAAGAGCCGCACGCACCAGCCGCACCGCCTCGAGGATCGCGGGCACGGACTCTTCCGGCTCCGGGACGACGAGGCGATCCACATCGGAGCGGGTGCGGATCGGCTTGGAGACCACCGGCCCGACGTTCTCGACCAACTCGACCTCGATGCCCATGCCGAGAACGGGGAACATGATGTCGGTGAACATCACTGCGGCGTCGACGTCGTGACGTCGAACCGGCTGCAGCGTCACCTCGGCGCAGAGCTCCGGCTGCGCGACGATGTCGAAGAGCCCGTAGCGCTTCCGCAGCTCGCGGTACTCCGGCAGCGAGCGGCCCGCCTGGCGCATGAACCAGACGGGCGTGCGCTCGACGGGCTCGAGTCGGCACGCCCTGACGAGAAGCGGTTCCACGCCACGTAGGCTAGTCCGGCTCTGGAAACAGTCGGCGACCATTCCGTTCCTGCCGGTCCGCTCGCCGTGCGCTGGCTCGGCTACGAGCTCGAGCCGCCGCAGGCGGGGGCGCTGACCGGCGCTCGAGTTCAGCTCGAGAACGCGGGCACGGCGCCGTGGCGCGGCCTCAACCTCTCGTACCACTGGCTGGACGAGCGAGACAATCCGATCCTCTGGGACGGGCTCCGGTACGAGGTGAGCGCGGTCCCGGGCGAGCGCATCGAACGAACGCTCGAGCTGCGCGGGCCGATCCCGCCCGGCTCGTATCGACTCGCCTTCGATCTCGTCGACGAGCAGCGGTTCTGGCTCGCCGAGCTCGGCAACTTCTCGCCGCACCTCGACGTCGAGGTCACGCCACGAGACGCGAGCACCGCACGCGCGCACCTGCCGCCCAATGCCGACCTCGACCCCGACTGGGAGGAGCGGGTCTACGCCGCGCACACGGAGGGCTACGCAGCAGTCGGCGGATCGATCGAGACACGCAGGCCACCTGCAGAGCTCGAGCCCTATCAGCCGGGTGGCGGACGCAACCCCGCGTTCGCGCATCCGCTGGTCCTGCCGTCCCTGCTCCCTCCGCTCGAGCCGAACACGGAGATCGCGGGCCTGCCGGCATGGCGGCCCGAAGGCGACGAGCCCTGGGTCTACGACGCCCGGATCAGACTTCGACTGCGATCTGGTCGTCGACGCGGCTGAAGACAAACGCGCCGAGCGCAAGCGCGAGGACCGCTGCAACGACGCTGTAGACCGTGTCCCCGAGTCCTGGCAACCGGCCGTAGAACAGCGGATCCCGCAGCGCCTCGATCAGCGGTGAGAGCGGATTCCCCCAGTGGATGACGTCGACGACCCAGTCGCGCCGGGCAATCTGCGGATCGTTGAGCGGATAGAGCACGGGCGTCAGGAAGAAGAGCGGCAGCAGCAGCGCCGAGACGAGGAACTCGATGTCCCGGAACAACACGTTGAGCGACGCGATGGCGAGCGCAAGGCCGCACGTGAACGCTACGACCGCGAGTCCGAGGGGGAGGGCGAGCCACTCGGTCGCGCGCACGCGCGGCAGGAGCGCGAAATTCACCACGAGCAGGACGACGAGCATGACGCCGAAGCTGATCAGGTGCGTCGCGACGACGGACAGCGGCAGCAGCTGGCGCGGGAAACGCGTCTTCCGGATGAGATTGGCGTTGTCCAGCATCGACCTGGACGCGGACTGCACGGAGGTGGCGAAGAAGATCCAGGCCGACAGCCCGACGAGCAGGAAGAGCGCGTAGTGTCCCTCCGACCAGAACGGTGTCTTCCACAGCACCGAAAACACGAGCAGGTAGACGGCCATGAGGAGGACGGGATTCGCGAGCGTCCAGGCCAGGCCGAGGAGCGAGCCCCGGTATTTCGCCTGGACGTCCCGGCGAAAGAGGTTCCCGAACAGCTCGCGGTAGCGGACGAGATCCCCGTATACCGTCGTCATGGGCGCGGCCTAGTCTAGAGGTGGCCTCACATGGCGCTTACAGCCCTTCGTTACGCTTCAGCTCCGTGAAGGCGCTCGCGGCGATCGCTGCATTTCCAGCCGCGGCCGCGGCGATCTGGCTGCTGCTTCGCACCCCGCTCGTCACGCGCTTCGCCGCGGCTCCGCGCGAGGATCGCTGGCACGAGCGAACAACGCCGATGTTCGGGGGCATCGGGATCTTCGCCGGCCTCCTCGCCGGAGTCGGAGTCGCGGTCGCCGTCGGCGCAGCACCGGCGAGCCGGGAGCTCCTGGCGATTCTCGGCGGCTGCACGATTCTCTTCGTCGCCGGGCTGCTGGACGACCTCTATTCGCTTGGGCCGATCCCGAAGCTCGCTGCACAATTTGCGGCGGCCGGCCTGGTCATCTTCAACGGGCTGACGATCTCCGGCCTCATCTCGAACGACTTTCTGGGGGGCGTTGTCGCACTCGTGTGGCTCGTCGGCCTGACGAACGCGTTCAACCTCCTCGACAACATGGACGGGCTCGCAGCAACGCTGGCCGGGATTGCCGCGGCGTTCTTCGCCGTCGACGCCGTCACTGTGCACAAGAACCATGCGGTGCTGGTGCTCGCGCTCGCGCTCGCGTTCGCGTGCGCCGGCTTTCTCCCCTTCAACCTGCGCCACGGCAAGGCCGCCGCGGTCTTCATGGGCGACTCGGGCAGCCAGCCGCTGGGCTTCGCGCTGGCCGCGCTCGGCCTGACCGCGAGCTGGAAGGTGGCGGGCACGACCGTCGCAACCCTGCTGCTGCCGATCCTCGTGCTTGCGGTGCCGATCCTCGACACGAGCCTCGTCACGATCGTGCGCCTGCTCGACGGCCGGCCGGTCTATCAGGGAGGACGCGACCACACCTCGCACCGCCTCGTGTATCACGGTCTCTCTGAGAAGCGCGCCGTCGTGCTGCTGGCCGTGATCTCCGCCGGGCTCGGGACGACCAGCCTCTTCTATGCCGTGCTCGACAACGCGTGGGTAACACTGATCGGCGTGTTGCTCACGTTCGCGCTGCTCGTTCAGTTTGCGAGCGTGCTCTCCGACGTGGAACGGGCGCCGGGCTTTGCCGGTGACCGTGGCTGGTTGCGCACCTTCGTCGCGAATCCGCGGCGACTCGTGGAGTCGCTGGTCGACTTCGCGCTCATCACCGCTTCCTTCGCCGTTGCGTACTACCTCCGCCTACAGGGCGGCGGCAGCCCCTACCAGCGGCACATCTTCCTCGTCTCGATCACCGTCGTGCTCGCCGTTCGCTACCTGGCTTTCATCCCGTTTGGGCTCTACCGCGGCGTCTGGCGGTACGCCGGCGCACGCGACGCGGCCAGCATCGTGTCGGCTGTCGTGGTCTCGGAGGTCGTTGCGTACCTGATCCTCGACGCCACGCAGACCTGGGGCCCATTCCCGCGCAGCGTCTTCGTCATCGACGCGCTCGTGTGCACGATTCTGATCGGCGCCTCGCGCTTCTGGGAACGGGCATTCGTGCGCGGAGTCTCCGCACTGACCGGGCGTGGCGACCGTCACCGCACGCTGATCGTCGGAGCGGGCCGGGGAGGCCGCAGCCTGTTGCGGGAACTCCGAGAGACGGCAGGCTAGCAGGTGGTCGGTTTCGTGGACGACGATCCGCGGCTGTCCCGTCGACGCCTCCAGGGAGTGCACGTGTTGGGCGGGACCGGCGAGATCGAAGGGATCCTCTCTCGCGCGCGCCCCGACACCGTGCTCGTCACGATTCCCGACGCGCCGCGGGAACAGCTGGGCCTGGTCATCGACACGTGCGCGCTCGCACAGGTGCCGTGCCGGTTCGTCCGTCGCCACACCGACCTCGATCCTCGCTCTGTCCTCGGCGCAACCGCCGACTGACTCGCGAATGGCTGTCGTGACCGCGCGGACCCCGCCGGCTGAACAGACGCTGGCCGACCGCCTTCTGGCAGCGGTGCCCCTGCTGAGCATCTTCCTCTGGCTGACGATCGTCTACATGATCCAGGCGTGGGCCCACAAGACGCCGTGGCTCTTCGGCGACGAGCTCGAGCTCACGCAGCTTTCGCGCGCGATCGCTGATACCGGCCATGCGGCGCGACGCGGCGCTCCCTACTCCTTCACGACGCTCTGGTCGTACGTGCTCGCGCCCGCGTGGTTCATCGACAACCTCCACTCCGCGTACGCGACCGTGAAGTACCTGACGGTGATCGTGACGACTGCGACCGTCTTTCCCGCTTACGGGATCGCACGCCTGTTCGTCGGCCGTCGGCCCGCGCTCTTCGTCGCAGCGGCGTCAGCCGCGATCCCGGCGGTCGCGTACTCCTCGATGATCGTCGAGGAGCCGTTCGCGTACTTCTGGTCGACGCTGGCCCTCTTCCTGATCCTGCGCGCCCTGGTCTCACGATCGCGCTGGTGGATCGGCAGTGCGGTTGTCGCATCCCTGATCGCCCCGCTCGTCCGCGGTGAGCTCGCAATGATCCCGGTGGTCTTTCTACTTGCCGGGACGTTCCTGCTCTGGCGATCCGAATACGTCAGCCGGTGGCGCAGGAGCTGGAGCGCGTGGGATTGGGTGGGCTTCGTGACACTCGTCGTCGGGATCGCAGTGATCGTCAGCGCGGTGCTCGGCCACCGCTCGCTCGAATGGAACTACACGACGCGGCTCTACAAAGGTCGCATGCTGGACCTCAGTCTGAACGCCGCGGGCGCGTTGACGATCGGGCTCGGCGTGCTACCCGTTGTCGCAGGGCTGGCGGTGCTCTGGCGAGCACCCGGCGAAACGGCGCGCCGGGAGTTGCGCATCTTCCGCAGCGTTCTGCTCGCTGCCATCGTCACCTTCGGTATTTACACCGCCGTGAAGGCGGCATATGTGTCGATCACCTTCGGCACGTACACCTACGAGCGCAACCTCATCTACCTCGCACCGCTTCTGTTCACGGGCACTGCGCTCTGGCTCGAGCTTCGCCGCCTCAACCCGATCGCACTCGCGGCTTCGTCTGCCTTCGCCCTTGTCCTGATCCTGACCACCCCCTACGACATGGGTCAGGATCTCTCCTACAACGCACCTGGGCTCGCGATCCTGCAACAGGCAAACCGCTACCTCCTGCTCGATCCGACGAGCGCGAAAATCGGGCTGGTTTCGCTGCTCGGGTTTTCGATCGTGCTACTGCTCGCGCCGCGGTTCATCGGACGGGGTGCGACGTGGCTCGTCCTCGCAGTTGCAGCCGGTGTCGTCGCCTGGAATCTCACCGCGGAGATCTCCTTCGCGTCAGCGTCGAACCGCGCCTCAGACCGCTTCGAGGAAAACATTCGGGCACCCTTCACCTGGGTCGACGACGTAACGCACGGGGCACCGACGCTGTACATCGGCCAGCAGATGGCCGATCAGAACGGCGAGTGGCTGACCGAATTCTGGAACCGCTCGATCAAGGCGGTCTGGAGCCTCGACGGGACGGCGCAGGGCCCGGGGCCCTTCCTGACGCCGGATCCTCGCGCATCCGACGGCGCACTGTGCAGCCGTGATCGATGCGGCGATTGGGGTTATCCGTACGTGGTCGAGGAGCAAGGCATCGAAGTCGTCGGGAAGACGGTCGCGACACATCTCCACCGCGCAGGTGGCGGGCTCGAGAACTGGCGCCTTGTCAAGATCGCTCCGCCGCTCCGGTTGGGCGGCGCGGTGACCGATGTGTATCCCGACGGGTGGATGGGCTCGTCGAGCGCCTACACGCGCTACGCGACCGAGAACAACCGCACGGGACGCATGCGCGTCGTCCTGTCTGGGCCACCCCAAGGGGCGCGAGAGATGACCGGGCACGCGACCGTTGCGATCGGCCCGATCGTGATCGGCGACGACAAACAGCCACATCTCGGCAAGCCGAGCGAGATCAAGCGCTTCGACATCAGCAGCAAGCAACAACGGGTGCTCGTCTTGCGTGCGCCCGGCCCCCGGTTCCGCGTCGAGATAAAGATCACGCCGACCTTCGTTCCGAAAGAGCTCACCCCGGGCGCGAGCGACAACCGAGAGCTGGGCGCGCAGGTGAGCTACGTGTTCTTGCCGCCGCGGAAAGCCGCGCACAAGTAGCTGAAGCGCAGCGCGAGCAGAAGACGCGCCGGCGGCCCGCTCCGCTCGAGCAAGTGGAAGGCACTCGCCAGAGGCCGCGGTAGCGCGAATCGCTGAGGCGAGAAGAACGGGTGTAGCTCGAACCGATCGAAGCCCGCGAGTCGCAAGTCTGCGCGGACGTCATCGACGCGATACTGGCGCGGGTTCAGGTCGAAGACGAACTTCCGTTCGGTGTATCCCGCGACTCTGCGAAAGAAGGCCACACGGTCGTCGGCGTAGTAGACCGCCCGGAAGCACGTGGTAGCCGCGACGGGGTATTGCGGCTCGTAGTCGTTCAGGTCGCCGAGCACGACGTCGCGGCCGCGCAGCTTGGCGGCCTTGACCATCTCGGGGCTCGCATCAACGCCCGAGTAGCGAACGCCCGGCAGGTGATCCGCGAAGCCGCCGTCGCCACAGGCGAGATCCAGCACCGCGTCGCCTCGCTCGAGCGGCGGACCGACGGAGAGCACGAGCTCGCCCCGGTGGGCCAGATAGGTCGCCGCGTCTGCATACGCAGTCTCGGACCAGCGCTCCGCCTGGGCGTCGTATTTCCCTCCGGTCATCGAAGCGCGAAGAGCCGTTCGGGATGCTTGCGCAGGAAGCGAAGCATCGCGTGCAGGTGCCAGAGGTTCCGGCGCGTGAGGAAGTGCTTGTCGATCACGGCCTGGTATTCATGATGGACGACGGCACTCGGCACCCACCAGCGCTCCCAACCGGCCTTCATCGCGCGGTAGCTGAGGTCGATGTCTTCCACGTACAGCTTGTAACCCGCGTCCCACCCGCCGATCTCGTCGAGCATGGTTCGACGCATGAGCAGGAACGCGCCGAGCATCGTGTCCACCTGTATAGGCTCGTCGTCGGGAGCGTCAAGCAGGTAGTGCCGCCGCTGCCAGCGCAACGGTGGAAACAGCGAACGCAGGGGCGTGCGCCGCACGATCGTGCCGCCAACCGTCGGAAAGCTGCGCCGCGAAGCTTGCAGAGTGCCGTCCGGATTGATCATTCTGGGCCCTGTGATCCCGCAACGCGGATGAGCATCGGCGAACGCAACGAGCTCGGCCACGCAGTCCCGATCCGGGACGGCATCCGGGTTCGAGATCACGACGTACTCGCCGCTCGTCGCCGCGATGCCCTTGTTGACGTTTGCAGAGAAGCCGAGTGGGCGGTCGTTCTCCACCACGTGGGCGTCGCCGGAAAAGTTTCCCGGTCGACTTTCGGGGCCGTTGGCAACGACGACGAGCTCGTCGACCTGAGGCCGCAGCGCAGGGAGCGAGGTGCGCAGCAGTTCGGCCTCGCCACGCCCCGTGGCGACGAACACGCCCGATACCTTCACGCGCCGAGCACGCTCCGGTAGACATCGGCAGTGATCCGCGCAGTCTCGCGCCAGGAGAACGTCTTGGCCCGTTCGACGCCGACCGCGGAAAGTCGCGCCCGGTCGGCGAGCGCACGGCGAACGCCGTCGGCAAGGTCATTCGTGAAGATCGCAGCGTCGCCGGCGGCTTCCTGCATCGCCCTTTCAGGCGCGGCCACGACGGGCGTCCCGCAGGCCATCGCCTCGACGACCGGCAGGCCGAAGCCCTCGTAACGCGACGGGAAGACCAGGCAGGCGGCCCGTTGGTACAGCCGCACCAGCTCGTCCTTCGGGACGTAGCCGCGAACGTCCGCCCCTCGGCGGGTCAGCTCGGCAGCGAGCTTTGGATCTTTCGGCGGGCCGACCATGACGAGCTTGCGCCCGACCGCATTGGCGGCATCGATCGCGGCCAGCGGCTGCTTTCGCGGCTCGATCGCGCTGACGAA
>Ga0307287_10000791_pt1 | contig 10717 bp, 12 predicted proteins | sample ER_DNA_141_FD_194485 | JGI IMG/M metagenome (GOLD analysis project Ga0307287, IMG submission 194485) | Bulk soil microbial communities from the East River watershed near Crested Butte, Colorado, United States - ER_DNA_141 | ecosystem: Environmental > Terrestrial > Soil > Floodplain | place...
GCGGTATGCCGAGTCGGACATCGATCCTCTCCTCGCCTCGGTTCGAACCTCGCCCCGGTCGTCCCGAGGCTTCAATCCGTTCATTCGAACCAATCGGCGGGCCGGTTCGTTCCCGAGCACCCCCGATTTCCGGCGGGCGACGTGCGCGTCAGCGGCCCTCGAGCCGCTCCAGCAGGACCTTCGTCGGGGTCGTGAGCTGCACGACCCGGGCGGTGAAGCCGAGGTCCTCCCAGAACTCCATCGCTCCCCGGTTGGGGGCGAAGGTCTTGAGCTCGACCCAGCGGACCCCGCGATCGGCCGCGAACCGGCCGGCCTCGTGGACCAGCTCCCGGCCCACGCCCCGGCCTCGATACCCGGCGCGCACGACCACGCCCGAGAGCTCGAGGGCTCGCTCGTCGGAGAACCGAGAGGGTGTGCGGGCCTCCCCATACGCCATCCCGACGACCTCGCCGTCCTCGTCCTCGGCGACCAGGACCACCGTGTCGGGGTCGGCGAGGGCCTCGTTGTACTTGGCGCCGACCTCGTCGTAGAAACCCGGGCGCGGGGTGAAGACCCGCCAGTCCGCCTGCATCCGATCGAGCTCCTGGAAGAGCGCGACCAGGGATGGGACGTCCTCCACCGTGGCCTGCCGAACGCGCACGCTACCTCCCCTCGAACTTCGGCTCGCGCTTGTCGAGGAAGGCGCGCATCCCCTCCTCCTGGTCCCGGGACGCGAAAAGCGCCACGAACGACTCTCGCTCGACCCGCAGCCCCTCCTCGAGCGGGCGATCGGCGGCCGCCATCGCGCGCTTGGCCGCGGCATAGGCCAGCGAGGGCCCCTTCGCGAACGCGGTCGCGTGCTCAACGGCCAGGGCGTACACGTCCGTCCCGTCGGCGACCCGGTCCACGAGTCCGATCTCGAGCGCCTCGGCCGCGTCCACATGGCGCCCCGAGTACACGAGGTCTCGGGCCTTCGGCAGGCCCACCACCCGGGGCAGTCGCTGCGTCCCGCCCGAGCCGGGGATGATCCCGAGTTGGACCTCGGGCAAACCGATCCGCGCGTCCTGGGCGGCGAACCGGAAGTCGCAGGACAGGGCCAGTTCGCACCCGCCGCCGAGCGCGTAGCCGTTGATGGCCGCGATCGTGATCGTCGGCATCGCCTCGACGTCGCGGCAGGCCTGCTCGAGCGCGCCGACGTCGGAGGCGACCTCCTCGGGCCCGTATTCGACCATCGCCTTGATGTCGGCCCCGGCCGCGAAGATCCGCTCGCCGCCCCACACCACGACGGCCCGAACGCCGTCGCCGGCGCCCACCTCCTTGGCGGCGGCGGAGAGCTCCAGCGAGACCTCGCGGGCCAGCGCGTTGGCCGGCGGCCGGTCGAGGCGGATCGTCGCGACGGCCCAGTGCTTCTCGATGCGTACGAACTCCCCCATCGCGGGCCTATCCTCGCAGACCACCTATGGAACCGACCGACGCGAGATCGACAACGTGCGCCGTGCCGTCAAGCGCCTTCGGGCGCAGCCGGCCGGCTGGGAGCCGGTCCGCAGCGGCGGCCACACGCCGGCCCGGCGCTGGATCGTGACCCTCGAGGACGGCCGGACCGCGTTCGCCAAGGTGGCGACCGACGAGCTCACCGCGAGCTGGCTCCGCGACGAGCACGTCGTGTACCAGCACCTGCTGGGGGCCCCGTTCGTGCCCGGCTATTTGGGCTACCACGACGACGGGGAGCACCCGGTGCTGGCGCTCGAGGACCTGTCGGCCGGGACCTGGCCCCCGCCGTGGGACGCGGCCGGGATCTCGGCCCTCCTCGCGTCGCTGGAGCAGATGTGGGCGACAGCGCCGCCGCCGGGGACGGCCGTGGCCACCGACGACGCGCGCGAGATCGCGGGCGGGTGGGACGAGATCGCCCGCGCGCCCGAACCGTTCCTGTGGCTCGGGCTGTGTTCGGAGCCGTGGCTGTCGGGCAATCTGGAGGCGCTCCAGGTGGCTGCCGACGTGGCCGCGTTCGAGGGCGACGCGCTGCTCCACTTCGACGTGCGAAGCGACAACGTGTGCTTCCGGGCCGACGACGGCCGGGCCGTCCTGATCGACTGGAACCTCACGTCAGTGGGGAACCCGCAGGTCGACGTCGTCTTCTGGCTCCCCTCGCTCGAGGCCGAGGGTGGGCCGGCGCCGGAGACCGTGCTGCCCGACGCCGACCCGGGGCTGGTCTCGACGTGCGCGGCGTTCTTCTGCGCCCGGGCCGCGAGGCCGCCGGTCCCCACCGCGCCCACCGTCCGCGAGGTCCAGCTCCTGCAGGCCCGGACGGCGCTCCCATGGGCGGCTCGCGTGCTCGGCCTGCCGCCGCCCACCTGACGGCAGCATCCGGTCATTGCACCTGCAACTCACTGCTACAATCGCCTCGTCGTGGAACGAACCTCCGAGACCGACGTCGTGGCCGCGCTTCGCGCGCACGGGCTGCGCATGACGCCCCAGCGGCGGGCCATCGTCGCCGAGATCATGCGCAGCCAGGGCCACATCTCACCCACGACCCTGGCTCGGAAGGTCCAGGCGGACATGCCGGGGGTGAACGCCTCCACGATCTATCGGACCCTGTCGATGCTCGAGGAGATGGGGGTGCTCGCCCACGCGCACCTGGAGAGTGGTGCCGAATACCACCGCGCCGAGGACGCCGGCCACGTCCACCTCACGTGCTCGAACTGCGGGGACGAGGACGACCTGTCGCTCGAGGAGGCCGGGGAGCTGGTGCGGCTGATCGAGCGCCATCACGGATTCGAGCCCGACCTCACGCACTTCGCGATCGGCGGGCTGTGCGCCGACTGCCGCAAGGCCGGAGGCCTCGCCGTCTGAGCGTCAGCCGCCGAAGAACGCCGGCAGGAGGCTCCCCTCGCCGAACAGGAACAGGGTCCCGATGATGAGGCTCGCGGACGCCGTCAGGATCGCCACCGTGACGTACAGCTTCCAGTTCTTCGATGCCGTCACGAAGCCGAATGCGGACCCGACGGTGATGAGCGTGTTCGAGGCCAGGAGTCCGATGAGGAACACGCCAAGGATCAGCTCCCCCGCCAGCTGACCGCCTGCGCCGGCGGCGGTCAGGAAGATCACCACCTGGGTCGGGGTCTCGGCGCCGATGCCGTGGATCATCCCGACCCCGAACGCGGTCCCGCGACCGTAGTTCATGAAGGCCTCGTCGCTCTCGGGATGCTTGTGGTGATGGTGGCCGGGGCGGCCGTGATGGCCGTGGTGCCACTCGGACACGGGGATGTCCTCCGCGACCGCGACGGACAACGAGCCGGCCGGATCAGCGTGCGCGTGCACGGGCTCGAGCGCATGGGCGTCGGATCGCCGGCCCCCGCCGAGCTTGCGGTAGAGCTTGCTCGCGCCGCTGAAGATCAGCATCCACCGGCTCCGCATCCGGAACTCGCGACCATGGCGGATCAACGCCACGAAGACATAGATGCCGAGCACGATCAACGTCACGCCGACGATGCGCCCCATCACCTCGTCGACACCCTCGGGCAGCCGCGCGCCCAGGACGATCGCTGCGGTGCCGATCACGAAGACGACCAGTGCGTGCCCGAGCGCATACGTGGTGCCGTATTCCAGGGCCCGGCCGCGCTCCTCCTGGGAGCTGGTGATGTCCGTGATCGCCGCGATGTGGTCCCAGTCGACGCCGTGACGGAACCCGAACAGGAACGCCGACACGATGACCCCGATGCCGAGCGCCTGCAAAGCCTCTGCGAGCACGTCTTCCCCTGTTCGAGTCCTGGAGCCGTCGGGCCATCAAACCAGGCTGACGCACCTTCTGGCAACTGCGTGCTCTTGCAACTAGCCCGAACGCCCGGCTCAGAACCGAGGCGTCTCCGTGTACGAGCCGAACACGGTCCGCAGCGCGTCCACGATCTCGCCCTCGGTGCACAGGGCCCGTGCGCAGTCCACGAGCGGCTCGACGAGGTTGGTCTCGGTCGCCGCGAGCTCGCCGAGGCGGCCGAGCGCGGCCCGGGCGGCCACGCCGTCCCGCCGCTCCCGGACCTCGCGAACGCGTTCGACCTGCGAGGTCTCCACGCCGCCGGAGATCTCCAGGATCTCGATCGGTTGCTCCCCCGCCTCGACGAAGTCGGTGACACCGATCTTGACCAGATCGCCGCGCTCGAACCGCTCCTGCTCACGGAACGCCGACTCGGCGATCGCCTGCTGGAACACGCCTCGTTCGATGCCGGTGAGGACTCCCTCGAGCATCGAGCCCTCGCCCATCGCGAGGATGCGGGCGAACTCGGCCTCCGCGAGCTCCTCCATCCGGTCGGTGAGCGTCTCGATGAAGTACGAGCCTCCGAGCGGGTCGATCACGTCAGGGACGCCGGTCTCGTGCGCGATGATCTGCTGGGTCCGGAGCGCGAGCTTGGCGGCCTCCTCCGTCGGCAGGGCCAGCACCTCGTCGAGCGCGTTCGTGTGGAGCGACTGCGTGCCGCCGAGGACGGCGGCCAGCGCCTCGATCGCCGTCCGGATGACGTTGTTCATCGGCTGCTGCGCGGTCAGCGAGACGCCCGCCGTCTGCGTGTGGAACCGCAGCCGCATCGAGGACTCGTCCTTCGCGCCGTAGCGCTCCCTCAGCCACCGCGCCCAGATCCTGCGCGCCGCGCGGTACTTCGCGATCTCCTCGAAGAAATCCATGTGCGCGTTGAAGAAGAAGGACAGCCCCGGCGCGAACCGGTCGACGTCGAGCCCGCGATCCAGGCCGAGCTCGACGTACGCGAACCCATCGGCCAGCGTGTACGCGAGCTCCTGCCAGGCGTTCGCCCCCGCCTCGCGGATGTGGTAGCCGGACACGCTGATCGGGTGCCACCGGGGGACGCGTTCGAGGCAGAACTCCATGAGGTCGGCGATCAGCCGGAGGTGGGGCCTCGGCGGGAAGACCCACTCCTTCTGCGCGATGTACTCCTTGAGGATGTCGGTCTGCAGGGTGCCGTCCAGGCGCTCCCACGGGACGCCCTGGCGCTCGGCGGCAGCCAGGAAGAACGCGAACACGACCACGGCCGGGCCGCTGATCGTCATCGACGTCGAGATGTCGCCGAGCGGGATCGAGTCGAACAGCGCCTCGAAGTCCTCGACCGTGTCGGTCGCCACGCCGCACCGTCCGACCTCGCCCTCGGCGAGCGAATCGTCCGAGTCGCGACCCATCAGCGTCGGCATGTCGAACGCGACCGACAGGCCGCCCTGGCCGCGTTCGAGGAGGAACCGGTAGCGCGCGTTGGTCTCGGCGGCCGAGCCGAACCCGGCGAACTGCCGCATCGTCCACAGCCGGCCGCGGTACATCGAGGGGTAGACGCCCCGGGTGAACGGGTAGGCGCCCGGGCGTCCGAGCTTGGCCTCGTGGTCGAACCCGGCCAGGTCCTCGGGGCCGTACAGGGGCTCGAGCGGCTCGCCCGACAGCGTCAGCGCCTCGGACGGCTGGGCGTCCGCGGCGGCGGGTCTGCGTTCGCGCTGCTCGACCATCGCACTCCTCTGGGGTTCCCGGCCGCCGGTGGGTGCCGGCCGCCCGGGCACCCGCAGGTCAGGGACCTCCGGTGATCCGTTCCTCCAGGATAGCGGCGGTCCGGTAGGGATCGGTCCGGCGCTCTGTCAGGTCGGCGGCGAGCGAGCCGTCGTCGGCGAGGAGGTCGCGCGCGCGGCCGCGGAGCTTCTCGAGCGACAGGCTCTCGACCTCCCGAAGGAGCCGTTCGCGGCGCCGGCGTTCGAGCGCGCCCGACGACTCCAGGTGCGCCCGGTGGGCCTCGAGCGCGGCCCACAGCGCTTCGATGCCCGCGCCCTCGGTCGCGGTGGTCGACACCACGGGCGGCGTCCACGGGAGCTCGGGACCCATCCGCAGCATCTGCTCGAGATCGCGCGCCGCCACCTCGGAGCCCTCCCGATCGGCCTTGTTCACCACGAAGACGTCGGCGATCTCGAGGATGCCGGCCTTCGCGACTTGGACCGCGTCGCCCCAGCCCGGCGAGACGACGACCACCGTGGTGTCGGTCGCCGCCGCGACGTCGACCTCGGCCTGCCCGACCCCCACGGTCTCGACGATCACGAGGTCGTTGCCCGCCGCGTCCAAGACCCTGATCGCCTCGGGAGCCGCGAGCGCCATCCCGCCGAGGTGCCCGCGCGTCGCCATCGAGCGGATGAATACGCCCGGATCCGTCGCGTGGGTCTGCATGCGCAGGCGGTCGCCAAGCAGCGCGCCGCCCGACAGCGGCGAGGTGGGGTCGATCGCCAGCACCGCGACCGAACGCCCGCGCGCCCTCGCGGTGCGGACCAGCTCGCCTACGATCGTGGACTTCCCGACCCCGGGCGAGCCCGTGAGCCCGACCGTGGTCGCGCGTCCGGTCCGCGGGAACAGGTCGGCCGAGAGCGCCTCGAGACCCTCCGCCCCGTCCTCGACCATCGAGATCGCTCGGGCGACCGCTCGGGGGTCGCCCGTGAGCACGTCGTCGGTCAGGCTCACGGCCGAAGCCTACCCGCGGCTCCCGGCCGCAACGGTTACCTCGAGATCTGGAGGCAGACGGCGCGGCGCGATCACCCTTCGCGACGGGTCCCGGCGAGCGCCGCGCCTGGCATCGAGAGCAGCGCGTCGCGGAGCGAGGCGCTGAGCGCACGCTGACGCACCAACTGGGGATCGTCGTCGGACGCGACCCGCGTCCTGACCATCGCGAGGTTGACCTGCTCCTTCTGCAGGCGCTTCAGCAGGCGTTCGGCGGCCTCGCCGGCCCGGGCCCGCATCTCACGCCGCGACCGGCGCCGAGCGCTCGGTTCGAGCAGCACCCGGAGCTCGACCTCGGAGAGCCAGGGCGTGTCGACCTCCGAGCGCAGGGCGGTCTCCAGCCACATGCGCTCGCGCCGGTGGGCGAGGCGGACCATCACGATCACGAACAGCAGCAGCGGCGCGCCCTTGACGGCCGCCGCGAACGGGATCCGGACCCAGTCGCCGAAGGTGTCCACGCTGGAGGGGAAGAAGTTCAGGAATGGCGAGTTCCACAGGAAGTGCGCCGCAACCGCCGCGACGAACAACCCCAGCGCCACCGCGAGCCGCTTCCCGAACGCCACCTCGCCGCGCCGGGAGACGAAGTACGCGACCCCCATCCCCGCCACGCCCGTGTACAGCACGTGCCCGTAGAAGCCGCTCGAGACCACGCGCACGTAGAAGCCGGCGAGCACCCCGCCCGGTGACCCGCCGAAGATCGCGATGAAGTAGAAGACGTCCTCGACCAGCGTGAATCCGAGCCCGACCATCGCGCCGTAGACGAAGCCGTCCATCATGTCGTCCATCTCGTCCCTGGCGATCAGGTAGATCAGGATCACACCGGCGACCTTCACGGTCTCCTCGACGAACGGGGCGGTCAGGGCCGCCGTCCACTCGGCCGCGAACACCGGTCCGCCGAGACGCGCGACGACCAGGCCCCAGCCCTCGTTCGCGATGCCGGCGAGCACGGTGGCGGCGACGCCTCCCCACACGAGCGCGCCGAGCACGAGCGATATCGGCTCGCGCTCGTACAGGTCGAGCAGGTAGATCGCGAGGAACAGCGGCAGCCCGTACAGCAGCAGGAGCCCCCAGGACAGCGCCCACCCCGAGGGCGACAGCTTCTGGAACAGCTGCTGTTGCGAGATCGTGTACAGCGCGGTGACCACGACGATCACCGCGTACAGCCAGAACGCGGGCTGCCGCCATTGGAACAGCGACGTCTGGCGACCCCAGTTGCGCGGCATCCGGACGAACTGCGGTTCGATCGCGAGCCGGCCCCCGTGTCGGTCGCTCATCAGGCGATCTCCGCGCGTTCGATCATCGCGTCGATCTCGTCGATCTCGAACTGGAGCTGCCCGGCGGGCGCCCACCCGTCGAAGATCACACCCTGGCCCGTGGGCGACACCACCGCGGTCACCTCCCCCTCGATCGGCGCCTGCACGTCGCCGAACAGCCCGACGTACGCGATCCGCGACCCGGTGAGCCCGGAGGCGAGGCGTACGGGTTCGACCTCCTCGGAGACGCGGAACTGCTCGGCGTCGGGTTCCAGGATGTTGTCGACGTACCGCCGGAGCAGGTCGACGTCGGTCCCGTCGAACGGCAGGGCGGCGACATCGAGGCTGGTGCTGCCGCTCGTCAGGCGGATCCGGTCGGGATCGGTCAAGCGGCCGGCGAGCTCCCACCCGGGGAAGGGCGTGACCCGGACGGATCCGTTCACGGCGACGGCCCCGCCCCGGACCTCCCCGAGCGCGTCGGCGGTGAGGTAGCCCCCCGACGTCACCGCGGCCAGGACGACGGCGAGCGCCGCGACCGGGATCCATCGGCGGTGCCGGAGCGGCGGTGCGGGGAGGGGAACGGGGTCGGCCTCGACGCTCACGGGACCACCGACAGCAGCCGCGTGAACCTCGAGAGCCGGATCGGGTGGCGGACCATGCCCGATACTCGCACGTCGCGTCGCACGATCCGCCGCAGGACCGATCGCCCTCGGGGATCGAGGGCGTCCGGGAACCCGAACCGCAACGGGGCCGAGGAGAGCTCGAGCAGGTCGTCCGCGCCGGCCACCACACGGAGGTGCGGTGTCCGACCCCTCGTCGTGTTCGAGATCTCGACCATGCCCGCGGACAGCACGACGGTGGCGGCCGTGTCGGCGTCGGAGGCCACGAGCTCGACGACCGACGGGCGGAGGAGGGCCCGGCGATCGGGTCGGCGTTCGAGGTTCGCCTCGATCAGCCTGCCGACGAGGTCGGCGAGCCCGTTCGGCTCGGGGTCGGCGAACCTGACCGTCACGGTCCGACCGAGACCGGCACGGTCACGGCTCCAGGAGGACCTTCGTCGCCTGCTTGGTGTCGAACAGCTCGTAGCCCTTCGGGGCCTCCTCGAGCGGGAGCCGGTGCGACACGATCGGGCGGGGGTCGAGTCGGCCCGCCCGCACCTCGGCCATCGCGCGCTCCCACCAGGTGTGGACCGGCGTGGTGCCGGCGAACCGGAGCTGCAATGCCCGGATCCACCACACGCCGATCTGCGCCTGGACGATCTCGCTGGTGTACACGCCCATCACGACGACGGTGCCGCCCCGCCGCACGATGTCGAGCGAGCGCTCGAACGCCGCGGGCGTCCCGACGGCCTCGATCACGATGTCCGCGCCGCGCCCGTCCGTGTGCTCGAACACCGCCGTCTGCGCGTTGCGCGCCGAGACGTCGATCGAGGTCGTCCCCGTGCGTTCGGCCAGCGCGAGCCTCGCCGGGTCGAGATCGAGCGCGAGCACCGAGGCCGCCTCCGGGAGCGCCGCCTGCGCGCAGAAGAAGCCGACCGGCCCAGCCCCAACGACGGCCACCGTGTCGCCCTCCCCGATCCCGGCCAAACCCGCCGCGTAGACCCCGGTCGTCAGAGCGTCGCCGACGAAGAGCGCGCGATCGTCCTCGAGCCCTTCGGGGACGGCCAGGAGGTTGACGTCGGCCACCGGGACGCGTAGCAGCTCGGCCTGCGCGCCGCCCAGGCTCCCGCCGAACATCCCGTAGCCGAGGAACCCGAAGTCCTCGCAGAGCTGGGTCTGCCCCTTGCGGCAGAACCAGCACGCGCCGCACGCGATGTCGAACGAGACGACCACCCTCTGACCGGGCACGAACCGCGTGACCGCGGGGCCGACCTGTTCGATCACCCCGATCGCCTCGTGGCCGATCGTGTCACCGGGCTCGAGCGGGGCCTTGCCGTGGTACAGGTGAAGGTCGGAACCGCAGATCGCCGTCAGCCCCACGCGTACGACCGCGTCGCCCGGCTCCTGGATGACCGGATCCGGGACGTCCGCGACCTCGACGCGTTCGACGCCGCGGTACACGACGGCCCGCATCGATCAGGCGCTGCCGAGGAACTCGGTCGGCACGAGCGTCGTGAGGTGCACGAGCTCTTTCGCCGCCCGCACGTGCCGAACGATGTTGGCCAGGTCGCCCCGCAGCTTGAGCTTGCCCTGCACCATCGCCTTGACGGGTTCGAGATCGCCGAGCACCACCTCGCGCCAGCGCGAGTACGGCGCCCGGATCCCGTAGGCCGACGTCTCGCCCTCCTCGGCGGTGATCATCCGCGCGCCGCGGCACTCGCCGTGCCACAGGTCGAGCCAGGCAACGAGGTCCTGTGGCACGCCGCGGTCGGGCTCCGCCTCCAGGAAGAAGGAGACGTCGCCCTCCCAGTCCTCGGCCGACTCGCGATACTCCCTGGAACCGTTGATCAGGTCCCGGTACCGCGTCAGCCACTCGTCGCTCGGGAACAGCGCCATCGGTCCTCCCTAGCGCAACCCCAGGATCAGCACGATGCCGATCACGTTGAAGGTGACGTGGGCGGCGAGCGGAGCCACGATCGTCCCGCGGCGCTCGTACAGGAAGCACAGCGCCACACCGGTGAAGAACATCACGATCATGAGCAGGGCCGCGTCGACCGCCGAACCGGGGATGAAGTGGATCAGCCCGAAGCCTATCGCCGAGCCGACCGCCCCGACCCAGAACCCATGCCGATCGCGCAGGGACCGGAACAGCACGCCTCGGAAGAACAGCTCCTCGCCGACCGGCGCGATCACGACCGCGTAGACGATCGTCAGGGCGGTCCCGATCGCCGGGAGGTGCTCACCCACCTGCTCGGGGGCCTTCACGGGCTCGCCGCTGATCGTCTGCAGGAGGTAGGTCAGCAGGCCGCCGACGACGATCACCATCACGGGGTACAACCCCAGTGCGAACAGGACCCCCGAACCGA
>Ga0307287_10000798_pt1 | contig 10679 bp, 9 predicted proteins | sample ER_DNA_141_FD_194485 | JGI IMG/M metagenome (GOLD analysis project Ga0307287, IMG submission 194485) | Bulk soil microbial communities from the East River watershed near Crested Butte, Colorado, United States - ER_DNA_141 | ecosystem: Environmental > Terrestrial > Soil > Floodplain | place: USA...
CTAGAGGTGTGCACCCGCGGACCACAGCGCTTCGGTCAACGCCGGCACTACCGCTTACGGCCGTGGAGCAGCCATGTGGAGGTGCACTGGGGCAGCTATGGCGAGGCGTATGTCACCCCCGTCGGGGCAGATCTCGTCGGGGTTGCGGTGCTAAGCGCGCGCCGGGTGGCGTTCGAGGAGCAGCTCAACGAGTTCCCGCAGCTGCGAGAGCGGCTGGCTAACGCCTCCGCCGCCACACGAGTGCGCGGGGCCGGCCCACTCCGGCAGCGAGTCGCCCGCCGAGTCGCTGGCAGGGTGCTTCTGGTCGGCGACGCCGGGGGTTACGTCGATGCGCTTACCGGCGAGGGGATATCGCTCGGGATGGCGCAGGCACGGGCGGCGGTGTCAGTGGTCGGAGCCGATCGGCCGCACGCCTACGAGCGTGCCTGGCGCCAGGCCAGCTGGCGATATGCCGCGATGACGCACGCCCTTGTGCAGGCAACACGCCCAGCGTGGGCCCGGCAGGCCATCGTTCCCGCCGCCGCAGCGCTCCCTACCGTCTTCCGCGCGGCCGTGAGAGAACTCGGGCGATCGAACTGAACCTGAACATCTCCGCCGGTCCCTCGCCAGCGAGGCGGCCGCTCGGGTAGCTGTTCTGCAACCGGGCGGCCAGGTTCCTGGAGTTGGACAGTCCCTGCTCGGGATCGGGGTAGCTGAACGCCTTAACCAGCTTGGCGTCCACCCACTCCTTCTCATGTGGCCGGCAACCACACTCCGCTGAAGACACAGCCGCCGACTGCATGCACTGATGCAAACCGTTCGCAACGATCACGGCGATTCCAACATCCGCCGCACCTACCCCATGGGCAGACCCAAACCCCACATTGCCGCAACCCCACTCCTGGCCAGGCGCCCAACCCCTCTTTGGAGGTCTATCGGATAAACGGTTGCTCTGTCCATGTATCAGCCATGCATCGGCTCTCTCGGCATAAGTGTTCGCGCGCTGAACGCCACAAGTGTGCCGGCCCAAGCGCATGCACGAGGCGGTCTTTAACCCCTGACGAGAAACCTAATGGCCCGTGTGACAGCATGATTGGGAGCTTCAATTGCTCAGTCCGAGGCCGCCAGGGGTTAATGGCCCAGGCAATGGCCCGAGCCCCGACGGATCTTGTTCGCGCGAATGACTGCATGGCAAAAGCCGCCCTTGACTAGGGCCTTCGCTGTGGAGCGGGTGACGAGAATCGAACTCGCATGACCAGCTTGGAAGGTCGCGGTCAGTGTGTGTACATGCGCCGCTGCAGGCGGGGAGGTGTGTCCGAGAGGTGCCGTGAATGACCGGGTTTCGCCGTGGTTAATGGCCCGCTAAGGGCCCATGGCGCAGCGCTCAACCAGCGGCTCAGTTCGTTGCCGGCCCGCGCCATCCGGCAACGCTTGGACCGGCCCGGCATCGTAGCAGGGAAGGGTAATCCCGCCCCGCGCCGTCACTGAGTTGATGGTGTCTTGCGATTCGGCCGACGTTGATGCCTAAAGACCGAACTGGGCGCCCGGGGTCCGTCTTTGCGAAAGCACTCTTTGTCTGACCTCGCCGTAGACCGACCGGTTCTCGGCTGTGACCTGTAGGTGTGAAGCACGCCAGACGGTCGGCGATCCCTATGCCTGGAGCGCCGAAGCTTCCAGGATCGTCCCGGTGCGGTTGCCGATTTGCGCTGCAATAGTTACTCAGTTCGTTACTCACTTTGGCGCGACCTGCACCCCGTCCGAGTTCTCGCTGGCAATCGCTGGAGTTTCGACCCCCGACACAAGGCGGTGGACGTCCTTGCTGCCCTGCGCAAGGAGCACCCCGAGCTCGCAGACGATGGGCCGCCGGAGCCGTCATGAACCGGACAGGGTTACGCCCGGTTGTCGGCCTCGGAACGCCCAAAGGGCTCATAAAGTCCGTTAATCCCATCTCCGCCCAGTAGTAGCTCGAGCGAGGAACTAACCGGATGAGCAAGTCTCTGCTCGAACAGCTCCCCAATATCGTCGCCGCTAACAAGCGCCAGGCTGCCCAGATCCTTGAGCAGCTCGAGGGACACCATCGACAGTGACCAAGAGCATGCTCCTGAGCTTCGCCATTGTGTACGCACAATCGCCTAATAGCTTCAACGCTTCGGATTGCCACGCCGACGCGGGTGGCGGTGCTCCTGCGCCGTCGTGAATGAGCGCCGGCACGCCGCTAGATGTGTACGGCTCGCCGTCAAGGGTGTAGGCCCGAAGTTGTTCCACGAGCGCAGCGACCCAGAGGGCGCGCAAGAAGTCGGGACCCAGCTCGCCGCTTGAGTGAGCCTTCCAGCGGTCGTTGACGTCTTAACCCAAGACTCCTCTGGTGCCGGGAGAAGGAGGGCCTTGCCATGATGTGTCTGCCCGCTTCAGGCAAGCCGGCACAGCCAGCCGTCGGATCGGTGTAGCCGACGATCTGGCACCCCGACAGGAAGGCAGATGCGGCAGTGAGACCTGATCGTCGAGTCTTGGATCAAGCCGGCAACGACGACATCACCTCAACGCATCCTTTCGCGGCAAACCTGGTTAGCGCGCTGGCCTGCTTGCTCGTCTTTTTCGAGCTGCTTGCTCCGAACGAATTCAGCCGCCTTACTCCGGGCGCATTTGTCAGCGTCCCGCTGGAAGCACTGCTTGGCGTCGCCTTCCTGCTCGTCCTGCCGGCGAAGGCGAGGCCGGTCGTCGCGACGCTTCTTGGACTAGCCCTGGGCTTGCTGGCCCTTATGAAGATCCTCGATATCGGCTTTTTCGCAATCCTTGCTCGGCCGTTCGATCCGGTAATGGACTGGACGCTGTTCGAAGACGGCATGAGGTTCCTGGCGGGCGCCATCGGCCCATTCGCGGCGATCGGCTGCCTTGCGGCAGCCGTGGTTTTCAGCACGGCCCTGCTCATATTGACAGCCCGGGCCGTTCGACGCTTGACGCGCCTCTTCGTCCGGCGCAACGCAGCTGCCAGCCGTGCAGTCGTTGTGATCGCTGTTCCCTGGCTCGCCTGCGCCATTCTCGGCACCCAGGTCGTTCCTGGCGTACGCGTCGCGGCCGCGAGCACAGCGGTCTACCTCCAGCATCGTCCAGCGGCCGCACGTCCGCAGGATCGCGAGTCGTTCGCCGCCAACGCAGCAGCCGATTCCTTCGCGAACACGCCAGGCAAGGAACTGTTGACGGGATTGCGCGGCAAGGACGTCATCGTTGTTTTCGTTGAAAGCTATGGGCGTAGCGCTATCGAGGATCCTGGGCTCGCGCCGCCTGTCACCGCGGTGCTCGACGCAGGGAATCGTCAGCTGCGTGCCGCCGGATTCGGGTCCCGAAGCGCGTTCCTTACCTCACCGACGGCAGGCGGTGGCAGCTGGCTAGCGCACGGCACGTTGCTTTCGGGTTTGTGGATCGATAATCAGCAGCGCTACGACGACTTCGCTGCCAGCCAGCGCCTGACCCTCACCAGTGCCTTCCGACGCGCGAACTGGCGCACCGTCGGCGTCATGCCCGGCAACGACGGCCCCTGGCCACAGAGCGAGTCCCTGGGCTATGACCGGATTTACGACGCCGAGGACATGGGATATCACGGCCCCCGGTTTAGCTGGGCAACCATGCCTGACCAGTACACCTTGCTGCGGTTCGAGCACACCGAGTACGCCCGACGGGACCGCGCGCCGGTCATGGCAGAGATCACCCTGGTCTCAAGCCACGCGCCGTGGGAGCCGGTGCCGCGACTCATCAAGTGGGGCGACGTGGGTGATGGCTCCGTCTTCGACGGGATGGCGACGGCAGATGACAAGCCAGAAGCCATCCTGACCAGAAATCCCGAGCGAGTGCGCACCGATTACCGAACCTCCATTGCATATTCGCTGAGCAGCCTGATCTCATACGTGGAGAACTATGGCGACGACAAACTGGTGCTCATCTTCCTTGGCGATCATCAGCCCTCTCCGATCGTCACCGGCCCGGGCGCCAGCCGCGACGTACCGATCACGATCGTCACGCGCGACCGTGCCGTCTTGAATCGCATCTCGCAGTGGGGTTGGCAGGAAGGCCTCAAGCCCCGTCCGCAAGCCCCAGTCTGGCCAATGGACGCATTCCGGGACCGATTCCTCACCGCGTTCGGGTCTCAGAACGCGCCAATCAGTCACCGCCATTAGGGCGGTCAAAGGCAGGACTCAGAACGGCAGCCGGGCCTATGTTGCGGGGCCGGCATGCGGCGGAGGTGGGGCGGTTTCAGTCAGGCTGCGCGTTTCGCCCGGGCCGTCCGGATCAGCCGGAGTGCCTCGGGGACACCGCCGGTCCACGCATCGCCGTGGCCGGGGAGGACCCATCCCGCGGACAGGCCGTTGAGGGCATCGAGTGATACCAAGGCCTTCGCCGGGTCGATGGTGAAGGGTGCGAGCGCCGGCCCGACGATCCCCGTCGTGACGGAGCGGGTCGTCATCGCGTCACCCATGAAGATCGCATCCAGCGATGGCACCTGGTAAGCGACCGAGCCCGGGGTGTGGCCGGGCAGCGGAATAACCTGCGGTGCGCCCGGCACGTCGAGCGTCATCGCCCCGGCGATCGGGGTGACCTCCTTGATCGGAATGCTCCGCAGGCCACCGTGGGTAAGTCCGTAGACGAGGAACTTGGTCATCGGCACGAGGCGCATCCGATCCCGCACGGCCGCCGGCTTGGGTACTTCGCCGCGTGCCTCGGCGGCATCAGCCGCCCCGACGAAGACCGGCATACCGTGCTCCTGGCGGAGCCGCTCCGCGAAGCCGATATGGTCCACGTCGCCGTGCGTCAGCAGCAGCGCTCGGATGTTGTCGACGGATCGTCCCATCGCCTCGAGCTCGCGAAGCAGGTCTTTCCAATGGCCGCGCAGCCCGGCATCAATGACCGTGATCGCGCCAGCGTCCTCGATGAGATAGCTGTTGACCAGGCTCGATGAGCCCAGCCGATGGAGCGAGGGAGCCAGTTGCATCCGATGCCTTCCTTCGTGCTGCGATCCTCAGACGGCCCTTCCTGGAATGGCACATGCGGTCCACGCGTCCGCATTTGGTGCATCCACGAGCCTACGGCGTATTCGCGCCACTCCCCGAGGCGTGGCGCGCGGATCCCGTCATCAACGCCAACCTTGATCCCGGGCGGCTAGATTCCCATCTAGCTTTTGACATTCATTTTCGTTAGGCATACTGTCTGTTTGGCGCCTGCTGCGCCGTACGTCGGCCGGATCTGTTGAGAAGGACACTCATGAAACGCCTCGTCGCGCTGGCTGCGGTGGTCCTGCTCGGTGTCGCCGGCTGCTCCACGAGCTCCGCCGGCAGCCCATCAGGCTCCGCGACGTCGGCTTCGGCGGCCAGCGGCGCCGGTCTGGTCAACGTGGTCGCCTCCACCAATGTCTACGGCGACATCGTCAAGACGATCGGTGGGCCGGTGGTCGCGGTGACCTCGATCATCGACAGCCCCGACAAGGATCCGCACGAGTATGAGGCCGATGCGCGGACCCAGCTTGCCTTGTCGAAGGCGCAGCTGGTGATTGAGAACGGCGGCGGCTACGACGACTTCGTGGACACCATGCTCAAGTCCGCTCGAACCAGGCCGACTGTGATCAACGTGGCCGACGTCTCCGGGCGGAACCAGCATTCTGCCGACGGAGAGTTCAACGAGCACCTCTGGTATGACTTCCCCACCGTGGAGAAGCTGGCGGCCCAGTTGGTCACTGACCTTTCCGCGGCCGCACCGGGCCAGGCCGCCACCTTCAAGAGCAACGCCAAGGAGTTCACCGCCAAGCTCGGCCAGCTGCAGCGAGACGAGGCTGCCATCAAGGCGAAGCATGCCGGCGAGGGTGTGGCGATCACAGAGCCGGTGCCGCTGTACCTGCTTGAGGCGGCCGGGCTGGTCAACAAGACCCCGGAGGCGTTCAGCGAGGCCATCGAGGAAGACACCGATGTACCCCCCGCCGTGCTGAAGGAGACCGAGAACCTGTTCGACACCAATCAGGTCAAGCTGCTCGCCTACAACCAGCAGACCACCGGCCCCCAGACCGAGGCCGTGCTCGCCGCCGCGGAACGCAACAACATCCCCGTCGTCCCGGTCACCGAGACGCTGCCGACCGACCAGACTTACCTCTCGTGGATGCAGGCCAACCTTCGGGCCATCTCCACCGCGTTGACCAATGACCGCGGCCACGTCTGACCGGCCGCAAACTCGCGGCACCGCACCAGCGCCGCCGATTCTTTCGGTCCGCGACGCCAGCCTGAGGTTTGGCTCACGCACCCTCTGGTCGCACCTCAACCTCAAGGTCCGTCCTGGCGAATTCGTCGCCGTGCTCGGACCCAACGGGGCCGGCAAGACCAGCCTGCTCCGCGCTATCCTCGGCGCTCAACCGCTCACCGGCGGCTCGATCGAGCTGCTCGGCGGTCCGGTGCGCCGCGGCCACCGGCTTGTCGGCTACGTCCCACAGCAGCGGCTGGCGGACCGCGGCACTCCGTTGCGGGCGCGTGATTTCGTCGGCCTTGGCCTCGACGGGCACCGGTTCGGGCTGCCGCTGCCCAGCCGAACGCGACGGCAGGCGATCGATCAGATGCTGGCTACGATCAACGCCACCAGCTTCGCCACCCGCCGGATCGGGGATCTGTCCGGCGGGGAACAGCAGCGGCTCCGGGTCGGGCAGGCGTTGATCGGAAACCCGAGGCTGCTGTTATGCGATGAGCCGTTGATCTCCCTCGACCTGCACCAACAACGGGCCGTCAGTACCCTCATCGACGCCAGCCGGCGGACCGGCGACCGCGCCGTCATCATGATCACCCACGACATCAATCCCGTCCTGGACATGGTCGATACCGTCCTCTACTTGGCCGCCGGCCAGGCCCTCACAGGCACCGTCGACCAGGTGCTCACCAGTGCTGCGCTGTCGGAGCTCTACCAGACCCCGGTCGATGTGATCCGGGCCCGCGGCCGGATCCTGGTCGTCGGCCTGCCCGACACCGCCCTCGAGGGCCATGAGGCTGCCCCCGAAAATCCGCCTGAGGGGCTGCGATGAGCGACCTGTGGTCGGAGTTGTTCTCCTTCGCCAACTACGGCGAACTGCTCATGCTTGTGCGCAACTCGATCATCGCCGGTGCAGTCCTCGGGCTTGCCGGCGGCCTGGTCGGCGTGTTCGTGATGGCCCGTGACCTGCCGTTTGCGGTGCACGCCATCAGCGAACTCTCCTTTGCCGGCGCAGCCGCCGGCCTGCTGTTTGGGATCGGGGTGGTGGAAGGATCGTTGGTCGGATCTTTGACGGCAGCGTTGCTGATCGGCCTCCTCGGATCCCGGGCCCGGGAGCGTAACTCAATCATCGCGGTGTTGATGCCGTTCGGCCTGGGACTGGGCATCCTGTGCCTCAGCTTGTACTCGGGCCGGGTCGCGAACAAGTTCGGGCTGCTCACCGGACAGATCGTCGCCGTCGACAACCCCCGGCTGCTGTCGCTGCTGATCATCTGCGGCATCGTCATCGCCGGTCTGCTCGTGGTGTGGCGGCCGCTGATGTTCGTCAGCATCGACGCCCAAGTCGCCGAGGCGCGCGGCGTCCGGAGTGTCGCGTTGTCGATGGTCTTCATGATCCTGCTCGGGCTGGTGACGGCCGTGTCGGTCCAGATTGTCGGCGCCCTGCTGGTGCTTTCGATACTCGTCACCCCGGCCGCCGCGGCACTAAGGGTGTCCGCCTCCCCGTTGCTGGTTCCGGTGTTGTCCACTCTGTTCGCTGTTGTCGCCATGGTCGGCGGCATCATGTTGGCTCTGGGTGGGTCGGTGCCGATCAGCCCCTACGTCACCACCATCTCGTTCCTGATTTACCTGGCCTGCCGGGCGTGGGGCGCCCTCCAGAATCGGCCGCCGAAGTCCGCTCGGGTCGCGGCAACCGCCTAGTGTCGATACCGCTCATCCGTTGTTATTGAAAATCTTTGTCGTATTGTTGTGCGGTGAGTTCCCGGCGGCACAGGAGGGCGGCGTGGTAGCCGCCCCGCTACGGCAGACGCGGCAGCGCGCCGCCATCGCCGACCTACTCTCCCGCACCGACCACTTCCGCACCGCCAGCCAGATCCACGACGACCTCCGCCACCAGGGTGAGCACATTGGGCTGACAACGGTCTACCGCACCTTGCTGATGATGGCCAACGCCGGCCAGCTCGACCTGATCCGCACCGGCGACGGCGAAACTGCCTACCGACGCTGTTCGATGGGGCACCACCACCATCTCGTCTGCCGCGACTGCGGACGCACCGTCGAGGTCGAAGGCCCCGCCATCGAGCGGTGGACCAACCATGTCGCCAACCAACATGGGTTTAGCGACGTCCAGCACCATGTTGAGATCTTTGGCCGGTGCAGCAGCTGCGCCGACCGTTGACCACCGCCATCGGCGTCGCCATCACCCACGCGACCGGTATTCCGCGGCAACCAGCCAACCTGGGCGAGACTCTGAGGAAGCTGCAGCTACCCTCTTAGGCGCATGGACAAGGGCGTGGTTCCCGCCGAGGCTCAGTAGAGGCGGCGGACTACGGCGTCAAGAGGTCTGGCGTTTCAGTTGCACCAGTTGACCTCAGATCCAGCCACGTCGTGGTCAGTCCGTCCGGTTGCGGTATCGACGAACTCGGTCTTGTTCGCGAATCCGGAGCCGTCGGGGTTGGTGGCGGCATCGCGGGGAAGCTTCGCGACCGCGAGGTATTGGCCGTTTGGGGAAAGGCAGATGTTCTGGATCCCGCCCGTTGCATCCGGTTCTTCCGCGTAGATCTGACGCGCGTTGCCGTCGTTGATCACCACGACGGAAGCCGCACCGGCCTCCGTTGCCACCCAGCCGATGTATCCTCTGTCGCCGCCGAGTGGCAATAGCTGCTGGAGATCTACGGCCTCGGGTAGGTCGAGGGCAGGTATCGGGGAGGTGTTACCTGTTGCCAGGTCGATTGCCTTGTAGCCGCCGTTATCGTCAACTATCAGCGTCGTCGAACCCGGAACAAACCCATACATCCTTGAGTGACCGCCAAGAGGTTGAGTTGGTCTGCCATTGAGCGGGTCAATGAGGTAGAACGCGTTGTCGGCGGTCTGCGCGACGATTGAGGTCGTGCCGGGAACAAATGCCCAGTCCAGCGGCTCCAAGGGCTTACCGTCGAATCCGGACACCTTGATCAACTTGCCCGTCACTGGATCGTAGAGGTGAAGCTGACCACCGGGAGCTAGGTCCGGGTCACTCAAGGGGGTCAAGACAAATCCGAGGAGGCCGCTCGGCCCCGACGATTTCAATTGGCTGATGTCTGAATTGTCGACGAGCGTTTGGTTTGGCTCCGACCCGTCGAGTGGGCCAACGGTGAGCGTAGCGGCGCCGGCGGCATCTGATGTCACCACCGCGATCGCAGGATCGGCGACGGCGTACTGCTCGATGCGCGGCTGGCTGCGCACAACCCGCTGCTCGGGCGACCCGATAAGATGGTGGACGATTTGGTCGGGAGCATCTGTGTCGGCGTTCGATGCGGCGCGCTGCAAGATGTAGAAAGTACCGTCCGGTGTTCGGAACGAATACCTCAGGGTGGAGGACGCGCCGGTCGTCGCGCTTTGTACTTTGGCGACGATCTCGTAGGTAGTCGCATAGCTCAGGCTGTCGGCAAAACGCAGGATCAGAGCGGCCCCGTCCGAAGTCGGCTCAACCGGCACTTTTGGTGTCACGGTCACCTGATCGGTGGTCGGCTCAGCGACGGTCTGGTCAGCTCGCATGATCAACCGCTGCCCGGCGCCCTCGACCGCCGCCCCCGGGTTGATCTGCGCATCCAGCAGCCGTGGACCCTGAAGAGTGTTCGCCACCGTGAGGCCGACCGCGGCAAACACTAGGGCGCCGATCGTCACAGCGGCAGTGAGCCGAAAGTGATCCTGCCGTTTCGACGGCTCAGAAGACATAGGGCTGGTCGGGCTCCTCGATGTTGGCGAGGGAACCGACCCCGATCGCCACGCCTTCTTGGCTGTCACGGCTCGGGTTCTTGACGAAGGCTCCTTCAATCTTGATCCAGGCGCCCGGTTCGATCTCCTCTCGCCAGCCCGGTCGGTAAACAGGAACCCCGATCGGTTGGGCGTCTACAGCACAGCAGCTGACCGCCAGCCGTGCAATGAAGAAGACGTCCTCTTCATCTTGGTCCAGCACGTAGCCGGAGAGATCGACCTGCTTGCCCAGCACCGCTTCCGGACCGCCTTGACTCAGCAGCGCGGCCCAGTCCGTGACCGAGAACGTTGCCGGATCGGCACCGACGAGGGCCGCCACCTTGGTGGAGTCAAGCGCCTGCCCCGAGGTGACCAGCTCCCGGTTCTGCCGTGCAGTCGAACTCAACGTGGCGGGCGGGATGACCAGCAACGCCAGCGCTGCGCAGACGAGCACAGCGCCATTGGACCAGATGAGTAACCGGCCGAAAGCTGACATCCGAGTGACATGATCGTGGTCACTGTCTTCGTCTGCGGCCGACGGGACGCCTACTGCTGCCATCCCAACCAGCACCAGGAGCGTAAGCACGGCCATTATGACCGTAAGGAGGGTATAGCGCGGGTGCACGTAGAGGGTGAGCCTCCCGGTCGCGGCGAGCCAGATTGTGGCTATGACGCCCACCAGAGTGAGGGCAGCCCCGGTCCAGTTACGGAGAACATCTTCAAAGCGCAACGTTGACCGCCAAACCCCAGTACTG
>Ga0307287_10000801_pt1 | contig 10645 bp, 9 predicted proteins | sample ER_DNA_141_FD_194485 | JGI IMG/M metagenome (GOLD analysis project Ga0307287, IMG submission 194485) | Bulk soil microbial communities from the East River watershed near Crested Butte, Colorado, United States - ER_DNA_141 | ecosystem: Environmental > Terrestrial > Soil > Floodplain | place: USA...
GTGCTGGTAACGCCGGTCCGGGCGCCCAAGGCGAATGCCTACGCGGAGCGCTGGGTGCGCACGGTCCGTGCCGAGTGCCTGGACTGGCTGCTGGTCGTCGGCCGCGGCCACCTAGAGCAGATCCTCCGCGTCTACGTCCGGCATTACAACGCTCACCGTCCCCACCGGGCGCTGGGGCTGCAAGCGCCAGACCCGCCTGCCAGGCTGACCGTGGTCGGCGAGGATCAGCAAGGCAGAGTGCATCGACACGACCTTCTCGGCGGTTTGTTACATGAGTACCGGCGAGCTGCATGAATGCGTTTGCGCACCCTTCACGCCACGACGGGGGGGCGTCGTCACCAGGTTTGCCACTGCACCCCTACCGCCCTTGAGCGCGACTGGACCACAGCAACTCGGGTAACCAGGACTTGTCATCTACCACCGTCTGTCATGCGGAAGTACGGGAATGGCAGCCCGCAAGTTGGTCGTGGGATGCGCGCCATAACGCCTCCGGCCCGGAGGGCCGGCCCAATCGTCCGTCTTCCACAGTTCCGCCCGTTGTGGGCCAAAAAGAGTCCCGTCGACCGGCGCTAAATTAGCCAGACGGACTCCTACGTCGCGAAGCGGGGCGGGACGCCTGCGGCAGGCTGATCCACCCAAAGGAATGACCGCCTGCTGCCGCCGCTCGGTCAGCAACACCAAAAAATGCCTCTGACCTGCGGTTTTCGAGCCCGAGGTCGGATTCGAACCGACGACCTTCCGATTACGAGTCGAAGAGCACCCGTCCAGCAGGTGCCATCCTGGCCGGTTCTGGCTGGTTAGGTCAGCGGGCTCGTCCATTGAGTGCGTTCCTGACCTGTGGCGTTTACGGCAGGCGGAATGACCAAGGGAATGACCGGACCGACCCATGGAGCATTCAGGCCTGACCCGGCCGGAAACGATGACCACCAGCGCCGCCGCGCCCGTCCCGGGGCCGCCCCACGCCTCGGGACGGGCGCTGGTCAGGAGGCGTGTGGCCGGATCGTGAGGGTGCCGCGGAGCTGGATGTTGCGGGACGAGCTTCCGACCAGCACCGCGACCTGGCCGGCGGGGGTGACCCAGCGGTCCGCCTGCCTGTCCCAGTAGGACAGCGACCGGCGGTCCAGGGAGACCGTCACGGTGCGGCTCCGGCCGGGCCCGAGGGTGACCCGGGCGACACCGGCGAGCTGCTTGACCGGGGTCGGCAGGCTGGTGGGGAGCCGTCCGACGTAGACCTGCGCGACCTCGGTGCCGGTCCGCCGCCCGGTGTTGGTCATGGTGAAGCGCACCCGCGGAACCCCCTCCTTGGCGCCCAGCACCCGCAGGTGCCGGTAGCCGAAGCTGGTGTAGGACAGGCCGTAGCCGAACGGGAACAGCGGCGCGATGCGCTGCTGGTCGTACCAGCGGTAGCCGACGAAGATCCCTTCGCTGTAGTACTCCTGGCCATTCACGCCGGGGTAGCGCAACGGCGAGGTCGCGGTCGGGGCGTCGGCCTCCCGGGCCGGGAACGTCACCGGCAGCTTGCCGCCGGGCGCCGCCGCGCCGACCAGCAGGTCGGCGGTGGCCCGCCCGCCCTCCTGGCCGGGGTACCACATGTCCAGGATCGCCCGGACCTCCTTGACCCACGGCATCAGCACCGGGTAGCCGCTGTTGAGCACGACCACGGTGCGCGGGTTGGCCCGAGCCACCGCCTGGATCAGCTGGTCCTGCTCATCCGGCAGGGCCAGGGTGGGCTGGTCGACGCCCTCGGTGCCTTCCATGTAGGCGAAGACCACCGCGGTGCGGGCCCGCCGGGCCGCCGCGGCGGCCGCCGCCAGGTTGGCCTGCCGCTGCTGGGGGGTGATCCAGGCCAGCCGGATCTGCACCGGGCCGCTGCTGGCCTCGATGAACGGCGGGAACGCCGGGATCGGCGCCGCGGTCACCGAGATCGTGTGGGGACCAGCGGTCAGCTGGAGGTGCACGAAGGAGTTCGCCAGACCGTCGGTGGTCCGGTGCAGCGTGGTGCCCAGGAGGGCCAGGATGCCGCCGGTGACGACCGGCGTGCCGTCGACGGTGAGCGACGCCCCGGTCCCGGCGGTCTGCACCGCGAGCAGGTAGTCCCCGGCGGTCGGCGTGGTCAGCGTGCCCGTCCAGGTGGCCTGGGTGCCCTCGGGCAGCGCGTTGGCGCCGACGAAGTCGATGTTCGGGTCGATCTGGGTGGCCCCGGTGACGGTGTTGGTCCGCAGCAGGCCGTGCTGGCCGGGTGCCGCGTTCGGCGGGGTCAGCGCCGAGCTGGGCACTGCCACGCCCTGCACGTCCCGGCCGACCCTAAATGTGACGTTCCCCCGCGGGCCGGCGCGGCGGCGCAGCGCGGTCAGCGGGCTGACCTCCCGCTCGGTGACGCCGATGACCCGGGAGCTGCCACCGCCGCCCACCAGCAGCGTGCGGGCGGTCGTCCCGATCACCGCCAGTGAGCGTAGGTCGGCCCGGCGCAGTGGCAGCGTCGCGGCTTTGTTCCGCAGCAGCACGGCGCCGTCCTCGGCGATCCGGCGCGCCTGGCGGGCGTCGGCCAGCAGCGGGAACGGCGGCAGCGGCCGGTTCACCACCGTGCCACCGGTCGGGGAGGCATGCGCCAGCAGGCCGAACCGGTCCATCGTGGTCAGGATGTGGCGCACCGCGGCGTCCAGGGCCGCCTCCGGCACCGCACCGCTCTGGATCAGCGCCTTCAGCTCATGGAAATGGGTGCCGAAGAACTCGATGTCCAACCCGGCCTCCAGCGCCGGACCCGCGCTGTGGTTGGCGCCGTAGTCCGACACCACAAAGCCGGTGAAGCCCCACTGGTGGCGCAGGATGTCGGTCAGCAGGGTGGGGGTCTCGCAGGCGAAGTGCCCGTTGACCGAGTTGTACGAGCACATCACCGAGCCGGTGTGCGCCTTGCGTACCGCCGCCTCGAAGCCGCGCAGCTCGATCTCGTGCAGCGTCCGCTCGTCGACGTGGACGTTGATTGTCTGCCGCTGGTTCTCCTGGTTGTTCTCGGCGTAGTGCTTCGCGGTCGCGATCACACCCTCGCCCTGGATCCCGCGGGTCTCGGCGGTGACCAGCCGGCTCATCAGGAACGGGTCCTCGCCCAGGGTCTCGAAGTTCCGCCCTGCCTGCGGCACCCGCACCAGGTTGAGCATCGGGGCGAAGATGACGTCCTGATCCCGGGCCCGCGAGTCCCGGCCCAGCACCGTGCCGTACTGGTGTGCCAGCTCGGCGCTGAAGGTCGCGGCCAGCGCGACCGGCGCCGGCATGGCCGTGGTCGGCAGGTTCATCCGCACTCCGGCGGGGCCGTCGGTGAACGTCAACGCCGGGATGCCCAGCCGTGGCACGCCCGGGATGAACCCGACCCCGATCAGCCGGTCGGTGGTTGGCGGCGGGGACACCCCATCCGGCCAGCCGTTGACCATTCCCAGCTTCTCGTCCAGGGTCATCGCCTGAACCAGCCGGCTGACCAGGCTGGCGCCAGCGGCTGCCGGCGCGGTGGTGGCCGGGGTGGCGGCGCCCGCTGCCATCGGCCCGGCTGCGAGACAAGCGACCGCTACAACCAGCACTGCGGCCATGATTGACGACGTTCCACGTCCCTGAGCCCTCATTGCAGGCACCTCCCGCCGAAAGCCGCAATGCGCGCCGCGGTAAGTTATACCTAATCGGACCTTTTGTCCATAGTTGTTCGAGCTACGACGCTCTTGACCGCAGGACGAGTTGGATGGTCGTGGATCGCGCCTCCTGGCTGGTGATCCGGCCGAGGGCGGCTGCTGTAGCGGCGATACTTGTCGCGGAAGATGGCATCGTTGGCGTCGTCGAGGTCGTGGTCGGCGTCCACGAACGTGACGTGCCTGTTACGCCGCCGGCCCGGATGTGGCCCTCGTGGCGGACCCGGGTACGGAACCCTTGCTGCGCGTGGACAGCTCCCCGACCAGGTCCGAAAGCCCCAGCCTACGAGTTACGGTCGGCCTCGGTTTTTCAGCTGTCTCAATCGGCGAGGATGAGAATCCAAGGCCGGTAAGTGTGCGGACTCCAAGTGTTGAGATATGGGAGCGGCGGCGCAGCCGCAGGTTGGCTTATGGAACGCGCGAATGCGCGTGTGGCCCCCAGAGCCGGCCCCAACGCCCGCCCTCACGGTTTCGCCCGGAGTCGGCGGTGAGGACGGCCACATCGAAGGCCCTCAATCAGCCAGACGGACTCCGATGTAGCGAGGCAGGGCGGAGCCGCCTGCGGCGCGATGATCCACCCAAAGGAATGACCACGTCTTGCCACTGCACACTCCGCAATGCGCGAGCTACCCTCTGACCTGCGGAAATGGAGCCCGAGGTCGGACGGGAGGTCAGGAACTGGCGGATCTCGTTGCGGTTGTCCACGACCACCGATGCTAGATCCGTCCCTTCCCTGGGTGGGAGGCCCTGGCAGTACCTGGATCGACAGGGACTCCCACACCGAGGCTGTCTTGTGTTTCCTTGCTCTTGCCCGAGCTACGTACAAGCATCCGCCCCACCACACGCGGGTTCCGCTAGGGCCTTCTCGCGCAGCAAGACGCAAGGACTCTGATGCCAGCAACCCAAGACAGGAGGTCAGACACTATGTCCGACCACAACCGCCATGTCACCCTCAACAATGGTGTCCAGATGCCGATCCTCGGGTTCGGCGTCTACCAGATCCCTCCCGACCAGACCGAGCAGGCCGTCACCGACGCCCTCGCCATCGGCTACCGCCACCTCGACACCGCGCAGGCGTACCGCAACGAAGCGGCCGTCGGCCGGGCCATCGCCACCAGCGGCATCCCTCGGGAGGAGCTGTTCGTCACCACCAAGCTGTGGGTCCAGGACGGCGGCGAGGACGGCGCCAAGCGAGCCTTCGCCCAGTCGTTGCAACGGCTCGGCCTCGACTACCTCGACCTGTATCTGATCCACCAGCCCTTCGGGGACTACTACAGCTCCTGGCGCGCTATGCAGGAGCTGTACAAGCAGGGCGTGATCAAGGCGATCGGGGTCGCCAACTTCTACCCCGACCGGCTGGTCGACCTGATCGACCACAACGAGGTCACCCCCGCGGTCAACCAGATCGAGACCCACCCATTCTTCCAACGCCGGGACTATCAGCAGCTCCTGGGTGACCGCGGCGTCCAGCTCGAGTCCTGGGGCCCGTTCGCCGAGGGCCGCAACAACCTGTTCTCGGACCCGGCCCTGAGCCAGATCGGCACGGCCCACGGCAAGTCGGTGGCCCAGGTCGTGCTGCGATGGCTCATCCAGCGTGAGATCGCCGCCAACCCCAAGTCGGTCCGGCCCGAGCGGATGGCCGAGAACTTCGAGGTCTTCGACTTCCAACTCACCGACGAGGAGATGACCGGCATCGCCGCGCTGGACGCCGGCGCCTCGCTGTTCTTCGACCACCGCGACCCTGAGATGGTCAGCCGGATCGGCAACGTCCGCCGAACCTGATTGTCCTCAGAAGGCGGCTCGGTGCGGTTGTCCACGACCTCCGATGCTGCGTCCCCGCCTCCTCCAAGGTGGGAGGTTCTGGCAGTACCAGGATCAACAGGGACTCCCGGACCGAGATCCTCTCCTGTTTCCCTTGTATCTATGGCTGACACGTTGACCGCCCGGCGAGCGCCGGCGCCGGCCGTACCGTTGACCTTCACCTTCGACGCCATCGGCACCCGCTGGTGCATCGACACCAACGAGCCGTTGAGCGGCGAGGTGCGCGACCGGATCCTGGACCGGATCCGGCGCTTCGACCGCACCTACTCCCGCTTCCGTCCGGACTCGCTCATAGCCCAGGTCGCCGCCGCCCCCGCCGGGGGACGGTTCGAGTTCCCCAAGGACTCGATCGCCCTGTTCGACCTCTACGACCGCCTCGTCACGGCCACTGACGGCGCCGTGGACCCGCTAGTCGGCCGCCAGCTCGAGCTCCTCGGCTACGACCCGACCTATTCCCTCACCCTCGCCCCGGCCGCGGTCCGCGCCCGAGAACGCGCTCGGGCAAGGCCAACCTGGGCGGCGGACATCGTTCGGGATGGCACGACTCTCATCACGCGGCGTCCGCTGGTGGTTGATGTCGGAGCGGCCGGCAAGGGCTACCTCGTCGACATCATTTCGGCGATGCTCCAAGACGCCGGGGTGGCCCGGTTCGTCGTCGACGCCGGCGGAGACCTGCGCCACCGCGGCGACCTCGGCATCCGGGTCGGGCTTGAACACCCGCTCGACCCGCGGCTGGTGATCGGCATGGCCAACCTCCAGAATCGCGCGCTGTGCGCGTCTGCCGTCAACCGGCGCGCCTGGGGCAACGGACTCCACCACGTCCTCGACGCCCGAACCGGGGTGCCGGCCACCGAGGTAGTCGCCACCTGGGTCGTCGCCGGCGACGCCGCACTCGCCGACGGCCTGGCCACCGCGCTGTTCTTCACCGGCGCGCACCGGCTCGCCGAGACCCACCGGTTCGCCTACGTGCGGATGCTCGCCGACGGCCGCGCCGAACGCTCGCCCAACTTCGACGGCGAGCTCTTCACATGAGAGTCCACCCCGTCGAGGCGACTACGCACCTCAAGGCGGCCGATCGATTTCGCACAACGACAAGGAAGGACATGACCGCCCCGCCCAGAAAGACCCTGCTTACGACGATCATCGCGATCTCTGTCGCTGCGGCCACCGCCGGATGCGCTACGACGGACGCGGACGTCACAACTCCATCGTCCGCCTCCAACACCAGCATCGCCGCCCCATCTTCACCCTCCAGCCGACGCTCGAAATACGCCGACGGTACCTACAACGCAGCCGGCCAATACGGCAGCCTTCCCTCAAGCATTGGCGTGTCCGTCACCCTCGTCGATGATGTGATTACCGCCGTCACGGTCACTCCCCACGCGACGGACCCCACCTCGCTTGACTATCAGACCCGCTTCGCCCAATCGATCCCAGCCCTCGTCGTCGGCCGCAACATCGACGAGGTGAACCTCTCCAAGGTGGCCGGTTCCAGCGGCACTCCCGACGGGTTCAACGCCGCGATCCAACGGATCAGGGCCCAAGCCACAAACTGACGTCCACCCTCGCAACCCAACCGCAGGAAAGGGACAGGAGGAGTCTGGTGCGAGCAACCGTGATGTACGGCGCCGGGGATGTGCGCGTGGAGCAGAGGCCCGACGCCACCGTGCGCCAACCCACCGATGCCGTGGTGCGGGTGGTGCGTTCGGCCATCTGTGGCAGCGACCTGTGGGCCTATGGGTCCATGCCGCCCTCCCAGCCCGGCCGGCCCATGGGCCATGAGTTCCTGGGCGTGGTGGAGGACCTCGGCGCCGACGTCACCGGCCTCCAGCGCGGCGACCTGGTGGTCACCCCGTTTGTGTGGGCTGACAACACCTGCGACTTCTGCACCGAAGGCCTGCACACCTCCTGCCGGCACGGCGGCCGCTACGGCCTCAACGGTGTAGACGGCGGCCAGGGCGAGGCCGTGGGCGTGCCACAAGCCCAGGGCACCCTGGTCAAGCTGCCCGTGGGTGAGGACTCGGCCCTGCTGTCGTCGCTGCTGACGCTGTCGGATGTGTTCTGTGTCGGTCACCACGCCTGCCGGACGGCCCGAGTCGAGCCGCGCACCTCGGTGACGGTGATCGGCGACGGAGCCGTCGGGCTCTCAGCCGTCCTGGCCGCCAAGCGGCTCGGCGCCGAACCGATCATCCTCATGGGCCGCCACAAGGCGCGCACCGACCTGGGCCGGGAGTTCGGCGCCACCGACGTCATCGCCGAGCGGGGGCCTGAGGGCATCGAACGGGTCCGGGAGCTGACCGGCGGCGACGGCACCCACGCCGTGCTGGAGTGCGTCGGCAGCAAACCGGCACTGGAGATGGCCCTTGGGGTGGTTCGCGACGGCGGCGCGATCAGCCGGGTCGGCCTGCCCCAGTACACCGAAGGGCCGCTCGGCCCGGACCTGGTCCTGCGCAACATCACCATCACCGGCGGCGCCGCCCCGGCCCGGGCCTACATCGAGGAACTGCTCCCCGACGTGCTCGAGGGCAGGATCGAACCCGGCCGGGTGTTCGACCGCACCGTCAGCCTGGACCAGGTGGCCGACGGCTATCGCGCCATGGCCGACCGCGAAGCCCTGAAGGTGCTCATCCAACCCTGAGCAGCCGCCACAGCACTCGCCTCCCAAGGAGTCGCCATGACCGCATGGACCAACGACGAGCTCACCCGGATTGCGTCAGCCGACGAGCTGCAGATTGCCCCGCGTCGACGCGACGGCACCCTTCGGAACCCCAGGACCATCTGGGTCGTCCGCCACGACGACGACCTCTATATCCGATCCGTCAACGGCCGCACCTCCGCCTGGTTCCGCGGCGCCCAGGTCCGCCACGAAGCCAACATCCAGGCCGGCGGCGTCGACAAAGACGTGCGCCTGGTCGAGACCGACGACCTCATCGACCAGATCGACGCCGCCTACCGCACCAAGTACCGCCGCTACGCCGCCAGCGTCATCGACACCATCGTCAGCCCACAAGCGCGCGCCGCCACCCTCCGGCTCGTGCCAACAGCACCCTAGTTCAACCCGCGTTCGACCTCAGCTGCCACCTGAATCGCCAGGGAGAGCACCTGACACGTTCTGCGGTTGCCGCAGGTGACCCAACCAACCTCCACCCTCGAAGGGAACGTAGCGATCGTGAAGCACATCAAGCTAAGGGAGCTGGACGTCTCCCGCATCGGCCTGGGCGCCATGGGGATGTCCCACGGCTACACCGGCGCCGGCAGCGACGACGCCGAGTCCATCCGCACCATCCACCGAGCCCTCGAGCTGGGCGTCACCTCCTCGACACCGCCGAGATCTACGGGCCGTACACGAACGACGACCGGCTTGGTCGATCACGGTGGGGCGAGGTCGCCGTAGAACCAGGAGGCGGTGACGCCACCGTCCATGAGCACGTCGCTGCCGGTGATGAACCCGCCGTCGGGGCCCAACAGGAGCGCGGCTACGGTCGCGACCTCGTCCGGGGTGCCGCCCCGCCCCACCGGGGACAACTCGAGCATGCGCCGGTAGCCCGCACCGCGAGGGCCGGTCAGCTCGTCGGTGGCGAGGGGGGTGAAGATGATGCCGGGGCTGATCGTGTTGACCCGCGCGCCGCGCTTGCCCCACCGGACGGCCTCGGCCATCACCCGCAGCGAGTTGCCACGCTTGGCCAGCTGGTAGGCATGGAGGGAGTCGGTCACCTGGTCGAGCCCCAGCATGGGGAGCATCAACAACTCCTCGGCTGACGTGGTCGCCAGCGCGGCGTCCTGCTCGGCGGTCAGGGCACCCAGACGGTGCCCGGACTGCGACGAGATCACGACCCCGGCGCCGCCGCGGGCGATCACGTTCCCGAACTCCTCGAGCACCACGGCGGTTCCGTACAGGTCCACGGCCAGGATCACCCCCGGCGACGCCTGGCTGGGTGACACCCCGGCGGCGTGGATGACCCCGGTGACCTCGCCAAGCCCGGTGGCCGTCTCGACCAGCCTCTGCAGCGACGCGCGCGAGGACACATCCACGGTCGCGGTGCTCACCTCGAACCCGGCGTCGCGCAACACCTCGGCCGCCACCTCGGCGTTGCCCTGGCGCAGGTCAGCCAACAGGACCCGCTTGCCCGCGCTGACCCGCCGGGCGATGGCTTGACCAATCGACCCGGCCCCGATGACGACCGTGACCTCGCTCATGGCGATCTCCTTCGACGCTCCCGCGGGTGCATTGCTCGCCCCTTCCTGCGGCCACTCGGCCGTAGCGAGGACTTCCGGGCCCGTTGGGCGGCCCACAACGTCCGGCTGCACCGTACCGGCCGCAAGCAGCTCCACCACCCCGTCGTCGGCGACCTAGAGCTGACCTATGAGGCACTGAAGCTACTGGCCGACCCCAGCCTGACCATCATCACCTACACGGCCGAACCCGACTCCGCCTCCCAGGACGCGCTGGGCTTCTCGCCAGCTGGGCGGCGACCCTCGACCAGCCGGCCCAGCCAGCGACGGCCCAGGCGCCCGACGAAACCTGACCCGGAGGTCCGCGTCCCAGGTCGATCAACTGAGGAGTGAGGTGGAAGGCTCGCCCGATGCTTGAGCCAACCCTCGCGCAACTCGGACGATCGCGCCTGGTCAGCCGGTAGGAATCATTCCAGCTGTGATGGGGGACGGCCTGAAGCCTTTGACGACCAGCCAGATGCCAAGCCACAGCTCCGACACAAAGATCGGGACGGTCGCGATCGCTGCCAGGACCGTGACCGGGTCATTGCCGCGGAACAGCGCTATGGTTGCCGACGCGATAAGCAGCGACGCGCCGATGAGCCCCAGCGCGGGGATGAGCCGTGACACCAGGCCGGACCGAGGTGTACGCCAAGATCGGGAGCGGCGCCGGCCGACCTGCACGTCGCCCGCGGGTCCGTTCAGGGTGATCGCAACAACGAGGTGCCCATGCCGATAGCCCAGACGGGTGCCAGGAGGACGTTGCCGGTCAGCCCGATGAACCGCAATGCCTCGACATCGACCATGATCCCGGCGGCGTTGACCACCAGGAACGCCCCGACCGCAATGGCCGCCGCGCCGAGCGCGGGTCGATGACGACGCAGCAGGGATCCCATCCCGAGGAACCAGGCCGCACCCGCGACGTTCTGGACTACACCCTG
>Ga0307287_10000805_pt1 | contig 10633 bp, 7 predicted proteins | sample ER_DNA_141_FD_194485 | JGI IMG/M metagenome (GOLD analysis project Ga0307287, IMG submission 194485) | Bulk soil microbial communities from the East River watershed near Crested Butte, Colorado, United States - ER_DNA_141 | ecosystem: Environmental > Terrestrial > Soil > Floodplain | place: USA...
ATCGTGGCCGACCAGCCGGCCACCGTGGACGCCGCCGGCGACCGGGGCGTCCTGGCCCCGGCGGGCGACCACGCCGCCGGCCGCTCGGTCATCTCACCCTTCGTGCGCCGGCGGCTGCGCTGGGCCCGCGGGCTGCCCGAGGCGGCCGTGCTCGAGCAGGCCGACGACGGCTGGCGCTGGCCCGGACTGGCCGAGCCGCTGGCCGACGACCTGGTGCCCACGGCCATGGCCTGCGCCTCGGCCGTGACCGTGGCCGAGCCGGTCCGGCTGCTGGAGGCCATGGCCTGGGGGGCGCCGTGCGTCAGCGACCCTGGTTCGGCCGCGCAGGTGGGCGCCGTGGCCGACACCCACCTGCTGGTCGGCGCCGGCCCCGACCAGCGGCGCCGGCTGGCCGCCGAGCTGGCCGACGACCAGGCGCGGGCCTCGCGGCTGTCGTGGGCGGGCCGCCGGCTGGTCGAGCGGCGCCACGACGCCGGCCGGGCCGCCATGCGGCTGGTGGAGCTGCTCGACCTGCGCCCCACCCTGCCCGGAGGCGCGTTGGCGTCGGCGAGGCTGCAGCTCGGCCTCCTCGGCACCCCCGGCGACGCCACCATCGCCAGCAGGTTCGCCGAGGCCACCGCGTGGCCGTCGATGAGGTGAGGTGACTCCGTTGGCACTGCCTGGAGAGCTCAGCCGCGACAAGACGGACCGCCTGCGCCCGCCGCCCCCGGACCAGGCCACCGAGGAGGTCGCGCCCGAGCCGGCGCCGGCGCCGGTGGCCCGGCCGGGCCCGCGCCGGCGCGCCGTGCGGCTGGCCAAGCGGGTCGCCCATCGGGTCCTGGGCGAGCGCGGCGTCGACAAGCTGCGCGGCTACCTGCGCGTCAACGAGGCCCTGCGCATGGGCAGCGAGAGCCTGCGCCGCACCGCCGAGCTGGAGCAGCAGGTCGCCTCGATGCAGCGCGCCGCCCTGGAGGCCGAGCTGGTCCAGGCCGAGGCGCACGCCGCCAGCGTCAACCTGGAGCTGCTGAAGGGCGAGGTCCGCTCGGTCATCCAGACCCTGGAGGACCTGGGCATGGCCATCGCCCCGGCCGCCGGGCTGGCCGGGGCGGGCGAGCGCCTCAGCGAGCTGCGCGAGCGGGTCAACGGCCTGGACCGCCGCCTGCGCTCCCTCCAGGCCCAGGCGGCCGCGCCGGTGCAGAGCGGGCCGGTGCAGGCCGCGCCGGCGGCGGCCGCCCCCTCCTCCGCCCTGTTCGACTACGTCGGCTTCGAGCGGCGGTTCCGGGGCGACCCCGAGGCGGTCGCGGCCGCCCTGGCCGAGCGTTACCTGGACCTGCTGGTGGCCAACCCACCGGTGGTCGACATCGGCTGCGGCCGGGCCGAGCTGGTGGAGATGCTGACCCGCCGGGGGGTGGAGGCCATCGGGGTCGACACCGACCCGTCGATGGTGGCCGAGGCCCGCGACCGCGGGCTGGACGTGCGCCAGGTCGACGGCAGCAGCTTCCTGCGCGGGCGCGAGCCCGGCTCGCTGGGCGCGGTCATCGCCACCCACCTGGTCGAGCACCTGGAGTTCGCCGACCTGGTCGAGCTGCTGGAGCTGGCCGCGACCCGGCTGCGGCCGGGCGGGCTGTTCATCGCCGAGACCCCCAACCCGACCTCCCTGGTCGTCCTGGGCAACTCCTTCATCCTCGACCCGACCCACCTGCGCCCCCTGCACCCCTCGCTGCTCACGTTCCTGTGCGAGGGGGCCGGGTTCCGCGACGTGCGGCTGCGCTTCCACGCGCCGGCCACCGACTACCAGCTTCCGATGATCGACGACCCGGACGCGCCGCCCTGGGCCAAGCGGGTGAACGACGCGTTCGCCAAGCTGAACTCCGTGCTGTTCGGCCCCCAGGAGTACGCGCTCATCGCGACCGCGGCTCCGGCCAGCGACGGCGCCCCCGGAGAGGAGCACCCTTGAGCAAACGCGCACTGATCACCGGCATCACCGGGCAGGACGGCTCGTACCTGGCCGAGTACCTGCTCGAGCAGGGCTACGAGGTCTGGGGCATGGTCCGGGGCCAGGAGAACCCCAAGATCTCGGCCACCCAGGCCCTGATCCCCGACCTCCAGCTGGTCGGCGGCGACCTGCTCGACCAGGGCAGCCTCATCTCGGCCCTGGAGACGGTGCAGCCGGACGAGGTCTACAACCTGGGGGCGATCTCGTTCGTGCCCGTGTCCTGGTCCCAGGCCGAGCTGACCGCCGACGTCACCGGGGTCGGGGTGCTGCGCATGCTGGAGGCGGTCCGGATCGTGTCCGGGGTGGGCCGCGTCGGGGGCGAGACCGGCCGCCCCACCATCCGCTTCTACCAGGCGTCCTCGTCGGAGATGTTCGGCAAGGTCCGCCAGACCCCCCAGAACGAGCTCACCCCCTTCCACCCCCGCAGCCCCTACGGGGTGGCCAAGTGCTACGGCCACTACATCACCCAGAACTACCGCGAGTCCTACGGGCTGTTCGCCGTCTCCGGCATCCTGTTCAACCACGAGTCGCCGCGCCGCGGGGTCGAGTTCGTGAGCCGCAAGGTCACCATGTCGGCGGCCCGGATCAAGCTGGGCCTGCACAGCGAGCTGCGCATGGGCAACCTCGACGCCCAGCGCGACTGGGGCTTCGCCGGCGACTACGTGCGCGCCATGCACATGATGCTCCAGGCCCCCGAGGCCGAGGACTACGTGGTCGGCATGGGCGAGACCCGTTCGGTGCGGGAGCTGGTCGAGCTGGCCTTCGCCGCCGTCGACCTGGACTGGGAGCAGTACGTCCGGACCGACCCCCGGTTCGTCCGGCCGGCCGAGGTCGACGTGCTCACGGCCGACCCGACCAAGGCCCGTGAGCAGCTCGGCTGGAAGCCGACGGTCAGCTTCGAGGAGCTCGTGCAGATGATGGTCGACGCCGACCTGCGCCAGCTCAAGGCGGCGACGTCCTAGCGATGGTCAAGCCGGACACGCGCCTGGAGGACCGGGACCGCCAGACGGCACCCCCGGAGCCGGGCCCACCCGCCATCTGGACCCGGCGGCGCCGCTGGGAGCTGCTGGCGTTCCTGGAGCTGGCCGGCCTGTGCGGGCTGGCCATCACCCAGCCGCTGCTCGACCTGATCGGCCGCAGCCCCGACTTCCTGCTGATGGAGCAGGTCGGCACCCTGGACGTCGTCCTGCTGGCGCTGGCCATCGCCGTGGTCCCGCCGGTGCTGCTGTGGGGCGTGGGGGCGCTGAGCGGGCTGGCCGGGGGCCGCTGGCGCCGGGCCGTGCACGTGGCCCTGGTCGCCGGCCTGCTGATCGCCCTGGCCATGCAGGTGGGCAAGCAGCTGACCCAGGTCCGGGGGCTGCCCATGGCCGTCGCCGCGGTCGTCGCCGGCCTGGCCGGGACCGCGCTCTACCTGCGTGTCCGGCTGCTCGGCAAGGTCCTGCGGGTGGCGTCGGTGGGGCCGCTGCTGTCGGCCGGGCTGTTCCTGCTCGCCTCTCCGGCCTCGGCCCTGGTGCTGCCCCAGAGCACCCCTGCCCCGGTGGCCGGGCCGGCCACCGCCGCCAAGCGGCCCCCGATCGTGGTGTTCGCCCTCGACGAGCTGCCCCTGGCCTCGCTGCTCGACACCCAGGGCCACATCGACGCCCACACCTTCCCCAACCTGGCCTGGCTGGCCGAGCGGTCCACCTGGTACCGCAACGCCACCGGCACCACCCAGTGGACCCGCGACGCCTTCCCGTCGATGCTGACCGGCCGCTGGCCCAGCCAGCCGCTGGCCGCCCACTACAGCAACTACCCCTACAACCTGTTCACCCTGCTCTCCGGCACCTACCAGATGAACGTGCACGAGTCGGCCACCCGGCTGTGCCCACCGCGCGACTGCGGCGGCCCCGACGACGGGTCGGGAGCCGGCGCCGGGGGCGGCGGGCTGGCCGGCGCCCTGGGCCGCTCCGGTGAGCTGCTGGGCGAGCTGGTCTCGCCCAGCGACCGCAAGCAGGAGCCCAGCGCCGACATCGACCAGCAGGTGGCCGAGTCGGCCACCGACGCCACCGGCCACCAGGTGAGCCGGCCGGCCGGGTTCCCGGAGTTCCTGGACGGGCTGCGGCCCTCGGACACGCCCACGCTGCACTACATCCACATGGTGATCCCGCACCGGCCCTGGCGCTGGCTGCCCTCGGGCCTGCGCTACCTCTCCCCGCCGGGCACCCTGGGCGTCCCCAGGTCGGGGGCGGTGTGGGAGGCCGAGCCGGCCTGGCGCCAGCTGGGCCGCCAGCGGCACTGGCTCCAGCTCGCCTTCGCCGACCGGATGCTGGGCGAGACGCTGACCACCCTGCGCCAGCGCGGCCTGCTCGACCAGGCCGTGGTGGTGGTCACCGCCGACCACGGCATCAGCTTCGCCCCGGGCACGGCGGCCCGCATCATCGGCCGCGGCAACGACCCCTGGATCATGTGGGTGCCGCTGTTCATCAAGGAGCCGGGCCAGACCAAGGGCCGGATCGACGACCGCAACTGGGAGCACGTCGACCTGCTCCCCACCCTGGCCGACTACGCCGGGGTGCGCCTGCCCTGGCCGGTGGACGGCCGCTCGGCCCTGCGCGGCGAGCCGCGCACCGAGACCTCCAAGCACTTCGTGGCCGTCCGCGAGCACGGCACGGCCAAGCAGTTCACCATCGCCGGCCCCCCCAACCTGGCCGCCGTCCTCAAGGGCGGCGGGCTGCCGCCCCACCCGGAGGTGCGCCCGCAGCTGGGGGCCCCGTCCGGGCGGGGGCTGGACCGTCTCGGCCCCCGGGCCGACCTGGTGGGCCGGGACCTCCGCGACCTCCAGGTGACCGACGGCGGCCCCACCCTCACCGTCGACAAGCTGGGCGCCTTCCGCAACGTCCGGCCCGACCGCGGCGAGGTGCCGGCCTACGTCCAGGGCACGGTGCCGGACGGGGTGGCCCCGGGCACGCTGCTGGCCCTGGCCGTCAACGGCCGCATCGGGACGGTGACGACGGTGGCCCCCGAGGGCGGCGCGGGCACGCTGCGCTTCGCCGGCATGCTGCCCGGCTCGTCGTTCACGGCCGGCGGCAACCGGCTGGAGGTCCTGGCCGTCGAGGCCGGCGGGCTGCGCCGCCTGCCGCTGAAGGGGAGCTGACCGGCCGGCCGCCGGGGCCCGTCAGACGGTCTCCAGCCACATGCTGGTGCCGCTGTCGCGCAGCCACAGCGGCAGGGCCGCCCCCACCCGCTCCTTGTGGCAGGCCGCGAGCTGGGAGCTCCAGAGTTCGATGCGCAGCCGCGGGTTGCCGACCAGCAGCGCCCGCAGCAGGTAGGCCTCGTTCCAGGCCCGTCCCTGGTAGACCCACTTCCTGGCGTACTCGAAGGGCCAGATGATGTCGTGCACGTGGATGTGCACGCCCGGGCGCAGCCGCGGCACCACCTCCAGCAGCAGCAGGTTGACGTCGCTGCCGATCTTGGCCACGTGGCTGGAGTCGATGAACAGCATGTCGCCCGGCTCCAGCCGGTCGAACAGCGCCCGGTCGACCGCCTGCACCGGCCGGCCGAGGAGGGTGACCCGGTCGGTGTCGCCGTCGCGCAGCAGGCCCTGGAGCCGGTCGGGGTTCGGCTCGATGAGGACCAGGTCGGGGGCGGGGTCGAGGAACCGCTCGGCGGTGTCGAGCATCAGCGCCGACGAGTACCCGCAGCCGACCTCGACCACCCGGGCCGGCCGGAGGTGGCGCAGCATGCAGAACAGGACCAGGCCGTCGCCCCAGCCGAAGTAGTCGTTGTCGTAGTGGTAGCGCAGCCCGTCGGTGGGCTCGGCCCCGAAGGGCTGGTCGGCGGCGTACCGGCCCAGCTCGTCGACCAGGGCCAGCTGGGCGTCGGCGCGCAGGTCGATGCCGGCCAGCTCGGCCGGCCGGTCGAAGATCTCGGCGTCGCGGGCCCGGACCTCCTCCAGGTCGGGGACGGGGGAGTGGAAGTGCCCGGGCGGGTAGAGGCCGGCCTGCTGGCGCAGCTCCTCCAGCTCGACCCGCCGTTCCTCGAGCCGGCGCCGCTGGTCCTCGGCGGCGGCCTGGAGCGCGCCGATGTCGGCCCGCAGCTCCTGGATCTCCAGGTCCCGGACCCCGACCTCGCCCCGTAGCTCGTGGACCTCGCCGGCCAGGCGGGCGCGGTCCTCCAGCAGCCGGCGCAGCGGCGGCAGCCGCCGGGCCGCGGCCCGGGCGGCGGCCCGCGGCCCGCCCCGCCGCCCCGTCCTGTCCGGCGCCGCGCCCGGACCATCACCGCTCACGCCCACCTCCATCGGCTCCAGCGCCGCGATGGTAGCGGCCCGCCCCGGCGGCGACAGCCACGGTGGCCCTCCCGGGCCGGGCCACGAACCGCACCCCGTCGGCCCGGCGCCGCAGCGCGGCCAGCTCGGCGGGGGAGCCGGTGACCACCCAGACCCGGCCCTGGCCCAGCCGCAGGCCCCGGTCGAGGCCCTCGACCAGGGCCCGGGTGCCCCCGGGCTGGTGGACCAGGACGAGCTCGGGGCGGCCGGGGAAGGTGGGCATGAAGCTGACCGCGGTGTTGACGGTGTTGGGCACGAAGGTGGGGCGGTCGGGCCAGTAGTAGGCGAAGGAGAAGGTGGCGCCGAAGGTGACCAGCACGGGGTCGCCGGGCCGGCTCCGGGCCAGCACGTCGGCCACCTGAGCCTTGACGTCCTGGCCGGGGATGTCGCCGCGTCCCGCCCGGGCCCAGCCCGGGACCAGCAGCACCCCGACCAGCACCAGGCCGGCCACGGCCACGGGGGCGCCGGCCCGCCGGCTCAGGCCCAGGCGGGCCAGCGTGGCCAGGCCGGCCGCGGCCGTGACGGTGAGCAGGGCGGCGTAGAAGATGGCGGTGCGCCGCTCCAGGAACGGGTACCTCCCGGCGAAGCCCAGGACGACCAGCTCGGCACCGACGGCGGGCACGGCCAGGGCCAGGGCCGGCAGCCCGGCCCGCCACAGGGTGACCAGCCCGACCCCGATGAGGGCGACGGCCAGCCACCAGGGCCCCCAGCCGAGGCTGCCCAGCTCGGCCGCCAGCCGCTGCCAGATCAGGTGGGCGGCGTTGCCGAGCCCGTCGTCGAGGGAGAGGTAGCGCAGCCGCCAGTACCGGCGCAGGGCCAGGGTGCCGCCGTTGTCGGCCAGCGCCTGGTAGAGGACCGCGTCGGCCAGGCCGAGGACGGCGGTCGTGGCCGCCAGGGCCGGCAGGCGGGACCAGCGCCGGGCCGCCAGCGTGACCAGCCAGAGGCCGCCGAGGCCGGCCGCGCTCACCAGCGGGGCGGTGTTGCTGACGAGGAAGCCGGCGATCCCGGCGCCGGCGTAGGCGGTCAGGGAGCGCCACGACCAGGACCGTTCCACCTGGGCCAGCAGCAGGGCCAGGGCCACGGCCACGAACGCCTCGGCCGTGTACTGCTTCAGCCAGGTGTGGTTCAGCACCGCCGCCGAGGCCGCCCCGGCGACCCCGCAGCACAGCCCGAACAGCCACGACCACCGGTCAGGACCCAGCATGCGTCCCAGCCGCCAGGCGGCCAGGGCGGTCAGGGCGGCGAAGGCCAGCGGCAGCAGCCGGTAGCGCTCCGGCCCCCCGACCGGGGGGACGAGGCGCAGCAGCAGGGTCCAGCCGATCGGGGTCGAGGAGGTGAGCAGCTCGAGCTGGTGCAGGGGGGCGCGGACCGAGTCGACGACCCAGCCCTCGTCCAGCCAGAAGGAACGGGTCAGCAGGTAGCGGGGGTCGCGGATCGCCACCGCGAGCACGGTCAGCCCCAGCGCGACCAGCCCCTGGACGGCCAGCCGGCCGCCCCACGGCGGGGGTGCGGTCGCCGAGCGGCGCGGGACCGCCGGCCCCGCCGGACCGCCGCGCTGCGCCGTCCGAGACGTCACCAACGACCGCCACCCTCCTCCCCGAGCCGGCACCGCCCGGCCGCCCGCGGCTTCCGCGCGGGAACGGCCAGCCGATACACTCCGGGACGCGGACTGCGCGTGCGGCGGCTGGACGTCGCCGGCGCCCGCCTCCATCTGACCATCATCGCCAAGGACCCGCCAGACTGACCCAGCATGCGACCGCCCCTCCGGTGACCGGTCCGGCGCCCGGTCCGCCGGCCCGGGGCCGTTCCGCCCGCCTGCTCGCCTGGGTGGTCATGGCCGTGGTCACCCTGGCCGCCTGGGCCGCCCTGACCTGGCCGCTGGCCCTGCACATGGACGGCATCTGGGCCCAGCACGCGATCGGTGACCCGGGCGACGACCCGGTCGCCCGCTACCAGCCGGAGCTGTTCGTCGGCGGCGACCGCCTCCAGAACGCCTTCATCCAGACGGTCGTGATCGACAACGTCCGCCACCTGCGCAACCCCTACCTGGACCTGTCCGAGGGCGCGGCCGGGCCCACCCCGCTGCGCACCAGCTCCCTGGACGTGCCCTGGACGCCGCTGGTGGCCCTGCTGTGGCCGCTGGTCGGCCTCCAGGCCGCCTACAACGCCACCCTGGTCCTGTCCACCCTGGCCACCGGGCTGGCCGCCTTCGGCTGGCTGCGCCGCCATACCCGCTGGCCGCTGCTGGCCGGGGCGGGGGCGCTAGCCTACACCTTCACCCCGCACCACCTGTCCCAGCTGGCCAGTCACTTCAACGCGGTCATGTGGTGGGCGTTCCCGGCCGCCTTGTGGGCCTTCGAGGTCGCGCTGGAGCGCCACCGCAGTGGGCGTTCGTGGCTGAGGCCGGCCCTGGCCGTGGGCGCGGTGGCGGTGGTGGTGGCGGTCAGCGGCGAGTACCACCTGGCCCTGTACCTCACCGCCATGCTCTGTTTTTTGGCCGTCTTCGAGCTGGCCTCGGCCTGGCTGGACCGCCGGCCGGCGCCCTGGGCGCCGGCCGGCGTCGTCACCGCCGGCGTGGCCCTTGGGGTGGCGTACACGCTGGTCGTGTTCGCCTACGTCTTCCGCGGCGGCGACGTCCAGGGCGGCAACGGCGACTACGAGGAGGTGCTGCGGCTGGCCCCCGGGTCGGCCCTGTGGCTGGTGCGGCGGGACCTGGCCACCCTCGGCGAGGGCATGGTCTACGTCGGCTGGGCGGTGGTGGCCCTGGCCGCCGCCGGCCTGGTCGTCGCCCTGGTCGGCCGGGGCCGGGCCCGGGACGCCCGGCCCCATGCCGTGCTGGCCGTCCCCCTGCTGTTCCTCACCCTGGGGCCGGCCGCCGACCTGGGCGCGGTGCGCCCCTACCGCTTCCTGGCTGAGCACGTCTCGGTGGTCGGCCTCCAGCGGGTGCCCCAGCGCCTCATGGTCCTGACCAGCCTGGTGTTGGTCCTGCTGGCCGTGTGCGCGCTCGACCTGGCCGCCGAGCGGCTGCTGGCCGCCTGGCCGCGCCTGGCCCCGGTGGCTGCGGCCGCCCTCCTGGCCGGCACGGTCCTGGTGCTCAACGACTACGTCGTCGCCCGCAACGTGATCATGGAGGACGTGGCCGACAACCGGGTCGTGACCGCCCTGCGGGCCGCCGGCGACCAGGCCGGGCCGATCCTCGGCGTGCCCGTCAGGGGCCAGGTGTCGGCCACCAGCTACGTCGCCGCCCTGAGCCGCCGGCGCGCCCTCAACGCCTACAACCAGACCCCGGCGCCCTGGCAGGACGAGCGCATGCGGCAACTCGGCCCGATCGGCGCGGGCCGCGTCGACCCGGCCGCCGTGGAGATCCTCCGCGCCACCGGCACCACCCAGCTCGTGGTCATCAACGAGCCCCACATCTACAAGCCGGGCAGGTGGCGCACGGTCATCGACCGGCTGGTCGCCTCGGGCCACCTCCGCCTGGTGACCGCCGACGGGCCGTTCGCCCTACTCGAGCTCACCTAGCCTGTCCTGTCCCCGAGTTGTGGCGAGGCGTCAGCGCCTGTTGTGGCATGGCTTGGCCTTGCCGAGGACCTATTCTGGGATGCGGCGGTTGGTCCAGCGGCCGGTGGGGCGCGTTCGGTGTTGTCGGAGCGAGATAGCGCTCGAGGTCGAGCTTGAGGCCGGTCTGTTGGGGATCAGGTAGTGGGCGAGGGCGGGCTTCCAGCAGTCGTCAAGGATGGCCTGCTGGACTCGCTCGGCACACCGGTTCGTCTGGGGACGGCCGGCCCGGATAACGCTGTGGCGGGCACCGAGGGCCACGGCCGTCTGCTAGAAGACGACGGAGCGGAACGCTTGGGTGTTGTCGCTCATCAGCCGCTCCAGCCGCCAGCCGCGGCTGGCGAGATCGGCGTCACGGTGCGGGCGAGCAGGCTGGTCCAGGTCGCCGAGGGGTTGCGGCGAGTGAGGTGCAGGCTGGCCCAGGTGTAGGCCGAGGCCACGTCGATGGCGGTGTATTGCCAGAGGGTGCCCTTGGTGCCACTGAGCCGGCCGATGCAAAGCAGTCCGGCACCTGGATGGTCGACGTTCAGATGCCGCTCTGGTGGCGGGGCGGGCCGCTCCGGTGCCGGTGGTGCGGCATAGCCGGCGACCAGCCCCTCGCGCTTGGACCGGGTGGACGGGCCATGGCGGCGCAGCACTCGCCACCGCCTGTTGGGCGACAAACGGATGGCGTTCCAGCAGGCCCTGCGAGCTCGGCGGCGATGCCGGCCGGGCCGAACCCCGCGATGACCCAACGCCAAGCCGACCACCGGCTGCTGCACCAGCACGCTGGTCGGATTGGCCATGGGGCGTGGGCA
>Ga0307287_10000806_pt1 | contig 10626 bp, 10 predicted proteins | sample ER_DNA_141_FD_194485 | JGI IMG/M metagenome (GOLD analysis project Ga0307287, IMG submission 194485) | Bulk soil microbial communities from the East River watershed near Crested Butte, Colorado, United States - ER_DNA_141 | ecosystem: Environmental > Terrestrial > Soil > Floodplain | place...
TGGGAAGGGAACCTCGACGGAAGCATTACCCTGAACGTCGTCGGTAAGTTCGTCGGCATTCCAGGTGGCCATCCTCAGGACGTGTCGTTCTCCGTGACGATTCTTAGCTTCGGAGGGGCAGGGGTAGGCCAGTGGACCCTGTCCATTGGTGATGACACCTTCTGCTTTGAGACCCTGCGCAGCGGGCAGATTGTCATGCGGCGCTCCTCCTAGGAACGTCGCCCTGGTGCTGCGCCGTCCATGGCCGATGCCGCAGCACCCTCGGGCGTGGAGGGTGCCCGGCAGTCGCCTGTGCGAGCGTCCTCTCGCCAGACGGTACTCACCTGGCACTGTCCAGATCTGTCGTCTGACAGAAAAGCGACACGCTCCCGGGTGTCACCAAGCCTTTTCGAAACTCCCGATGCCGGACGCGACGGCGCCTACTTCAGCGTCTTTAAGTAGGCCGCGAGTGCTCGGAGTTGCTCGTTGGGGATGATCCCTCCCCAGTGCGGCATGCTGACGATCGGCGCGCGACCGATCACGCTGCCGGAGCGGATGAAGTCGATGACCTTCTTGTCGGTGTTGAACTCGCCGCGGAAAACGACCCCGGAGAGCGGTGGGACCGTCTTGTCGGGGGATTGGGGATTCGGAACGCCGCCGAGACCGTTTGGTCCGTGGCAATTGCCACACCCATAGCGTGTGTAGAGCGCCGCACCTTCGACCGCGAGTCCCTGCCCTGTCGGAATCGGCAGCGGTTCTGCCGTTGGCACGGCTGGAAGATCCGCGCGGAGGTAGGCGACGAGATCGGAAACCTGCCGCTTCGAAATCACCGCTCCCCAAACGGGCATGTAGGGCTTGGTCGGATTCTTGGACTCGCCCAGGCCGTGGTTGATGATGTGCCGAAGTCGCGCCGGCGTGAGCTGTTTCGCCACGCCACTCAGGGCGGGCACGTCAGGCGACACGCCTCCGCGGCCCCGGTTCCCGTGGCATTGCCCGCAGGCGAAACCAACGAAGTCGTGAGCGCCGGCGGCGACGTGCGGGTCGACGTTGCCGCTCGACGTGACGAGGCCCGTCGCGCCTCCCGAAACCGTGACGGTCCGTGTCCCCGAGCGAGTCCCGTGTCCGACCGCCCAGCCGGCGATCCCCGCTACGAACGCGAGCCCGAGCGCGATCAGAACAATCACGCCCTCGGCGAAGATCGCTGGGACATCGCGCTTGCGAGCCATCAGCGGCGTACCTCCTCGAACACGACGCGTCCGATCCTACTCCCCCGCTGCGTGAATGAGGCAGCTCGGGACCGGATGAACTCCAGCCAGTTTGACGTGCTGGCCGGGGGCGGCGAGCCGAACGCGGGCGCGCATGACGGCGAGGCGTGCCCGTGTGTCGCCTTCCGTATGAAGAGCGACAGATTAAGCGCGGCGTACCATGGCTAGATGGGCGACACGAGAATCAGCTGCAGTGACTGTAGTGAGGACTTCACCAAGCGCCAGCGGCTGCTGGCGAGCGGTGGACCGTGCCCCAGTTGCGGCGGCCACGACCGGCACGTCGAAGTCTCCGACACGGTCACCGCTCACGCGAAGGTCGCGATCGTCGCGCGACGCAGCTGGCCGCTGGTTCGCGAAGGTCAAGGCCGGTGACGAGTTCTTCCATCTGACCCAGAGGTGGCACCAACTCTTCCGACGGATTGATCGCGACGCCGACCGGTACACCGAGCAGATAACCGATGCCGAAACAGGCGAGGTCATAAAGTCGGTCGAGGAGCCCCTGAGCGAGCACCAGGGTTACGGCAGCGCGAAGACGATCCGCCTGGCGGAACCGGGCTAGGCGGCCTCCATGACCAGGACGGGGTCGCCGTCCGGCTCCGGCGTGGGCCTGATCTCGATCACGCGCAGCATCCGGCTGCCTCCAGGCGGAATGGTGTCGCCGGGGCTCCAGTTCGGCACCGCGCTCGGGAGCGTCGGCGGCTCGGCGGGCGAGCCGTCCTCGTGCTGCAGCGTGAAGGTGAAGGGCATTCGGCGCTACCCGAGCGGTCAGGTGCTTGCCGAAATCGACCGCCTCTACGGCATCTCGCCGCGCGACCTCGACCTTGACCCCGACGATTTTGCCCAGCGCCTCGCGGATCGGGATCGGCTGGAGCACGTGAGATGGCAACGACGAGGGCCTACGTCGATCAGATCAAGCGGCGTAAGGGCGAGCGAGTCGTTCCGCTCAAGAGCGGGCGGAAGTCGTGAGTGCCCCCGGCAAGAATCGAACTTGCGCACGAGGTTTAGGAAACCTCTGCTCTTCCACTGAGCTACGGGGGCGCTCCAGAAAGCGTATCGCCCTCTAAGGAGGGGGCTCAGGGGGAACCAGGGATTCCCCCGTGCTCAAACCTCTGCTCTTCCACTGAGCTACGGGGGCGCGCTGTTTGCGGGCCCCCAGTGTAAAAGCGGCTTACGAGGGCCGGCTGGCCAGCGTCAGGTCGACGCTGTGCACGTCGCTGCCGCGGCGGTACTTCAGGGTGACCGTGTCGCCGGGCTTGTGCGAGTCGATCGCGCGGGTCAGGTCGTTGCCGGTGCTGATCGTCGTGTCGTCGACCTGGATCACGATGTCGCCGCCCTTCAGGCCCGCCTTCTTGGCCGGGGTGGAGGGTCGCACCTCTGCGATCCGGGCGTTGGCCGCCGCGGCGTCGATCGAGACGCCGAGGTAGGCGTGCTCGGCCTTTCCGGACGAGATCAGCTGGCCGGCGATCAGGCGGACGGTGTTCGAGGGGATCGAGAAGCCGACGCCCTCGTTGCCGCCCGAGTCGCTGCGAATCTGCGCGTTGACGCCGATCACCTGGCCGCGGTTGTTCAGCAGCGGGCCGCCCGAGTTGCCGTGGTTGATCGCGGCGTCGGTCTGGATCGAGTCGTTGATGGTGAAGTTGTTGCGGGCGTCGATCGAGCGGTGGAGCGCGCTGACGATGCCGCTCGTGACCGTCTCCTCGAGCCCGAAGGGGCTGCCGATGGCGACGACGCCGTCGCCGACCTGGACAGCCGCCGAGTCGCCGACGGCGAGCGGGTACAGCTGCGAGGCAGGCGCGTCGACCTTGATCACCGCGAGGTCGGTCGAGAGGTCGGTGCCGACCACCTTGGCCTTGTACGTCTTGCCGTTCCAGAACCTGACCGAGATCGAGCTCGCCCCGTCTACGACGTGCTGGTTCGTGACGATGCGGCCGCTGGTGTCGTAGACCCAGCCGGACCCCTGCGCCTCCCGCGGCTGCGATGAGCCGCCTCCTCCGCCGCCGAACGGCGAAGAGGCCGAGGCCGTCGTGACCGTGATCTCGACGACGCCGCGGTAGGCGCGCCGGTAAATCTGGTTGACCGACAGCGGCGCCGAGGAGCTTGCGATCGGCTCAGCGCGCTGGACGGTGACCTGGCGGACGACAGTGTTCCCGTCCGAGAGGGTCGCGTAGGCGACCGCCCCGCCGCCCGCGCCCAGGCAGGCTGCTGCTAGGAGAGACGCAACGAGGGTTTGGCGCGAACGGCGGGGCATGAAGAAGGTTCCTTTCGGTCGTTTGGCGGAGTCCATGAGAGCAGCGCGCTCTAAGACTGGGCTGAAACTCCCGTAAGAAGTACCTAAGAACGACGAAGCCCCGCCGGAAGCGGGGCCTCGATCGCGCACAAGGGTTTGGGGGATCCCTTATTCGATGACGCTTGTGATCAGATCAACCGCGCCTAAGACCAACGTGAAGATTTCCTAAGAGAATCCTAAGAACGCCAGCACGGCGAGACGTTCTCACGCGCCTCTCAGCTTCAGGGCGCACAATGCGCCCGTGAAGATTCTGGTGGTCGACGACGAGCGGGCCGTGCGGGAGTCGCTGCGGCGCGCGCTGGAGCTCGAGGGGTACGAGATCGAGCTCGCCGAGGACGGCTCGCAGGCGCTCGACCGCGTCGAGGCCGACGGCGAGCCCGACGCGATGATCCTCGACGTGCTCATGCCGGGGGTCGACGGCCTCGAGGTCTCGCGCACCCTGCGCCGCCAGGGCAGCAAGGTCCCGATCCTGATGCTGACCGCGCGCACGCAGGTCGAGGACCGGGTGGAAGGCCTCGACGCCGGCGCCGACGACTACCTGACAAAGCCCTTCGCGCTCGAGGAGCTGCTCGCGCGCGTGCGTGCGCTGTTACGGCGCACGACCGAAGGCACCGGCGAGACGCTTCGCTTCGCCGATCTCGAGCTCGAGCCCGGCACGCGGGAGGTACGGCGCGGCGGCGAGAGGATCGACCTCACGCGCACCGAGTTCTCGCTGATCGAGCTCTTCCTGCTCAACCCGCGCCAGGTGCTGACGCGGTCGCTCATCTTCGAGCGCGTCTGGGGGTACGACTTCGGCTTTGCGTCGAACTCGCTCGACGTCTACATCGGCTACCTGCGTCGCAAGACCGAGGCGGGCGGCAGGCCGCGCCTGATCCACACGGTCCGCGGCGTCGGCTACGCGCTCCGCGAGGAATGAGCTTTCGCACCCGTCTGGCGCTGGTCGCCGCGATCGCGGTGGGCCTCGCCGTCATCGCGGCGTCGGCTGCGGTCTACGTGGTAGTTCGCCAGCAGCTCCTGGGGCAGGTCGACCGGGCGCTGCTGAGCCGCGAGCGGGAGCTCGAGGACCTGCGGGTCGTCAACCTCGACGAGCAAGGCAACCTGCTGATCCCCGGGCCGCCGTTCGGCCTCGACCGCGACTTCGTCCAGGCGGTTCCGCAGCACGGCCCACCCGTAGTCCAGCGCGGTGTGACCTTCTCGCTGCCGGTCAGCCAGCGCGACCGCGACGCAGCGCACGGCGGGACGGGCCTGCACTTCAGCCAGAAGAAGGTGTCGCTCGGCGGGCACGACGTCGAGTTCCGCGTGCTCACGATGCCCGGCGGGACCTACGCGCTGCAGATCTTCCGTCCGCTCACCGAGGTCAACCACACGCTGCACCGCGTGACGCTGTTTCTGATCCTGATCTCGGTCGGCGGTATGGGCGTCGCCGCCGCGCTCGGCCTGCTCGTCTCGCGCGCCGCGCTGACCCCCGTGAAGCGGCTGACCGAGACCACCGAGGCCGTCACGGAGACGCGCGACCTCTCGCAGCGGATCGAGCTGACCGGACAGGACGAGCTCGGCCGGCTCGCGATGAGCTTCAACACGATGCTCGCGGCGCTCGAGGACTCGAGCCGGGCGCAGCGGCAGCTCGTCGCCGACGCCTCGCACGAGCTGCGCACGCCGCTCACGAGCCTGCGCACGAACATCGAGGTGCTCGCGCGGGCGAACGAGCTCGCACCCGAGGACCGCGAGCGGCTGCTCGACGACGTGGTCGAGCAGATCGGCGAGATGACCGCGCTGATCGGCGAGCTGATCGAGCTCGCGCGCGAGACCGCAACCGACGTCTCGCGGCCGCCGGAGGACGTGCGGCTCGATCTGGTCACGGCCGTTGCCGTCGACCGCGCGAGGCGCAACCGGCCGGGGGTCGAGTTCCAGACCGAGCTCGACGAGTCGCTCGTGCACGGCGCCCCGTCCACGATCGAGCGCGCGGTTGCGAACCTGCTCGACAACGCGGCCAAGTGGAGCCCGCCGGGCGGGACGGTGGAGGTCTCGGTGCGCGAGGGCGAGGTCTCCGTGCGCGACCACGGGCCCGGGATCGACGCGGAGGACCTGCCGTACGTCTTCGACCGCTTCTACCGCTCGCGCGCGGCCCGCGGCATGCCCGGCTCCGGGCTCGGCCTGGCGATCGTGAAGCAGGTGGCCGAGTCGCACGGCGGCTCGGTGGTCGCCGAGCGGCCTGAAGGCGGCGGCACGCTGATGCGGCTGCGGCTGAACGGCCGGAACAGCTCTTAGCCACTTCTTACGGCCTTTTCAGCCGTCTCTCAGGCGCGACCGCTTCTCTGAGTGGCGTGACCCCGCCGACCTCCCGAACCCAGGCAGCCCGCCGTCGAGCCGTCGGCGCAAAGCGCACAGCCGCCACGGCGGCCGCGGCGGGCTTCCTGGCGATCGCGCTGCTGGCCCGCGGCGGCCACCCCGGCCAAGCGAGCCCGGCGACCTCGGGCTCGAGCACCGGCTCGAGCGTCAGCTCGCAGGAGCAAGGCGACTTCAGCCTCGACCCGGGCTCGCTGACACAGAGCAGCGGCTCCACTCCTTCAGCTCAGACGAGCGTCTCGTGACGATCGCGGCCTCTGCCACGTGGTACGTAGCCCGGTCGGGCGGGATGCTCGCCTACCTGCTCGTCAGCGCCTCGGTCGTCGTCGGCCTGCTCATGTCGGGCCGGGCAAAGCTGAAGCGTTGGCCCCGGTTCGCGCTCGAGGACGTGCACCGGTTCCTCGGGATCCTCGCCGGGGCCTTCATCGTCGTGCACGGGGGCGCGTTGCTGCTCGACGGCTTCCTCCCCTTCACGCTCGGGCAGCTGCTCGTCCCCGGCACGGCGCCCTACCGACCACTCGCGGTCGCGCTCGGCGTCGTGGCGGCGGAGCTGCTCGCCGCCCTCGCGGTGACGAACCTCTTCCACAAGCGCCTGCCGCACCACCTGTGGCGGCGGGTGCACATGCTCAACTTCGCCGTCTGGGCGCTCGCGCTCGTTCACGGCCTGACGGCGGGAACGGACGCACTGACGACCTGGGCGCTGCTCCTGTACGCGGGCTCCGCCTGGCTCGTGTTCGCGCTGCTCGTGCACCGCGTGTCTCTGGACTGGGGCACGGCAGCGACTACCCTGCGAAAGGAGAAGCAATGGCAATGAGACGAAACGTGATCGCCGGCGCGGCGGCCGCTCTCGCGGTCGGCGGAGCCGGGGCCGGAGTCGCGGCGACCAAGCTCGCGAGCTCCCCGAGCACCGAGAGCAAGGCGATCGTCGCCGACGCGGCCAAGAACCTCGGCGTCCAGCCCAGCAAGCTGAGCGCGGCGATCAAGAAGGCGCTCAGCGACCGAGTCGACAAGGCGGTCGCGGACGGACGGCTGACCAAGGCGCAGGGCGCGGAGCTGAAGCAGCGGATCGCCTCGGACGAGTTCCCGCTCTTCGGTCCGCCCGCGTTCGGGCCCGGCTTCGGCCCGCCGCACCCGTTCTTCCACGGGCTCGACGGCGCGGCGACGTATCTCGGCCTGACCGAGGCGGAGCTCCGCACCCGGCTGAACGGCGGCAAGACGCTCGCCGAGATCGCCAAGGCCGAGGGCAAGTCGGTCGACGGCCTCAAGGCCGCGCTCGCCAAGGACGCGAAGGCGAGGCTGGACGAAGAGGTCAAGGAAGGCCATCTGTCGAAGGCCGAGGCGCAGCGCGTGCTGAAGGGCCTCGACAGCCGCCTCGACGAGCTCGTCAACGGCAAGCTGCAGTTCCGCTTCCGCGAGCACCGCGGATTCGGCTTCCACGGCCGCGGCTTCGGCTTCGACCGCGGTGGGCCCCCGCCCGTCCCGGGCGCCGCGGCCTGACCTGAGCGAGCTACGCGCACGTGCCCGGTACGCTGGGCGCGTGCGCGAGCTCGCCGACAGCATCGAGCGCTGGCGTGCCCGGGGCGACCGGGTCGCGCTGGCGACGGTCGTCGCGACGCGCCGCTCGGCGCCGCGGCCCGTTGGCTCCAAGCTGATCGTCTCCGAACGGGGCGAGCTGCTCGGCTCGGTCTCCGGCGGCTGCGTCGAGAGCGACGTTGCCGTCACCGCGGCCGAGGTGATCGCCGAGGGGACGCCGCGGCTGCTGACCTACGGGATCGACGACGAGCAGGCCTGGTCGGTCGGCCTGCCGTGCGGCGGCGAGATCGACGTCTTCGTCGAGCGCTTCGAGGGCGAGCTGCCCGACTCGGCCGAGCCGGCCGTGGCGCTGACCGTGCTGACGGGCGAGCGCGCGGGCGAGCACCGGCTCCTGCCGGGCGACGAGGTCGAGCCGGGGCCGAGCCGCGTGCTCGAGCTCGACGGCGAGACGGTCTTCGCCGAGGTGCTCGGGCCGCCACCGAGGCTGATCGTCGTCGGCGGAATCGACACCGCGGAGGAGCTCTGCCGCTCCGCGAAGGCCCTGGGGTGGCGGACGGCCGTGGCCGACCCGCGGCCTGGTCTCGTCACCCGCGAGCGCCTGCCGAGCCCGGATGAGCTCGTCGTCGCCTGGCCCGCGGAGGCGCTGGAGCAGCTCGCGCCCGGCGCCGACACCGCGGTCGTCGTGCTCACGCACGAGGAGCGGCTGGACGTGCCCGCGCTCGTCTCGGCGCTGGCGAGCGAGGCCTTCTACGTCGGCGCGATCGGCTCGCGCCGTACGCAGGGCAAGCGCCGTGAGCGTCTGCTCGAGGCCGGAGTCGGCGAAGAAGAGCTCGAGCGGCTGGCCGGCCCGGCCGGCCTCGACCTCGGCGGGCACTCGCCTGCGGAGACCGCGCTCTCGATCCTCGCCGAGGTGCTGGCGGTCCGCGCCGGCCGATCGGGCGGGCGGCTCGTCGAGCGCAGCGGCCCGATTCACGCGCCCGCCTGAGCGTGTTCTGTTTCAGGCCGCTGACCCAGGCCGACGCCGAGGCGATCGCCGGCTGGCACTACCCCGAGCCGTACGCCTTCTACGACTGGGTCGCAGACCAGGACGACCTCGCCGAGCTGCTCGACCCGGCCAAGCGCGGCGACGTGTACGCGGCCGTCGACGACGCGAGCGGCGAGCTGGTCGGCTTCTTCTCGTTCAAGCCGAAAGGCCCAGGGGCGGTCGAGATCGGGCTCGGCCTCCGGCCCGACCACACCGGCCGCGGTCTGGGCCTCGAGTTCGTCGAGGGCGGTCTGGAGCACGCGCGCGCGCGCCTCGAGCCCGAGGAGTTCACGCTCGCGGTCGCGGCCTTCAACACCCGCGCGATCACGGTGTACGAGCGGGCCGGCTTCGCCGAGACCCGGCGGTACCAGCACCACACGAACGGCGCCGACTGGGAGTTCGTCGAGATGCGCCGCCCCGCCTGACCCGTGGCGGCGGTCGTCCTTGCGTGCGTCTCCGCCGCGCTCTTCGGCGCAATGGCGGTCGCGGTCCGGTTCGCGCTGCGCCGCTTCGACGACGCCGAGGTCGGCGCGCTCGCGATGTCCTCGGTCGCCCTCGCCGTGACCGGGCTGATCGGGCTCGCGGCGGCCGACGGCTTCGACCTGGGCGAGCTCTGGCCGTTCTTGGTCGCCGGCGCGATCGCGCCCGGCCTCTCGCAGATCCTGTTCGTGCGCGCGGTGCGCGAGGCCGGTGCGGCCAGAACGTCCGTGCTGATGGGGACGGCGCCGCTCGTCGCCGTGGCCATCGCGCTCACCGTTCTCGGCGAGCCGGTGCGCGTGCCGCTGCTGGTCGGCGCCGCCCTGATCGTCGCCGGCGGCGTCGCGCTTGCGAACGAGCGCGTCAGGCCCGAGGACTTCCGGCGGCTCGGCGTCCTCTTCGCGCTCGCGGCGACCGTGCTCTTCGCGGTGCGCGACAACGTGCTGCGCTCGATCGCAAAGGGAACGGACGTCCACCCGCTCGTGGCGGCTCCGGTCTCGCTGCTGGCCGGCGCGGCGACGGTTGCTCTCTACCTCGCGGTCACGCGCGGTGGCTCGTGGGCACGCGGCTACGGCAGTGCCCTGCGCGCCTTCCTGCCGGCCGGTGTGTTCTTCGGCCTCTCGTACGCGGCGCTCTTCGAGGCCTACTACCGCGGCCGCGTCAGCGTGGTCGCGCCCCTTGTCGCGACCGAGTCGCTCTGGGGAGTTGCCTTCGCGGTGCTGCTTCTGCGGCGCAGCGAGCTCGTGGGCCGGCGGCTGCTCGCTGGCGCCGTGCTGATCGTGGCCGGCGGCGTCCTCATCGGTGCGTGGCGATAATCCAGGCGTGGGCTGGCTGAGCGAACTCGTCGAGCAGCGGGGCGCCGAGGCGCTCGATCTCCACGCGCAGACGATCAACCCGCAGTTCGTGAAGCTGCTGCGGACAATCGGCTTCGACCGCCGCTGGGCGCGGGCCGAGGGCGCGTACCTCTGGGACGACGAGGGCAACCGCTACCTCGACATGCTCGGCGGCTTCGGGATGTTCAACGTCGGCCGCAACAACCCGCGCGTCCGCGAGGCGCTCGTCGAGGCCCTCGAGCTCGAGCGCCCGGGGTCGGTGCAGCTCGGGGTCGACGTGCTGCCCGCCCTGCTCGCCGAGGAGCTGCTGCGCCGAGCGCCCGCGTCGGTCGAGCGCGTGCTGTTCACGAGCTCCGGCACGGAGGCGGTCGAGGCGGCGCTCAAGCTCGGCCGCGCCGCGACCGGCCGCAGGCGAGTGCTCTCGGCCGAGCAGGGCTTCCACGGGCTCACGCTCGGCGCGCTCTCGGCGAACACGAGCCCGGAGTTCGCCTCGCGCTTCGCCCCGCTCTTGCCCGGCTTCTCCCAGGTGCCCTGGAACGACCTCGAGGCGCTGGAGCAAGAGCTTGCGCGCGAGGACGTCGCGCTCTTCATCGTCGAGCCGGTGCAGGGAAAGGGCGTCAACCTTCCGGCCGAGGGCTACCTCGCCGGCGCCCAGGAGCTCTGCCGCCGCTACGGCACGCTCTTCTGCGTGGACGAGGTGCAGACCGGCTTCGGGCGGACGGGGAAGCTCTTCGCACTCGAGCACTGGGGGCTCGAGCCCGACCTCGTGACGGTCGCGAAGTCCCTCTCGGGCGGCTACGTGCCCGTCGGTGCGCTGCTGATGAGCGCCGAGGTCTACGACGGCGTCTTCGACTCGCTCCCGAACGCGGTCAGCCACGGCTC
>Ga0307287_10000807_pt1 | contig 10590 bp, 10 predicted proteins | sample ER_DNA_141_FD_194485 | JGI IMG/M metagenome (GOLD analysis project Ga0307287, IMG submission 194485) | Bulk soil microbial communities from the East River watershed near Crested Butte, Colorado, United States - ER_DNA_141 | ecosystem: Environmental > Terrestrial > Soil > Floodplain | place...
GTCCAGCCCGACCTGGTCGAACAGCCGGAAGGTGGCCGTCTTGGGCCGGCCCACCAGCGGCCCGGTGAGGGCGTCGACCTCCTCGATCGAGTAGCCGTGCTCCAGGGCGTAGCGGACGTCGTGCATGCCGGCGAAGCTGCCCAGGCGGTTGGCGATGAAGTTGGGGGTGTCCTTGGCCACCACCGCGCCCTTGCCCAGGACCCGCTCGACGAACGCCCGCATGCCCTCCAGCACCTCGGGGTCGGTGTCGGCGGTGGGGATCAGCTCGACCAGCTTGAGGTAGCGGGGCGGGTTGAAGAAGTGGGTGCCGAGGAACCGGCGCCGGAAGGCCTCCGAGCGCCCCTCGGCCAGGCTGTGAAGCGGCAGCCCGGAGGTGTTGGAGCTGACCACCGCGTCCGGGTCGACCAGCTTCTCGACCCGGGCCAGCAGCTCCTGCTTGGGCTCCAGCCGCTCCACGATGGCCTCGACCACCCAGTCGGCGTCGCCGCTGCGGTCCAGGTCCTCCTCGAAGGTGCCCAGGCGGATGCGCTCGGCCAGCCGTGGGCTGGCCAGGGCGGCCGGGCGCGCGGCCAGCATGCGCTCGAACCCGCCCTGGACGGCGGCGCGGTCCAGGTCCAGCAGGTCCACGGCCAGGCCGGCGTTGGCGGCGTGGGCGGCGATGGCGGCCCCCATGGTGCCGGCCCCGAGCACGGCGACGGAGCGGATGTCGTGGGTCAAGGACGCACCTCCAGGTGATCGGCGTTCCGAGGGTACGCTCGAAGCGGAGCGCACCCTGCGGAGGGACCCTGCCTTGAGCGACCAGCACGCCGCCGCCATCGACTTCTACCGCCTCGACGACCTCCTCACCGACGCCGAGCGCGAGGTCCGCGACCGGGCCAGGGCCTTCTGCGACAAGGAGGTCACCCCGATCATCAACGACTACTGGGAGCGGGCCGAGTTCCCCTTCGAGCTGGTGCCCAAGCTGGCCGCCCTCAACCTGGCCGGCGGGACCATCACCGGCTACGGCTGCCCGGGGCTGAGCACGGTCGCGGCCGGTCTGGTCGGTATGGAGCTGGGCCGCGGGGACGGCAGCGTCTGCACCTTCTTCGGGGTCCACTCGGGGCTCGCCATGACCTCGATCGCCCTGCTCGGGGACGAGGAGCAGAAGCGGCGCTGGCTGCCGGCCATGGCCCGCATGGAGAAGATCGGCGCCTTCGGGCTCACCGAGCCGGAGCACGGCTCGGACGCGGTGGCCCTGGAGACCAGGGCCCGGCGCGACGGCGACCACTGGGTGCTGGACGGGGCCAAGCGCTGGATCGGCAACGCCTCCTTCGCCGACCTGGTGATCGTCTGGGCCCGGGACGACGACGGCAAGGTGGGCGGCTTCGTGGTCGAGAAGGGCAGCCCCGGGTACGCGGCCAGCGTGATGGCCGGCAAGACGGCCAAGCGGGCGGTCTGGCAGGCCGAGATCACCCTGGACGGGGTCCGGGTCCCGGCCGCCAACCGCCTGGCCGACTCGCACGGGTTCGGCGACACGGCCCGGGTCCTGACCGCGACCCGCTCCGGGGTGGCCTGGGAGGCGGCCGGCCACGCCCTGGCCGCCTACGAGGCCGCCCTCACCTACGTCACCGACCGCGAGCAGTTCGGCACCCCGCTGGCCAGCTTCCAGCTGGTGCAGTACCGGCTGGCCAAGATGCTGGCCGAGGTCACCACCATGCAGCTGCTGTGCCTGCGCCTGGCCAAGCTCACCGAGGCCGGCCACATGACCGCCGGCATGGCCTCGCTGGCCAAGATGAACAACGCCGCCAAGGCCCGCCAGGTGGTGGCCGACGCCCGCGACATCCTCGGCGGCAACGGCATCCTGCTCGAGAACCACGTGGCCCGCCACCACGCCGACATGGAGGCCGTCTACACCTACGAAGGCACCGACTCCATCCAGAGCCTGATCGTCGGACGGGAGATCACCGGCGAGAGCGCCTTCACGACCCGCTGAGCCGCCGCCCGGCCCCACCGACCTCCTCCAGCATGGCCAGGGTGGCCGGGGCCTGGTCGCCGCGGCGGACGGCCGCGACCACCTCCCGGCTGGGGCCGGGGCCGGCCAGCGGGCGCACCGCCAGGTCGTCGCGGGGCACGGCCAGGGCCAGCCGGGGCAGGAGCGTGACCCCGGCCCCGGCGGCCACCATCCCCTGGGTGGCGTGGTAGTCGTCGGTCGGGAAGTCGAGCGTGACCCGCGGCTCGAACCCGGCGGCGTGGCAGGCGCGCAGGATGGTGGCCCGGTCCGAGCAGCCGGGCCCTCCGCCCAGCACCCACGGCTCGCCGGCCAGGTCGTCCAGGCGCAGCGTGCGCCGGCGGGCCAGGCGGTGGCCGCCGGGCAGCACGGCCAGCATCGGGTCCTCGAACAGCCGGTGGGCCTCGACCTGGTCGTCGAGCGGCTGGCCGGCCGGCACGGCCACCAGGACCAGGTCGGCCCGGCCGGCCCGCAGCCCGCCGACGGCCTCCTCGGTCGCCTCGACCAGGGCCAGCTCCACCTGCACGGCCGGGTGGGCGACCCGGAACGCGGTCACGGCGGCCGGCAGCAGCGAGCCGGCGGCGCTGGCGAAGGTCGACACCCGGACCCGGCCGGCCCGCAGCCCGGCGATCGCCTGGAGCTCGGCGTCGGCCGCGGCCAGCTCGACCAGGATCGAGTCGGCCCGGCGGACCAGCGCCCGGCCGGCGTCGGTCAGGCGGATGCCGCGGCCGTCCCGCTCCACCAGCCGGGTCCCGGCCTCGCGCTCCAGAGCGGCGATCTGCTGGGAGACCGCGGACTGGGTGTAGGTCAGCGCCTGGGCGGCGGCCGAGAACGAGCCGCGCAGCGCGACCTCGCGGAGCACCCGCAGGCGACGCACGTCCAGCATAAGCACCACTTATCGATGACTCGAGGAACTGTCATGTGAGCTGATGGCCTTTGCTGGATACCCATATCAGGGAGATGCCGAACACCTCCTCCCCGATCCGGGCCCTGGCCGGCCGCGACTGGCGGCTGTGGCTGGCCCTGGCCACCGTCTACCTGGTCTGGGGCTCCACCTACCTGGCCATCAGGGTGATGGTGGAGACGGTCCCGCCGCTGCTCGGCGCCGGCCTGCGGTTCCTGCTGGCCGGGGCCGTGCTGTACCCGTTCCTGGTCGCCCGCCGGGGCTGGGCCGCGGTGCGGGTGCCGGCCGTCCAGGTCGGGGCCGGCGCCCTGGTCGGCCTCCTGTTCCTGGCCGGTGGGACCGGCCTGGTCACGCTGGCCGAGCGCGACGTCCCCTCGGGGCTGGCGGCCGTGCTGGTCGCGGCCATGCCGCTGGTCGTGGTGGTGCTGCGCCGGCTGGCCGGCGAGCCCGTCCCCCGGGCCACCGCCCTCGGGGTCGTCGCCGGGTTCGCCGGGGTGGCCGCGCTGGTCCTGCCCGGCAACCGCACGCCCGGGGCCGGCGCCCTCGGCCTCGGGATCATCCTGGTGGCCACCGTATCCATGGCCGTGGCCTCGTTCGTCTCCGGCCGCCTGCCCGTGCCCGGCGACACCCTGGTCGCCACCGCCCTGGAGCTGCTCGCCGCCGGGGTCGTGCTGTGCGCGGCCGGCCTGCTCACCGGCGAGGCCGGCGACCTGGCCCCGGCCCGCGTCTCGGGCGCGTCCCTGGCCGCCTTCGCCTACCTGGTGGTGGCTGGCTCCCTGGTCGCCTACACCGCCTACGTCTGGCTGCTGGCCAACGCCTCCGTCTCCCAGGCCACCACCCACACCCACGTCAACCCGGTGGTCGCCGTCCTGCTCGGCTGGCTGGTCCTGCAGGAGCCGGTCACCCTGGCCACCCTGGCCGGCGCCGCCCTGGTCGTCGGCTCGGTGGCCGCCGTGGTGGGCCGCGAGTCCCCGGCGGAGCCGGCCCCGAGACCGTTCCGTGATCCTTCGGGGAGGGAACGGTGACCCGCAGCATGCCGGTTCGTTACCTGGGTCGCCGAGACTACGCCCTGTCGATGCGCCGCAACCGAACGAGGCGGCGAGGGCGACCCGGGCTGGGGGGTTCGGGTCGGAGCAGCAGGAGGGGGACAATGCAGCTCAAGGAACTCACCGTCTGGTGGCAGCAGCGCAGGATGGCCCGGGAGGGGCGTGTCGGTTTCGACTCGGCCGCCACCCGTGAGCTCTACGAGGCCCTCGACGAGGCCTCGATGCTGGCGCCGAGGCGCTGACGCGCAACGACCCTGACGGCCCGGGCGATCGCCCGGGCCGTTCGGCTACCTGTGGCAGAGTGACCACATGGCACCTGACCACGACCACAGCGCCGCCGCCGCCCACCGGGGCCGCCTGGCGGCGGTGTTCGCGATCACGCTGGCCGTGCTCGTGGTCGAGGTGGTCGGGGCCGCCCTCTCCGACAGCCTGGCCCTGCTCGCCGACGCCGGGCACGTGCTGACCGACGGGGCCGGGATCGGCCTGGCCCTGCTGGCCATCCGGTTCGCGGCCCGCCCGGCCACCCTGCAGCGGACCTTCGGCTACTACCGGCTGGAGATCCTGGCCGCCGTGGTCAACGCCGTGCTGCTGTTCGGCGTGGCCGGGTTCGTGCTGGTCGAGGCGTGGCGGCGCCTGTTCGACCCGCCGGAGGTGGCCAGCGGGCTGATGCTGGCCGTGGCCGCCGTCGGGCTGGTCGCCAACGCCGTCTCGATGTGGCTGCTGCGCGGCGGCCAGCGCCACAGCCTGAACATGCGCGGCGCCTACCTGGAGGTGCTGGGCGACCTGCTGGGCTCGGTGGCGGTGCTGGCCGCGGCCGTGGTGATCGCCGTCACCGGCTTCCAGGCCGCCGACCCGATCGCCTCGGCCCTGATCGCGCTGCTGATCCTGCCCCGGACCTGGCGGCTGCTCAGCGAGGCGGTGGACGTGCTGCTGGAGGCCGCCCCCAAGGGGGTCGACCTGGCCGAGGTGCGCCGGCACCTGGTCGAGACCCCGGGCGTGACCGACGTGCACGACCTGCACGCCTGGACCATCACCAGCGGCCTGCCCGTGCTCTCGGTCCACGTGGTCCTGGAGCGCGAGGCCGACGCCGGCGAGGTCCTGGACGGGCTGGGCGCCTGCCTGGCCGGCCACTTCGACATCGAGCACTCCACCTTCCAGCTCGAGCAGCCCGAGCACCGCGGCCACGAGGGAGCGACCCACCGGTGACCACCATGCCCACCCGCCGCCTCGGCGGGCTCCAGGTCGGCGCCATCGGGCTCGGCGAGATGCCGATGTCGCTGGCCGGCCGGCCCGACGAGGACCAGTCGATCCGGACCATCCACGCCGCCCTCGACGGCGGCGTGACCCTGATCGACACCGCCGACGCCTACTGCCGGGACGGGTCCGAGATGGGCCACGGTGAGCGCCTGGTGGCCAAGGCCCTGGCCGCCTGGCCGGGCGACCGCGACCGGGTGCTGGTGGCCACCAAGGGCGGCCACACCCGGCCTGGCCGCGAGTGGGGCCTGGACGGGCGACCCGAGTACCTGGGCCAGGCCTGCGAGGCCAGCCTGCGCGCCCTCGGGGTCGAGGCCATCGGCCTCTACCAGCTCCACCGGCCCGACCCCAAGGTGCCGTTCGCCGAGTCGGTGGGGGCCCTGGCCGAGCTGCAGGCTGCCGGCAAGGTCCGGCTGGTCGGCCTGTCCAACGTCAGCGTCGACCAGATCAACCAGGCCCGCGAGCTGGTCGACGTGGCCAGCGTCCAGAACGAGTTCTCGCCCCGCTTCCGCCGCTCCGAGGGCGAGCTGGCCTTCTGCGCCGGCCGGCGGATCGCCTTCCTGCCCTGGAGCCCGCTGGGCGGGATCGGCCGTGGCGGCTCCCTGGGCCAGGGCCGCCACCGCGCCTTCGCCGAGGTGGCCGAGGCCCACGGCGTCTCCCCCCAGCAGGTCGCCCTGGCCTGGGAGCTGGCCAAGGCCCCGGCGGTCATCCCCATCCCCGGGTCCAGCCGCCCCGAGACCATCACCGACAGCCTGGCCGCGGCCAGCCTGCGCCTGAGCGACGACGACCTGGCCCGCCTCGACCGGGTCTGACGGGCCGGGCCTAGAGGGCCGCCGGGGCCTCGGCGTGCTCGCCCCTCGGCTCCCCGCGGGCCGCCGGGAGCAGGAACATCAGGAGGAAGCTGGCCCCGAACACGGCGACCTCGAACAGCAGGGTGCGCTGGAACGCCTGGGAGAAGTCCTGGCGGCGGGCGGCGTCGGCGGTGGCGGCCACGACCTGGCCGACCTGCGGCTGTCCCTGGGCCTGAGCCTGGCCCCGGGCGCAGCTGGCCGGGACGGCCGAGGGGTCCTTGGCGCTGGCCCGGTCCTCGAAGCAGGTCCGGAAGCCGGCCGCCACCTGCTGGGTGACCACCGCCGGGACCCCGGCGCCCTGGAGGCCGGCCCGCAGGCCGGGGATGAGGTCATCGGCCACGCCGGCGGCCTGGCTGCCCAGCAGCCCGAAGAAGATCACCCCGATGAGGGCCACCCCGACGGCCCCCCCGACCTGCTGGACGGTGGTGAGGACACCCGAGGCGGCGCCGGCGTCCTGGCCCCTGATGCCGGCCAGGACCACGGTGACCAGCGGGGCGATCACGCAGCCGAGCCCCAGGCCGCAGACCAGCAGGGCCGGCAGCAGTTGCCAGGAGTCGACGGCGCCGCCGTAGCGGTCGACCGTCCAGATGAGCCCGACCATCCCGGCGATCATCAGCAGGGCGCCGGCGCTGAGGATGCGCCGGCCCAGGCGGGGGGCCAGCCGGACCGAGGCCGCCGAGGCCACGGCCGACCCGACGGCGAACGGGGCCCCGGTCAGGCCGGCGTGCAGGGCGCTGAACCCGAGGCCGATCTGGAGCCACAGCGAGAAGGTGAGGAAGAACGCCGGGATGCCCATGAAGAAGATGCCGGCCACCAGCAGCCCGGGCACGAACGAGCGCTGGCGGAACAGGTCCATGTCGACCAGCGGCGACCCGTCGCGGGCCTTCTTGTACCGCTCGTAGACGCCGAAGCCGACCAGGACGGGCACGGCGGCGGCCATCGACAGGAACGTCCACAGCGGCCAGCCCAGGTCGCGGCCCTGGACCAGCGGGTAGACGAGCAGCAGCAGCCCGGTGGTGACGATGGCCACGCCGACCGGGTCGGCCCGCAGCGCCCTGGGGGCCTTGGACTCGTCCAGGAACCGGGTCGCCAGGGCCAGGGCGGCGATCCCGATGGGCACGTTGACCAGGAAGATGGGGCGCCACTCGAGGCCGAACAGGTCGGCCTCGATCAGCAGCCCGCCGACCAGCGGGCCGGTGATGGTGGCCAGGCCGATGGTGGCCCCGAACATCCCGAAGGCGGTGGCTCGCTCCCGGGGCGGGAAGGTGACCTGGATGACCGAGAGGATCTGGGGGAACATGATCGCCCCCATCAGCCCCTGGAGGATGCGCGAGCCGATCAGCATGCCCGGGCTCTGGGCCAGCCCGCACAGGGCCGAGGCCAGGGTGAACCCGGCCATGCCGGTCATGAACAGGCGCTTGCGCCCGTAGATGTCGCCGAGGCGGCCGCCGGTGATGAGCATCACCGCGAAGGCGAGCTGGTAGCCGGCGAGCACCCACTGGATCTGGGAGTAGGTGGCGTCCAGGTCACGCTGGATCGAGGGGATGGCCACGTTGACGATGCTGATGTCGACCAGCTGCATGAAGCCGGCGGTCAGCACGACCGCCAGGGCGACCCAGCGGCGGGGATCGGCGCCGCCGGGGGCCCGTCCGGGCTCGGCGGTCGCGGTCGGGCTGCTCACTGGCGCTCCTTCATGCCGGTCGGGTCGGTGGGGGAGAGGCCGGCCAGGAGGGTCGCCACCAGCTCGGCCGCCGGGTCGGGGCGGTCGCGGAAGGGGAGCGTCTCCGGCCCGGTCATCAGCTCGACGAACATCAGCTGCTCGCAGGCGCCGAGCAGCAGCAGCGCGGCCGCCGCCGGGTCGGCGCCGGGCGCGACCCGGCCGAGGGCCTGCTCGGCCCGCAGGTAGGCGACCACCGGCTCCCAGGCCCGGTGCGGCCCGGCGCCCTGCTCGGCCAGGCGGGCTCGGAACCGCCGCAGCAGCTCGGGGTCGGCGAACAGCGAGGAGCCGACGGGCAGCATGTCGCGGTAGAGCCGCAGGGCGCTGCGGGCCAGCTCGGTCAGGTTGGCCTCGACCGTCCTGGTCCCGGCCCGGCCTGGCAGGTGGCGCACCACCTCGACGAAGGCGGGGAGGAGCTTCTCGTGGACGGCCCGGACCAGGTCGAGCTTGTCGGCGAAGTGCAGGTACAGGGTGCCCTCGGCGCAGCCGGCCTCCCTGGCGATCTCCTTGGTGGTCGCCCTGGCCAGGCCCTTGGAGCGCAGGACGCGCTCGGCGGCGTCGACCAGCTGGGCCCGGGTGCCCGAGGCCGGGGATGAGGTGAGTGAGTGCTCAGTCATCGCCGGGGAGCCTATGAGTGGGCGCTCACTCATGTCAAGGCCCGACATCGCCGGCCGCCGCGGCGGTACAGTTCCCGTTTGCCAAGCCGCCGGGTCAAGGAGCACGCTGCTGGTCGCCATGACCGCCAACGTCATAGGGTTACTGGCGCCATGACCGAAGGCCGGCTCGCGCCCGAGGAGGTCCGGACGCGGACCTTCACCAGGGTCGTGCGCGGCTACCGGCGGCGGGAGGTGCGGCGGCTGCTGGAACAGGCCGCCGCCGACCTGGACCGGCTGCGCAACGGCCCTGGCACCGACGGCCGGGACGACCGGCCTGCCCTGACCGCCGAGCAGGTCGAGGAGGCCCGGTTCCAGCCGGCCCTGGGCGGCTACGAGATGGACGAGGTCGACAAGTTCCTCGACGAGGTCGTGGACGAGCTGGAACGGGCCGCCCGCGAGCCCTTCCGGCCGGCCTCGGCGCTGCCCGCCCCGGCCCGCCAGGCCCCGTTCCCGGCCGCCGCCCCCGGCCCGCCGCCCGAGCCCGACTTCCCGCCCGCCGCCAAGGCGCCGCCGCCGCCGGCGGCCCCCGTCCACCCGGCCGCCCCGCCGCCTCCGGCCCCCGGGCCGCCGGCGCCTCCGGCTCCGGAACCGGTGCCGGTCGCGTCGGACGAGGGGTTCTTCCCGCCGCCGTCGGTGCCCCCGTCGGCGGCCCCGTCGCCAGCGCCGCCGCCCCCGCCCCCGCCGGGCCCGTCGGTCCCGCGGGCGCCGGTGGCCACGGCGTCGCGGCCGCTGACCCCGTCGGAGGTGGAGACCCGGACCTTCGAGCGGGGCGCCCCCGGCTACCTGCCCTCGCACGTCGACCTGTTCCTGGCCAAGGCGGCGCGGGCCCTGGCCGGGCGCGACGGCGAGACCCTGACCCGGTGGGACGTGCTGCGCCAGCGCTTCCCGCTGGGCCCCCGCGGCTACGCCACCAACCAGGTCGACGCCTTCCTGGTCCGGCTGGCCGCCCAGTTCCCCGACCCGGACCCGGCCGCCCAGCAGGAGATCCTGCGCAAGCTCCAGGGAGGCTGACCGGCCGGGCTCAGGCCCGCAGGTCGACGACCAGCACCGGCTCCGAGGTGGGCCTGGCCGCCCCGCCCCGGCGTTCCACGGTCATGGCCACCTGCTCGGTCCCGGTCACCCGACCCTCCAGCAGCCTGGTCACCCGCCCCCCGGCGCCGGCCTCGACCAGCCCGGCCGGGCGCGGGCCGGCCCGGCCGACCACCCACAGCTGGTAGGTCCGGCCGGCCGGGGCCGGGGCGAGCCGGCTGGCCTCGAACACCGCCTGCCCCCGCCGGCGCGAGACGACCACCGCCGCCTGGCCGGTGCCGCCGGGCAGGGCGGCGACCCGGCGGGCGTCGGGGGCGGCCAGCACGGCCGCGACCAGGTCCACGGTCCGCTCCCGGCCGCCCGACCGGCCCGCCAGCCCGAGGTTGAGCGCGGCCAGGGAGACCACGGCCACCAGCAGCGCCGCGGCCGCGGCGAGCAGCGCCGGGCCCGGGCGGCGGCCGGCCCGCCGGGCCGCCGCGGCGGCACCGCGGCCCGGGTGGGGCGGCCGGCTTTCCCACCCGGCCAGCGGCGGCAACTGGCGGGTGGCCCCGGCCTCGGCCCGCACCCGGTCCCACAGGGCCGCCGGCGGCGCGGCGGCGGCGGCCGAGCCCAGCCGGGCCAGGGTCGCCCGCAGCTCGCGCACCTCCCGGGCGCAGGCAGGGCAGGCCTCCAGGTGCCGCTCGAAGGCCGCCCGCTCGCCGCCCGGGAGCGCGTCCGCGGCGTAGGCGCCGGTCAGGGTGTGGGGCCCGGTGCTCACGCGCTCACCCCCAGGTGATCCCGGAGCCGGAGCAGCCCGTCGCGCAGCCGGGTCTTGACCGTGCCCGACGGCACCCCGAGCAGCTCGGCGATCTCCCGGTGGGTGTAGCCACCGTAGTAGGCGAGCACCACCGCCTCCCGCTGGAGGTCGGTGAGGACGTCCAGGCTCCGGCGGACGTGCGCGCGCTGCAGGCTGGTCTCGACCTGCTCGACCACCTCGTCATAGGGGCGGCCCTGGTCGCGCCGGCCGGCCAGGTCGTCGCGCCTGGCCGCGCGCTCGGCCGAGCGGACCCGGTCCACGGCCCGGCGGTGGGCGCAGGTCATGATCCAGGACCTGGCCGTGCCCCGCGCCGGGTCGAACCGCGGTGACCTCCGCCACAGCTCGACGAA
>Ga0307287_10000810_pt1 | contig 10584 bp, 11 predicted proteins | sample ER_DNA_141_FD_194485 | JGI IMG/M metagenome (GOLD analysis project Ga0307287, IMG submission 194485) | Bulk soil microbial communities from the East River watershed near Crested Butte, Colorado, United States - ER_DNA_141 | ecosystem: Environmental > Terrestrial > Soil > Floodplain | place...
GGTGGTCCCCGGCGTCACCCAGCCGGTCTCCAGCAGCACCCGCGGCTCGGTCAGGCGGGTCGCCTCGACCATGATGTCGGCCCCGGCCAGGGCCTCCTCGGGCGTTGCCACGGCCCGCACCGGCTTGCCCAGCTCCTCGGCCAGCCGGTGCGCGAACGCCTCCCTCGACTCGGCCCTCCGGCTGGTCACCCGGATCTCGTCGAAGCCGAACAGGTCGTCCAGCATGGTGACGTTCCACCAGGCCGATCCGCGGGCGCCGAGGTGGCCCAGGACCTTTGAGCCCGGCCTGGCCAGGTGCCTGGCCCCGAGCGCGGTCAGGGCGCCGGTGCGGGCCGCGGTCAGCATGGTCCCGTCGACGATGCCGAGTGGCATGCCGGTGTCCGGGTCGAGCAGCAGGACCAGGGCGAGCTCGCTGGGCAGCCCCAGGCGCCAGTTGCCGACGAAGTCGCCGACCACCTTGACCCCGCTGACGTGCTCGGGGCCGAGGTGGCCGCGCAGGATGTTGAAATGCCCGGCGCCCCCGTTGGGGGGTGCCAGGTGGACCCGCGGCTCGAGCACGACCCGCCCTTCGCCCTGGGCCCGGACGGCGCCCTCGACCGCGGCCAGGATCTCGGCCCGGCCGACGTCGAGGGCGTCGACGTCCGGTCCAGCGACGAAGCGGAAGGTCAGAGCAGGCCCTGCTGGGTCAGCCAGTCGTTGGCGACCTTCTCCGGGTCCTCCTTGTCCACGTCGACCAGCTTGTTGAGCTTGGTCAGCTCCTCGGTGGTGATCTTGGCCGAGATGGCGTTCAGCGCCTGCTTGACCTGGTCGGTCATGGCGTCCTTGCGGCCGATGGGCACGATGTTCTGGGCCGGCTCGAGCGGCTTGTCCTCCTCGAGCAGCACCCAGTTGTTGGCGGCGATGGCGCCCTGGGTGGTGAACACCCGGCCGACGTCGATGTCGCCCTTGTTGAGGGCCGAGGTGGTCAGGGGGCCGCCGGCGTCCAGCGACTTGAACTCCTTGAAGTCCTCGATCCCGTAGACCTTCTTGAGGCCGGGGAGGCCGGCCGGGCGGGTCTTGAGCTCGGGCGGCCCGCCGACCACCAGCTGGCCGGCCTTGCCCTTGAGGTCGGAGAGCTTGGCCAGGCCGTACTTGTCGGCGGTCTCCTTGGTGACGGCCCAGCCGTCCTTGTCCTCGGCCGGGCTCTCGTCAAGGGCGACCAGGCTCTTGGCGTCCAGCAGGGGCGCAAGGGCGGTGTTGACCTCCTCGGAGGTGGTCTGGGTGGCCTTCGGGTCGAGGAACGACAGCACCGAACCGTTGTACTCGGGCAGCAGGTCGATGTCGCCCTTCTCCAGGGCCGGGAACACGACCTCCCGGGCTCCCAGGTTCAGCCTGGTGTCGACCTTGACGCCGGCCTTCTCGAGCACGGCGGCGTACATCTGGGCCAGGATGAGCTGCTCGGAGAAGTTGGTCGAGCCGACAGTGACGGTCGACTGCTCGTTCGGCTGGGTGCCGCCCTCGAGCGCGTCGTTCCCACCGCCGCAGGCGGCCAGGAGCAGCGCCAGGCAGGCCGCCACGGCGGCGCTGCCAAGCCGGATCCTTCGCATGGACGATCTTCCTTTCGTCTGGATCTGGGACCAGGTCGTCCCGGGACTATGCGGCCTTTTCCACCTTGGCGCGGACGGCCGCATCCGCACCCCGGCCAGCCACCCCCGGCGACACCACCAGGGCCTGCACGCGGCCGAGCACCAGCTCGGTGAGCAGCGCCAGCACGGCGACCAGGATGGCCCCGCCGACCACCTGGGCAAGGTCGCGCTGAGAGAGCCCATCGATCAGGTAGCGGCCGAGCCCGCCAAGGCCGACGAAGGCGGCCAGGGTGGCGGTGGCCACCACCTGCACCGCCGAGGTGCGGATGCCGGCCATGATCAGCGGCATGGCCACCGGCAGCTCGACCTGCCACAGCACCTGGCGGCCGCGCATGCCCATGCCCTCGGCGGCCTCGCGGACATCGCGGTCGACCGAGCGGACCCCGATGTAGCTGTTGGTCACGATCGGGGGCACGGCCAGCGCGACGAGGGCGACCAGGACCGGGACGATGCCGAAGCCGGCCAGGGTGAACACCAGGATGATGATGCCGAGGGTGGGGATGGCCCGGCCCAGGTTGGTCAGGTTGACGGCGATCAGGGCGCCCCGGCCGGTGTGGCCGATGAACACCCCGATAGGCAGGGCGATGGCGGCGGCGATGGCCGTGGCCAGCAGCGAGTAGTAGAGGTGCTGGAGGGTACGCACCGGGATGCCGTCCGGCCCGCTCCACTGGGCCGGGTCGGTCAGCCAGGTGACGACCTGGTTGATGACGGTCACGGCGCTACCCCCCGCCGCTCCGGGCCCAGGGGGTCAGCCGGTGCTGCAGCCCGACCAGCAGGAGGTCGGCGGTGAAGGCCAGCAGCGCCGAGAGCACGATCCCGACGACGATGGGGGTCGAGAAGTTCAGGGTGAAGCCCTCGATGAACAGCTGCCCCAACCCGCCCCAGCCGATCAGGGCGGTGACGGTGACCAGTCCGATGGTGGTGACGGTGGCGATGCGGACGCCGGCGATGATGACCGGCAGGGCCAGCGGCAGCTCGACCTGGAAGAGCTGGCGGGCCCTGGTGTAGCCCATGGCCTGGGCGGCCTCGCGGACGTCGTTGTCGACCCCCCGCAGCCCCTCGACGATGTTCCGGACCAGGATCAGCAGGGTGTAGATGGTCAGCCCGATCAGGGCGGTCTGGATCTGCAGCCCGGTGAAGGGGATCAGCAGGATGAACAGGGCCAGCGAGGGGATAGTGAACAGCACCCCGGTGACGCCGAGGATGGGCCCGTACAGCCGCGGCCACTGGACCGCCGACAGGGCCAGCGGGAAGGCCAGCAGCAGCCCGAACAGCAGGGCCAGGCCGGTCAGCTCCACGTGCTGGACCAGGGCGTCGCGGATGTCGTCGAGGTGGCGGCCGACCCACTCCCAGCGGATCAGCTCGGCCGCCAGGACCGGCGCGGCGGAGTCGGTCAACTGATCTCCCTCGAGAGCAGCTCGAGGGTGACGATGCCCTCATAGCGGTCGCCGTCGCTCACCCGCACGGCCACCCCGGTACGCGACTGGACCATGGCGTTGAGGGCCGCCCGCAGGGAGTCGTCGGCCCGGACCTGGAGCTGGAAGGGGCGGACCTCGGCCCCGCCGACGCGGCCCCGCTCGGCCGCCTCGCTGGCGTGGGCCCAGCCGAGCAGCCGCCGGTCGCCGTCGACCACCACCACCCAGTCGCTGCCGTAGGCCTCGGCCACCGACAGCGCCCGCCGGCCGTCGTCGTCGGGCGAGACCACCGGGCCGGGCTCGGCCTTGACCGCCGACACCGGGATCAGCGCCAGGCGCTTGAGGCCGCGCTCGGCCCCCAGGAAGTCGGCCACGAAGTCGTTGGCCGGCTCGGCCAGCAGCTCGTCGGGGGGCGCGTACTGCTCCAGGTGCCCGCCCTGGCGGAAGATGGCGATGCGGTCGCCCATCTTGATCGCCTCGTCGATGTCGTGGGTGACGAACACGATCGTCTTGCGGACCTCCTGCTGGAGGCGGAGGAACTCGTCCTGGAGGCGGCTGCGCACGATCGGGTCGACGGCCCCGAAGGGCTCGTCCATGAGCATGATGGGCGGGTCGACGGCCAGGGCCCTGGCAACCCCGACCCGCTGGCGCTGGCCGCCCGAGAGCTGGTGGGGGTAGCGGTCGCGGACCTCGGCGGGCAGGCCGACCAGCTCCAGCAGCTCGTCCACGCGGGCCATGGTCCGCTGCTTGTCCCAGCCGGTCAGCTCGGGCACGGTGGCGATGTTCTCGCCGATGGTTCGGTGCGGGAACAGGCCGACCTGCTGGATGACGTAGCCGATGCCGCGGCGCAGCTCGGGCGGGTCGACCGTGGCCACGTCCTTGCCGTTGACCACGATGCGGCCGCTGCTGGCCTCGATCATCCGGTTGATCATGCGCAGGGTGGTGGTCTTACCGCAGCCGGACGGGCCGACCAGGACGGTCAGGTCGCCCTCGGGCACCTCGAGGTCGAGGTTGTCGACGGCGGTGGTCCCATCGGGGAAGCTCTTGGTGACGGATTCGAAGCTGATCAACTGCCTCCCCGTCCTCTAAGCTCCGGACCCGAAGTGGTCGCGTAGTGTGGCAACGATCCACGCTAGGTGTCAACGGTCCCAATGCACACGCCGGCGGCGCGACCATGTCAACCTCGCAACCTAACCATATCGCCATGACAACGAACCGCCAGTGATCACCCTGGCCGGCCACCGCGACCTGACCCGGGAGGCGGTCGAGGCGGTGGCCTGGGGCGGCGAGCCGCTGGCCCTGGCCCCGGCGGCGCTGGAGCGGGTGGCCAACGGGCAGGCCGAGCTGGCCGGGCTGCTGGCCGGCGGGGCGCGGGTCTACGGCGTCAACACCGGCATGGGCTGGCTGGCCTCGGTCGACCTGGACCCGGCCGCTCAGGACGGCCACCAGCGCAACCTGCTCCTTGGCCGGGCGGTTGGCGGGCCGCCGTGGCTGGCGGCGGCCGAGACGCGGGCGCTGCTGGTGGCCCGGCTGGGGAACCTGCTCAGCGGGCACGCCGGGGTCGGGCCGGCACTGTGCCGCTTCCTGGTCGACCGGGTCAACGACGGGTTCGTGCCGGCCGTCCCGCGTGGCGGGGCCGGCTGCGCCGGGGAGGTGATCCCGCTCGCCCACGCCTTCCAGACCCTGACCGGGGCCGGGCTGGTGCTGCGGCCGGACGGGACGGCCCAGGAGGCGGCGGCGGCCCTGGCCGAGCGGGGCTCGCTCCCCTACCGGCTCAAGGCCAAGGAGGGGATCGCCCTGCTCGCCGGGTCGCCGCTGGCCACCGCCCTGGCCCTGGCCCGGCTGCGGTCGGCCGAGCGGCTGGCCGCCCAGCTGCTGGCGGCGGCAGCCGCCGCCATCGACGCGCTGGCCGCGCCCCTCGACCCCTACGACGAGGCGGTCGGCCGCCTTGCCGGGGACCGGCTGCTGGAGGAGGTCCTGGCCGACCTCCGCCGGGCCACCGGCGGACTCGAGGCCGGGGAGGCGGGGTCTCGGGCACCCGCGGCGGGGCCGGTGGGCGGGCGGGCGCCGGGGCCGCAGGCGCTGCGGCCGCAGGCGCCGGTGTCGTTCCGGGTGGCGCCCCAGGTGCTGGCCCAGCTGCGGCGGACGCTGGGGCGGCTGGATGAGGACGTCCGGCGGGCGCTGGTGGCGGTCACCGACTCCCCGGCCGTGGTGGACGGGCGGGTGGTGGCCGGGGGCGGGTTCCACGCCGTGGGGCTGGCCGCCGGGATGGACGCGGCCGCGCTGGCCCTGGTCCAGGCGGCCGAGCTGGCCGGCCAGCGCCTGCACCGCCTGCTCGACAGCCGCTTCAGCGGGCTGCCCGACCAGCTCAGCCCCGACCCGGGCCCGGTGACCGGCCTGGTCGTGGTCCACAAGCGGGCCGTCGGGGCGCTCCATGAGGCCCGCCACCTGACCGTCCCGGCCTCGGCCGGCCAGGCCGACACCTCGCTGGGCCAGGAGGACGCGGCCAGCTTCGCCCCCGAGGCCTCCGAGCAGCTCCGCCGGGTCGAGCAGCTGACCCGCGAGGTCGTCGCCTGCGAGCTCCTCGCCGCCCGCCAGGCCTGGTGGCTCCGCGAGACGTCGCCGGCGGGTGGGCTGCGGCCGCTTGCCGCCTGCCTGGAGGACCTGGTCGCGCCCGTTGCACGGGACCGGCCCCTCGGCCCCGACCTGGCCCGGGTCATCGAGGCGCTGGAACGCGACGAGCTGCCCCTGCCGTAGGCCGTGGCCGGGACAGCGACCGGTCCGGGAATGCGCGGGCCCTGGCCGACGCTACGCTTACTGCCATGCGCGCCGTTGCCGAGACGTACCTTGATGCCGCCTCCACCACCCCGCTGCACCCGCTGGCCCGGGCCGCGCTGGTGGAGGCCCTGGACGAGTTCGGCGACCCGGCCCGGCTGTACGGCCGCGCCCGGCGGGCCCGGCTGCGGCTGGACCGCTCCCGCGAGCAGCTGGCCGCGGCCCTTGGGGCCGCCCCCGACGAGCTGATCTTCACCTCCGGCGGGACCGAGGCGGCCAACCTGGCCGTGACCGGGATGGCCAGAGCGGCCCGGCGCCGCCACCACCTGGTCGTCTCCGCGGTCGAGCACACCTCGGTGCTCGCCCCGGCCCGGGCCCTGGCCGCACAGGGGTTCGAGCTCACCGAGGTCGGCGTCGACCACGGCGGCCGGGTCGACCCCGGGGAGCTGGCCGCGGCCATGCGCGACGACACCCTGCTGGTCTGCCTCCAGCACGCCAACCACGAGGTCGGCACCGTCCAGCCCGTCCGCGAGGCGGCGGCCCTGGCCCACGAGCGCGGCGCGCTGCTGCTGGTCGACGCCTGCCAGACGGTCGGCCGGCTGCCGGTCGACCTGGCCGACCTCGGCGCCGACCTGCTGGTCGGCAGCGGCCACAAGGTCTACGGCCCGCCCGGCACCGGCTTCCTGGTCGCCTCACGAAGGGCCCGGCTGCGGCCGGTGCTGGTCGGCGACGAGCGCGAGCGCCGCCGCCGCGCCGGCATGGAGAACCTGCCCGGCGTTGCCGCCATGGCCGCCGCCGTGCCCGCCCGGGTGGCCGACGCCCCGGCCGAGCACGACCGCCTGGCCGGGCTGTCCGGCCGCCTGCTGGCCGGGCTGGCCACCATTCCCGAGGTGCTCGTCCACGGCGACCCCGCCCGGCGCCTCCCCCACCTGGTGGCGTTCTCGGTCCTGTACATCGAGGGCGAGGCGCTGCTGCTGCTGCTCGACGCCAAGGGCATCGCCGTCCACTCCGGGTCCTCGTGCACCGCCGACACCCAGGAGCCCTCCCACGTCCTGGCCGCCATGGGGGCCATCACCCACGGCTCGGTCCGGGTGTCGTTCCTCCACGACGCCACCGAGGCCGACGTCGACCGGCTGCTGGAGGTGCTGCCGGCCGCCGTGGCCGACCTCAGGGAGATGACCGAGCTCGACACCCAGGCCATCGAACGGGCCACCGAGGGCCGGTGACGGTGACCGCGGCCGTCACCACCGTTGACTGCCTCGGGCTGGCCTGCCCGATCCCGGTGGTCCGCCTGGCCAGGGCGGTCGCCGCGGTCGAGGTCGGCGGCCTGGTCGAGCTGCTCGCCGACGACCCCGGGGCCCGGGTCGACATCCCCGTCTGGTGCCGTCTCAAGGACCAGGAGCTGGTCGCCCAGCACGACCGCCCCGAGGGCGGCTGGGTGTTCCGGGTCCGCCGGTCCCGGTAGCGGCGTAGAATCCCGGGCATGAACGGGGAAGCCCACTGGATCGACGGGGAGCTGCTGCACTGCTCGTTCTGCGGGCTGGCCCAGCAGCAGGTGGCCAAGCTGGTCGCCGGGCCCGGGGTGTACATCTGCTCGGGCTGCGTGGCCCTGGCCCGGACCTGGCCGCAGGTCAGCTACCCGGGGCGGACGTGCAGCTTCTGCGGCCGGTGGGACCCCGACAAGGGGCGGGTGACCGCGCACGGGGCGGCGGCCATCTGTGTCCAGTGCCTGGACCTGTGCGACGACATCATCGCTGAGGAGCAGGCCGGCTGACGCTCAGGCCCGCTGGAAGGCGAGCTGGCGAAGCTCCCAGGTGATCGTGGCCGACCGCCTGCCGCCGGCGACGACCGCCAGGTGGCTGGCTAGCTCGTCCAGCTCCCGTCTGCCCGCCACCCCGTCATGGACCGCCTGCTCACCCCAGACGGCCAAGTTCGCGCCGAACATCGCGGCCGCCCCGGCCACCGGCGGGGCCAGGCTCGCGACCCGGTCGTGGCCGCGGGCCAGGCCCGGGGGGTCGGCCAGCCGGTGCAGCACCGGGCCGACCTCCAGGGTCTGGCCGCGGGAGGCGAGCAGGGCGCCGGCCACCTCCAGGTAGCCGCGCAGGGCCGGGTCGGCGGTGTGGATCCGCTCGACCTCGTCCACCAGCAGCAGCCCGCCGGGGGCGAGCTGGGTCGCCCAGGCGGCCAGGACGGCCGCCGGGTCGGTGAGGTGGCTAGAGCAGAAGCCGGCAGAACAGCAGGCCGGCCGGGCCGCCGGCCGGGAACGGGACGCTCCGCACGTCGTGGACGGCGAAGGTGACCCCGGCCGGGGCCGCGGCCCCCGCCCGGGCGACGAACGAGACCGACTGGTCGAGGCCGAGGGCGCGTCGCGGACCCAGGACCGAGGCGAGCAGGCGGGTGGTGTGGCCGGTGCCGCAGCCGAGGTCGACGGCCAGGCCGAGCGGCCGGCCGGCGACCGCTCCAGGAAGGTGCGGGTGGTGGGCTCGAACAGGTCGGCGAGCGGCCCCAGCCGCCGCGCCGCGGGCGCGGAGTCGCCGAAGGCGTAGCCGCCCACGGCGCTCGTCATGACCGGCTCGTTAGCCGGTCCAGCCGTGCAAACCTCAGCTTAATTGTCGCTTCCTCCATATAGGCTCCTCTGTCATGCGGCACACCACATTCCGTTTCGCGCTGGACCCGACGCCCGCTCAAGCGGGAATGCTGGCTCGTCATGCGGGCGCCTCCCGCTTTGCGTACAACCAGTGCCTGCGATTGGTCACCGACGCGCTCCAGAAAAAGGCTGGCGACCCAACGATAGCCGTGCCATGGTCTGGGTTCGATCTGATCAACACATTCAATGCCTGGAAGCGAAGCGAGGCCGCTGGACGCAGCTTCCTCGCTGCTCCCGACGGAATAATCACCAAGCAGGCTACCGGCCTGGTATGGCGACACGAGGTATCTGCACAGGTCTTTGAGGAAGCCGCCGTCGACCTTGGTCGTGCCTTGGCGGCCTACGAACAGGGTCGGGCCGGCAAGGCCAAAGCACGGAAGGTCGGCTTCCCGAGGCGCAAACGCAAAGGTCGCTGCCGCGAGAGCTTCCGACTCCGCAACAAGGCGGGCAGCGGCGGCGCCTGCTCGATCCGGGTCGGGGACGGCCATCCCCGCTCCGTGACCCTGCCCAGGATCGGCATGGTTCGTGTACATGACGACACCCGTCGGCTGCGGCGACTGCTTCGTCCCGACTCGAGAGACGATCCTGAGACCGGAAGGTCGGTGGTGGCGCCGCGGGCTAGGATCCTGTTCGCGACCTGTCGTCGGCATGGCGCTCGCTGGTACATCAGCCTCAACATCGACGCGCCTGATCTCCACCCTCAGCGCCGTCACCCATCCCGCCCTGGCGACGACCATGGTGGGTTTGTCGGGGTGGACCGTGGCCTTTCCGCTTTCGCCGTGGCGGCCACCGCCACCGGAACAGAGGTTGGCCGCTTCACGGCACCCAAGCCGCTCCAGCGCAGTATGCGGAGCCTGAGGAAGCAGTCGCGTGCGGTATCGCGCACTCAGCTCCGATCCTCCAACCACACCAAGGCGATCCGGCGGCTGTCCCGAGAGCACGCTCACATCGCCAACGTGCGCCGGAGCTTTCTGCACGAGGTCTCCAGCCAACTCGTCAAGACCCACGATCGGCTTTGCGTGGAAGACCTCGCCGTCGCCAACCTGCTCGGCAACCGACCGCTTGCCCGCGCCATCAGTGACGCCGCCTGGACCGAACTAGCCCGGCAACTCAGCTACAAAGCGGTTTGGTATGGCGCTGAGCTGGTCGTCTGTGACCGTTGGGTTCCATCCACCAAGACCTGCTCACGGTGTGGGCGGGTTGGACCTCCAATGGAGCTGGGCAAGCGGGTATTCAGCTGCCACGGGTGCGGACTGGTTGTAGATCGAGACTGCAATGCGGCCGCCAACCTCGCCGCCTGGGCCGAGGCTGCCAGTATGGCCACATCTCAGGCCCCGGACCGCCAAGCGGGCGGCCGGGTCACCAACGCCTCTGGAGGGGAGGGCGCTGGCCATCGCGGCAGCGATGGTGAAACCAGCCCCAGAGAAGGAGGAACCGACACGCTCGCCCTCGCGGCGTGCCATCGGACGCCCGAGAAGGGCGCTGCCGGACGACCTCGTGTCGAGGAGCCCGACAGGCTTTAGTGGAACGACTCGCCGCAGGCGCAGGAGCCGGCGGCGTTGGGGTTGTCGATCGTGAAGCCGGACTTCTCCAGGGTGTCGAGGTAGTCGATGGAGGCGCCGCTGAGGTAGGGGGCGCTCATCTTGTCGGTCACGACGGCCACGCCGTTGACCTCGCCGCGGACGTCGCCGTCCAGGGAACGGTCGTCGAAGAACAGCGCGTAACGGAGCCCGGAGCAGCCGCCCGGCTCGACGGCGACACGCAGAGCGAGGTCGTCACGGCCCTCACGGGTCAGCAGGTCGCGGACCTTGGTCGCGGCAGCCTCACTGAGCGCGACAACCGATCCTACCTGGGTCACCTCGGACATCCGTGCTCCTTTCGCGTGGTCAGACGACCCCATGATAGCGGCCCCTACCCGGACGGTGGGCCATCTTCCCCAAGTGTGACGTCGGCCACCTGGCCGCCGGTGGCGCGGAGCAGGTCGCCGGGGGCGATCGGGAACACGTGGCGAGGGGTGCCGGCGGCCGCCCAGACCTCCTCGAACCCGGTCAGGTGGCGGTCGACCAGCACCGGCAGGTCGCGGGCGTGGCCGAAGGGCGGGGTGCCGCCGATGGCGTAGCCT
>Ga0307287_10000811_pt1 | contig 10584 bp, 10 predicted proteins | sample ER_DNA_141_FD_194485 | JGI IMG/M metagenome (GOLD analysis project Ga0307287, IMG submission 194485) | Bulk soil microbial communities from the East River watershed near Crested Butte, Colorado, United States - ER_DNA_141 | ecosystem: Environmental > Terrestrial > Soil > Floodplain | place...
GGACGATCCACTCCTCGTGGAAAAATCGGATCAGCCGGTAGATGGCGTCCTCTTGAGCGTGGCTCCACTCGTACGCGGTCTGCAAGTCACCCTGGGTGAGCTCGGCGAGCGAGAGCCGGAGCGACGTCGCGCCCGCCCCCGCGGCGCGCGTCGCGTAGACCTTCAGCCGATCGGGCGCCCACGGGTGTGAGCGCAGCCCCTTCCGCGTCCCGCTCCCGCCCTCGAGGTATTCGCCGTGCGGATCGAACAGCAGGCAGGCGTAGCGCCCCTGCGACGCCAGGATCTGCCCTGCGAGCACCTTCATCAGGTTCGACTTGCCCATGCCCGTCGTCGCGAAGACGCCCACGTGCGATGTGAGCGTCTCGCCCTGGACGCCGATCTCGAGATCGATCGTGTCCTCGCCGGAGCGGAGCAGTCCGACCCGTACGTCGCCCATGCGCTCGCGCAGGAAGTCGAAGTCCTCGGCGGTCGGCGCCGTCACCCTCGCGAACTGCGCCGGGAGCGATTTCGGCTTGCGAAACGCGCCCGCCGCGTCGATGTAGCCGAGCGGCTGGCACGTCGCGACCTTGTACAGCCGCTGTTCGGGGTCTCGAAGGGTGTACTCGGTCCCGGCGACGTCGCCCGACATGTACGAGCCCGCGGTGCGCTCGGACCACGAGGGATCCGACGAGTCCGAGCCGTACGTCACCTGGATCACGCGGAACAGGAACCGGCGGCCGCGCTCGGGATCCTCGGCCGCGAGCAGCTCGCCGAGGAACAGGTCCGTCCCGTAGAAGGAGCGGAACGTCGACTCGAGGACGTTCCTCCCGAAGATCCGGCCCTTGTAGCCTCCAGAACGGGGGCTACCGCTCGCGCGTTCGCGCTCGCTCCTTGCGCCCCCCGTCACCGGTTCAACACCTCGTGGAAGTCCTGGAACAGCAGCTCGACGTCGTCCTCGGCCATCCCGCGGCGCGAGAGCGCCTCGCGGAACGCTCGCCGGACGTCCACCACGTCGTAGCCCGTGACGCGGGCCGCCTGGTGCGCCCGCGCGAGCGGGTAGGGGTACCCGACGAACGCGGGGTCGTCCGCGAGCCCGGCGAGCCGGCCGAGCACCTCGAGCGCCGGGGCCGGCCCGCGCGCGACGTCCACCCGGAATGCGTGCGCCGCGGTCGGGGCGAGGTGGGCGACGAAGATGTCACCCACGTAGAGGCGGCCGAACACCGGATCCGTCGAGATCCTCGCCGCCCATCGTGAGGGTCCCACCTCGCGATCACCCCGGCGTTTCAACAGGGTGACCAGCGGCGCGTTCCGTCCCCAATACAGGGTCGACGCCTTGACCACGCCGGCGAGCGAGACCCCGCGGGCGACGGCCTCCTCGTGGACCCGGTGCACGACCGTCTGTGGCACCAACGGACCGCCATGCAGCGAACCATCAACGAGCACGAGCTCGCCGGGGCCGGCGTCACGGACGGTTCGTCCGACCTCGGCCCACTCCGCCCACTCCCGGAGCGCGTCGACCGGACGAGGGAGCTCGGGCAGGCGCTCCGGTTCCGCGCCGCAGAGCTCGGTGAGCGTGAGACGCGCGAGCCGCGCCATCTCCTCGGGGGCGACCGCGCGAACGTCCAGCTGCGGCCGCTCGACGGCCACCGTCTCCCCACCGGCGAACCGCACCCGCGCCGCCCGGAAGGCGGCGACCTGGAACGACCTCCCGTCGGCCACCGTGAACGACCCCCCGTCCACCGCCCAGACGATCCCCGGGTCGATCGATGCGACCGGCGACAGCTCGAACGCGTCGGGGTGCCCGGGCACGACCAGCGCCTCGTCCAGACCGAGCTGACCCTCGAGCACGTGGATATCGGAGCCCGGCCGCTCGAGCAGGCCCACCACGAACGAGGCCGCTTCGTCGAGCCGGTCACGCTCGACGAGGTCGAGGCTGAGCACGCGAGCCGTTCCCCCCCGTGCCTGCGCCTCCGCCACGCCCCGCAGGGTACCGCGGTCCTCGGACGCCCCGAGGGAGCCCGTTCGTTCGGTCAGCCGAGCGCCTTCAGCATCTCCCGAGCGATCACCACGCGCTGGATCTGGTTGGTGCCCTCGTAGATCTGCGTGATCTTCGCGTCGCGCATGAACCTCTCGACGGGGTACTCGCGCATGTAGCCGTAGCCGCCGAGGACCTGCACCGCGTCGGTCGTGATCGACATCGCGGCGTCCGAGGCGAAGCACTTCGCGACGCTGGAGAAGTACGTCATCCGGGGATCGCTCGCGTCGCACAGGGCGAGCGCCTTGTAGACCAGCATCCGCGCGGCCTCGAGCTGCATCGCCATGTCGGCGAGCATGAACGACACGCCCTGGAACTCGGCGACGGGCTTGCCGAACTGCTGCCGCTCGGTCGCGTACCGGCTCGCGACCTCGAGCGCCCCCTGCGCGATGCCGAGCGCCTGCGCCGCGATCGCGGGTCTCGAGTAGTCGAGGGTCGTCATCGCGTAGCCGAACCCGCTCCCCTCCTCGCCGATCAGCCGGTCGGCCGGGATCCGGGCGTCGGTCAGGATCACCTCGCGGGTCGGCGACCCGCGGATCCCCATCTTGTCCTCCTTGCGCCCGAACTCCACGCCGGGGTCGTCCCTCATCACGAGGAACGCCGAGACGCCCTTCGCGCGCAGCGACGGATCCTTGGTCGCGAAGACCACGTACGCGTGTGAGACGCCGGCGCCGGTGATGAACCGCTTCGTGCCGTTCAGCACCCACCGGTCGCCGTCGCGCTCGTACCGCGTCGTCATCGCCGCGGGGTCCGAACCCGCGCCGGGCTCGGTGAGCGCGTAGGACATCAGGAGGTCACCGCGGGCGATCCCCTGGGTCATCCGCTTGGCCTTCTCGTCGTCCCCGGCGACCACGAGCGGGATCACGCCGAGCTTGGAGACGAGCGGCGTGAGCGAGACACCTGCCGAGACACGCGACAGCTCCTCGATGAAGACGCCGAACGCGAGCGAGCCACCGCCGGACCCGCCGTGCTCCTCTGGATAGCCCACGCCCATCAGGTCGTGCTCGACGAGGAGCTTGTAGACGTCCTCGGGCCAGTCGTCGGTCTCGTCGATCTCGGCCGCGCGCGGCGCGATGCGTTCGTCGGCGATCGTTCGGACGAGCGAGCGGAACTCCTCGAGCTCCTCGGGCAACTCGAAGCGCTCGAGGTCGCCCATGTCAGCGGCGCCTGATCACGAGCGCGTCCCCCTGGCCGCCGCCGCCACAGATCGCCACGCCGCCGAGGTCGACGCCGCGGCGGCGCAGCTCGTGGGCGAGCGTGAGGACGAGGCGAGCGCCGCTCGCGCCAATCGGGTGCCCGAGCGCGACCGCGCCGCCGTTGACGTTCACGAGCTCCTCGTCGAACCCGAGGATCCGCGTCACGTGCAGCGCGACGGCCGCGAACGCCTCGTTCACCTCGAGCAGGCCCAGGTCGTGGACGTCGAGGTCGGCCTTCTTGAGGGCGTTCTGCAGCGCGATCGCCGGAACGGTGTGCAGGTAGGGGAAGCGCTCGGCGGACATGCCGTGCGCCACGATCTCGGCGAGCGGCTCGAGGCCGAGCTGCTCGGCCTTCTCGGGGCTCGTCACGACGAGCGCGGCCGCGCCGTCACTGATCTGGGACGCGTTGCCCGCGGTGATCGTCCCGTCCTCCCCGAACGCGGGCCTCAACCCGGCCAGCGACTCGGGTGTCGAGTCGGCGCGGATCCCCTCGTCGCGCTCGACCGCGACGGGGGCTCCCGTTCGCCGCGGGACGTCGACCCGCACGACCTCCTCGGCCAGCGCGCCCGACTCCCAGCCCGCGTTCGCCCGCCGGTGCGAGCGCGCGGCCCAGGCATCCTGTTCGTCACGGCCGATGCCGAGCTCCGCGTTCACGGCGTCGGAGGACTCCCCCATGACCTTCCCCGTGAACGTCGACCAGAGCCCGTCGTGGATCATCGTGTCGATCATCTCGACGTGTCCGAGGCGTGACCCCTCCCGTGCGCTCGGGAGCACGTAGGGCGCCTGGGTCATCGACTCCATGCCGCCGGCGACGACGAGGTCGACCTCGCCCGCGCGGATCAACTGGTCGGCCAGCGCGACGGCCGTGGTCCCGGACAGGCAGACCTTGTCGACGTTGAGCGCCGGGACCTCCTTGGGGATTCCGGCGGCGATGGCGGCCTGACGGGCGGTGATCTGCCCGGTGCCCGCGCGGATCACCTGCCCCATCACCACGTAGTCCACCTGATCGGCCGCGACGCCGGAACGCATGAGGGCTTCCCGGATCGCGATCGCGCCCAGGTCCACCGCCGACATCCCGGCGAAGGACCCTCGGAACTTCCCGATCGGCGTTCGAGCACCCGAAACGATGACGGACGGAGCCAACTCCCCCTGCCTTCCGTGGCCTTCCGTGGTTACGGTGGGTTCAGTCTACGCGGCCCCGCATCGGGGGCCGGCGAGCCCGGAGCTCCAGGAGGTGCCGATGCCACGGTTCGGCGTGTCGATCATCCCGTCGGCCTCGGGGCGCTCCGATCCCGTCGAGCAGGCACGGCGGGCCGAGGAGCTCGGGTTCGACCTCGTCTCGATCTGGGACCACCCGCACGGCGTGAACCCGTCGTTCGAGACGTGGACGCTGATGACGTGGATCGCGGCCCGAACGACGAGGATCCGCGTCGCCTCGAACGTCCTCGGCCTGCCGTTCCGCCTGCCCGCGCTCACGGCGAAGATGGCCGAGACGCTCGACCGGCTGTCGGACGGCCGACTGATCATCGGTCTGGGAGGGGGAGGCGACGACGAGGAGTTCGCCGGGTTCGGCGCCCCCGCGCGAACACCCTCCGAGAAGGTGGAGGCGCTCGAAGAGGGGATCGCGGTGATCCGCGGCGTCTGGGCCGAGTCGCCCTTCACGTACCACGGCCGGCACTACCGCAACGAGGCGGCGATGCTCGAGCCCAAGCCCTCCCACGGCATCCCGATCTGGCTCGGGACCTATGGGCGCAAGGCGCTCGAGCTCACCGGGCGCGTGGCCGACGGCTGGATCCCCTCGATGGGCCCGGCGCCCCCGTCCCAGGTCAAGCCGAAGATGGAGCTCGTACGACGAGCCGCCGAGCACGCCGGCCGCGACCCGGACTCGCTCGAGTACGCCTACAACGTGAGCGTTCGGATCGGCGGGCCGCCGGCCGACGATCCCGAACGACGGGTCACGGGAGAACCCGACGAGATCGTCGAGCGCATGCTCGAGCTCCTCGACCTGGGGTTCACGGTCCTCAACTTCTGGGTAAGCGGGCGGCGCGAGGAGCAACAGGAACGTCTTGCGTCGGAGGTGGTGACGCCCCTACGTCAGCTCGGCAGAACCACGCCAGCCACCCGAGAGGGTGGTCGGCCCGTTCCAGACGGGGCTCGGTTCGCGGGCCGTTCACCTCGGCGCCCCGGCTCGTTTCCCGCCGAGTCATCCAAGGCCCCGAGGATGCCCGGGCAATCGCGATAGGGTCGAGGAGCGTGAACGAAGAGATGCCATCGTTGTCCAGTCCACTGCGGGTCGCGTGACGTCGGCGCGGCGCGGAGCGAACGCCGTGAGGCGTCGTGCCTGCGTCCTCGTCGCGCTCGCGGCGACGGCCGCGTTCGGGCTCACATTCGGGGGTCGAGCGGTCGCTCAGGTCGATCCGACGACCCCGTCGTCCCTCGCGGACACGTGTGCGCCGACCGAAGGTCCCCCGACGCCGACACCTTCGCCCACCGAGCCGAGCCCGACGCCGACGCCCTCGCCGACCGAGCCGACGCCGAGCCCGACGCCGAGCCCGACGCCGACCCCGACGCCCGAGCCGTCGCCCGAGCCGAGTCCCACACCCGAGCCCTCGCCGACCGAGCCGTGCCCGACCTCGGATCCATCGCCCAGCGACACGAGCCCGACGCCGGCGCCCAGGCCCGCTCCAGCGACGTCGACCACGCCGCCCGCTCCGACGGAACCTCCGCTGTCGACGCCGACGACCCCGGCCCCCAGAGAAGCGAGCCCGCCACCGGCGCAGCCCCCGCCGGGGCCGATCGCTACCCGTTCGGCGCAAGATCGGGCGCTCGCCAAGCCGGCCGAACAGGTAAGTGCGCCAATCGCCGGGACCTATTCGACGGCGGCGCTCGACGACGTGTATGACAAGCTCGTCAAGGCCGGGATGAGCAGAGACGTCGCGACGCGACGCGTCTATAGGCCCTTCATCGTCCGGGGGCCCGCGGCGTGGACCGAGACGTGGCACGCTCCGCGCTACGCCGGCGGGTTCCATCTCCACGAGGGCCAGGACGTGCTCTGCCGGGAGGGTGCGCCGGTCCTGGCCGTCACCGCGGGACGCGTCGAGTTCGACGTCGGGGTGCTCGGCGGCAGGATCGCGCGGCTGTTCCAGCCCGACGGGGACTACTGGTACTACGCGCACCTGTCCGACTGGAACTCCACGCTCGAAAGCGGCTCCCAGGTCGAACTCGGGGACGTGATCGGATACTGCGGGAACACCGGCGACGCGGTCGGTGGGCCGACGCACGTCCACTTCGGACACTATCTTCCGTCGGGGCAGGCCCTGGACCCGATGTCCGACCTCATCGGCTGGCTCGAGGCGGCCGAACGCCATGCCGGCGTCACCGAGCGAGGCGCCGAGGCCGCCAGGTCGACGACGACGGTCGTTCCGAACTACCCCCACGAGCTCGGCGCCGAACCGCCGGTGACCGTCACCGTCTCGAACCCCGTCGTGACCGCCGGGCTTTCGACCTCGACCGCCGGCAGGTCCGCAGCTCCGTCGGCGACCGACGTGCTGGCGCTCGCGGTGGTGGTGGCCGCCCGACTGCTGCTCATCCCGGGGCGTCGAGTGGCTCGCCGGCTCGGGTCGCTCGGAGGTCGCGGAACCGGATAAGGAAGTCCCGGCCCTTCGGCCGCCTCGGGTGTCAGCTGGGCTGAACCTCTCGCCGCCACCGCCGGAAGACCTCGAGCCCGTCGGGGCAGAACGGCTCGCGCGCGATCATCGCGTCCGCCTCGACCAACGGGACGAACGCCCCCCACACGACCTCGCTCGGCTGCCAGACGATCGGACCATCCCACACGACGTCGAACGCACCGCCCCAGACCCGGCCGCTCGGACCCTCGTATCGATGCAGGAAGCGGAAGACGGGCTCGGCCGAGACGCCGAGCTCCTCCTCGAGCTCCCGGCGCGCACATCCCTCGTAGGACTCGCCTGCGGCGTTCACCCCACCGGCCCCCACGTCGTAGAAGCCGGGGTAGACGTCCTTCGTGTCCGTGCGCCTGTGGATGTAGAGGTCCCGGGCGGCGTTCAGGACGAAGACGTACGTACACCGGTGCAGGAGGTTCTCGTCCCGGACGGTCCTGCGCGCGGCCACTCCCACGACCTCGTTCCCGTCGTCGACGACGTCGACGAGCTCCTCCCCCGGATCCATCGACCTACGTGCGGTGCCGGTTGGCCCAGAAATCCCAACCGTCGATCTCGGGCACCGGGAGCTCGAGCGCACCAAGCGTCGAGCAGATCTGCGTGCGGTGGTCGTTCCCGTGGTGGATCGCCTGGATCAGCAGCATCGACTCGGCGGGATCCGTGTCGGGATAGTCGTCGCGCCCGAGGATCGAGGCATTCAGCGTCTGAGCCTCCAGATCCGTCAGCGCCTCGTCCCACCGGCGCCGATGCTCCGGTAGCTCGGAGCGGAGCTGCGCGAGCGCGATCCCGACGCGGTCGTCTGCCGGAGGCGGCGTGGGATCCCGCAGCCGCAGGAGGTAGCGCGTATCGGCGTCGATCATGTGGGTCAGCGTGTCGATCATCGATCCATACGTTCCGGGGACCGAAGCATCCAGCTGTTCGGCGGGGAGTCGGTCGAGGTGGACGATCAGCGTCTCGGTGGCCCAGAGATGGTGCTCGAACATCGAACGCAGCACATCCGAGGAAGAGGTCATCTCCCGACCCTACCGCGGGAGCGCGGAGCGACGCCAAGGTGGGAGGGGTGCCGTCAGCGCGTCGTCGAGCGAAGCCGAAGCCAAAGGGTGTCCCGCGAGCACGAACCCAGCGCGTAGGCGAAGACGAGCAGCGCGGACGGTGCCCCGACTAACCGCGCCCTCAGCGCGCGGCGGGGTTTCGCGAATCGAGCACCAGCTCGATCTGCTGCATGATCTCGTCCCCGACCAGCTCGTCGCGCGCGATCAGCGAGTCCCGGAGCCCGATGACGACGTCGCGGTTCTCCTCGAGCAGCTTGCTGACCCGCTCCTTCTGGTCGGTGAGGATCTCCTCGACCCGCGCCTTGCCCTCGCCGTCGGCAAGCACCTTGCCCACGAGGTTCTTGGACCCGATCGGACCCTCGGCGATCGCGTCGAACGACACGAGCGAGCCCGCCATCCCGAAGGACCCGACCATCTGCGCGGCGAGCGTCGTCGCGTGCTGCAGGTCGGAGGCGGGACCGGTCCCGCTCTCGCCGAAGAAGACCTCCTCGGCGACCAGCCCGCCGAGCGCGATCGCGACCCCGGACTCGATCTCGGTGCGCGTGCGGGTGAACCGCTCCTCCTCGTCCCCCTGCGCGAGCAGCCCGAGCGCCATCCGGCGTTTGATGATCGAGAGGACCTCGAGCCGCCGACCCTTGCCGAGGAAGTAGGCGACGGTGGCGTGTCCCGCCTCGTGGGTGGCGACCGAGACGCGGTCGGTCTCGGTGTAGGTGACGGGCTGCTTGAAGCCGAGCTCCTCGGTCAGTTTTGCCTCATGGATGTCCTGCGTGTTCATCGCCGTGCGCCCGCCTCGGAGCGCCATCAGCAGGGCCTCGTCCAGCAGGTGCTCGATCATCACCGGGGTGTAGCCGAACGTCTCGTGGGCCAGGTCCTCGCGCGTGTGATCGTCGTCGAGCTGCTGATGGTGGGTCTTGCGGTCGAGGAAGAAGTCGATCAGCTCGCGACGGCCGGACTTCGACGGGAGGTCGAAGTAGAGCCGGCGGTCGAAGCGCCCCGGCCGGAGCAGCGCCGGGTCGAGGTTGTCCGCGCGGTTCGTCGCCGCGATCAGCAGGATGTTGCTGTACATGGGCTTCGCTGCGGGGATCCGCCGCTCGGGTTTGCGGAACCCGTTCACCCACTCGATCATCCGCGACTTGAACCGCGCGCCGAACGGCGGCTGGTCGAAGGACTGCATCTGGATCAACAGTTCGTTCACCATCCCCGAGCCGCCGGCGCCCATGAACGACGACGCCACACGCCCGAGGCCGGTCGGATCGGGGCTCGCGTTCATCCCGCCGCGCTCGCCGCCGATCGCGTCGATCTCCTCGATGAACCCGATCGCGCCGCCCTCTTTTCGCGCGAGCTTGCGCAGGCGACGGAAGAAAGAGCGGATCTTCGCGTTCGTCATACCGAACCACATCGACTGGAAGGCCGGCGCGGCGCTGAACAGGAACGGGACGCCCGCCTGCTTGGCCATCGCCTTGGCCAGATAGGTCTTGCCGGTACCCGGAGGACCTTCGAACAGCATCCCGCGTCGTGGGTTGCCGCCCAGCTGGTCGCGGAACGTCGCGTACCCAAGGAACACGTCCAGCGTGCGCCCCACCTCGTCGACCTGGTTGTCGAGCCCGCGGACCTCGTCGAGCCCGACCTCGATCTCCTCGGGCCGCACGATCTGGTGGGGGGATCGGCCACTGAACAGCGGCATCGCCATCATCGCGACGATCATGATCATGATCAGGAGAATCGGGGCGAAGATGATCGCCTCGGGGCCGAGCGTCGGCATCTTGAAGGGGTTGTCGGTGAGGTAGCGGTACCAGAGGTAGAGGTCGAACAGCAGCAAGACGACGATGAGCCGTGTGATTCGGCGCTTGCGGGTCTTCTCGCGGACCTTGTAGACGTCTGCCCGGCCCTGCGCCACGGCGTCCGAACCATGCAACACGGATGCGGTCGATCGGCTCGTCTGCTTCACGTCCACCCCTCGTGTCGGTCGGCTGCGGCCATCCTATGCAGGATGACCGATAGGCACATCGGTCCTTGGCCCTAGATGGAGGTGGCGAAAGACCCGGCCTCCCGGAGTCTGCAGCATGGCGCCCGGTCGGCGCTCCCGGTCGTACAGCGGCTATCGTGCGAGACCATGGCGAGGAAGAAGCTCCAGCCCGTGACCAGGGAGGATGCCCGCGCGATCGGCGCGATGCTCAGGGGCCTCCGACGGGCCGCCGGCTACCGGGCGGTCCAGGACGCGGCGGCCGCCGGCGGATTCCCCGCCGCCCGCCAGACGATCTACGCCTACGAGCGCGGCGGCCTGACACCCTCGCTCCAGCAGTTCCTCGAGATCACGGAGTTCTACACTTTGCATCCCGCCAAGGGGGACGGCGCGAAGCTCGAGGACGACCTGCGCGCCCAGGCCGTCGCTTCCGTGACCCGGGCGCTCACGCTGCCCGCCTACCACGTGAAGCAGGCGCACGACCTGATGGAACGGCTCCAGCCGCGGCTCGCCGAGGGCCAGCGCCGCAAGCGCCGGAGCTCGTGATGCTGACGCAGATCGACCACGTCGGGATCGCGGTCTCGGATCTCGGCGAGGCCGTGGAACGCTACCGGCGCACGTTCGGCATCGAGCCGGTGCACCGCGAACGGATGGACGATCAGGGCGTCGAAGAGGTGCTGTT
>Ga0307287_10000816_pt1 | contig 10549 bp, 8 predicted proteins | sample ER_DNA_141_FD_194485 | JGI IMG/M metagenome (GOLD analysis project Ga0307287, IMG submission 194485) | Bulk soil microbial communities from the East River watershed near Crested Butte, Colorado, United States - ER_DNA_141 | ecosystem: Environmental > Terrestrial > Soil > Floodplain | place: USA...
CGCGCCAGGACCCTTCGAAGCGATGAATGCAGAGCCAGGCCTGCTTGTGCGGCGGATTCTGCGCACGCCGCCGCAGGTTGGAGGCGAGGCGGCGCCAGGCCTGCATTCGCTGCTCGACCTCCTCCGGCGCGTTCGCAAGCTCGCGGGTCAGCGGGCGCCCCATGACGCGCTCCCAGTGCCAAGCCTCGCGGCGGTGACGCTGGATGACCTGCTGCAGCATCGACAGGTCCGGCTGGGGCGAGCCGGTCTCGGTCTCCTGGCCCTCCTCCGTTGTCATCGCCGGCTGCGCCGGCGGCGGATCAGAATCGGCCCCGAGCGCCGTCGCGCTGATGAGCGCCGCCAGGGCGCACGCGCATGCCAGTAGGACTGTGAGCTTGTGCCGCATCAAAAGATCCCCCCGGATCCACGCCGCCTCGAGACTGTGCCGCAGTCGAAGACAGCTGGTTGTTCAGGCAGATAGGACGGTGACCGCCGCGTCGAGTTAGTAAACGTTCGTAGCAACTGCCACGATCTCGAGCCGCCGCAGAGTCGCCTTCCTGCCACGTTCGCCGGCCACCGCCCTCGCTAGGCTCAGATCAGATGGCCGAGAAGCGGTATCTGTTCACGCCAGGCCCGACGCCGGTCCCGCCGGAGGTGCTCGCCGCGCTGGCCGAGCCGATGATCCACCACCGTGCGCGGGACTACCGCGACATCTACGAGCGCTGCCTTACGCGCCTCCGCGACGTCTACCGCACGCAGAACGACGTGCTCATGTTCACCGCGTCCGGGACGGGCGCGTTCGAGTCCGCAGTCGCGAACCTGACCACGCCCGGAGACCGCCAGCTGGTGCTCTCAGCCGGCAACTTCGGTGAGCGCTGGGCCGGGATGGTCAAGGCGTTCGGCGCCGAGCTCGTGCACGTGCAGCTCGAGTGGGGCGAGACACCGGAGCCCGACGACCTGCGCGCTGCGCTCGCGGCCGCCGGCGACGTGCGGGTCGTCTATCTCACGCATTCGGAGACCTCCACCGGCGTCGTCTGCGACGTCCAGGCGCTTGCCGCCGTCGCGAAGGAGGCGGGCGCGCTCGTCGTGGTCGACGCAGTCTCGAGCCTCGGCGCGGTGCCGCTCGAGACCGACGGCTGGGAGCTCGACGTTGTTGTCTCCGGCTCGCAGAAGGCGTTGATGTGCCCGCCGGGTCTCGGGTTCGTCTCCGTGTCTCCCGCAGCGCTCGAGGCGGCGGCGCGCTCCACCGCGCCGCGCTACGTGCTCGACTGGGAACGCACGCGCAAGGCGCAGGCAAAGCTCGACGCGCCGTTCACGCCCGCGATCTCGATCGTCCGTGCGCTCGACGTGGCGCTCGGGCTCCTGCTCGACGAGGGCCTCGAGGGCGCGTTCGACCGTCATGCCCGGCTCGGCCGCGCATGCCGCGAGGGGGCGAAGGCGATGGGTCTCGAGCTCTTCTCCCCTGACGAGGAGCGTTCGGCGGTCGTGACGGCGATCCGCGCGCCTGAGGGGGTGGACGCGACCGAGGTCGTGTCGGCGCTCCGCGATCGCTTCGGCATCACGATCGCGAACGGACAGGGCGTTCTGAAAGGAAAGATCTTCAGGATCGGCCACATCGGCTGGTTCAACGTCTTCGACATCACCACCGCGCTGGCCGCCGTCGAGCTCGCGCTCGCCGATGCCGGTGCGGAGATCGAGCGCGGGGTCGCCGTGACGCGCGCGCTCGACGCCTGGGCAGAGCACTCGCGCGTTTGACCGCCGTCCTCGTTCGCGAAGAGATCGCCGAGGCCGGGGTCCGGCTCCTGCGCGACCGCGGCTTCGACGTCGACGTCGACGCCGACTCGGATCTGGCGGAGACGATCGGCCGCTACGACGCGATCGTCATCCGCTCGGCGACGAAGCTCACGTCCGACCTGATCGAGCGTGGCGAGCGTCTCAAGGTGATTGGCCGCGCAGGCGTCGGGATCGACAACGTCGACGTCGACGCCGCGACACGTCGGGGCATCGTCGTCGCGAACGCGCCCGAGTCGACGGTCATCTCCGCGGCCGAGCACACCGTCGGCCTGCTGATGGCCTTGACGCGCAACATTCCACAGGCGCACGCCGCCCTCAAGCAAGGGCGCTGGGAACGCAAGAAGTACGGCGGCATCGAGCTCGCCGACAAGACGCTCGGTGTACTCGGGTTCGGCCGGATCGGCCAGCAGGTCGCGCGCCGTGCCGCGGGCCTCGGGATGCGCGTCGTCGCATTCGACCCGTTCGTCGCGCCCGAGCGCTTCCGCGAGCTCGGCGTGGATCGCGTCGAGACGCAGGACGACGTCTACGCCGTTGCTGAATTCCTCACCTTGCATCTGCCGCTCACCGACGAGACGCGGCACGCGATCGACGCCGACGCGTTCGCGAGGATGCGCGACGGCGTCCGCATCGTCAATGCGGCGCGCGGCGAGCTGCTCGACGAGGATGCGCTACTTGACGCACTGCGCTCGGGGAAGGTGGCAGGGGCCGCGCTCGACGTCTTCTCCGCCGAGCCGTATGCGGGGCCGCTGCTCGAGCTGGACAGCGTCGTCGTCACGCCGCACCTGGCCGCGTCGACGGAGGAAGCGCAGGATCGCGCGGGCGTGATCATCGCGGAGCAGGTGGCGGCCGCGCTCGACGGCGGCCTTGTCACCAATGCCGTGAACATCCCGGTGATCGGCGCGGAGGACCTCGAGGTGCTCGGGGCCTATATTCCGCTTGCCGCGAAGCTCGGGCGGCTGGCGATGGAGCTGGCGGAGGGTCGGGTGGAGGAGCTCCGGCTGACCTACTTCGGGGCGCTGGCGCAGTACGACACGCGCCTGCTCACGGTCGCGGCCTTGAACGGTGCGTTCCAGGGGCGCTCGGACCAGCCGGTCAACTACGTGAACGCACCGGTGATCGCGGCCGAGCGGGGCGTGGAGGTCCGCGAGGAGCGGCGCCGCTCGTCACGCGACTTCACGAACCTCGTCCGCGTAGAAGCCGCGTCCGACGGTCGAGCGTTCCGCGTCGCGGGTACGACCATCGGCAACGACAACCGCCTCTGGCTCGTGAGTGCCCTCGGCTTCGAGCTCGACATGGAGCTGGCACCCCTGCTCGTCTTCTTCCGCTACGACGACGTGCCAGGAGTGATCGGCCGCGTCGGCACGCTCTTCGGTGAAGCGGGCGTCAACATCGCCAACATGACCGTCTCCCGCACGCGGCAGGGAGGACAGGCGCTGATGGCGCTCTCGATCGACACGCCCGCGCCGCCGGAGCTGGTCGAGCAGCTGCACGGCGGGGTCGAGGACGCCCGCTTCATCGCGCTCGAAGCGTCTGTTCCTGCCTGACGAAAGATGGCGTGCTACCCAAAAGCTGGTTAAGACGGTCTCGCGAGCAGAGCTCGCGTGACCTCTCTGCGGCGCCGCCAAGTCGGCGCCTCCGCTGATGTGGCCAGAGGCCGTGGAGCGCATCGCGTCGTTTCTCCGCGAAGCCAATGCGCAGGGGCAGATCGAGGAGTTGCCGCCCGGTGTCGACACGCCGCCCGGGCAGGGTGTGCAGGCCGCGACGTTCGAATGTGACGGACGGACGCTCGTCGCGCTTGTCCCGGAGGACCGGGTCGTCGATCGAGGGCGCCTTGCGCGGCGCGGCGGCTGCACCGACTTGCGGCCCACTGCGGCCGGTGCCTTCCCGTTCCAAGGTGCCAGCGTGCTGGTCGACCGGTCGTTGTTGCTGCTCCCTACCGTGTGGCTGCAGGTTGGATCCCCGCGCCACGTGCTCGGCCTCGCTCCGGGCCAATTGCTGCGCTTGACGGGCGCAGAAACGGGCACTTTCCTGGTCGAGAACTAGAACGGGGGATTTGACCCACCGGGTGCCCGGCTAGAATTCGACGACCGGCCCAGCCTCCTCAAAGGAGAAGTGTCCATGCAGGAACTCGAGAAGATCTGGATGAACGGCGAGCTCATCGACTGGGCCGACGCCAAGATCCATGTCGGCAGCCATGGCCTGCATTACGGCTCTGGCGTGTTCGAAGGGATCCGCGCGTACGAGACGCCGAAGGGCAGCGCCGTCTTCCGTCTGACCGACCACCTGAACAGGCTGAACGACTCGGCCCGGCTGCTGAACATGGAGCTCGGTTACTCGCTCGAAGAGCTGCGCTCGGCCTGCATGGAATTGATCGGTGCGAACGGTGTGCGGGAGTGCTACCTGCGGCCGATCGCGTTCTTCGGGTACGGCGAGCTCGGTGTCGCGTCGACCGGGAATCCCGTCGACGTCGCGATCATGAGCTGGCCCTGGGGGACGTACCTCGGCGCGGACGGACTGGAGAAAGGGATCCGCGCGAAGATCTCGTCGTGGACGCGCGTGGGGCCGAACGTGATCCCACACGTCGCGAAGGCGACGGGCATCTACCTCAATTCGATGCTCGCGGTGATGGAGGCGAATCGCGCCGGGTACGACGAGGCGATTCTCCTGACCCACGACGGGTTCATCGCCGACGGTTCCGGCGAGAACGTCTTCCTCGTCAAGGACGGGACGATCTACACGCCGGACCTCTCCGCTTCCATCCTTCCCGGCATCACCCGCGACACGATCATCCAGATTGCGCAGGACCTCGGCTACACCGTTGTCGAAAAGCAGCTGATCCGTACGGATCTCTATCTCGCCGACGAGGTGTTCATGACCGGCACGGCGGCAGAGGTGACACCCCTCCGTGAGGTCGACGACCAGCCGATCGGTCCGCCCGGCCCCGTGACGCTCGCGATCCAGAAGGCGTACCTCGACACGGTGCGCGGACAGAGTGAGCGGTGGTCGCACTGGCTCGAGTACGCGTCGACCGAGCCGGCCCGCGCGCAAGCGTGAGAGAAGCAGTACGCGAGATACCGCTCTCGCGCCCGTGGCTCGACGAGCGTGAGGAAGCGCTCGTGCTGGAAGTCCTGCGCTCGGGGCGCCTGTCGCTCGGGCCGTGGATCGAGCAGTTCGAGCAGGAAGTCGCCGCACGCGTCGACGCGCCGTTTGCAGCCGCGGTGTCGAGCGGAACCGCCGGCCTTCATCTGCTGTGCCGCATCGCCGGGCTTGGGCCGGGCGACGAGGTGATCACGTCGCCGCTGTCCTTCGTCGCGTCTGCGAACTGCTTCATCGTCGAAGGCGCGACACCCGTGTTCGCCGACGTCGACCCGGTGACGCTGAACCTCGACCCGGCTGCGGTCGAGGCCGCCGTCACGGAGCGCACCCGCGCGATCGTCGCCGTCGACATGTTCGGCTTCCCCTGTGAGCTCGATGCCCTTCGTGACATCGCAGAGCGCCACGGGCTGGTGTTGATCGAGGATGCCTGCGAATCGCTCGGCGCGGAGTACCGTGGCCGTCCGCTCGGCGCGCACGGCCCGTCGGCCGTCTTCGCCTTCTATCCGAACAAGCAAATGGCCACGGGCGAGGGAGGCGTCGTCACGACGCACTCGGAGGAGGAGTGGCGCCTGCTTTGCAGCCTGCGCAATCAGGGGCGCTCGTACGACGGAGGCGGCGGCTGGTTTCATCACGTTCGTCTCGGGCTCAACTACCGCTGGACCGACGTGCAGGCCGCCATCGGGCTCGGGCAGCTCGAGAAGCTCGACCGCATCCTCGAGCTGCGTACGCAGGCGGCGCAACTCTACGGCGAACTGCTCGAGGACCTCGACGGCGTCGAGGCTCCCGCGCCGGACGACGAAGGCCGCCGGCGCTCGTGGTTCGTCTACGTGGTGAAGCTCGACGAAGCCCTCGACCGGAATGTCGTGATGGATGCGTTGCGCCGCGAAGGCGTCGCAACGGCGGAGTACGTTCCTTGCATCCACCTGCAGCCGTACATGCGGGAGCGCTTCGGGTTCGCGGAAGGTCTCTGCCCGGTCGCGGAAGGAACCGCGGCGCGGACGATGGCACTCCCGTTCTTCACGCAGATCGACCACGGCGACCAGGAACGCGTGGTCGAAGTGCTCCGCGCGGCCGTGTCAGCCTAGAACGTCGCCGGCGCAGCCTGTGGATCGATAGTCACAGAATCCGAGCAGTAAGGGTCAGACCCTGCCGTTTGAGGCGTGACTCTCTTCGCCGGGTCGCCTGTGGAGCGATTGACACGGTTTCCTGACACCCAGGGTCAGACCCTGGAAAACGGTACGCGTCTCGTTCGGCGCGTCCGCAGAGATAATCCGGCGGTGGTGGACGGGGCGCGCATGATCTTCCTCGGCTTCGGCAAGTACGCACGAGCCGACAAGATCTACGCGCTCGAACCGCTGGCCGAGGGCGAGCGTGGCCACGGCCGACGCACTCGCGTGTGGATCGAGGGCGTTCCCGACCCGATCGTCGCCTCGCGGACGGAACGCACGATCCTGCACGACATGGGCCACGATGCGGCCGCAGCCTCGCCGCTCCTCGACGATGCGCTCGACCTGGCCGAGCGCCTGGCCGAACAGACACAGGCCGGCCGCGTCGATCTCGGAGACCTCGGCCGCCGCGCACGCCGCCTCCTCGAGGCGAGCACGCCCGCTCCGGACGAGTCCAAGCTCTTTTGACGGACGAGCCGGGGGTCCCCGCGGTCGAGCGCCGCGGCTTTCGCAACCGGCTGTCCCGTTTCGCGCTCGACCTGACGCCGATCCGGCGCTATCCCGCCTTTCGCCGGCTCTGGTTCGGCCAGGGCATCTCGTTCATCGGCACCGAGATCGCGGAAGTCGCGCTCGCGTACCAGATGTACCAGCTCACCGGCTCGAAGCTCGCGGTCGGACTGATCTCGTTGACCCATCTCGTCCCGCTGCTGACGCTGACGGTGATCGGAGGCGCGATCGCCGACGCCGTCGACCGCAAGAAGCTCATGCTCGTGCAGCAGCTGGGGATGATCGTCGGCAGCCTCGGCCTCGCCGCGAACGCCGCAACGGACAACCCGCGCGTGTGGGCCCTCTACGCCTCCCAGCTCGTGATCTCGTCGGCCTTCAGCATCGGCGTCGGCGCGCAGCGCTCGATGACGCCACAACTCGTCGACGAGTCGAACTTCATGTCCGCCTCGGCGCTGAACAGCGTCACGTCACAGTTCGGCGCCGTAGGCGGGCCGGCTCTCGCCGGCGTCCTGCTCAAGTACGTCGACCTGAAGTGGGTCTACCTCGGGGACACGCTCTCCTACATCGGCGCGCTCGTCGCAGTGTCGTTGCTCCCACGGCTTGTCGCACGGGAGGACGCCGACCGCCCCAATTGGCAGTCGATCGTGGCGGGCTTCCGCTACGTGCGCCGGCAGCCCGTGATTCTCGGCTTCTTCCTCGTCGATACGAACGCGATGGTCTTCGGGATGCCGTCGGCGCTGTTCGCGCCGATCGCCAGCGACCGTTTCGGCGATCCCTCGCTTGTCGGCTACCTCTACATGGCGCCGGCGGCGGGCGCGCTCCTCGTCTCGCTCCTGTCCGGGCCGTTGCGCCTCATTCGCCGCCAGGGGCTCGGTGTCGTCATCACCGCAACGCTGTGGGGGGTTGCGATCGCCGCGTTCGGGCTCGCGCAACAGTTCTGGCTCGCGCTGCTGCTGCTCGGTGTCGCGGGCTTCGGCGACCAGATCAGCGCGATCCTCCGCTCCGTGATGCTCTACCGGATCACGCCGACCGAGATGCTCGGTCGCGTCTCCGGGATCGAGTTCATGCAGGTGGCCGCAGCTCCGTCGATCGGCAATCTCGAGGCGGGGGCGCTTGCCAATGCAACGAGCCTGCGCTTTTCAATCGTCTCGGGCGGAATCGCGTGCGTTGTGGGCTGCGCGCTGCTCGCCGCTGCGTTCCCTGCGCTCCTCCGCTATGACGCCCGATCGGATGCTCAGAGGTAGCTTCTTCGCCCGCAGCGTGCACGAGGTTGCGCCCGATCTGATCGGGGTCACGCTGCTCGTGGACGGCGTCGGCGGTCGGATCGTCGAGGTCGAGGCGTACGACCAGGAGGACCCTGCGAGCCACGCCTACCGAGGCCGGACGCCACGCAACGAGGCGATGTTCGGTCCGCCGGGTCATGCCTACGTCTACCGCTCGTACGGGATCCACTGGTGCCTCAACCTGGTCTGCGGCGGCCCAGGCGTGCCCGAGGCAGCGCTGATCAGGGCGCTCGAGCCGACGGCCGGGATCGACCGTCAACGGCTACGCCGTGGCACGGAGGATCTCCGTGCTCTCTGCTCAGGCCCGGGCAAGCTCTGTCAGGCGCTTGGAATCACGGGTGAGCACGACGGCCTCGCGCTCGACCGGCAGCCGTTCCGCCTGGAGCCCCGAAGCGCTGCACCCGAGATCGTGACCGCGCCCCGGATCGGCATCACCCGCGCGACGGAGCTGAGCTGGCGGTATCTCGACGCCGGCTCGCGCTACGTCAGCCGTGGCCCACGACGAGTCTGACGGTCATCCTCGGGGCGGCGGCGACGCCGCCGACCGGCATCTGAGCGAGGACGCGCCCGGAGCGCCCGTCGGCGAAACGGTCGATGTCGAGGACGAGCCCGCGCGCTCGGAGACGTAGGCGGGCCTGCCGCACGGACAGGCCGACGATGCTCGGGACGACTCCGTGGAGCGGCTTCGCCAGCACGAGCGTGACCGTGTCGTACGACGCTGCCCGTCCCTTCCGCGGGAACTGGTCGAGGACGAGATCGATGCGCTGCTTCGGCCGCGCGGGCTTGTAGACGATGTTCGGCGTCAGGGGTTGCCCCGCAAGACGGAGCTTCGCGCGGGCGAGCGTCATGCCGACGACCCGTGGAATCTCCACCTCGTTCCTCTTGCAGTTTGCGGTGCGCGCCGGGCCGCGTCCGGAGAAGTACGACACGAGCGCCGTTTCGCGGCAAAGGCCGTTGTCGAGCTGCAACCGTCCGTCTCGCCAGACCACACGCTTCGAGGACGCGTACTCGTACGAGTAGTTGGGGAACGACTCCGGCGTCGTCCCGGCGAGCGCGAGCTGGGTGAACGCGCGCCAGATCTCGGCCGGGAACGTTCCGCCGGCGACGGCATCGCCGTGGTACTCGGTCAGCATCGGCTTCAGCTTGTTCGGATATCCCACCCACACGGCCGTGGCGAGCTGCGGCGTATAGCCGACGAACCACGCGTCGCCGTAGTTCTCCGTCGTGCCGGTCTTGCCGGCCGCGACGCGGCCGATCAGCGCGGCGCGCTTTCCCGTCCCGGACCGGATCACGCCCTCGAGGATGCTCGTCAGCAAGCCGTCCTGATCGGGCGTGAGCACCGGTCGGTACACCGGCCGGTTGTCGTCGATCAGCGTGCCGCGCGCGTTGCTGATCCGGGCGACTGCGCGGGGGTGGTTCCCGAAGACGCTCCCGTCGACGCGCCGCCCGCTGTTCGCAAACGTCGAGAAGGCGCGCGCCATCTCGAGCGGACTCACGGCGTCCGCGCCGAGCCCGATCGCGAAGTACGGGTTCAGGTGCCGTGTGATCCCGAGCTGGTGGGCTGTCTTCGCCACGTTCGCAGGCCCGACGAGGCGCGTCAGCTGTGCGAAGATGCTGTTGTCGGAGACGGCCGTCGCCGTCGTCAGGTCGGCCGAGCCGATGTAGTCGTTCTCGTAGTTGTGCACCGGCCAGTACTTGTCGCCGATGAAGATGTTGACCGGCTTCGAGGGGAACGTCGTCGCCGGAGAAATTCCCTCTTTCAATGCCGTGGCCAGCACGAACGGCTTGAACGACGAGCCCGGCTGGCGCTCCCCCTGCACGGCGAGGTTGAACTGACTCTGCCTGAAGTTGTCGCCGCCGTACATGGCGAGGATTTCGCCGGTGCGCGGTCGGACCGCGACGAGCGCCGCCGACGGTCCGTTCGGCTCTTTCAGCACGCTCTGGATCGCCGTGCGCGCCTGCTTCTGCAGGCGTAGGTCGATCGTCGTCTGCACGTTGAGGCCGCCCCCGAACACGCGCCGTGTTCCGTATCTCTCGATCAACTGCTGCTTCACGTAGTTGACGAAGTAGGGCGCCGGCCCTTCGATGCCCGGCAGATGCACATCCTCTGCATGCGGTAGCGGCGCGCGTGCCGCACGACGCAGGTCGCGTGCGGTGATGTCGCGTTGCGCGAACATCGCTTTGAGCACCTCGAGCCGTCGTGCGCGCGCGGCCTTCGGATTCGTGACGGGGTCGTAGCGGCTCGGGTCGGCGGGAATGCCGGCGAGCAGCGCCGCTTGTGCAAGCGTCAGCCTCGACGCCGTCGAGTTGAAGTACGTCTGCGCCGCGCGCTGGATTCCGTACGCGCCGTTCCCGAAATAGATCGTGTTCAGGTACGCCGTCAGGATGCGCAGCTTCTGCCAGTGCTGCTCGAGCTGCCAGGCGAGGGCCGCTTCCTTGAGCTTGCGGCTGATCGTCCTTGCATTCGTCACGCAGGAGTTCTTGACGAGCTGCTGCGTGATCGTCGAGCCGCCCTGCACGACCTTCTTGTTCGTGACGTCCGCCCAGACAGCACGTCCGATGCCCCGTAGGTCGACGCCGTTGTGGTCGTAGAAGCGTTTGTCCTCGATCGCGACGATCGCCTGCTGCATGATCGGCGCGATCTCGTTCGTGTCGAGGAGGATCCGGCTCTCGGATCCGCGCAACGTCGCGAGAATCGTGTGGTCGTCGTTCGCATAGATGTGG
>Ga0307287_10000817_pt1 | contig 10538 bp, 10 predicted proteins | sample ER_DNA_141_FD_194485 | JGI IMG/M metagenome (GOLD analysis project Ga0307287, IMG submission 194485) | Bulk soil microbial communities from the East River watershed near Crested Butte, Colorado, United States - ER_DNA_141 | ecosystem: Environmental > Terrestrial > Soil > Floodplain | place...
ACGTCCAGAACTACGCCGACGCGAAGTCGGCCGTCGTCGAGGCGATCATCGCCCGCGCAGGCCTGCCGGCGGGCCCCGCCCGAGCCGGGGCAGACGTGACGCCGCGTTGACATCAGGCTCGCTGCTCGGTACCGTCCGGAGCACGCAGATGAATCGCTACTTCTACTTTCAACACCCGGCATGACCGTTCCCGGATCCTAGGACCCGGGAGCACGGGACGTGCCGGGAGAGCAGAGGTTCGGACCTCTGCTCTTTTTCTTTGAGCGATAGAGAGGACCGCCGCCGCCGATGTTCGTCGTGATGGCCAGGACCGCCAGCGAGGCCGAGATTCTCGGGGTCAAGAGCCAGATCCTTGCCGAGGGCATGACGCCGTTCGACCACCAGGGTTCGGAGCGGGTCGTCATTGCCGTGGTCGGCGACGTCGGGCCGCGCAAGGCGGAGCTGTCGAGCCGGCTGGCGGGACTGCCGGGCGTCGAGCAGGTCACGCCGATCAGTCGGCCCTTCAAGCTCACGTCACGCGAATTCCACCCCGAGGACACCGTCATCCGAGTCCTCGACGCCGTGGTCGGCGACGGGTCGCTGACGATGATGGCCGGCCCGTGCTCCGTCGAGTCCCGAGAGCAGCTGTTCGAAACGGCCGATGCGGTGGCGGCGGCGGGCGCCACCATCCTCCGCGGCGGCGCCTTCAAGCCGCGCACCAGCCCGTACTCGTTCCAGGGCCTCGGCGTCGAGGCGCTCCGCTACCTCGCCGAAGCGCGCGAGCGGACGGGCCTGCCGGTCATCACCGAGGTCATGGAGCCGAACCAGGTCGACATCGTCGCCGAGTACGCCGACATCCTCCAGATCGGCACCCGGAACATGCAGAACTACTCGCTGCTGACTGCGGTCGGCCGGGTCGCGCGCCCCGTGATGTTGAAGCGCGGCTACGGGGCGACGGTCGAGGAATGGCTCATGGCCGCGGAGTACATCGTCAGCTCCGGCAACCCAAACGTCATCCTCTGCGAGCGCGGCATCCGGACGTTCGAGACGTACACGCGGAACACGATGGACCTCGCCGCCGTGCCGCTCCTCCACCACCTGACGCACCTGCCGGTGATCGTCGACCCGTCGCACGCGACCGGCAAACGCTGGCTCGTCAAGCCATTGGCGATCGGGGGCGTGGCGGTCGGAGCGGACGGGGTGATGGTGGAGGTCCATCCGCGGCCCGACGAGGCACTGTCGGACGCCGAGCAGCAGCTGACCCTCGACCAGTTCCGCGATCTGATGAAGACACTCGTGCCGGTCCACGAGCACGTCCGCTCACTCCACGACGATCCGGTGCTGGGCGCCGCGGCACTCGGCATCGGCGGCAACGGCGGGTCCGGTGGCGGCGGCCTGGGGAAGCATTGACCGTCGTGTCGAGCCCCGACGTCGCCGTCATCCGCCAGGCGAGCCGCCTGCGCGGCGAGCTGCGGCTGCCCGGCGACAAGTCGATCAGCCACCGTGCGCTCATGCTCGCGACGCTCGCCGAGGGTGAGAGCCGGATTGCGGGCGCCGGCGATGGCGCGGACATCCATTCGACGGCCGCCGTCTGCGCGGCACTTGGGGCGACTGTCGAGCGAACGAGCGACGACGAGACCGGCAACGCCGGCTATCGGGTCATCTCGCCGGGCGTCGACGGCTTGCACGAGCCTGCGGCGGACCTCGACTGCGGCAACTCCGGGACGAGCCTCCGGCTGTTCGCGGGAATCCTCGCCGGGCTGCCCTTCCGGAGCGTCCTCGACGGCGACGATTCATTGCGTCGCCGACCTGTCGCTCGTATCATCGAACCGCTGCGCTCGATGGGTGCGGTGCTCCACGCCCGATCGAACGACTCCCTCCCGCCGGTCACCGTGGTCGGTCGCACCCCGCTGCAAGCGGTGGACATTGCGACGCCCGTGCCGAGCGCCCAGGTCAAGTCGGCGATCCTGCTCGCGGGGCTGCGAGCGGAGGGACGAACCACGGTTCGCGAGGCGGTCGCGACCCGTGACCATACGGAGCGGATGTTGCGGGCACGGGGCGTCACCGTCGTGACCGAGGGCATCGGGGGAACCGAGGGGACGGTGGCGATCAGCCTCGAAGGAGGGAGTTCGGTGAGTGCGGTGAGCGAGAGGGTCCCGGGCGACGTTTCGTCGGCCGCGTTCTGGCTCGTCGCCGCATCGATTCACCCGGACGCGGAGCTGACGCTGCGGGGCGTAGGCGTCAACCCGACGCGACGGGCCGTCATCGACATCCTTCGGGCGATGGGCGCCGACATCGAGGAGTGGTCGGTCGACCGCGCGCCCGGCTCGTCCGCCGGCGCCGGCAAGGACGCCGGGGTCGGCGAGCCCGTCGCAGACTTCACGATCCGCTCGAGCGAGCTTCGAGGGATCGACCTCGCCCCCGCCGACGTCGCCGCGGCAATCGACGAGATCCCGATCCTCTGCCTGGCGGCCTCGCAGGCAGCCGGGACGACGGTCATCCGCGGTGCCGGCGAGCTGCGCCACAAGGAGTCCGATCGGATCGCCGGCACGGCCGACGGGCTCCGGGCGCTAGGCGTCCGAGTCGACGTCGATGGCGACGACCTGACGATCCACGGCCGGGCAGGCCTCGAAGGTGCCGCCACGGACAGCCTCGACGACCACCGGCTCGCGATGACGTTCGCGATCGCCGGCCTCATCGCCAGCGGCGAGACGAGCGTCCACCGACCCGGCAGCGCCGCGATCTCGTACCCGGGCTTCTTCGCCGAACTCGAGAGGGTGGGAGCATGACGAAGCGCGTCGTCCTCATCGGCCATCCGGTCGCCCACTCGCTGTCGGGGGCGATGCAGCAGGCCGCCTTCGACGACCAGGGCATCGACGCGACGTACGAGCTCTGGGACAGGCCGCCGATCGGCCTCGCCGACGCGGTCGAGGAGCTGCGATCCGACGACTTCCTCGGGGCGAACGTCACGATCCCCCACAAGGAGCGGATGGTCCCGCTCGTCGATCGGCTGACCGAGGACGCCCACATCACGGGCGCCGTCAACACGATCACCAAGGAGGGCAAGCGGCTCATCGGCCACAACACCGACGTTCCGGGCTTCCGCTTCGCGCTCGACAAGCTGGTCGGCAAGCAGAAGATGCCGCGCCTCGCGGTCGTGCTGGGAGCCGGTGGTGGCGCGCGGGCCGTCGTCCATGGCCTGATCACCGAGGGCTTCCAGCGGATCATCATCTTCAACCGGCACCTCCACCGGGCAGAGGCGCTCGTCAAGCACTTCGGGCGGAGCGCCGCCCACATGGAGCTGCGGGCGATGCCCTGGCACGAGTCGATCATCGAGGCCGAGCTGGCGAAGACGAAGGTCCTCGTCAACGCGACGTCGATCGGGCTGACGAGCGACGAGACGCCGGTCGCCGGGGAGCTGATGCCGGCGGAGCTCCTCGTCCTCGACCTGATCTACAACCGGACGCGATTCCTGCGCGAGGCGGAGGCTGCGGGCGCGACGGTTCTCGATGGCGAGCTCATGCTGCTTCACCAGGGCGCGGCCGCGTTCACCCTGTGGACCGGCAAGCCGGCGCCCATGGACCTCATGCAGCAGAAGCTCCAGGAGGCGCGCGCCGGCGGACTTCGATCGGCCGAGGGCGAGCCGGCTGGCGACGACGGCACGGCGCCACCGATTGCGGAGAGCAAGCCCGCCAGCGACGATGGCACCCCCGGCGACAAGGGCAACCCCGGCGACGATGGCACCGCGGGCGATGACGGCACCGCCGGCCCGACGGCGGAGGGCGAGCCGAGCGGGGCCGCCGCGTCCGACTGATTGGCGGGCCGACGTCGTGGGTCGACTTCGCTTCCTGACCGCCGGCGAATCGCACGGCCCCACGCTCGGCGTGACGCTCGAGGGGCTGCCGGCCGGACTGCCGCTGTCGGCGGACGTGCTCGCCGTGGACCTCGCCCGGCGCCAGCGCGGCTACGGTCGGGGCGCGCGCCAGGCGATCGAGCACGATCGGGCCGAGATCGTCGCCGGCGTCCGCCACGGGCTGACGCTCGGGTCGCCCATCCTGCTCCTCGTCGCGAACCGCGACTGGGAGAACTGGACGCGGGTGATGCAGGTCGAGGCACTTAGCGAGGACGAGGCCGCCGAGCTCGCGACCGCCGCGTCCGACGGCAACAAGCGGGCGACGCCGGTGACGCGCGTCAGGCCGGGCCACGCAGACCTCGCCGGCGCGCTCAAGTACGGGTTCCGCGACGTCCGGAACGTGCTCGAGCGGGCGTCGGCGCGGGAGACGGCCGCGCGAGTGGCCGCCGGCGGCGTGGCACGGGCATTCCTCCGCGAGCTGGGCGTCGAGGTCTGGTCGTTCACCGCGGAAGTCGGCGGGGTCGCCTTCGATCCAGAGCGCGCGACGCGATCGCGCGACGAGGCCGACGCCTCCCCGTTGCGCTGTCCTGACCCTGACGCCGAGGCGGCGATGATCGCCCGGATCGACGAGGCCCGGTCGAACGGCGACACGATCGGCGGGGTCTTCGAGGTCGTGGCTCATGGACTGCCGATCGGATTGGGCAGCTACGTCCAGTGGGACCGACGGCTCGACGCTGCCGTCGCCGCGGCGGTGATGAGCATCAACATCGTCAAGGGCGTCGAGTTCGGGCTCGGGTTCGAGCAGACTCGCCGGTTCGGTTCGGCCGTCCACGACGTCATCGAGGGCCGCGGCGAGGGCGGCCGCTGGATCCATCGGACGAACAACGCGGGCGGACTGACCGGCGGCGTGACGAACGGCGAGCCACTCGTCGTCCGCGGGGCAGTCAAGCCGATCTCGACCCTGGCGAAGCCGCTGCCGTCGGCCGACCTGCTGACCGGTGAGGCGGTCGAGAAAGCGCATTACGAGCGTTCGGACATCAGCGTCGTGCCGGCCGCCGGTGTCGTCGGTGAGGCGATGGTGATGCTCACCCTGGCCGACGCCATGCTCGACAAGTTCGGTGGCGACTCGCTCGCCGAGACGCACGACAACCTCGAGCGCTACCGCGAACGGATCTCACAACCGCTCGCGGATTCCGAGCCCCAGGCCACCGCTGGCGCGGCCGACGGCGAGGCGGGCTCTGGCGGGGACGACTAGGCCGATGGACGTCGTGCTTGTCGGGCTGCCCGGCAGCGGCAAGAGCGCGGTCGGGCGGCGACTCGCCCATCGCCACGACGCCGCCTACGTCGACCTCGATGAGTCGATCGAGCGAGCCGCCGGCCGCAAGATTCCGGAGATCTTCGCCGCCGAGGGCGAGGCCGCGTTCCGGGCGATGGAGCGGGCGGCCGTCGAGGATCTCGGGGCCCCAGACCCGGAGCCGTCCATCAGGCGCGTCGTCGCCACCGGTGGCGGCGCGGTGGTCGACCCTCGGAACCGCTGGGCCCTGTATCGCGGCCGTCTCCCGATCTGGCTCGACGGCAGGCCGGAGGTGCTTGCCCAGCGCCTTCGCCGAAGCCCGAACGTCCGACCGCTCGTCACCGGACGCGACCCGATCGGGACGATCCGGACCCTCGCCAGGGAGCGCGAGCGGTTCTACGCGGCGGGCCATCGTCTGAACAGCGCGTCTGAGGTGGGGACGCTCGTGGATCGCGTCGACGAGCTCGCCGCGGGAAGTGCGGCCGGCTCGACGGACCCGGTTCGGGATAGCCCGTCGCGCGGCGGTGCCGTGCTCCTCCGGGCCGACACGGCGAGTGGGCACCTCGTGCTCGGCGAGGGAATCGCCGCAACGGAGGTTGGCGCCGCGCTCGGCCATGCGCAGGCCCGGCGCGCAATCCTCGTCTCGGAGCCGGGTGCCTGGGCCGCCGCCGGCGCGGCGATCGCCGAACGCCTCTCGGCCGATGGGTGGTCGATCGAGCAGGTGATGCTGCCGGAGGGCGAGGCCGCGAAGCGCTTGGGGATCATCGAAGACGCGGCCCGCGAGCTCGCCCGCCTCCGGGCGGAACGCGACGAGCCGATCGTCGCCATCGGCGGCGGGGCACTCGGCGATGCTGTGGGCTTCCTCGCGGCGACCTGGCTCCGGGGCGTGCCACTGATCCACGTCCCGACGACGCTCGTCGCCCAGATCGATTCGTCGATCGGGGGCAAGACCGGAGTGGACCTGCCGGAGGGGAAGAACCTCGTCGGTGCGTTCCATCAGCCGACGGCGGTCGTCATCGACGTTGCTTTCCTTCGCTCGCTGCCGGAGCGACAGCGGCGGGCGGCGCTGGGCGAAGCCGTGAAGATGGCCGCCCTCGGCGATGAGCGGCTGTTCGCCCTCCTCGAGGCCGAGGGCGAAGCCATCGCGGGCGGCGAGTCGGGCGCGTTCGAATCGGGCGCGGTCGCAGAGGTCGTCGAACGGGCAGCCTGGGCGAAGGTGCTGGTCGTCACGGCCGACGAGCGCGAGCAGGGCAACGCCGGCCGGATCTCGCTCAATCTCGGCCATTCGCTTGGCCACGCGGTCGAGGCGGCCGGCGGCTTCGGCGAGCTGCTCCATGGCGAGGCTGTCGCCGTCGGGCTGCGGGCGGCCGCCCGCATCGGGTCGGAGGTCGGGGTGACGCCGCCGGAGCGGGCGGCCCGGATCGAGGCGCTGCTGACGCAGCTGGGGCTTGCGACAGCGCCGCTCCCCTACCCACTCGCCGCGGTGCTCGACGCTCTCGCGACCGACAAGAAGCACGTCGGCGGCGGTCTGCGCTGGGTTCTGCCGACGGCCGACGGCTACGAGGTTCGGGCGGACGTCCCGATGGAGCTCGTCGAGCGCGTCGCGTCTGGACTGTTGGCGCCCGTCGGTGCCGGATCGGGCGGCCGGCCGTGACCCGCGTGCTCGTCCTCCAAGGCCCGAACCTCAACCTGATTGGGACGCGGGAGCCGGAGATCTACGGCCACGACTCGCTCGACGACATCCACAACGAGATCGCCATACGGGCGGAAGAGCTGGGTCTCGAGGTCGAGTTCTTCCAGTCGAACCACGAGGGCGCCCTGATTGATCGACTTCACGGGCGAGATTTCGACGCCGCGATCGTCAACGCCGGGGGCCTGACCCACACGTCGGTCGCGCTCCGCGACGCGCTGCTCGGGATCCAGCGGCCGTTCTGGGAAGTCCATCTCTCCGATCCCGCGACGCGCGAGCCGTTCCGCCAGACCAACTTCCTGCGCGACGTCGCCGCGGAGTCGATCGTCGGGCAGGGCAAGCGCGGCTACCTGCTCGCTCTCGAGTCGATCGTCCGGCACTTCGCGGAGGCGTCGGGTGGCTGAGCGGCGGCCTGACGAGACGCCAGAGCTGCGGCGGCTGCGGCGACGGATTGACGCGCTCGATCGGCGAATCGTCTCGCTGCTGAGCGAACGCGCTGAACTGGGTCGCGAGGTCGGGCGCGAGAAGGTCGCCGCCGGCCGGCGAGCGATACGTGACGCCGAGCGAGAGCGCGAGGTACTGCTCCGGGTGACGATGGCCAACACCGGGCCGATCCCCCAGGCCGACCTGCTCGCGATCTACCGCCGCCTCATGGCCGCGACCCGCACGCTTGAAGCCCAGGACCGCAAGCGGGCACAACCCGACGACTGACGGCCGTCACATACAGGCGATCAGCGGGTCGCTCGAACGCGGCCAGCGCTCGACGCGATCTGCCGAGACCACGTAGGCGTCCCGGCCGGGATCAATCCAGAGCGACCCTCCGCCGCTGCGATAGCCGCTGTCGATCGCGCTCGGCGGAAGCTGAGCGTTCAATGCGAACGATGTGGTCGTCCACTCGGCCATGACGTCCTGCGGATCGCGGAAGTAGAGGTTGTCCTCGACCCCGAGCCACGTTACCGAGTCCCAGCCGCAGTGGCCCGGGCCTGGCATTGACCGGATCGTCCCTGTCGATACGCGATTGCCCGATTGATCCGTCCAGATCGTGACGGGGAACGTCAACGGGACGGTCGGGTCGAACTCGGAGGCATCGCAGGCGCGCAGGCCGGCGACTTGCCATCCGGGACCGTGCTCCGTCGTGTCGGTGAGCAGAACGATCGCCTTCGGCCGGCCGTCGACGAGGTGGGCGAAGCTTGCCCAATGCGTCTCGGCGTGAAGTTGCGTATACCCAGCCGTCGGGATACTTGCAAAAGGATTGCTCGGTCCGAGAAATACCGCGAGTGCATCGTCGGCACTGTTGTTAAGGGTATCGGGCCCGCCGAAGCTTTCGGGAAACTCGCCACCGATCCTCGCCACAGGCCCGTCGCACTCGAGCTGACCGGCGATATTGACCGCCCACATGGGAATGAGGTTCGGGGGCACCCTTGATGCGGCCGGTTCGGTCGACGCGACCGCTGCCTGCATGCCTGTGGTGTCGACGTTGGCGTAGATGTTCAACTCGGCGGTCGCGGCGTCAGCGCCGACGAGGATGCAGAGATCGTGGTGGCCGGGGTCGAGGCTGCGGGGCGCCCAGGTCTGGCCGGGTGGTGGGGCAGCTCCACCGCCGCCGAAAGGCTGCATCTCTCCGTAGACGACGACAAACGCCGGGTCGTCGACATCGAGTTCCGGCGAGAGGAGCATTGCCGGAAGGTGGAGCCGGTAGTCGCGCGCGTGCTCCATCGGGAAGGCGTCGAGTGCGGTCGCAAGGGACGCACCACAGCGCGCAAGCTCAACATTCCAGGTTGGCGCCTCGCCGTTCATAGGCGTGCCATCCCGACTGCCACCGACCGACCCAAATCGTGGGACGAGAAGGAACGCACCGAGGGCGATTGCCACGAGGATGACGGCAGCACTCGCCAGCGGAGAGAGCCCGCGTCGCCGGCGCGGCGGCAGCGCGGCGACGTTGCTGGCGAGCGCCTGAAGCGCCGACCGATCGTTGCCCGCTCGGTCGCGGAGCCAGCGCTTGAGGAGATCCTCGAAGTCGTCGCTCATCGTCGTTCCTCCGCCGCGAAGGCGGCCCGGAGTCGGTCCATCGCGTAGTGGACCCGCGACTTGACGGTGCCCTCGGGGATGCCCAGATGCGCGGCTGTCTCCGCGATCGGCAGGTCCCAGAAGTGGTGGAGCGTCAGGAGGAGGCGGTCGCGGGCTTCGAGCCGGTCGAAGGCGCGGGCCAGGGTTCGTGCATCGAGCGCGCGATCGAGCTCACCCTCCGGCGCGGCCGCGGCGAGGTCGAGCTCGACGACCCGCCCGCGCCGCTCCGCGCCTTTGAGCGCCGCCCGGACGACGTGGCGCCGGAACCAGGCACGGAATGCGTCCGGGTCGCGGAGCGAGTCGAGGCCGCGCCAGGCGGAGAGGAGAGCGTCCTGAACCGCGTCCGAGGCGTCGGCTTCCGAGCGGGTGACGATCCGGGCGGTCCCGAGCGCGGCCGCCAGGTCCGGCTCGACGAGTTCCCGGAACGCGTCGCGGTCGCCCCGCTTCGCGGCGGCGACGAGTCCGGCGAGGGTCGGCGGCGACTGCTCCAGGACGGCCTCCATGCCGATGAGTGTCCCCGGCGAGCGGATCGGTTCGATCTTCGACGCGTCAGCCAGCGGGTTCGGTGCGGTCCTCGATCTCCCAGGCATGGTCGAGGGCGTGCCACGCGATCCGGTGAGCGGCGTAGCGATGGGTCCATCGGCGATCGGCGATCGGCGAGCCATCCGATGGCTGCCGAAGGACCTCGAGCACGGCTGCCCGGACCTCAGCGATCGGTGCCTTGAGTTTGATGCCCATCTCGCGGGCGTAGGCCTCGTCGGCCTCGACGACGTGGGCGACCATCTTCGACGTGTTCCGACCGCCACCGCGCGGTCCCTTCCGCAACTCTTCGGGCGCACCTGCGACAACGTTTTCGAACGTCTTCCAGGCGGCTTCCACTAACCTCGCGAGCCGGTCCGCTTGGGCGGAAGTCACGCGACGTCGATCCTGCTTCGTGACATTGCTCGGAACACCGAACTCCGTTCCGCCGCCTCCGCCCTGTCGCTCGACAACCTCGAAGTCGAGGCCGTGGGTCCTGGGGAACTCCTCGCCAGCGAGCTTGGCGACGGGCGAGTATCGGTCCGCGTAGTCGGCGAGCGCGTGGACTGCGAGCTCTTCGGTCTTGCCGGATCGGCTCCAGCCCGGCCAGTCAACGGCCGTCGCGAACGCCTTCTTCGACGCCGCTTCGATCGAGACCGCGATCCGCTTCTTGGTCACCGCTCCCTCACCGCCCGGTGGAAGCGGCCAGCTCACGGACGAGCTTCGCCATCCGATCGACATCCGTGCCGTCAGCGCTAAGCGCATCGACGAGCGCCGAGGCGACGATGACGCCGCCGGCTCCGGCCCGAGCGAGGGCTCGGACATGGGTCGGCCGGCTCACGCCGAACCCGACACCGACCGGAACGGGCGACGCGGCGACGACCTCACGGACGAGACGGCCGACCGTCGAAGGGAGCGAGGTTCGCGCGCCCGTCACTCCGACGAGCGAGACGCAGTACAGGAAGCCGCCGCTCCGTTGGGCAATCTCGGCGCGGCGGTTTGCGGGGGTCGTCGGCGCCACGAGGTAGACGACCGCGAGGTCGTGCTCTCGGGCGACAGACTCGAAGGGGCCGCCCTCGTCCGGGGTTAGGTCGGCGACGATGACGCCCGATGCGCCGGCTGTGGCCAGCCGGCGA
>Ga0307287_10000822_pt1 | contig 10495 bp, 10 predicted proteins | sample ER_DNA_141_FD_194485 | JGI IMG/M metagenome (GOLD analysis project Ga0307287, IMG submission 194485) | Bulk soil microbial communities from the East River watershed near Crested Butte, Colorado, United States - ER_DNA_141 | ecosystem: Environmental > Terrestrial > Soil > Floodplain | place...
CGGCAGGTCCTCCACGGATCGCGCGTCGCGCTCGACGCGCGGGCCGGCCGAAGAGTCTCGGCGAGCGGTCGTGATCTCGTCCGACAAGAACAGCTGCGCAAGCTCATCGAGTAGCTCTCGGTCAACGTCCAGGATCGCCGCCAACGTGAGCAGCCTGCGCGGCACCCGGCGGATCGCCACGGTCACGGCCGCGAGATCGAGCACGAGCAGCGCTGCGATCGTCCATGTCATCTCTATCACCTCCGACGCCACCGTGGTCTCTACGCCGGCGGGGCCTGGCCGAGACGGACCTGGACGGTGCGCTTGCCAGACGTCGCCACGAGCCCCACTTGCACCGTCTGGCCCGGCGCGAACACCGCCAGGGCGGTCGAGAGATCCGCGGCCGAACCGATCGGCCGGCCGTCGAACGAGACGATGACCTCACGAGCTCGGATCCCGGCGGCCGCCGCTGGGCTCGTCGGGATCACGCCAACGATCGCGGCGCCGCGGACGGTCGGGTCCAGACCGAGAGTCGCGGCCGTCGCCATCGAGTCGATGGAGACGGTCTCGACGCCGAGCCATGCCTGCTGCGAGGCGGGCTTGGTCAGAAGCTGCTTGACCACGGGAAGCGCGTCGTCGATCGCGATCGAGAACCCCACGTTGTCGGCCGACGAGGACGATGCGCCGGCCGTGTTGATCCCGACCACGTGACCCGCGGCGTCGACGAGCGGGCCGCCCGAATTGCCGGGGTTGATCGCCGCATCGGTCTGGAGGAGACCGACCAGGTGCTCCACCGCAGAGCCGGATTCTCCGTTCACCGACACGCTCCTGTTCAGACCGGAGACGATGCCGCGCGTCACCGTCACGCCGAGATCGAGCGGAAACCCGATCGCGTAGACGGTGTCGGCGAGGCTCAGATCACCCGACCGGCCGAGCGTCACGGGCGTGAGCCCCGTCGCATCGACCTTCACGACCGCGATGTCGTGCTGTGGGTCGGTTCCGATCACGGTCCCGGACATCGCAGCGTGACCGTCCGTGAAGACGACGCGAACCTGCACGGCCCCCTGGACGACGTGGTTGTTGGTCACGATGATGCCATCTGCCGACGCGATCATGCCGGTTCCTTCGGCCTCCACCTCGCCGACCTGACCGGTCGACGACGGCGACACCTGCACCACGCGGACGTTGACGACCGACGGCAGCACCGATGAGACCACCTTGGACCCGGGCGATCGGGGCGGAGCCTGATCACTCTGCGTCAACGAGCGGGCGGTAGCCGCGTATCCGCTCGCGTTGATCGAGCTCGACGTCGTGCTCGGGTTCACCGAGCTCGAACCTCCAGAGGTGCCCTCGCTCACGGCGAACGCGATCAGCACGGCCGCGAGAACGAGCGCGACCCCGCCGGCGATCCAACCGATAACGCGGCGGCGGTCCGACCCGACGGGTCTTCCGTTCGACTTCGTGCTCCCATCCTGCCGCGCGCCGGAGGCCTCCCCCGGACCATCCGTTCCTTGGTCGGCTTTCATCGCTGACTGGCTCCGTGGGTGTTCCGATCGCACCCGTCTCATGTCCGCCTCCTCGCGTACATCGATCGGTTGGACACGTCGATGCTTGTCCTCTGAGACAGATCGGACACCACCGGCAGCACCCGACATCGGTGTCGGCCAGCGGCAATCCGAGGGCACCGCTAGCAGGGGCGGCGGCGGATTCGGTCTCCGCCCGGGCGGAGGGTTGGGAGGACGCGGATCACGTGTGAGGCGTGTCGCTCGATCCGTCGAGGACCTCGCGGATGGCCGCCGCGGACAGACGAGACTTCGACACGAAGCCCGCGGCCGCGCTCTCGGCGACGAGATCCGCGAAGTCTTCGGGCGAATGGGACGAGATGAGAACGGTGCGGAATGGACCGTCCGCGCTTTCGTGCAGGCTGCGGACGACGTCGAACCCGCTCTCCCCGCCCAGGTCGATGTCGACGAGGCTCACGTCGGGTGAGACCTCGAGAGCCTTCTCCAGCGCCTCAGCGCCGGTCGTGGCGGTCGCAACGACCTGGAGACCCTCACGCTCGAGCAGGCGCCGGGCCGCCGCCATGAATGCAGCACTGTCGTCGACCAAGAGCACGCGCATCGTCATGCTTGCAGCATGCGTTGCCGCAGGGTGACCGACATGACGGCTAGCAGGAAGATCGCCATCGGCCGATCGGGTCGGGAGGCGCCTATCTGGCGTCGAGATACTTCACCACGGCGAGGACGCGCCGGTGGTCCTCCGCTGTCTCGGGCAGCTCGAGCTTGGACAGGATGCTCCGGACGTGCTTCTCGACCGTCCCCTCGGCGACCCAGAGTTGTTTCGCGATCCCCGAGTTGGAGCGGCCCTCGGCCATGAGCGCAAGCACCTCGCGCTCCCGGTCGGTCAAGGCCCCGAGTGGGTCGTTCGCGCGCCGCGCGGCGACCAGCTCCTGCACGATGGCCGGGTCGATCGCGGAGCCGCCTCGGACGACACGGTTCACAGCCCCCATGAACTCGTCCACGTCGATCACTCGGCTCTTGAGCAGGTAGCCGAACCGGTCCCCCGACGCCAGGAGGTCGGTCGCGTGCTCGACCTCCACGTGGGCCGACAACACGATGATCGCGATCTGTGAGAACTCCTGCCGGATCGACCTGGCGGCGTCCAACCCTTCGGTGGAGTAGCCCGGAGGCATCCGGATGTCGACGATGACGAGATCCGGGACGAAAGCGCGCACGAGCGACAGGAGTTCGGTCGCATCTCCCGCGCGGCCGATCACCTCGAAGCCCTCGCGCTCGAACAGCGTGACGAGGCCTTCGCGCAACAGGACGTCGTCGTCCGCGACGACGACGCGAACGACTTCGGTCGCGATCTGGCTCATCGATCCCCGATGCGTGCGTCCCACCGAAGGATATCCGACGCGGGAGGCGTGACTCGATGCCAGCCCGGGCCGAGACCCGATAGCGGACACGATAGACCGACCCAACTCGTGGATCAGGCGACGGAGGGGCGGCGCTCGTCGAGCCTCGCATGCACCCGGATCTCGACATTGCCGTGGAGTGCTTGCGAGACGAGGCAGTTCTCGCCGGCTTCGCGAGCGGCCTCGTTGAACTCAGCTTGATCCACACCGGGAACCACTCCGTATACGTCGAGCTCACTCGACTTGATCTTGGGGGCGCCGGTTGTCTCCATCGTCACGCGGGCGGAAACGTCCAGGCCCTCGGGCGGAGTGCCGCGGCCCGCGAGGGCCGACCCCAGTGCCATGGTGAAGCAGCCCGCGTGTGCCGCGGCGATGAGCTCTTCTGGGCTGGTCTTGCCGTCGGAGTCTCCGAATCTGGACGCGAGTGTGATCGGAAGGTCTCGAAGGGCGCCGCTCCCACCGGATGCCGTGCCGGTGCCACGAGCGATCGTCCCGGTCCAGACGACCTCGGCAGTTCTCACGACGTTCGTCATCGGAAACTCCTTCCCTGGACGCCAGTTGACGGTTCCGAGGGTGGCGGAGGGACATGCCGGTGTCGTCGCTGGCAGTGCCCGTCGTCCATTGCAGGTAGCCGGAATCCCTGTATGAGGGATGGCACCGCCTCAGCTGTGCGGGGCGTTCCCCCGACTCTTGTCGTCGAGCGGCAGCTCGACGTGCAGGGACGTCCCGACGCCGCGCGGACTCTCGAGCGTGATCTTCCCACCGACGGCCTCCGCGCGGTCCTTCAACCCAAGGAGTCCAGAACCTGAGGCAGGGTCGGCCCCGCCGAGGCCGTCGTCACGGACGGCGACCCGAAGGATGCCGTCTCCCGTCTCCACCTCCACGTGCACGACCGACGCACGGGCGTACTTGGCCGCATTCGTCAGCGCCTCGGAGACAACGTAGTAGGCCGCCACCTCGACCGGCTCCGGCAGTCGGTCCCCAGCCATCACGTCCAGTTTCACCGGTATCGTCGAACGGCGCGCGAGAGTCTTCAGCGCCGGTCCGAGTCCCCCTTCGGCCAGGATGGCCGGGTGGATCCCTTGCGCGATCTCTCGCAGGTCGTCCAACACACTCGTCAGCCCGTCGACGACGCCGGACACCTCGGCGCGGAGCTCTCCGAGCCCTTGGGGTATCGTCTCCTCCGCCGCGCGTAGCTCGAGCGCGAGCGATACGAGCTGCTGTTGCGCGCCGTCGTGCAAGTCGCGCTCGATCTGCCGCCGGGTCGCGTCCGCAGTTGCAACGATCCGGGCGCGCGATGCGTCGAGCTCGGCCCGGTTGGCGGTGTTGGCGATCGCCGTCGCGACGAGCTCCGTGAACTCAGCCAAGCGACCCTCGGTGTCGGCGGGCAGCGGCGTGTCGGTCGTCGACACCACGGCCAACGTGCCCCAGAGGCTGCCCTCCACGATGACCGGAACCCCGACCGACGAACGCCAACCCATCTCTCGGGCGGCGGCAGGAGCTGAGCCGGGCACCGCGTAACTGTCGATCCGCCCCGGCCCCCCGGTCTCGAAGACCAAGCCGGACACGGTCCCCTCGAGGGCGAATCGTCTCCCCGAATAGATGTAGCCGCCGCTTCTGGTCCAGCCCCCGAGAGCGATGACCGTCCCGTCGGTCTCGTAGTGGGTGAGGGCGGCGCCGTCGGCGGGGATCAGCCGAGCGACCTCGGCGGTCACCGCTTCGAACACTTCCCTCGGGCGCGCGCCCTGTGCCACGAGCGTCGCGACCCGCCGTAATGCCGCCTGTTCCTCGGCAAGCCGGGTGAGTTCCTCATGTGCCTGGCTGTTGGCGATCGCGGTGGCCACGAGCTCGGTGAAGTCTGCGAGACGATCCTCGAGACCTTCGGCGAGCGGCGACCGGAGTGAATTCGTCAAGATCACGCCCCACACCCGATCGTCGACGATGATCGGGGCACCGGCGACCTTGCTGAAGTCGTCTCGAGCTTGCGCGGCAAGGGAACCAGGGATATCCGTGTAATCCTCGAGCCTCGTCGAGCGACCCGTGCGGTAGACCTCGGCTGACACCGACGGACCGTCGAGTGGCCAGCGCGATCCGGGCTGGAAACGCTCTGGCCGGTCGCCCCACACGGCCAGAACCGTCATCGTCGCGCCCTCGTCGTCATAGCGACAGACGGCGGCGTTCTCGAGGTGCAGAACCTGAGCGACCTCCTGCGCGACGGCCGCGAACACGTCACCGGCCGACGCACCGCCCGCCACGAGGGTGGCCACTCGCCGTAACCCTGCTTGCTCTTCAGCAAGCCGCCCGAGCTCGTCGCGACCCTTCACGTGTGTGCCGCCCCAGGGCGAACCGAAGTGATCGTCTCTTCCCCGCGCCGCGTCGAGATCAAGATCACAGGCGACCCATCGTCTGGGTCATTCTCGACTAAGCGGCTCAACACGTCGACCGCTGCCTCCTGCGGGAGGTGTCTCCGAGGACGGATGGGCACGCGGCAAGCATGTGACGGGGCATGGTCGGCCCCCTGCCGACCATGCCCCGCGAAACCGCGAGTGGTTCCTAGTAGCCGTTCCCGACGCTCGCGTTCGACGCCGGTGCCGTGATCTGGTCGCCGGCGGGCGACATCGCGTACCAACTCGCGCCGTATGCCACGACGCCCTCCCCGTTCGTGTCGCCGGGATTCTGATCCCCCGAGAACAGGTAGATTGGATGGCCGGCGTAGGTGACCTGCTGGTTCCCGTCGGAACGCGTCGTGCTCCCCACGAGCGAGGCATCCGCCCCGGCACCGACCGTTGGCTTGCCGGTCGCCATCAGCGGAGGCCACGCACTGGCGCAGGCGCCCGTGCACTCGCTCTGGGTTCCTGTGTCCGCCGCGAATAGGTACAGGGTGCGGCCTTGGGAATCGACCAGGATCTGACCGAGGCCGCTCGACGCGACGTCGAGCGTTCCCTGCTCTCCGGCGTTTGACGCCGGCGTTGCCCCGCTCGCCTGGCTGCTGCTGGTGCAACCGGCGAGCGCCAATGCCAAGACTGCAACCACCGCCGCGCCGGCGAGAGATGTGATGCGTCTGCTGCGAGGCATGCTCACCCCTTTCTTCGAGAGGGACGTCTCCGATCTCCAGGTCCCTCGCTTCTGGAGTTCTGCTGCGTCCATCGTCGGGCGCCGCCGCGCTGCCGTCGTCAACGCCAGCCACAGTGCTTGGCCGGGACCAGCTGCACTTTCGGGATCCCGGCTACCGGGGAGACGTGCAGCTAGCGGGGAGACAAGCCTCCAGCGACCCAGAACCGGAGTTGGGCGCTGGCCCTGACGACACCCAACGACCCGCGGTCGATGCTCGACGAACGAATCCGCGATCCGTCGATCACGAAGGAGGCCTCCGTGAGAACGCGTACACGTACCGGATACAAACTCTTCCGCCGCTCCTTGCTTGCAGCGGTCGTCCCCGCGGCGGTGCTGATCGCCACCGCGTGCAGCCCGAACAGCTCATCCTCGCCGCCGCCACAGACCAGCGCAGGTGTCGGATGGCTGCAGGCGAACCACGACCTCGCGAACACCCGGGACGCCTCGAGCAGCGCGATCTCCTCCGAGAACGTCAAGCAACTGGGCATCGGCTGGACGCATCCGATCACGGGCGCCTCCGCGTTCGGGTCGCTGGCCACCAGCCCGCTCGTCGTGAACGGGACCGTGTACCTGCAGGACCTGAAGAGCAACGTCTACGCGATCGACTTCCGCTCCGGGACGCTCGAGTGGCAGAAACGGTACAACGCAGATAACGTCGGACCCAACGGTCCGGGTTACGACGACGGAAAGCTGTTCGTCACGAAGGGGTCGCAGACGGTCGTTGCCCTCGATGCGACGAGCGGCGAGGAGATTTGGTCCAAGCGGATCGTCTCAGTCGTCACCCAGGGGATCACGCAACAGCTCACGGCCCATGACGGCATCCTCTACGTGAGCACCGTCCCCGGAAGCAGCGTCAGTCACTTCTACGAAGGTGGAGGGAAGGGGATCATCCACGCTCTCGACGAGGGGACCGGCGATGAGCTGTGGTCGTTCGACACCGTCAAGAACGGGAAGCTGTGGGGGAACCCGAAGGTGAACAGCGGGGGCGGGGCATGGTACCCGCCGGCCGTCGACACCTCGAACGGCACGACCTACTGGGGCATCGGGAATCCCGCGCCGTTCCCGGGCACGGATGCGTTCCCGAACGGTTCCAGCCGTCCGGGCCCGAACCTTTACACTGATTCGGCGCTTGCACTCGACAGCTCCGGGAACCTCCGATGGTTCAAGCAGGTCAAGGCGCACGACCTGTCCGACGGCGACTTCCAGTCATCACCCATCCTCACCACGGCGACGATCGGTGGGGTATCGCATGACATCGTCATCGGCTCCGGCAAGCTCGGACGCGTGGTTGCTTTCGACCGGCGAACAGGCATGGAGCTGTGGAACACGCCGGTGGGTCTGCACAGCAACGACGACCGCAAGGCGATCCCGAAGGGGAAGACCGTGACCGTGGCCCCCGGCTTCTACGGAGGCGTGGAGACGCCGATGGCTCTCGCGGACGGAGTCGTCTACGTCCCGGTGGTGAACGTCCCCACCGACTACATGTCCACCAGCATGATCCAGCCGAACGTCGCCCGCGGAACCGGGGAGCTGGATGCGATCGACGTCGACACGGGCGCGATCGTGTGGACAGCGAAGCTCGACGCCCCGGACTTCGGTGGCGCGCTCGTGGCGGGCGATCTCGTGTTCACGTCGACCTTCAAGGGTGAGGTTCTGGCATTCGACCGAGCCTCGGGCAAGCAGGTGTGGTCGTTCCAGGCACCCGGCGGCATCAACAGCCCCATGTCCGCCGCGGGCGACACGCTGCTCGTCCCGGTCGGACTCGGCCCTCGGCCGATGCTCCTGGCACTCACGCTCGGGGCGACCGGGACGATCCCCACCGCGACTCCGAGCGTCGGCACCCCCACTAACTCACCGTCGCCCAGTTCGTCCGCCCTCCATATCAGCACCCCCAACCAGGGTGACGGGATCCTCTACGACACCAAGCAGTTGACAGCTCCGGCGGGGGGGCGAGTGACTCTGACCTACACGAACGACTCAGCCATCCCGCATGACTGGCACCTCTTCGATGGCCCGAGCGCGTCGGCGCCTTCGATCGTCAGCACCAAGATCCAGGCAGGCCCGAATGACGTCGAGCAGGTGTCGTTCACGGTGCCGTCGAAGCCGGGCCAGTATTACTTCCAGTGCGACGTGCACCCGTCGATCATGACCGGCTTTCTGATCGCCAGATAGGCACGGCGGTCTGGTTCGTGTCTGCGAACTCGCTCATGAAGATGAACACGGCGGCTCCTTCGCCTCCGCTTCGTCTGACCTGCCGAGGAGCTCGAACGAAGGGAACAGCTGTATAGGGCGATGTGCGCTACGCGTCGGGCATCTTCTCCACGATCCGTCCCGTGTCGAGCCCAAAGGTATAGACATCGATCTCCGGCGGCTCCACACCGAGCGTCGTGAGCGCTGTGCAGACCTGACTGCGATGGTCGGTGCCGTGGTGCAGGGCCTGCGCGAGCCTGAACCCGACGGGAGCCCACCGTTGATACCCGTCGGTCTTGTCGACCTCGAGCACCATCGCGTCGGGGTCGAGCGACCGGGAGATGTACTCGGTCCATCCTGAACCGTTGCGCTCCATGATGACGCGAGCCTCGGCGAGCCACACGTGTTCTTCGTCGATGTCGAATGCGACGTTGCCCGTCAGGAAGAACAGCTCTTCCGCGTCGCTGAGGACGAGGTGGCGAAGCGTTTCGAGCAACGGCCCCCGCGTGCCGATGACGCTGGTCTCCAGCTTTTCGACGCTGAGATCGAGACACGCATCGATCACTTGCGAGGTTGCCCAGACGTGGTGTGCGAACGCCGCATCCAAGAGCGAACCACTCATGACGATCTCCTCTCACCGCGCGGATGTCGCAAGGGACAGTGTCCTGGCCGCGTCGACAGGCAGCCGCACACGTGCGGCTGCTTCGGTCGACCGGTCGCGACCTAGACCGGCGGTGGCGAGATCTCAGTCATGTGCGTCATCGCCGTCGGACGCTAGCTCGCGGGGCGGACGCGGTCAAAAGCGGGCGAGACCTCCTGGCCGGTGCCTTGCTGCGTCGCCGCCGCGATGATCAGGTCGATCAGATCCTCAGGGAGATCACGCATCCCGGTCGCCTCCAGGACCTCTGCCGTGTCGTGGCCGATCTCGGCCATGATCGACTCGCAGCTCACGCACCCGCTCAGATGGTGTTCGATCGACGCCGCGTCGGCTCCGCCGAGTCGGCCGAATGCGTAGGCGTGGATGAGGCGAGCGACCTCTTCGCACGTCCACTCGCCGGGCGGGGTCACCGGTCCCCTCCGCCCGCCGGCGGACGTCCGACCTCGGCCACCCGATGCCACCAAGGCCATCGCCGCTCGATGGGCCGATCCACGCTGTATCGGCTGGTCTCCGATCGTGCGTTCGTCTCCGCTCGCGTCCTGGACGGCGACCTCCATCGACGGCAACGCACGGTTCCCGTTCATCCGGACGTCACCACCACCGTGCCGTGCATGAACGGGTGGATCGAGCAGATGTATCGGTACGTCCCCGGGCTCGAGAAGGTGTGGGCATAGCTGTCGTTCTGGTTCAGGACCGGGGACTGGAGCCCGACCGGTGGAGCAAACACGTCGTGCTGGGTGGTGTCCTCATTCGTCCACGTCACCGTCGTCCCGGCGACGACCGTGATGTCGGTGGGAGCGAAGGCGAAGTTCGTGATCTGCACTTGGTCCGTGTGTGCCGGGACGTTGGAGGCCGGAGCGGGGGCGCCGCCGGCCGGCATCACCATGGCTCCCGACGAGCCGCCGCCGGGCATCGCCATGGCTCCTCCCGACGAGCTGCCGCAGGCGGACATCAGCAGGACGACCGCGGCAAGTCCCCCGGCGAAGGCAAGGATCGTCCGATTCCGCGTGGTCAGCCTCTTACCAGGCACGACGTACCACTCCTCTCGTTCGCTCGGTGGCCTCTCGAGACCCGTCGGTTGCCCAGTCGTCTCCGTCGGGCAGAAGAACGTTCCGCAGGACGAAGCCGGCCACGTCGCGCCCGAGTTGCAGACCCGCCTCGTGGTCGATCCGTGTGTGAACGCCGGCGTAGATCCGGCTGAGACCCGCCTCCTCCTCGGCGGCGGTGAAACTGGTGAACGAGCGCGTCACGCCCGGCAGCGCCGGGGACGTGACCGAGAACCGCTGGTGGTCGCCGAAGAAGCTCGCAAGCACCTCGGCTCCCGCCGCGCTGATCGTGCTATGTGCGCCGGGGTAGGAGGGGTCGGCTGGGGTGAGCCCGGCGAGCGGAAGCCAGCTGGGGTCGGCGACGGTGGCGGGGTTCCCGTCGGTGTCGGCCATCCGGATCGCGGTAACCGGCCGCCAACGCTGGAACGTGTACTTCGCGTCGTAGAAGGCGATCGCCGAGTCCGCGAAGCTCAGATCGAGCGCCGCGAACAGCCGCGCCGTCGTCGCCAGGTCGGTGTGGTGAACCACCGTGACCTGTTGCGCGATCTCGTTCCAGAAGTTCTGGATAGGGGGGGCCCAGAACTTGCCGAT
>Ga0307287_10000824_pt1 | contig 10494 bp, 7 predicted proteins | sample ER_DNA_141_FD_194485 | JGI IMG/M metagenome (GOLD analysis project Ga0307287, IMG submission 194485) | Bulk soil microbial communities from the East River watershed near Crested Butte, Colorado, United States - ER_DNA_141 | ecosystem: Environmental > Terrestrial > Soil > Floodplain | place: USA...
CGCCAGGGCGAAGCGGGCGAAGACAGGCGTGGTCGGGGACCGTGGCATCTCGTCGGTGGGTGATGTGGACCAGCTCCAAGGGTCACGTCAGCTCGACCACATCTTGGTCAGCCGCGAGCTGTTGTTCACCGTCACTCGGCTGCTCAACGACGGCAAGGACCTAGCCTCTTGCTCGGGCCCCGGCCAGCAGCTCGGCCGCCCTGGCCGCGGTGGCGAGGCCGACCCCCTCGCGGGAGCCTTCGGCGGTGGGGTCGTGACCGGCCAGCTGGGTGCCGATGACGCGCACATTGCCCAGTACGGGCGCGCCCGCGCGGTCGACCGGGCGGAGCTCGCGGTTCACCCTGACGCCGGCCTGGGCCAGCCGATGCGAGCCGAAGAAGTCCGCGGCCAGGAACTCGGTACGGTGAGCGAAGCCATCGATGGGCAACCCGAGCACTGTCTCGGCCAGGGTGCCGTCGCGGTAGGTCTCGATCCCCCCGCCGGCCACGCCCCCCGTCGCCAGGACCACTTCGTCGCACGGGATCCGGATCGGGCCCGAGGCGCCCTCGCCGAGGACGGCGGTAACCCGGTCTCCGTCGCGTTCGGCCCCGATCGCCGGGGGCCCGAGCCGCCAGCCCACACCGAGTTCGCTTAGCCGCTCTCGCCAGGCGTCGAACAGCCGCAGCCCTGGAATCGACGGTGGCGGCAGGGCCGCCTCAACCACCCGGAGCCCGGCCAGCTCTTGGAGGTCGGCCCACGCCTCGGCGGCGTTGGCGAGCCCGATCACGGCCGGGACCACGCACACGTCGGCGCCAGCGGCGGCGCGGCCGAGCGTGCCGGCCACCGCCCCGCGGAACTCCCTCCCGTCGAAGGCGCGGGCCAGCTCGACCGCGTTGACATGGCGTCCGCGGAATCCCTGGGGCAGCGGGATCTCGATCGGCACGGCGTCCAGGCCGATCCGGTGCAGCCGGTCGGCGCACAGGTGGGACGAGAAGTCCTCGAAGCCGGCAAAGCCGATGGCGGCGACCCGCCCGGCGAGGGCGCCGTCGCTCTGGGTCTGGAGCAGCGCGGTGGTGCGCCGGGTCCCGATGCCCGTGATCTGGCTGCGGTTGACGGCCGGGTCGCCGACCAGCTCGATGCCGGCCCGGTCGGTCAGCGCCCGCACGTGCCCGATCCCGGCCAGCAGCGCGCCCTCGCCGACCAGCGAGTACGGGTGCCCGTCGGGTAGCCGGCCGAGTGCTTCCAACGGGCGTTCCACGGGTTCCCCCGCCCCCGCCTCGTCCCCGGCCGGCAGGCGCCCCAGCACGTCGATCCCGCCGGCGGCCCAGTGCGTGAAGCCGTGACTGCGCGCGATCACCTGGACCTGCCGGCCTGCCTCGGCCAGCATGGCCGCTGCCGCCAGCCCGGACGGGCCGGCCCCGATGACCACGACGTCGGCGCCCATCACCGGCCCCCTTCGGTCGGCTCCGGGAGCGGCCCGCGGGGGCCGCCGGGCGGCCCGGCGTCGGTGGCCCGGCGCCCCTCGGTGTCGCCGGTCAGGCCCTCCCCGCCGACCCCACGCCCCGGGCCGGCCTGGCGCGGCCCAGACCAGTCGTCGCCCGTGGCGGCCGCCTGGATCTGCTCGTCCTCACCCGGCTCCCGTTCCACCGTGTCCAGGGCGAGGATGCCGCGGTAGATCGCGTCGTTGCGCAGCGCCTGGACCGCCGCCTGGCCCCAGGCCACCGCTCGCAGCCCGCGCCAGCGCTCCTGCATGAACAAGCGCAGGTTGGCCAGCGGGTCACCGACGTCCGGCCGCCTGGCCGCGACGACGGCGGCGGCGCGCCAACCGCACCCGCCGCCCTGGGTAGGTCCGAAGCCGAGCCGGTACTGGCGGCGCAGGTCGTCAAGCTGGGTCACGCCGGCCCCGACGGCCTCCTCGATGGTGCGGCGGGTGATCAGCTCGCACTCGCAGACCAGCGGGCCGTCGGCCTGCCCGGCAGCGGCCGACGGGCGGGCCAGCGGGCGGGTGGGCTGACGGATGCCCTGCTCGGCGCCGGGCAGGGGCGTGATCGCGGTCGTGCAGGGACGCTCCTCGCCACGCTTGGCGACCATGACGTCCACGACCTTCTGGGCCATCTGCCTGGAGGTGGTGAGCTTGCCACCCACGATCGACAGCAGGTTGGGCACTCCATCCCCGGGCTCGTGGTCCAGGACGGTGAAGGTGCGGCTGACGCTGCGGCCGTGCCCGCCCGCTTCGCCCTGGACCGGGTCGTACAGGGGCCGGTGGCCGCTGTAGGCGCGCAGGGCGCGGCCGTGGGCGATGGCGGGTACCAGCTTGGCTGTCTGGTCGATGATCAGGTCGATCTCCAGCGGGGCGACGCTGGGATCGTCGGCGTCGTCGGCCTCGGTCGATGTGGTCCCAAGGATCGCCGCGTCGTAGGCCGGCACGATGATGTCGCCGTCGGTCGGCATGCGGCAGTGGGTGACCAGCGAGCGCACGTAGCGGCCGGCCATCACGACCATGGCACCCTTGTCCGGGACCATCCGGAACGGGGCCCCGGCCATGGCACCAATCCGCCCGGCCCAGGCCCCGGCCGCGTTGATCACCCAGCGGCAGCCGATGGTCCGGCCCCTGCCGCCGACCAGGTCATGGACGCGGACCGCGCTGACCCGACCGTCGCCGTCGCGTTCGAAGCCGACGACCGGGTGGTGCACCAGGACCCGGCCGCCTCTGGCCTCGGCGCCGTAGGCCGTTGACCACAGCAACCTCCAGGCGTCCATGCTGCCATCGGTCGGCACCCAAAAGGCCCGCTCGATCCGGTCGGTAAGGGCCGGCTCCTCGCGACGGGCCGCGGCCGGGTCGACCTCCTCGCACGGCACGCCGGTCTCGGCACAGCCGGTGACGAAACGGTCGCCGTAGCCCAGATCGTGCTCGGGCAACAGGATGAAGAAGCCGCCTGTGTCCTCGATGGTATGCGGCGCGATCCGGCGCAGGACGGCGTTCTCCTCGACGCACTCGCGGGCCGACGGCAGGTCGTTGACCGCGTACCGGGCGCCCGAATGCAGCTCGCCGTGCCAGCGCCCCGATGTGCCCGTCCCCAGGTCGGAGCGATCCACCAGGACCGCCTCGATACCGCGAAGGGCCAGGTCCCACAACACAGCCGTCCCGGTGGCGCCCCCGCCGATCACTACGACGTCGGTCTCGCGCAGCATCGCCTGCTCCCTTCGCGGCCAGCGCCCGTCGTACCAAGCGTACTGCCGCGCTGGGGGTGGTCGGCCACCTTCGGGACCAAACCGGCGCCCCGCCGGGGCCCATGCCGGCCGTCCAAGCCGCCGTCGATCGACGCTTCAACCGGTGCCGCTACGACGCCGCCCGCACGATCCAGGCGTTCAGCGCCCGGCTACGCCAGCAGATCGAGCTGGACACCTGACCGGCGAGCTGCTCACCGTGCTCGACCAGAGGATGCAGCCGATAGTGCCCTCGCCGCCCGTCAGATGAATTCCAGGGACGCAACACAAGGCTGATGCAGGATGCCGGAGGGATTCGACGAACTGGTCATGGCCATCTGATCGGGCGGAGGTCGAGGCTCCAGCATGCCCTTGGTCGCCGCAATGCAACAACGCCGGCGGACTCGGTTGCTGCCTCACTGCGGTTCAGAATCGGCTTTCAGCGGTCCACCCTTCCTCCATCGCTCGTGATCAGCGAGCAGACCATACGACGCTGGACCGACAAGTCGTTGTAGCGGGTGAGGAAGTTCGTCGACGGGTCGCTCACGACCGGCCGCGCCTGCGGATCCGCTCGAACGGGCTCGCGCAGGCGGCACAGAGCCACTGGGATGTCATGACCGTCGGTCCGACCTCGCCGACCCGCTCGACCTCGTCGGAGCCGCACCACGGGCAGATCACGCGGTCAGAGGCTTGGGCTCTCTGGGGAACGCGACGGCGACGTCGCCCGCGCCATCGAGGGCGAGTTTGGGCGGCCGGCTGCAGGTCCGCGCGGCGTGAGGCGACGGACGATGAGACCACCGACCGGGCGTAAGGCCTGGTCGAACGGGCACAATCAGTCCAGGACCAGCAACGGGCAGCCGGCAACGGAGGCGGTACGGTGAGCCGGGACACACAGGCACATACGGAGCAGCACTCCCGCAAGGTCGCCGAGGCGGCGCGCGAGCAGGACTGGCAGCAGCCGAGCTTCGGCAAGGAGCTGTTCCTCGGTCGGCTGCGGCTCGACCTGATCCATCCCCACCCGCGCCCGACCGAGCAGGAGCGGCGCAAGGGCGAGGCCTTCCTGGCGCGGCTGGAGGCGTTCCTCCGCGAGACGGTCGACCCGCTGCAGATCGAGCGCGACGCCAAGATCCCCGACGAAGTCGTGCGGGGCCTGGGCGAGCTGGGCGCGTTCGGCATCAAGATCGACGAGCGCTACGGCGGCCTCGGCCTGTCCCAGGTGTACTACAACCGGGCGCTGGCCCTGGCGGCGTCGGCGCACTCCTCGATCAGCGTGCTGCTCAGCGCCCACCAGTCGATCGGGGTGCCCGAGCCGGTGCGGCTGTTCGGCACCGAGGACCAGCAGCGGCGCATCCTGCCGGGCGTGGCCAAGGACCAGGTCAGCGCGTTCCTGCTGACCGAGCCCGACGTGGGCAGCGACCCGGCCCGCATGCGCACCACCGCCACACCGACCGAGGACGGCAGCGCGTATGTGCTCAACGGCTCCAAGCTGTGGACCACCAACGGCGTGATCGCCGACATGCTGGTGGTGATGGCGGTCGTGCCACGCTCCCAAGGGCACCGGGGCGGCATCACCGCGTTCGTGGTCGACGCCCACACGCCCGGGATCACCGTCACCCACCGCAACCAGTTCATGGGGCTGCGCGGGATCGAGAACGGCGTCACCGTCTTCGACAACGTCCGCGTCCCGGCCGCCGACCGCCTCGGCGAGGAAGGCCGCGGGCTCAAGATCGCGCTGCAGACGCTCAACACGGGGCGGCTGTCCCTGCCCGCCATCTGCTGCGCGGCGGCCAAGTGGTCGCTGCGGATCGCCCGGCAGTGGTCCAACGAGCGGGTCCAGTGGGGCAAGCCGATCGGCAAGCACGAGGCCGTCGCCGCCAAGCTCGCGTTCATCGCCGGCATGGCCTACGGGATGGAGTCGATGCTGGAGCTGGCCAGCGCGCTGGCCGACGACAAGCGCAACGACATCCGCATCGAGGCCGCCCTGACCAAGCTGTACACCTCCGAGATGGCCTGGCTGGTCGCCGACGAGCTGGTCCAGCTGCGCGGCGGGCGCGGCTATGAGACGGCCACCTCGCTGGCCGCCCGCGGCGAGCGCCCGGTCGGCGCCGAGCAGGGTCTGCGCGACCTGCGGATCAACCGCGTCTTCGAGGGCTCGACCGAGATCATGCACCTGTTCATCGCCCGCGAGGCGGTCGACCAGCACCTCTCGGTCGCCGGCGGCCTGATCGACCCGGAGACCGGCCTCGCCGGCAAGGCCAGGGCGGCCGCGTCGGCCAGCCGCTTCTACGCCCGCTGGCTGCCCCAGCTGGCCGTCGGCAAGGGGTACGTCCCCAGCGGCTTCGAGGAGTTCGGTCGGCTCGCCACGCACCTGCGCTTCGTGGAGCGGGCCAGCCGGCGGCTCGCCCGCTCGACCTTCTACGGCATGGCCCGCTGGCAGGGCCGGCTGGAGCGCAAGCAAAGGTTCCTGGGCCGGATCGTCGACATCGGCGCGGAGCTGTTCGCGATCAGCGCCACCTGCGTGCGGACTCGGATGCTGGTCGACGACCGCGCGCCCGCGGCCGAGGAGGCGGTCGAGCTGGCCGAGCTGTTCTGCCGGGGCGCCCGCCGCCGGGTCGAGCGGCTCTTCCACGACCTGTGGGCCAACGACGACACCGGCGACTACGCGGCCGCCCAGCGCGTCCTGCGCGGCGACTACACCTGGCTGGAGGCGGGGATCATCGACCCCTCCGGCGACGGCCCGATGATCCCCGAGCGGGTCGCGGCCGGGCAGGCCGCCCAGGAGGCGGCGGGCGTGCAGCCCGGCGACCAGGTCAAGCTCGGCGCCAGCAGATAGCGGCCACGGCGCTGTTGCGTCTGGTCGGCACTGTTGCATTGAGCGATCACCCCGTGCGACTGCCTCCACTTCGCTGCCAAAAGACGACAGATCATAGGCACGGTCGAGTGGTTCGACCCTTTCTTGGCGCCCTTCCATGAAGGAGAGCCTCCACTTGCTGGGCTTCCCCAGCGCATTCCGGCTCAATGCAACAGTGCCGCTGGGAAGCAGGAAGACCACGAAGACGTGCGCCCGCGGGGTGAGGGCGCCGCCGGCGAAGTCCGACACCCGTAGGCCACCGCGGCGGCCAGGGCCAGGAGGATCTCCATCGCGCTTGTCCCTGGGATCGGTCATGGTTGTCCGGGCTATAGCGGGAGGGAGGAGGCGCCATGCGGCTGACCAAGTACGGGCACTCGTGCCTGCTGGTGGAGGAGGGACCGGCCCGGCTGCTGCTGGACCCGGGTACCCTCTCCGGCGGGTTCGAGGAGCTGGAGGGCCTGACCGCCGTGCTGGTCACCCACCAGCACGCCGACCACCTCGACCTCCAGCGGCTTCGCACGCTGCTGGACCGCAACCCCGGGGCCCGGGTGCTCTGCGACGAGGGCAGCGCCGAGCAGCTCGCCGCGGCCGGCGCGGCGGTCGAGGTCGTCCACGACGGGGAGGAGCTGGACGTCGGCGGGGTCGCGGTGCGCGTCAGCGGGCGCGACCACGCGGTCATCCACCCCGACATCCCGGTGGTCCCCAACGTCGGCTACCTGGTGGGCGGGCGGCTGTTCCATCCGGGCGACGCATTCACCCCGCCGGGCCGGCCGGTCGAGGTGCTGGCGGTCCCGGCCGGGGCGCCGTGGCTGAAGGTGTCGGAGCCGATCGACTACCTGCGCCAGGTGCGCCCAAAGGTGGCCGTGCCAGTGCACGAGCTGGTGCTGTCCCAGGCCGGGAAGGCGATCCACTACCGGCAGCTCGAGCAGCTCGGCGGGGCGACGCTGCGGGTGCTGGACGACGGCGCCCCCGTGGAGCTGTAGTGCCGCTGCAGAACCGCGTCACCCCCACCGGGGAGATCGTCGCCGACCCGGGACGTGGCCTGCTGATGGGCAACCGCGGCTGCCTGCACGGGCTGGACCGCCGGCTGGGCGTGGCCCGCTGGCGGTCGAAGCTGTGGATCTGCTGCGTGCTGGACTGGAAGGGCGTGCGGCGCGACCCGATGCCGCCGGGTCGCTGGACGGCGCTGTTCTTCCTGGACGAGGCGACCGCGCTGGCGGCGGGGCACCGCCCGTGCGCGTACTGCCGCCGCGCCGACTTCGTCGCCTTCGCCGAGGCGTGGCGTGGCGCGCACCGGCTGGCGCAGCGGCCGCGCGCCGCCGAGATCGACGCGCGCTTGCACGCCGAGCGGGTCGACCCGCGCTCGCGCCGGCAGGTGACCCGGCCGGCGGTGGCTGGCGAGCTGCCCGACGGGGTCATGGTCCGCGCCGGCGGCACGCCCGGGCTGCTGGCCGGCGGCGCCCTGCTGCCGTGGACCTTCGCCGGCTACCGGGCCCCCGTCCCGCTGCCGCCGGCCATGCCGGTCGAGCTGCTCACGCCGCCGGCGACGGTGGCGGCCGTCGCCGGCGGCTACCGCCCGCTGCTGCACCCGACGACTGCGGGGGCTTCGCCCCCCGAACCCCCGGCCTGATGCCCCGGTGGGTCGGGTGCTAGGGCGGTGAGCCGAGCGCCTTCACCGATCGGCCGAGCACGTTGTCGATCCCCCACCGTTCCGCCAGCTCGAGCAGCCGCTCGGCGTCAGGTGGCCTGGACGGCAGGGCGGTGTCGACGGTCGGCAGCGGCAGCGTCCGGACCGTGCCGACGACCCGCGGCGCCACCGTGAGGTAGTCCCGGGCCGCGTTGAGCTTGCCCGCGACCCCGGCGAGGTGGTGGTCGCGGGACGCGGCGGCGTCCAGCAGCGCATCCAGCGTCCCGAACCGCGCCAGCAGGCTGGCGGCGGTCTTCTCCCCGATCCCGGGAACCCCGGGCAGCCCGTCGCTGGGGTCGCCCCGGAGGGTGGCGAAGTCGGCGTACTGCGCCGGGGCGATGCCGTACCGCGCCCGCAGCGCGGCGGCGTCCATGACCTCCAGCTTGGTGACGCCGCGGGCGGTGTACAGCACGCGGACGTCGCGGTCGTCGTCGATGAGCTGGAACAGGTCGCGGTCGCCGGTGACGACGTCCACGGGCACGGTGGCCCGCTCGGCGAGGGTGGCGATCACGTCGTCGGCCTCGTGCTCGTCGGCGCCGACCGCGGCGATGCCGAGGGCGTCGAGCACGTCGAGGATGATCGGGACCTGCTCGGCGAGCCCGGGCGGCTCGGCCTCGCCGGGGGGCGCGCCGCCGCCTCCCGGCGCCGTCTGCTGGTCGGCGAGCCGGTGCGTCTTGTAGGTGGGCAGCAGCGCCACCCGCCAGGCGGGGCGCCAGTCCTGGTCGAGGCAGGCCACCAGGTCGGTGGGGTGGTACCGCGTGATCAGCGTCGACACCATGTCGAGGAAGCCGCGGACCGCGTTGGTGGGGGTGCCGTCCGGCGCCGGGATGGAGGCCTTCACCCCGTAGAAGGCGCGGAAGTAGAGGCTGGCGGCGTCCAGCAGCATCAGGCTCATGCGCCGGCCGGTGCTCGCCGGGCCGCCCGGAACATGCCCACGACCTCCTCGACGGTGGTCGCGTCCTCGGCGGCCTTGTCGTCGCGCCAGCGGCCGGTGAAGCGCGGGAACCGCAACGCCAGCCCGGAGTCCTCCTTGAGCAGATCCCATGCGGCGGTGTGGGTCGGCGACAGCGTCAGCTCGGCGGCCAGCACCTCCACCACCAGGGCGGGCTCGAACCACACGTCGGCGTGGCGGCGCGTGTCGACCCGCGCGGGCGGCTCGGCGCGGACCAGCGGGGCGAGCCGAGCCGGCAGCGCCGCCAGCTCCGCGTCGCTGAACCCGGTGCCGCACTTGCAGATCGTCTGGAACCTGTCCGCGGCCGGGTCATAGACGGCCAGCAGCAGCGCCCCGTAGATGCCGGCGCGCCGGCCCCGCCCGTACAGCGCCCCCACCACCACCAGGTCCAGGGTGTCGCTGAGCTCGGTGCGGTAGTCGCGCTTGAGCTTGATCCACGACCAGCCGCGCGCGCCGGCCTGGTAGCCGACGGTCGGCGCCAGGGACTTGCAGATCAGGCCCTCGCAGCCGTCGGCGACCGCCTGCTCGAACAGCGCCTCCAGGGCCGCCTCGTCGTCGACCTGCTCGGCGGTGGCCAGCCGGAGCTGCGGCGACGGGGTGATGGCCTCGGCCAGCCGCGCCCGCCGCTCCAGGTAGGGCAGGCGGGTGAGGTCCTCGCCGTCGGCGTACAGCAGCTCGAAGCAGAACAGGCTCACCGGCACGTCGCTGACCGCCTCGGTGATGCCGTACTTGCGCCGCCGGAACATCACGTCCTGGAAGGGGCGCAGCTCGCCGGAGGCCGGGTCGAAGGCGACCACCTCGCCCTCCAGGATCGCCTCCCGCGGCCCGAGCCCCGCCTGGAGGAGCTTCACCGTGTCGGGGAACTGGCCGGAGACGCGCTCCAGGCGGCGGGTGAACAGCTCCAGCTGCCCGTCGGCGGTGCGGTGGGCCTGCACGCGGATGCCGTCGTACTTGTACTCGGCCGCGCACGCCCCACCCAGCTTGGCGAGGATCTCGGCGGAGCTGCTCATCCGCTGGGCGAGCATCGGCCGCACCGGGTTGCCGGCCCGCACCCGCATCCCCTCGACCGCCTCCAGCCCCTCCTGGACCAGGGTGGCGGCGACCAGGCCGAGGTCGGAGCAGATGTTGTAGGCGCGCTCCAGCACCGGGCGGGCCTTGCGGCCGCCGGCGTGCACCTCCGCGAGCGCGTCGAGGATGGTGGCGGTGCCGATCCCAAGGCGCAGCGAGCCGGTGACGGTGCGGACCAGGTAGCGGGCCTCCAGCGGGGTGGCCTCGCGGAGCAGCCCCACGAACGGGGCGAGCTTGCGGGCCTGCGAGCCGGTCCCCTCGGCCTGGGCGATCTGGTGCAGGGTGCCGAACACGACCTCGACCTCGAGAGTCGCCGGCCTGGGGGCCAACGACGCCAGCAGGGCCTCGGCGGCCAGGCCCAGGTCGCCGACCTCCTTGGCGCTGGCGAGCGCCTGCTCGGCGGTCACCCCCGCGGCCTCGGCGACCGCGCGGGCGGCCATCCGCTCGGCCAGGCCGAGCTCCACGCCGGCGAAGTCGGGCGCGATCTCGCCCTGGCACAGCAGCGCCACCGTCGGCAGCAGGGTCTTGGGGGTCTCGGCGATCAGCGCGGCGAGGCGGTCGATGAGCTCCAGGCGGGCAGTGGCGGCCTCCAGGTCGCGGTAGGCCTCGGCGACGATCTGATACCGCATCCGCGCTCCTCCCGCCGGCGGGTTCGCTTGGCCGCCCGGCCACGGCAGGATATCGGCCGCTGGCTTGCCGCGCCCCGTAGCTCGGGGGCCGGCTGGTCGAGACCAGCTCGAGGATGGGGTC
>Ga0307287_10000825_pt1 | contig 10490 bp, 9 predicted proteins | sample ER_DNA_141_FD_194485 | JGI IMG/M metagenome (GOLD analysis project Ga0307287, IMG submission 194485) | Bulk soil microbial communities from the East River watershed near Crested Butte, Colorado, United States - ER_DNA_141 | ecosystem: Environmental > Terrestrial > Soil > Floodplain | place: USA...
ACGAGAGGTCCCGCCAATCGTGGCCAACGAGGCTCGGGACAGAATGACATCCATGATTCCTGTCCAGCCGTTCGGCCGTACCGGCCACGAGAGCACCCGCGTGATCTTCGGCGCTGCCGCCCTGGGCAACGTCAGCCAAGACGAGGCGGATCAAACGATCGAGGTGATCCGCCAACATGGGATCAACCACATCGATACCGCCGCAAGCTACGGCGACGCAGAGCTGCGACTTGGCCCCTGGATCGAGACTCACCGCGACGAGTTCTTTCTCGCCACCAAGACCGGTGAACGTACTCGGGCCGAGGCCTACAACGAGATTCAACGCTCGCTGGAACGGCTGCGCACCGACCACATCGATCTGATCCAGCTGCACAACCTGGTCGATGAGGAAGAGTGGCGGACCGCCTTCTCTCCCGGCGGCGCTCTGGAGGGTGCGGTGGAGGCCAAGGAGGATGGCCTCGTCCGCTTCATCGGGGTGACGGGTCATGGCGTGACGGTGGCTGCTCAGCACCTGCGATCGTTGCAGGAATATCCGTTCGACTCAGTGCTGTTGCCGTACAACTTTCCGATGTGGCGCAACGAGCGCTACGTTGCCGACTTCGAGGACCTGGCTGCGGTCTGTCTCGAGCGCGGCGTGGCCATCCAAACAATCAAGGCAATCACCCGCGGCCCCTGGGGTGATCATCAGCCGACTGCGAACACCTGGTACGAGCCGCTTACCGACCAGGATGCCATTGACACTGCGGTCGGGTGGGTGCTCGGCCGCGAGGGAGTCTTCCTTAACACGGTCGGCGACATCCACCTCTTGCCGAAGGTGATCGATGCCGCTGAACGGTTTACCCAGCGGCCCAGCGACGAGCAGATGAGAGCACTAGAGAACGCCTTCGGACTTGAGCCGCTTTTCGTCTGAAGATGTGTTCCTGGCCAGGTAATTCAGGGGCGCGTACGTCGGTGGTGGGAGCAAGCAGACTCGAACTGCTGACCCCTTCCTTGTAAGCCCGGCGGGGCTCACCACAACCAGGGCCATTCTGCGCATTCAGCGCAATTCTCTCCCCTTGTCAGAGGGCCATTGCGGCCCGGGTGCTTGCCGTATCGACCCCTGTTCTGCAATCGGATGCAACCGCGTAGAACCCGGTGCATTTCCGTCCCGTGTGAACATCTCCCGCAAAAACGAGAGGAGGTTTCAGCCTGCACGCAACCCAAGATCAATTGAGCAGAACCACTAACTGATAGCGGCCCGCCAGGAGGGCGAACTCCTGACAGGCCTGAGATCCAGCTAACTAGGAGCCGGAATCCCAATGCCAACCGTAACCGTGCTGGCCACGGCGCACCTCAACCACTCACCAACAGGTGCACAGCACGGAAATTTCTGTGCACTCGGACGCTCGTGGGCCGCCTCGTGGGGAGAAGAGCTCCGACGAGATCTGGGTCGGTCCGGAGTGCGCCCGCCGCCGGGGCGGACACGCAGCGCCACAAGCGGTTGGGCCGACGGGGCACGGTCATCTATCAGGGGAATATCCGACGGCTCCAGTCACCGCCGATGGCACCTGCCTTGCTACGGTCGGCTCGTGCACGACCGTTATAACGTCCCTGGATTAGATGGCGTCCGTGCCGTGGCAATTCTTCTGGTCCTCGGCCAGCACGCCCCGACCAGGCCGCTCATCGACGGCTTCGTCGGTGTGACTGTGTTCTTCTGCCTGTCGGGGTTTCTCATCACCACCCTATTGATCCGCGAACTCCACACCGGCACCATCGATGTGCGCGCGTTCTATCGCCGACGCGTGGCGCGCCTGGCCCCGGCGTTGGTGACGGTCGTATCGGTGACGGTCGTGGTGCTGCTCATAGGTCGAACAGCATTCCCCTTGCCGACGCACCTCAGTGTCGGGCAGATTCTCGCACCCGCCGGCGCAGCCGTTTCATATACAACAAGCCTCTTTGACTCGACTGGCCACTCTTTCGCTACTCAGGACTACCTCAACTACACATGGTCGCTCTCGATCGAAGAGCAGTTCTACCTGCTGTGGCCCCTCGCAGTGCTCTTGGGCTATCGTCGCAATCCTCGGCTGTTCGCCGCGCTCACCGCGTCGCTCATCGGGATCACCCTGGCGATTAACCTCTACCTCGGCCTGAGTCGAGAGGTGAAATACGATCCGCACGAGTATTTCGGGAGCGACACAAATGCGCTACCTATCCTGATCGGCTCATTGCTCGCGATCGTTGTTCACAACAATTGGCTGTCTCGGACGCTTCGATATCTTGCGCCCTGTGCGCTGCTAGCCGTTGCCCTCCTGCCCGTCCTGGCACATCGGAACGACACCTATCGTTGCTCCCTGGTGACCGTCGCGGGGACCGGACTGACGCTCGTGACGTTGATCGGTGTCGTGACACGGCCGCGATCGGCAGCTGGATCACTGCTGGCAAGCAGCCCAATGCGGTGGCTGGGCCAGCGGTCGTATTCGATCTATCTCTGGAATGACCTGGCGCGAATCGCGATACTCACTACGCTTGGACATACGGTAGTCGGTGATATCGCCTGGATTGCCATGTTCGTCGTGCTGGCCGAGGCGAGCTTCCGGTTCGTCGAGCGCCCGCTGCGGGCTAAATTTGCCCGGAGATCTGGTGTATCTCGAACTCGAGGCGGCGGGCACCCCACCGCGGATGCGCCTGCCGCAGCTCACACACCGCCGCCTGGGCCTCGATGACGTCCCGGCCTCGATGATGTACTGCAGATATGACCGCGGCCCGACCCTTCGACTGCAGCCTAGCCCTTGCATGATTTGGTGGTCCGAGGGCCCCGCAAGGGCAGAAGCCGACAGCGATACCGGTGCGGACGTGACGCGGTTGGTGCGGGATCCAGTACTGACGTTTTCGCTGGTAGTGGGGCGGCTGGGGTTCGAACCCACGACCGACGGATTGTGAGAGCGCCCGGCGACGTCGACCCGGCCGTCTACCTGCGACCGAAGTCTCCAAGGGGTGGCCCGTACGGCCTTGATGACCACCTGCGTCTCCGGTTCGTGTCACGTCCCGTGTCATGCGGGAAGACGCCGACGCGGGCACGTTGGACGAGCCACGCGGCTGTGCGCCGTGCTCGTCGCCGCCGGGATGACGGTCGGCGCCCATACCTGGGACCAACAGTGGCCGACCGGCGCCTCGGCGCCGACTCCGAGGGAACGCTCCGCCTCGCTCACGGCTAGCGCGATTTCACCAACTTCGGAGTCCACGTGCTGCTCGCAACCAGCGGACGACGAGCCGCATGCCATGCTCAGATTCAGACCCCACGCGACTGTGTCAGGCTCCCGCGCATCGTCTGGTACAGCAGGGCGGTCGTCACGGCGAGCACGATCGTGCCGATGGATTCCACGACCAGGGTGGGCGGCACCGGTCGGTAGCTCAGTACCTCGTGGATACCGAACAGTCCGACGGTGAGCGCAAGCACCAGGGCGAGCAATGTGCCCGCCATGAACAGTGTGCCGAGCACGCTGGCCAGCAGCAGGAGCCGCCCCCGCAGGACTACGATGGCGATCGCCAGCACCAGCCCACCGACCGCGTTCAGCCAGAAGGGCTTGCCGAGCGTTCCGGCACCCTTGAGGGCGAGGTACAGGTGGATCCCACCCATGGTCAGCAGGAGGAGGGCGCTCAGCACCTGCCAGACGAAGACTGAGCGCAGCGCGCGGTGGCCGTCGCCGGCAGCCGAAACCGGAACGCGGGAGCCGCCTCGCTCAGGCTTCATTGCCATGTCTCCACTACCTTCCTGATACTCATCAGGCTCCCATTCGGACGGGCGGACCCTCGAGACGGCGGCTGTCGAGACGAAGTCGTCGCTACCACTGCTCACAACGTACTGTCGGTATCGGGGTTGTGGAAGGCCCACCCAAGACTGAGCGGGGTAGACGGACACTGCCGCTGGACGAGGCTTTGGTGGCCGCTCTCAGGTCCCTCAAGGCTCGACAGGCACAAGAGAGACTGCGTGCTGGCCGGGCCTACAGGGCCGCTTGTGCGGACTGTGGTGGCGAGCACCTGGTCGTCAACGAGACCGGAGAGCCGTATCTACCGGAGTGGTACAGCGATACGTTCAACAACCGGTTCAAAGCGGCCGGGCTTCCGGTCTACCGGCTCCACGACGCACGGCACACCAGTGTCACGTTGATGATTCTCAACGGTGTTCCGATCCCGGTGGTCTCGGCATGGCACGGACATGCGACACCCGCATTCACGATGGCTTTCTATGCCCACAGCCAAGACGATGCCCTTGCCAGGGCGGGGGAGAGGTTGGCCGATGTGTACGGGTCAGCCCAGGGCAGGCTGTGAATCCCATGATCAACTTGTCGGTGAACTTTTTGTGGAAATCGGGGCCTTCAGGCCAATGCACGAATCCTGCCAACCAGAGCAATACACCTCTCGCTAGGAGTTTCACCGGTGGGAGCAAGCAGGCTCGAACTGCTGACCCCTTCCTTGTAAGGGAAGTGCTCTACCAACTGAGCTATGCTCCCGGGTCGCTGCGACAGTCTATGCAGCCGGCAGCTGCTGATGCGACGACGGCAACGGCTATCCGACGCCCTCGCCACCTAGCAGACTGGGGTTCTGCTGCCGGGTCGTTACGACTCATACGCTGCGGACGCAGCTAGTGTGTCGGTGCTGGCTCGACGAGTACACCAAGAGCTGCTCGCGCAATCCCGCGCTCGCAGTTCACGAGTATGGCTTACGGGAGTAGGCGTGCCCAACAAACATCTCGCCGCAGCGCTTGGAGCGCTGACTGGTCTGGTCAGCCTGGTCGCGATGATTCGGCTTGTCTCTGGCGCTTTCACCGAGGGGATGTCGACCTTCGCCTGGGTGGCGATTCTCCTGGCCATGCTGCCCTGGATCGGATACGCGGCATGGCGCGCGCGTCACGGTCAGCTCAGCCGGCGGGGCGCTCTCGCGGTGCTACTCGTGAACGTTGTCGGCTGTGGTGTCGTATGGCTTTCCGTCCTCGGCCCGGTGATTGCGTTGAGTTGCTCCTTGGCTGCATTCGTCGTCATCTGGGTCAGCGACTGGCCGGCACGGCGCCCCTTGACCGAAGAGAGGTTCGTCCGCATCGAGGAGTTGCGTCGCGCTGATGACTCTTGACTGAGACCTAAGCAGCGCGCAGCCAGAACGGCTTGCTCTTGGAGCATGAGGTGCGCACGTAGAGTGGATCATTGTGGCCGGACCCGACTTTGCTGTCGCGCTCGCAGACCTTGACAGGTCCTTGAGCTCGATCGAGGCCGTCGTCGACCCCGATCGCAAACGCGCCGAGATCGCTGAACTGGAGCAGCAGGTAGCCGCTCCAGATCTGTGGGACAACCAAGACAACGCCCAACGTGTGACATCACGGCTCTCCACACTGCAAGCCGAGGTTGATCGGTTAGTTGGGCTGCGCGCCCAGCTGGGAGACATCGGCGCTCTGGTCGAACTTGGGCAAGAAGAAGGAGACCCGGCCAGCCTCGCCGAGGCGGCGGAAGCACTCACGGCCCTGCAACAGGCAGTTGAGGTGCTCGAGGTCCGAACACTGCTGTCCGGCGAGTACGACGAGCGCGACGCGCTGGTCACCATTCGCTCCGAGGCGGGCGGCGTTGATGCGGCCGACTTCGCTGCCATGTTGTTGCGGATGTACCTGCGCTGGGCCGAACGGCATCGTTACCAGACCGAGGTCTACGACACGTCCTACGCCGAAGAGGCGGGTATCAAGTCCGCAACATTCCAGGTCAGGGCACCCTTCGCGTACGGGACGCTTTCGGTTGAGCAAGGCACACATCGGCTTGTTCGGATCTCGCCTTTCGACAACCAGGGCCGCCGACAAACCTCGTTTGCAGGTGTAGAAGTGCTCCCGGTCACCGAAGCAGCTGATCACATCGACATACCCGAGTCGGATCTACGCATTGATGTTTTCCGGTCGTCGGGGCCCGGCGGGCAGAGCGTCAACACCACCGACTCCGCCGTACGCATCACGCATCTGCCGACCGGCATCGTCGTGTCGTGTCAAAACGAAAAGTCGCAGCTGCAGAACAAGGCGGCCGCGCTTCGCGTCTTGCAGTCCCGGCTGCTGGAACGGGCGCGGCAGGAGCGCGAGGCGCAGCTCAATGCTTTGAAGGGCGATGGGGGCAACAGCTGGGGCTCCCAGATGCGCTCCTACGTGCTGCACCCGTATCAAATGGTGAAGGACTTGCGCACTGACTACGAGGTCTCGAATCCGGATGCGGTCTTCGACGGAGATCTGGACGGCTTTATCGAGTCCGGGATCCGTTGGCGGATGACGAGCGCCTCAGCCTGAGCAACCACAGTCCCTTTGCCCAAACCTCTTACTCGGTCGCGACTTCCTTCCACTGCCTGAGCCCAAATGACGGGCTCGCACCGGTGATCGTGCTCCGTTACCAGAGCTTGACTTACACTCGATCCTGGCCGTCTGGCGTCCGTAGGACGTCGGAGCTGTCTATCGGGGGAAGCACAGCGTGATTCGTTTCGAGAATGTATCCAAGACGTACGACGGTCAGCGCCGGGCAGCGCTCGACAACATCGATGTCGATATTGACAAAGGGGAGTTCGTCTTCTTGGTCGGGGCATCAGGGTCCGGCAAGTCGACATTCTTGCGACTAATTTTGCGGGAGCAGCGAGCCAGCACGGGCAAGGTCTTTGTCGCCGGCCGCGAGCTCAACAAACTGCGCAGCTGGAAGATCCCGGCCATGCGTCGCCAAATTGGCACGGTCTTTCAAGATTTCAGGCTGCTGCCGAACAAGAACGTGACCGAAAACGTCGCGTTCGCTCTCCAGGTGATCGGCAAACCTGCATCGACCATCAATCGCGTGGTTCCCGAGGTGCTGGAGCTTGTTGGGCTCGGCGGCAAGGGGGACCGGCTGCCCGAGGAGTTGTCAGGCGGCGAGCAGCAACGCGTCGCGATCGCTCGCGCGTTTGTGAACCGGCCGATGATCTTGATCGCCGACGAGCCCACGGGGAACCTTGATCCGGCCACCAGCGTCGGGATCATGAAGCTGCTCGACCGCATCAACCGCGCGGACACGACCGTGCTGATGGCGACGCACGACTCAACCATCGTCGACCAGATGCGGAAGCGAGTGATCGAGCTGGATGACGGTGAAGTCGTCCGGGATCAAAGCAGAGGCGTCTACGGCTACCAGTAGCTGTCGCCGAGCCGAAGACCGAACGACCGCTGCCAATCGATCTATTGGGGAATAGTCAATGCGTTTCCGTCACATCTTGTCCGAGACCCGCGCGGGGCTACGGCAGAACCTGACCATGACCCTGGCGGTCATCATGACCATGTGGGTGTCGCTGTCGCTGTTCGGCGCAGGCCTGCTCGCCAGCCAGCAGGTCGACCTGATGAAGGGGCGCTGGTACGACAAGATCGAGATTTCGATCTTCCTGTGCGCCAAAGACACTCGCGGCGACCAGTGTGATCCTGGTCAGGACGTCACTCAGGGACAAAAAGATGAGATCCAGCGAACGCTGGAAGGCAACCCGGAGGTGGCGCAGGACGGGATCTACTTCGAGACCAAGCAAGAGGCGTACGCGGAGTTCCAGAGAGCGTACGAGGGGAGTCCGATCCAAGACTCGCTGACCGTCGACCAGATGCAGGAGTCGTTCCGCGTCAAGCTGAAGAACCCGGAGGAATACCAAGGCGTCGTGAGCTCGGTCGTCGGGCTCAAGGGTGTGCAGAAAGTCCAGGACCTGCACCAATTGCTTGATCCGTTCTTCCGCGCGCTGAATGTGCTCCAGTGGTCGACTGCGGGCGCATCGGCGCTGTTGTTGCTTGCTTCTGCGCTCCAGATTGGCAACACAATACGTCTCGCGACCTTCGCGCGACGCCGAGAGATTGGCATCATGCGCCTGGTCGGTGCGAGCAACTTCTACATCACCATGCCGTTCTTGCTCGGCGCGGTGATCTCGGCGTTGCTCGGTGTGGCTCTCGCGTGCCTGACCATGGCTGCCGGTGTCTACTTCTGGATCATCCGCGGAGTCCGAAACTCGATCCGGTTCATCGCCTGGATCGGTTGGCAGCAGACTGCAATAGCAATGCTTGGTGTCGTTGTGGTGGGCCTCGTCCTCGCAGTGATCCCCACGTTGGTCACGACCCGTCGATACCTACGGGTCTGATGCGGCCTGAGTTCGAGTCTCTACCGCCCGGGTTGCCTTACCTGTTAAACCCGCGGCCAGTCAATAACCCTCGCTGCGTGACACGTTGACGCTGTACGCGGATTGCATGCCGTATACGGCGCCAAGACCCTTGTTACAGCCCAGCCGCGTGGACGCCGGTTAGATTACCCCCGACAACACTTTTGTCACAAGAGCATCACAAGTTGCCCCAATTGACTCAAGTTTCACTTGAGACTTCATGTCTGATCCATGACGAAATGTTGATTTCGGTGTTTTGGTCGCGCCAGCGCACCTCGCGACCTGCCTATCATGCCGAGGCCGCATGCAGTTGCAACCGGTGACAGCAGGCGGAGCGGCTGAGCCGTTGACAACCGAATACTGGATTGGGGAAAGCTGTGGCTCCGGATCTTCCCTACGTCCGTCAGGACGTTCCGGACGACAGCGAAGCACCTCAAGTTGGTGGTCGCTTCGCCAGGCTGTCAAGAAGTAAAGAACTTCTTGCTCGAACGCCTGCGTCCAAGGGCATAACTGCATTTTTGTCGGCACTGCACATCGCAGGTGCGCGCATCGCACGAATAGCCGTCGCTGTCGCGGTGGCGTCGGCAGTCGCGCTCTCCGCGCTCGTGCCCATGGCCTCCGGGGACGAGTTGGCTGCGCGCCGGGCGCAGGTCAAACAACAGATCGCCAAGACCAAGGGCGACCTCGGTGAGTCGAGCAAGGCGCTCAGCAAGGCTGCGGTCGCGGTCGACAAGGCGCAGCACAGGTTGGACGTGGCGAGTGCGCAGCTCGCGACAACAAGACAAGAACTGTCGGCGGCCGAGGTGCAGGATTCTCGAATGGCCGTGAGGCTGCGGATAGCTCGAGCCGACCTGGGAGCGGCGATCGCCGCGGTAAACGCCGGCCAGGCGCGATTGGACGCCGAGCAAACCAAAGCCGGACAGATGATTCGAGACCAGTACCAGCAGCAGAGCAACCTACTGCCGGTCGCAGTCCTGCTCGATCCGCACTCCACAGAGGATGTGCAAACCCGCCTGCAGTGGTCAACTACCCTGTTCGACTCCACGCAGGCGCAGATCGACCGGCTCACCCTGCTGCAGCGTCAGCTCGATGCTGCGCGCGTTCGGAAGGCCGAACTGAAGGCGAAGGTTGTAGCGGCACGTCACGAGGCGGCAGCCAACCTCAAGCTCAAGAAGTCATTGGAATTACGCGCTACGGCTGAGAAGGGCACCGTGGCGCAGCTGGTGCGCCAGCGAAAAGCCGCTGAAGACCAGGCCGAGGCCGACGTCGCGCAAGACAAGGCTCACTATGCAGACTTGGTCAAGGAACGCGCTTCGGTCGAGAAGCGCATTGCCGCCCGGATTGCCAAGGCCGCCGCGGAGCGCAAACGGGCAGCCGAGCGAGCGGCCGCGGAGCGCAAGGCGGGCGCAGCGCGGCGCTCTTCCCACGCAACGAGCAAGCACACGCATCGCTCAAGTGGCTCCACAACCTCTAGCGCTGGCCACGGATTCTCGTTCCCCGTGGCGGCTCGGATCACCTCCCCGTTCGGCATGCGATTCCATCCGGTACTGCACTACTGGAAGCTGCATGATGGCACTGACTTCGGCGCCGCCTGCGGTACGCCGATCCGTGCTGCCTACGCCGGCCGTGTCGCGGAGCGCTACTACAACGCGGGTTACGGCAACCGCCTGATGATCGACCATGGCTACGTCGGCGGTCGGTATGTGACAACGGGTTACAACCATGCCAGCCACTACGTCGTCCATGTCGGGCAGCGAGTGCGCGAGGGGCAGATCATCGGCTATGTCGGCACCACTGGGTTCTCAACCGGTTGCCACCTTCATCTGATGGTCTGGATCGGCGGCCGGTTGCGCAACCCCATGACCTGGTTTTGAGGATTGCTTCCCAGCGGCAGCGAGCAATCAGATAGAGCCAGCGTCAGACAGAGCGAGCGTCAGCGAGCGGAGCAATCAACCCCGGATCGCGTGCCGCCGTGCTGAGGAGGAGCGAGGGGACACGCTTTTCGTCCCGGAGCGACGACGAAGTAGGCGGCTGCCAGGCGCGATCCGCGCGGAGCGAGCGGAGCAATCAAAGGCGGCATGATTGAGAGCATGGCGAAGGAGAAGGGCCGCAGGCTCATCGCGCAAAACCGCAAGGCTCGGCACGACTACCACATCCACGACATCTATGAGGCCGGGGTCGTCCTCGGTGGGACCGAGGTCAAATCGCTGCGCGAGGGGCGTGCCAACCTCACCGACGCCTACGCAACTGTCGAGGATGGGGAGGTTTGGCTGCGCGGGGCGCACATCCCCGAATACAGCCATGGCACCTGGACTAACCACTCGGCGCGCCGTACTCGCAAGTTG
>Ga0307287_10000830_pt1 | contig 10468 bp, 19 predicted proteins | sample ER_DNA_141_FD_194485 | JGI IMG/M metagenome (GOLD analysis project Ga0307287, IMG submission 194485) | Bulk soil microbial communities from the East River watershed near Crested Butte, Colorado, United States - ER_DNA_141 | ecosystem: Environmental > Terrestrial > Soil > Floodplain | place...
CGGCAGCGGAACCCGAGCGACGGGCACTTCGAGGAGACCGATATGGCGATGCTGGTACCGAGCCGTCGGTCAGCGTCGAACGTCGCAGGCGAGATCGTGAAGCTGCTCCACGCACGGGGCTTCGTAGTGGTGGGGCACGCGGACGGCTCGCGCGACATCGACAACTGCGCGGTCCTCGTGAACAGCCCTCCAACCCGTTCCCCAACACGTCGAGGTGGGAAGCGGAGAAAGCCTAGTCGGGACGGCGGGATTTGAACCCGCGACCCCCTGAACCCCATTGAGCACCCCAAAGAGGCGCCGAAGGATGGCGCAACCTTTTTTACCTCTGTAAGTTCGGTTTGTCGAACCATCACCGGCGTCCCGGTTCGGGTCGCCGATCCGTAGTCAACGGAGCCCCCCAACCGGCTCCCCAACACCGAGGTCTCCATGTACGGCGACGAAGCCAAAACCGCGCGCTTCCCCAGTGGCCACGTTGTCCCACTGGTTCCACCCGACCGCGTTGGGCCCCCGGGCTCGCTCGCCGAGCTCGTACAGCGGGCCGAGGCGCTGCGCGAGGTGGCCTTCAAAGCGTCAACCCTCGCGCGCGAGGTGGAGCGAGCCCTCCTCGGGGATCGACCGGAGGTCGCGGGCCGGAACGCCCCGCCTCGGCCTGAGCCTTCCAGCTTCGCTCAACGTGTCGAGGCGCTCCTGGTGGACACGATCGACGCGCTCGAGATGGTGCACGACGCGCTCAACCGGATTCAGGCCGCGTTCTGATGCCGCGCTACCGCATCCGCACGCGGCCCGACGTCGTCGTCGACGCGTTCCAGTTCACAAAACTGCGGCTCGCCAAGGCGCGGGTGCGCCGCGGCGTAGTGAGTGACCGGCCCGACTGGATCGAGGCTGCGTTCGGTCCGCCGCTGGCGGTCGGCGGGCTGTGGTGGGGACGCGGCGTTCAACACGCCACGGTGTGGACCTCGTGGGGTCTTTCCCGCGAGGACTGTCTGGCGCTGCTGGAGGCGAGCCGCCCCAAGCAGGTCGCCACTGACTATCGGGCCGCCGTCAGGTACGTGCGCTGGCTCGCGACAGAGGACGGATCCACCGGCAAAGGGACGGGGCGCCACATCGCGGCGTTCATATTGCGCGCACGGCAGGTTCGGCACCCGGGCTGCATCTGCCCTTTATGGATACGCGCCGATAACTGTCCGGCTCATCGGGCGAGTTTGTGAGCCGCGCCATTCCAAAGACACGACTTGAACGAGCTGCATGGGGGGTTGTGACCAAGACGATCAAACACCCTGAGCTGGCCGACGCGATGGGGGAACTCCTTCGCGCCTTGACTGCGCGAATGACACCGCGCCAACTCCACCAGTGGACCACGCAAGCGAAAATAGCCTGTGCGTTACTGCGCGAACGCCGAGCAACCGGAGAGCGATTGCATGAGGCCGTCCAGGCTGCCCATGAATTACTGCGTGAACTAATCCGATCGCAGAAACGACTGGAATCGGGGTCCGCCCCACGCGGGACCCTGGAGGACCCGAAGTGAGCGACTGTTTCACCTACCTCTCGCTCGGGGCTGGTGTCCAGAGCACGGCGCTTCTCGTGATGAGCGCCCGGGGCCTTCACGACTGCCCCCGGGCCGACATCGCGGTGTTTGCCGATACAGGCGACGAGCCGGGCTGGGTGTACGAGCACTTGGCGCGCTTGGAAGCGTGGAGCCCGATCCCAATTCACCGAGTACAGAAGGGCGTCCTATCTCACGACCTCATCCTCCGCCAACAAGTCGGGGGACGTTTTGCGAGCATCCCGCTCTATACCGCCTCACCGGCTGGGGATCGCGAAGGAATGTTGCGGCGGCAATGTACCCGGGAATACAAGATCGAGCCGATTGAGAAGTTCGTGCGCCAGTTCCTCGGCTATCAGCCGCGCTTTAAGGTGCGCCACCAGGTCACCGCGCTCATGGGCATTTCGGTAGATGAAGCGTTGCGAATGAAGCCGTCGCGCACGGGTTGGATCACGAATCGCTACCCGCTCGTCGATGCCGGGCTGACGCGCCGCGACTGTGAGCGTATCATCGCCGCCGAGGGCCTGCCCGCGCCCCGGAAGTCGTCGTGTGTGTTCTGCCCGTACCACTCGGACTCGTTCTGGAAGGACTTGAAGCAGAACCACGCCGCCGAGTTTGCCAAGGCCGTGGCGTTCGACGAGCAGGTGCGGAACATGACGATGGGTGGCATCGAACAGCCCGCCTTCGTGCATCGGTCGTGCCAGCCGCTCGCCGCCGTGGACTTCGATCCCCAGAGAGATCAAGTGGATATGTTCATCAACGAGTGTGAAGGGATGTGCGGCGTATGACCGCCCCACGCGGGACCCCCCAGGAGGGCAAGTGAGAATCTGCGAACGCTGTGGGCATCCTGACTCGTGGCATCGGCTCGACGACGCGCTGAACATTCCGCCGACTGATCCGGCCGCGCCGTTCCGGTGCATCGGCTACGACTGCGAAGTCTCAGGGCGTCCACCCAAGCAACCGGCGTGCGATTGCCCTGACTTCGTGGCCCCACGCGGGACCCCGGAGCCTCGGTGAAGCGGCGGACGATTGGCGGCACTGATAATGCGGCCGTGCTCGGCGCCGCGAAGCATCGCATCCGCACGCGGCCCGACGTCGTCGTCGACGCGTTCCAGTTCACGAAACTACGGCTCGCCAAGGCGCGCGTGCGCCGCGGCGCCGGTGCGAGCGACCGTCCGGCCTGGGTCGAGGCTGCGTTCGGTCCGCCCCTGGCGGTCGGTGGGCTGTGGTGGGGACGCGGCAAGCAGCAGGGGAAGCTCGTCCTCGGCACGGCCGACGGTGGCCGCGCCATCGTTCGGCCGGCCTACTGGGTCATCCGTGACCCGCAGGGACGTCTCAGCGTCACCGACCCCGTGAGCTTCGACGTGGCGTACGAGGCGGTCGACGGGTGACCGAGCGCGCGCCGATCTCGCTGGCGCTGCGGTTCCGCGTTCTTCGCCGGGACCGCTTTACCTGCCGGTATTGCGGTGCGCATCCTCCCTTCGTGGAGCTGGTGCTCGACCACGTTCAGTCCGTCGCTGACGGCGGCTCCACGGACGAGCAGAACCTCACGACGAGCTGCGCCGATTGCAATGCGGGCAAGGGAGCCGCCAGCCTCCGGCTAGGAGAGCTGCGGCCTCGCTCCCGTGCCAGCGAGGCGGACACCGACCTCGCCGAATACTACGGCGATCTCGTCGTCGCCGACGCGTTTGGGTTGGGCCCATTCACCCCCCGCGAGCGCCTCGATCTCATGGAGGAGTTCGGCGAGGACCTGGCTGAGTACGTGGTGGCCCGTGGGTGATTGGCCTGAACCGCTCGGCCCCGGCGACGTGCGCGCGTTCAACGCGTCGCTCGTCGTGCCCGACGGCGCCAAGCGTGTTTGGGTGGAGCAGTACCTCCTCGACACCAAGGGCCTCGGGTGCTGGCTCACCCACGAGCAGCTCGGGGCGCGCCTCGGCATGAGCGCCCGCAGCGTGGAGACCTACCGACTGCGGCTCGAGGACGCGGGCTGCGTCAAGCGTCTGAAGGAGCCGGGAGTGCGGGCGCACGGCTGGCGGTCCACCATCCCCGACCACTGCCGACTGCGATCGCAGCGGCCGTCGCCGGTGGAGGTGGAGAGGCACCGCACGTTCATCGACCGACATGTCGGTGGGCTGGGGATCGAAGCCGGGAAGTGGCCGCCGAGACCCGCAGCCAGCGAGGACGAAACCCGCACCAGTGCGGGGCGGAACCCGCAATCAGTGGCCCTGAAAGCCGCACCAGTGCGGGTTTCGGACGCGCTCTCTACTGCCTTTGACTCTCAGGCTGATTCCAAACTCTCATCTGCCTTAGACGTTGAAGGCAAACGAGATAGTGAGTCTCACCTAGAAGCAAGGCGAAAGGCAGAAGAGCGGCCGCGAGCCGAAATCGAAGCTGAAGGTCTGGCTCGAATCCGGGCAACGAAAGCGACCTCACTTGGGCCGCGAGATCCCGCCGTCGTCCGCGCCGAGTACCTGGCGGTCGCGAAGCTCCAGCGCGGGGAGATCCTCGCGCCGGAGGAGTGTACGCTCGTGAAAGGGTGGCTCGATCGGCAGCCCGCGACCCGACGGCAGGCGTTCAAGGACGCGGCCAAGAAGGCGGTCGGCGAGTGAGCGAGCTGGTGCAGGGTGAGTGTCTTGAGGTCATGCGCGCCCTCGATGCCAACAGCGTCGACGCCATCGTGACAGACCCGCCATACGCCTTGACCGCGAACAAGAAGGGCGGTAGTGGCCTCGCGTCCGTGAACACCAAGTCCCCGGGTGGCCGGGCGCGTATCGGCACCGGCAATGGCGCCGGTGGCTTCATGGGGAAAGCCTGGGACGCCGCGCTTCCGGGGCCAGAGGTGTGGGCGGCGGCCCTGCGGGTGGCGAAGCCGGGCGCCCACCTCGTCGCCTTCGGTGGCACGCGCACCTTCTACCGGCTGTTTTGCGCGATCGAGGACGCCGGCTGGCAGATCCGTGACACGCTCTCGTGGCTCTACGGGTCGGGCTTCCCGAAGTCGCACAACCTCAAGGGAGAGCACGACGGGAAGGGCACGGCGCTAAAGCCGGGGTGGGAACCGATCGTTCTCGCGCGCGCGCCGCTGGTCGGCACAGTGGCCGAGAACATGGCTCGCTATGGCGTGGGGGCGCTGGCGATCGACGAGTGCCGTATCGCGGGCCCGAAAGGCAACGGTGTCCGGGGGAGCTCGAACGCGACCTGCGCCGAGGAGAAGAAGTTCAATCGCTCGCCCGACGGCGCTGAGTACCGCAGCGCCGAGCACCCGACGGACCGCTGGCCGGCCAACGTCGTACTCGACGAGGACGCTGCGGCGCTCCTCGACGCGCAGAGCGGCAAGCTCACGAGCGGCGCGAATCCCACTCGGCGCGGTTCCAATAAGCTCGCCAACACCTACGGCACATTCGACGGTCAGCGCGAGTGCACGCCCGCGCGCGGCGTGGACGTCGGGGGCGCCTCGCGGTTCTACTACTGCGCCAAGGCGAGCCGCGCTGAACGTGACGAGGGCCTCGAGCACCTACCCGTCCAGCACGTCACGTCGCGGCCACAATCCGACGACGAGGACGACCGAACCATCCAGGAGCGCCTCCACGGCCGCCTCGGTCGCAACCACCATCCGACCGTCAAGCCGGTGGCGCTGATGCGCTGGCTCTGCCGCTTAGTGACGCCGCCGGGCGGTCTCGTGCTAGATCCGTTCACCGGCTCGGGCAGCACCGGTATTGCGGCGGTCTGCGAGGGGCTACGGTTCTTGGGCATCGAGCGAGAGGCGGCGTCCGTCGAGATCGCGCGAGCCCGCATCGCGCACGCGCGCCGCCAGCCCTCGCTCTGGGAAGCTCCATGACCGTCGCCGAGCGGTTCTGGGCGAAGGTGCTGATGGGCGGGCCCGACGAGTGCTGGCCTTACGTCGGCGCGCTGAACGCCGACAAGTACGGCGTCTTCCGCGTCGACAGGAACGGCGTCGGCCTCGTCTACGCGCACCGGCTCGCCTGGTCGCTCACGAACGGGCCGATCCCCGAGGGGCTCGAGATCATGCACACCTGCCCCGTGCGGCCGCGCCTCCGGTCGTGCTGCAACCCCGCGCACCTGAAGCCGGGCACGCACGAGCAGAACTGTCAGGACCTCTGGCACCAGGAGAAGCGGGGCCGGAAGTGGGGCCCGGTCGCCAAGCAGCTCGCGGTGGTGGCGTGAAGGTCCCGACCGAGAAGCAGGTCATCGCCCGGATCTGGCGGCTCTACACGAGCACCGGGTGCACCGTCTACTCGACGCAGCAGTTCCGGCCGTCGCGCCAGGCGATTGGACTCCCAGACCTGTATGTCGTGCATCCCCGCGGTGCGTGGTGGCACGAGGCCAAGCGCCCGGGCGGCAAGCAGTCGGACGGCCAGCGCGCGTTCCAGGCGAACGTCGTGTTCGCCGGCGTGACCTACGTGCTGGGTGGCGTGGACGAGGCGCGGGCCGAGCTCGAGCGCCGCGGCATCCTGAAGGGCGGATTCACCACCGACCTCACAGCCTTCGCTCCCCTCTCCCCTGTCCAGGCGGACCCATGAGCAGCCCCAACACGGTGCACCAGCTCACCCAGGGCACCATCGACGCGATGCTCGCCGCGGCCGCCCAGCAGGGCGAGCACGCCGGCTGGCGGCGCGGCTTCCTGTCGGCGCTCGTGTGCGTCGCCCTCGGGATGCTGCTCGAGGGACTGCTGCACCTGTTCGGGTAAGCGGTCGGCGACCGGCCTACTTGACAGCCCCCGGCCCCCTCCCTACATTCGGGAAACCGAAGGCACACAGGGAAACCGTACCATGGGAGGGTGAGAGTATGGCCGCCATCATCAACCTCGACGATCAGACCTACGCCGCACGCACCCGCGCGCTCGCCGCGTGGTGGTGCATGGGCTCGTCGACGCTGAACCCGGCGCAGGTGTTCGCGCTGGAAATCGTATGACCACCGCCAGAGTGATCGACCTTATGGCGGCCCTTACCGCCTCGCTGCGTGAGACGGAATTGCAGCGCCGGGCAATCTCTACCGGCGGCGCCCTGACGCCAGCCGACATCGAGGCAAACGACGTCGAGTTTCGCTGTGAGCCTGACCCCGAGCCCGATCCATTCCCGGCGAGCGTGAAATGCGGGTGGTGTGGCGGCGAGGGGCGCCTCACGACGGGAGGGGACTGCGCCGAGTGCGAAGGCACGGGCGAAGTGGCGACGCCGTGAAGACCACCGCCGCAGGTCCCGGGCTGCCGATGGCCCGGCGCGCGCCGGTCCCTGCACCGGCGCGTCCGCCGGTGCCCCATTCCTCGTGGTGGATCGACGCCGACGCCGGCGAGTTAGTGCGGACCGCGGACGGCCGCAGGTGGGACACGCGCGATGTCCCGGAGCTCGCGCGCAGCAGCCGCGACCGCAACGCCGTCGACCTGGACGCCGTCGATGCGTGGGTGAACGAACAGACGGAACTCGACTGATGACCACGTTACCCAACCATTGCCAGGAGGGTCGTATGACCACCGCCGCCAACGAAGTCGAAGTCGGAACGATCCGCGCGCGCGCGCTTGATGCCTACAACGCCCAGCGCGAGGCCGCCTCGGCGCGCCGCACGCTCGAGGAGCAAACGTTTCTGGCGCAGTACGGGCCCGGCCTCGTCGACGCCGTTCGTCGGCTCGGTGTCGACGTCACCCAAGCGCCCGAGGTGCTGCCCAGCGAGGACCACGCGCGCCTGTGGGGCGCAACGGACACCGATAACCCGACCGTCGGCATCTACCTGGACGACGGGCTCGTGCTGTGCCTCGCCCCGGATAGCCCGCTTCCCATCACCGGCGGCCTCTACGCCGCTGTCGCGTGCCCACAGTGCGAGAACCTCCAGCGAGGTGGGTGGATCAAGGACCTCTCCGACCTGGGTGCGGCCATCGAGAAGCAAGCCGGCCGGTGCGTCGACTGCCTGGGGTTGAAGCCAGCGCCCCAGCTCGATCGGCGCGCGCAGGTGGCGTGGCCCGACGACGAGAATACCGAGCACCGGCTGCTCGTCACGATCGCGGAGAACCTGGCCGTGATCGCCCACAACCTCGACTACTGCGTCGACTGTGGTGCGTCGGTGGCGGGCCGCGGCACGTGACCGAGCGGGGCGCGACACACCCGCACTTCGCCGCCGCGGCGCCCGAGCGCCGGTGGACGAAGTCCCTCGGCGAGCTGAAGTCGACGCTGCGCCAGGAGGCGTTCGCGGCGCGCGGGCGCTGGGTCTGGTACGTGCTGCCGCACGGCGCCTTCGTCGCGATGCGCGTCAACCCGGAGACGATGCGGAAGGAGCTGCGCATTGGGCGCCGCACGCACCCGCCGCTTGGTGCGCCGCCGGTGGACGAGCAGGCCCGCGCGAAGTGGGCCCTCGAGCTAAAGACCTTCCGCTCCTACCTGGGCGCGGAGTCGTGGCGCCTGGTCGAGGACAACTACCAGAGCGCCGTGCTGGTCGAGGCGGCTAGACCCGAGCCCCAGGCGCCGCCCTCGTGCGCGCGCTGCGGGCGCCCCGCGGAAGCCGGTCCGTACAAAGAGCAACTGTGCAACGCGTGCGCGCTCGAGCTGGGGCGCGCCGAGTCGTCCGCCCGGAGTGGCACGTGAGCGCCCAGGACGTACAGGACTTCTGGATACTCATCGCGGGTGCGCTGGTGAACGGGATCGTGATCGGGTTCTGGCTCGAGCAGAAGCTTCAGGCGGCCGAGCGCAAGAGCGCGAGGCCGCTGACCGCCGAGGACCTGCCGGCCATGTACGACGCCGTAGGACGCGAGATCGACAGGCTCGTGGAGGAGATCGACGACCCCTCCGGCGTGCCGAGCTGGAGTACCGCCGAGCCGCGCGACATCCCGCCGTACAACAGCCCGCTCGGCCGGATGCTCAAGCAGGTGCTCGACGAGAACCCGCGCATACGGGTGCGCCAGGCCATCACGGTCGCGTGGCGCGCGCTCCAAGAGCGTCGGAAGTGGTGAGCCTCCTGCGTCGGGTCCTCCTCGTGGCGCTCCTCGCGGCGAGCGTCGTGTCGTGCGCCGTGCCGACCGACCCCTGCCCGCTGCCGCCCGAGCAACACCCGGAGGCGTGGACGGCACGGCCGGTGCTCACGCCTGCCGGCGACCTCGTCGCCTGGACGTACATCTGCACGGGCCCAGACGTGGTGGCGCGGTAGCCGGTGGGCGGGTACGATTCGACGGGCAACCGAACCGGTGAGGGTTGACCGAACCGCGCGCCCATGCCGTTGTTCACTCAACCCCGGAGGTGTTCGATGACTCGACTGCCTGGCGTCCTTGCCCTCGTCGCGCTGATCGCCCTGCTTGCGTCTCCCCCCTTGCCGGCGCAGGCGAAGTCCCCGAGCTGGACCCGCGGTGACTGGCAACTGGCCGGGCTCGCGACAAGCGCCATCGCCGCCGACTGCATCACGACCAACCAGGCCCTGCGCCGCGGTGCTCGTGAGCTGAACCCGTTCCTCGGTGAGCGACCGGGTACGACCAGCCTGACCATCGGTTGCGTTCTCGCGACCGGCGCCACCGTGGCGATCGCCGACGCCCTGCCCCGGAAGTGGCGAAAGCGCGTCTTCGTGGGCGTAGCGGTCCTCGGCTTCGGGATGGCGGTCTGGAACACCCAGCAGCACGGTCGACTGCGACCGAGCCTCTAACACGGATACCCTCGGCCCCCCGCTCTCTGTGGGGCTTTTTCACGTCCGCCCGCTTGCTCGGTTCGCTGAACAATGGTAGGTTAACTGAACCGTGGCGACCTCGACTAAGCCAGCGCAGAAGTCACGCGAGAAGTCACGCGCGACACCACCAAAGCCGCCCGGGCGACCGTTTCAACGTGGTGGCGCTCAGGGTCCGGGTCGTGGTCCGAAGAAGGGCGCCCCGAACGCTGGTCGGCCGAAGGACAAGATCGTCGAGCTCGCGGCCAAGGGGCTCGAGCAGGCACTCCCGCTGCTCATCAAGACCGCGCTCGGGAAGCCGACGGAGATCCAGCAGGACGAGGAGGGCAACGAGACCGGCTACACCGTGTCCGCGTCCGCCAACGAGCGCAGCAAGGCCGTCGAGGTGCTGGGGAAGGTGGCGCGGAAGATCGGCGCCCGCATCGAGGTCGAGCAGACCGGCGACAAACCGTTCATCGTGATTCTGAGACCAGAGTAACCCGGAGGAGGCACCTATGCGACAGCCCACGTTTCTCGGACCCCTGCAGCTGCTGAGCGGTGCCCACGACCGCGGCAAAGGGATGTGCGCGATGGAGGCGGCGGCCTACCTCGCGGGAGAGCAGCACAGCGATTCACCCGAGTGCGTCTCGCCGGTGATCGCTGCGTTCATGCGGCGCTGGAACGACGGTGTGTCGAACGCGGTGCGCCAGGGACTGAAGCCGCTGATTCCGCGCGTGCTGCACACGGCCACGGGCCGCGCGGACGAGTTGACGCGCGCGTGGCTGGTCGTGGACTGGTCCGTGCGTGAGCGGTTCGCGCTGTGGCTCGAGCGCGGTGGGTTGCGTGACCACGCGATCGCCGTGCGCGCACTGGCGCCGATCACGGGCGTGGAGACGGCGAAGGCTGCGGCGCCGGTGGTCAAGGCGGCGCGTCGCGCCGCCCGCGACGCCCTCGCCGCCCTCGGCGCCCGCGCCGCCCGCGACGCCCTCGCCGCCCTCGGCGCCCGCGACGCCCGCGCCGCCCGCGACGCCCGCGACGCCCGCGACGCCCTCGCCGCCCTCGGCGCCCGCGACGCCCGCGCCGCCCGCGACGCCCGCGACGCCCGCGCCGCCCTCGCCGCCCTCGGCGCCCGCGACGCCCGCGACGCCCTCGGCGCCCGCGACGCCCGCGACGCCCTCGACGCCCTCGACGCCCTCGCCGCCCTCGCCGCCCTCGACGCCCTCGACGCCCTCGACGCCCGCGCCGCCCTCGACGCCCTCGGCGCCCTCGACGCCCTGAAGAAGCACTTCGAGGCGA
>Ga0307287_10000833_pt1 | contig 10433 bp, 11 predicted proteins | sample ER_DNA_141_FD_194485 | JGI IMG/M metagenome (GOLD analysis project Ga0307287, IMG submission 194485) | Bulk soil microbial communities from the East River watershed near Crested Butte, Colorado, United States - ER_DNA_141 | ecosystem: Environmental > Terrestrial > Soil > Floodplain | place...
GGAGCCCGAGGGTCCAGCCGAGTCGTCCGAGCGGACCCATCGTCGTGGGCCCGGACCGCCATCGCGACGTCTTGTGGTCGCGCATCGGATTTCCGACGAAGGTCCCGGGCTCATGGAGCGGAGGGCTGGGGGCGAACGGCGTCACGGGCGTGAAGCAGGTGGCGCACCAGCTCAGGTCGGGGGGCAGCGCCGCTCCGCAGGACCGGCAGTTCCGTCCGCTGGGCATAGGAGAGGTATCGGAACGCGCGCGACCTCGATTGATGGGCCTGCCGGTAGCATGGGGCTCACGCCGGCGGCCGCAGCCAGCGGCCGGGAAAGGAGTCCACGCTCATGGCCGACCTCCCAAGGCCTGCACTGATGGAGGCCGTCACCTCTCTCGCCAAGCGGCGAGGCATCGCGTTCCAGTCCTCGGAGATCTACGGGGGTCTCCGCTCGTCGTGGGATTACGGCCCGCTCGGGACCGAGCTCAAACGCAACGTCCGCGAGCAGTGGTGGCGCTCCACGGTGCAGCTGCGGGACGACATCGTCGGGCTCGAGGCCGCCGTCATCATGTCGCCCAAAGTGTGGGAGGCATCGGGCCATCTCGAGGTCTTCACCGACCCCCTGGTCGAGTGCCTCAACTGTCATCAGCGATTCCGCGCGGACCACCTGCCCGAACCACCGACATGTCCGAACTGCGGTCAGACCGCGTTCACGCAGCCGCGCAACTTCCACCTGATGTTCAAGACGAACATGGGCCCGATCGAGGATGCCGAGAACACCGTGTACCTGCGCCCGGAGACGGCGCAGGGGATGTTCGTCGACTTCGTCACGATCCAGCAGGTGAGCCGCAAGAAGATCCCGTTCGGGATCGCGCAGATCGGGCGCGCGTTCCGCAACGAGATCACACCGGGGAACTTCATCTACCGCCTGCGGGAGTTCGAGCAGATGGAGATGGAGTTCTTCGTCGAGCCGGGCACCGACGAAGACTGGCACGAGTTCTGGATCAGGGAGCGGATGGGCTGGTGGACCGACCTGGGGATCCGCGAGGAGAACCTCCGCATCCGCGAGCACGACCCCGATGAACTGTCGCACTACTCGAAGCGCACCGTCGACATCGAGTACCGGTTCCCGTTCACGGATTGGGGCGAGCTCGAGGGCATCGCGAACCGGACCGACTTCGACCTGAAGGCGCACCAGGAGGCCTCCGGTGAGGACCTCACGTACTTCGATCAGGAGAACGAGCGCCGCTATCACCCCTACGTGATCGAGCCCGCGGCCGGCGTGGATCGGGCCGTGCTCGCGTTCCTACTGGACGCCTACCGCGAGGAGCAGGCGCCGACCGCGAAGGGCGGCACGGAGAAGCGCACGTACCTCGCCCTCGACCGGCGTCTGGCTCCGACGAAGGTCGCGGTGCTCCCGCTGTCACGCAACGAGCGACTCACGCCGGAGGCTCGCCGGGTGTTCGACCTGGTGAAGGGCGAGTGGATGTGCGACTACGACGACGCGGGCTCGATCGGCCGGCGCTACCGGCGGCAGGACGAGGTCGGAACGCCGTTCTGCGTGACCGTCGATTTCGATTCGCTGGAGGACGCGCAGGTCACGGTTCGCGAACGGGACTCGATGACCCAGGACCGCCTGCCGATCGACGACCTCGTCGCCTACCTCTCGGAGCGCCTGTGATCGCCTACGCGGTGGCATTCGTGTTGTGGGTGGGGGCGATCGTCGCGATCGCTGTCTCGGCGGCGGGGTTCCTCGAGTCGACGGGGCTCCTCGTCACCTCGGCCGTGCTCTCCGGTCTCGCGATCGTGGCCGCCGCGAGCGCGCTGGTCCTCTCGAGGCGTCGGTGAAGCCGGTGAGAGGGGCGCAGGCGAGATGGATCGCCACGATATGTGTGGCGCCGATCATCGCCGTCGCGTGCACGCGAGGACCGGAGGTGCCGCGGTCGCCCGCCGCGCCTGCGAACCCGGGCGTCAAAGTCAAGTTGGGGCCGACCACGGCCTTCCAGGCGATGCGCCGGCTCTGCATCCCGGCCGACATCACGGCCGATCCGGTGACGAAGGTGCCGACGCCTCCCGCGGTCGCGGAGGTGGAGCACCAGGTGGAGTCCGTACGCGGCCTCACCTATGAACGGCCCGTGAACATCGAGCCCATCACGCCGGCGGAGATGGACAGGCGGCTGCGCCGCTACTTCGACTCGTACTACCCGAGGAGGTTCTACGCGCGTCGGAGCGACGCGTGGGCGACGATCGGCGCGATCCCGCCCGACGTCGGGATCCTCGAGGCCCTCAACACCTACCAGCAGGGACAGGTGCTCGGCTACTACAACTCGCAGAACGAGGAGCTCGTCTACACGGGCGACGTAAACCTCGACCGGGTCGAGCACTTCGTGCTGGCCCACGAGCTCACGCATGCGATCGACGACCAGCACTTCAACCTGGACCGGCTGGACGACATGGTGATGCGCTGCGACGACGAGGTGTTCCAGGCGGCGCTCGGCGTCGTCGAGGGGAGCGCCAACCACTTCGCGACTCAGGTGCTGTTCCGTTTCCCCGTGTCGGCACCAGGCTCGGTGTCCGGCGGTGGGTCGGCCGGCAAGGTGCCGCCGCTGATCACCGAGCTCCAGGCGTATCCGTACACCGCGGGACAGCGGTTCGTGGACGCTCTGTCCGACCAGGGAGGGACGACGGCGGTCAACGATGCCCTGCGGACGTTCCCGACCACGACCGAGCAGATCCTGCACCCCTCGAAGTTCCCGGGGGAGGTGGCAAAGCCTGTGAACGTGCCGGACTTCGCGCCGACGTTCGGTCCGAAGTGGCACGATCTCGACGTGATGGTGGTCGGCGAACTCTGGCTGAAGGCGTTGCTCGATCTTCGGCTCGACGAGGCGGCGGCGACGTCGGCCGCGGCCGGCTGGGGAGGCGGGGTCTACCGCGCGTGGAGCGACGGCGGGGACGTGGCGGTGATCGTGAGCACCGTCTGGGACACGACGAACGACGCGAAAGAGTTCAGCGACGCCCTCAGCCAATGGCTCTCCCGGGGCTCCGGGCCCGGGCTCGTGCTGAAGGCGGACGGGAATAGGGTCCAGGCGGGGTTCGCGTCGTCCAAGGACGTGATGGGCGCCGTGTCGGCGGCCTTGCGGTCGCTCTAGATGCCGCGGGTTCTTCCGCTCGCGCTCCTGGCTTCGCTCGCACTCGTGGCCTGCGAGAGCAGGCGCTTGCCGCCGCCGAGCCCGTCGACCACCCCGGCGAGTGGTCGTGCCGACATCGGAGGCTACGAGCTCGCGTACGAGTGCGTGGGCGATGGCGAGCCGACCGTGATCCTGGAGGCCGGGCTCGGCGCGGCCGGCACGAGCGAGTTCTTCGACTTCATCGACCGGGTCGCGGGAACCACGCGCGTCTGCACCTATGACCGAGCCGGGACGGGAGTGAGCGACGACCGACCCGCGGGCCAGCACGTGACAGCCGCCTTGATGGCGGAGGAGCTGCACCGGTTGCTCGACGTCCTGAAGATCAAGCTCCCGATCGTCTTGGTGGCACATTCGTACGGCGGCATGCCCGTCCGGGCGTTCGAGGGCACGTACCCGAACGACGTCGCCGGCATGGTGTTGATCGACGTCTCGAGCGAGCCGGAGGTCCCCGTCTACGAGCGGCTCAAGGCTGGTCCATGGATCGACGGCACCGACAAGATCGATATCCACGCGACCGTTCGGGAGCTCCACGCCGCGGGCGACCTCGGCGACATGCCACTGATCGTGGTGACCGCCGGGATCATCGAGGACGAGTGGCTCGCGACCGTTCCGAAGCTGGCAGCACGCGCCCAGGTCCGCCTCGCCGATCTGTCTTCGAACGCGATCCACGTCGTCGCGAGCGACTCGGGGCACTTCGTGCACCGAGACGCGCCGGATGTGGTGCTGGCGGCGATCGAGCAGGTGGTCGAGGCCGCTCGGTCAGGATCGCCATTGGCCTCGTGCGCCGATGTGTTCGGCTCGCTGGACGCTGAGTGTGTTGTGTCGGGGGCGATCCCGAAGCTCGTGCCCGCGTAGCTCGCTAGGTGACCGGCTCGATCCGAAGATCCGTGTGGCGTGCGATCACGTCGAAGTCTCGGTCGGCATGGAGCACGGGAACCCCTTCGCGGATCGCGACGGCGGCGATGAGGCAGTCGAGCGTGTTCCGAACCGGCTCACCGGCGATCCGGCACGCCCGCCACACAGCCGACGCGCGTTCGTACGTCACCAGGTCCTGGACCCTCAGCATGGTGAAAGAAAGGAGTCGAACCCGCGTGGCGCGGAGCTCCCGTTTGGATCTGGCGCCTGCGAGCAGTTCCATCACGATCGGTTCCGTCACGGCGATCTCGTCACCGGAATCCAACAGATGCCGCAACGCCAGGTGAACGCCACTCCCCGTGCCGCGGAACTCTTCGATCCAAGCGGAGGAATCGGGAAGGATCATCGGGGTTTCTTGGCCGGCGGCTTCGCATTCGGCCCGTCGGGAACCTCGTCGCCCCAGATCTCCCGAGCCTCCTCGTCGGTCATGTCTGCCCACATGCCCTCGAGCTCGAGAGCCGCTTTCCACGGGTCCGTCATGGGCGCTTCGTCCTGGCCGAGTACCGCATGGAGCGCGAAATCGATCGCAGAGCGCCTGGACTCCAGCCCGTATCGGGCCATGACCTGCGTCACGAGGGTCTCATCGATGACGACATTGGTGCGAACCATGCGTCCCATGCTGCCACGGTAGCACTCGATACACAGTGATGTGTATCACGATCCAGGTAAGCGCCCATGCCCCCTCGGGGATAGAACAGGACGGTGCAGGATCGGGCTGGGTTCGAGGCCTTCTACGCGGTGAACCTTCCCCGCATCCTGCGGGCGTGCACGCTCGTGCTGCTCGACCGCGCTGCGGCGGAGGACGTGGCGGCCGAGGCGTTCAGCAAGCTCTGGTCCCATTGGGGCCAGATCCGCGGTAACGACCACGCGGGCGGATACGTGTTCAAGACGGCGATGCGGCTGTGTTCGAAACGGAGGCGTCACGTGGCTCGGGAGGTAGTCGGTGTGGTGCCGGAGCGGAACCTGGCGACGGATCCAGAGACGCGCGTCTCCGTGATGGATGCGCTTCGCGGCCTCCCGCTCCGGCAGCGGCAGTCCGTTGTGCTCCGCGACTGGGCCGGGTTCGAGACGAGCGAGGTAGCGAGGATCCTCGGCACAAAAGAGAGCACCGTCCGAGTACACCTGGCGCGAGGTCGCGCGGCGCTGCGAGCGGTGCTGACAGTGGAGGGGAGAGAACGATGAACGACGTTCGCGATGAAGCGCTGGGCGCACTCCTGGAGCGGGCGGCGACCGGGATCGAGTCGGAACCGGTCGATCACCTGCCGGAGGTCCTCCGACGCGGGAGTCGCAGACGCGCGATCCGCTTCACGGCGATCGCCGCTGCCGTCGCCATGTTCGTCGGAGCCGTCTCGTGGGCGGGGCTGACGTTTCCGAGGGACATCGATCAGATCCCGGCCGACATCAGAGACTGGCGCACGTTCGCCTCGCTCGAAGAGAATGGATGGACGATCCAGGTGCCACCTCCCTGGCGGGTCCAGGAGCTGCCGGCGTGTGCAACCGCCCCCGAACGGATCGGTGTGAGTGTGACGAACACCGACTTCGTGTTTCGGAACCCCAAGGGCGAACAGCCGCGATGCGCAGATCGCCACGTCTTCGCGGGGTTCCCGCGTGACGGCGTCGTATTCCAGTTCCAACCCTGGGGGGACTTCGGGCTGATCCTGCCGCAGGCCAGCACCCATCTTCCGCTCTCGGCGGATCTCCTCGAGAGTTCGGGGGGCATCAGCGGTGGCCCGTCCGAGAGGAACGCTGCCGTGTGGGTCGGAGGGAGGCCGGTCGGGATCGTCCGCCAGTACGTTGGATCGGACGCCTCGGCGGCAGACATAGCCGCGCTGGACCGCATGCTCGCGTCTTTTCGAGTTCGTTCGGTCGATCGGTGGACCGAAACCGGCGAGGGGCTGACGACGCTCCACGACGAGGAGCGCGACTACGAGGTCACGTATCCGGATGGCTGGACAGTCGCGGACGAGAACCTCACGCCGTGGCTCAGTTCGCCCTCAGAGATCCTGTCGCTCGTGACCTTCCCGCTCCGAGTCAGTGAGCAGCCCGATGACGGGTTCCGGTTGTTCGATGCGCCGGTGGCTCCAGTCGCGCTCCAGGACATGCAACCGGACGACGCCTTCATCTCCCTGCAGGAGGGCGGGGGGGTATCGGCCGGATCGACGGAGAACCGACCGGACCACTTCGGACCTCGGGGCTGCGACGAGTCGATCTACGGCTGCCGCCCCTCACAGGAGCTGCCGGAGGCCTGGCGCGATGCTCCCTTCCGAGCGTGGTGGATCCCGTTCCTGGATGGGGGCCGAGCCTTCTACCTCTTCGTGGCCATCGGCACCGAAGCAACACCCGAGTTGCGCCAACAGGCGTGGGCCGTAGCCGAGAGCATCTCGTTCGAGCCGGTGCCCGCCTAGCTGCGATCGCCGAGGGTCTCGACGGCGCCGGTGGTCCGGCGGACGTCATGCTTCAGCTTCTTCTCGGCCCGCTTCTCCTTGATCCCCTTCGCGGCCTTCTTCTTGACGTTCTTGGCGCCCTTGTCCTTCGCGTGTGGCATCGCAGATCCTCCGCGGCGAGTGAGGAGGCGAGCGTACACCGCTGAGTGCCCGTTCCGTAGACTTCCGCCATGACCAAGTACGTCTACGACTTCGCCGAAGGCAATAAGGACATGAAGGACCTCCTCGGGGGGAAGGGGGCCAACCTCGCCGAGATGACCAACATGGGGCTGCCGGTCCCGCCCGGGTTCACGATCACGACCGAGGCCTGCCTGGTGTTCCTGAAGCAGGGAGGGGCTCCGCCGGAGATGCTCGAGGAGGCCGGAGAACACCTGGGCCGCCTCGAGGAGGCGATGCGTCGCCAGCTCGGCGATCCCGACGACCCCCTCCTGGTGAGCGTGCGGTCCGGCGCCAAGTTCTCGATGCCGGGGATGATGGACACCGTCCTGAACCTCGGGCTGAACGACCGGTCCGTCGAGGGGCTCGCGAAGCAGTCGGACGGCGACGGGCGCTTCGCCAAGGACGCCTACCGCCGGTTCATCCAGATGTTCGGCAAGATCGTGATGGATGTGCCGGGGGAAGCGTTCGAGGAGGCCCTCGACCGTGCGAAGGAGCGCAAGGGGCCCGGCACGCAGGACACCGACCTCGACGCCGACGACCTCACGGCGCTGATCGAGGAGTTCCGCGGGATCTATCGATCGCACACGGGTGAGGAGTTCCCGCAGGATCCGAAGGAGCAGCTCCGGCTCGCGATCGCGGCGGTGTTCCAGTCGTGGAACGGCAAGCGCGCCCGCGACTACCGGCGGCAGAACAAGATCTCCGACGACCTCGGCACCGCGGTGAACGTCCAGGCGATGGTGTTCGGCAACCGCGGCGAGGACTCGGGCACGGGCGTCGCCTTCACGCGTGATCCCTCGACGGGGGAGAAGGTGCCCTACGGCGATTACCTCGCGAACGCCCAGGGCGAGGACGTCGTGGCGGGGATCCGCAACACGCTGCCCCTGGTCGAGCTCGAGAAGCTGGATGCCGATGCGTACCGGGAGCTGCGCCAGCACATGGACACGCTCGAGCGGCACTACCGCGACATGTGCGACATCGAGTTCACGATCGAGAAGCGCAAACTCTGGATCCTTCAGGTGCGGGTGGGCAAGCGGACCGCGTTCGCCGAGTGGGTGATGGCCGACGACATGCTGGCGGAGGAGCTGATCGACGCCGATACCGCACTTCTGCGGGTGGACGCGAACCGGCTCGAGGAGCTCTTCAAGAGGCGCGTCAGGGCTGAGGACGCCACGCCGATCGCGAAGGGATTGAACGCGTCGCCCGGCGCGGCGATCGGCAAGGTGGTCTTCACGGCCGACCAGGCCGAACGCCTCGGGAAGCAGGGCGAGCGCGTGATCCTGGTCCGCCGTGAGACGACGCCCGACGACTACCACGGCATGATCGCGGCGCAGGGGATCCTGACGAGCGCCGGTGGGACGAACTCGCATGCGGCGGTCGTCGCGCGTGGCGAGGGGATCCCCGCCGTATGCGGTGCCGACGCGATCAAGCTTTCACCGGCCGACAAGAGCTTCTCAGCGGGCGGCGTCACGGTGAAGGAGGGCGACGTCATCACGATCGACGGCTTCACCGGCAACGTGTACGTCGGGGAGCTGTCCCTCGAGGAATCGGTGCTGGAGAAGGCTCGTGCCGGCGATGCCGAAGCGCGCGAGGAGAAGATCTGGAAGGCGTTCGAGTCGTTGATGGCCCACGCCGACCGGGTCCGGAGGCTGCGGGTGCGGGCGAACGCCGACACGCCCGAGCAGGCGCGGAACGCCCGTGAGCGGGGCGCGGAGGGGATCGGCCTCTGCCGGACCGAGCACATGTTCCTCGGCGAGGAACGCGTGGAGGCCGTCCGAACCATGATCTTCGCGGAGACGCCGGAGGAGGAAGCCAAGGCCTACGACGCGCTGGCGCCGCTGCAGCGCGAGGACTTCGTGGGCATCTTCAAGGCGATGGACGGGCTGCCGGTGACCGTTCGGTTGCTCGACCCGCCCCTGCACGAGTTCCTGCCGAACCAGGTCGACCTCGCGGTGGAGGTGGCCCTCGGGGAGGAGCGCGGCGAGGACGTCGAGGAGCGGAAGAGGGTGCTCCAGAAGGTCAACGAGCTGCACGAGGCCAACCCGATGCTGGGGCTTCGCGGCGTGCGGCTGGGCATCGTGAAGCCGGGGCTCTACGCGATGCAGGTGCGGGCGATCTTCGAAGCAGCCGCGCAGCTCCGGCGCGAGGGCGGTGACCCGAAGGTCGAGGTGATGATCCCGCTGGTGGCGACCGCGCCGGAGCTGCGCCAGATGCGTGAGGAGCTCGAGCCGGTGGCGGAGGAGTCGTTGGACGGCACCGAGCTCTCGCACCTCGAGTGGGGAACGATGGTCGAGCTGCCGCGGGCGGCGGTCACCGCCGCGGAGATCGCGGAGACCGCCGAGTTCTTCTCGTTCGGGACCAACGACCTGACGCAGACGGCGTTCGGGTTCTCGCGGGACGATATCGGCAAGTTCGTGGGGATGTACGAGGAGCGCAAGCTCGTGCCCGCGAACCCGTTCGTCACGATCGACATCGACGGCGTCGGCCGGCTGATGCGGATCGCGAGCGACGAGGGCCGCGCGGCGAACTCGTCCCTCCACTTGGGGATCTGCGGTGAGCACGGTGGCGACCCCGCGAGCGTCGTGTTCTGCCACGAGATCGGGCTCGACTACGTGAGCTGCTCACCGTACCGGGTGGAGACGGCTCGGCTCGCGGCCGGCCAGGCAGTCGTGGGCGCCTCCGATTCCGCCTCGAAGTAGGACATGCCACTCTTCGATTGGAGCGGCCTCGACGCCTGGGGGATCCTCCGCGCGGTGATGTTCGCGACGAGCCCAGGCGACGCGGCCGCCGCGCGGGTCGCCACCGACACCTTCCGTGCCGGCGTCCAGGCCGACGAGGCAGCCGAAGCGAAGCTCGCCAGATCGAGATGGCTCGAGCGTCACGATGCCGAGTCCACGTTCCCCTGCGGCGTCGTCCCCGAGCCGGAGCCGGCGGCCGGCGCTCCGCGACTGAACGTGGTGCCGTCGCTCCGAGCCAAGCCGGTCCCGGTGATCGCTGTCGTGCTACCGAACGAACTCGTGTTCATCCTCGAGCAGGACTCCCGGGACGTCGTCGAGCTCGGCAGGCTTCCCCGCGACGCGATCCGCGACGTCGATGTTGTCGACGCGGACGGCACGCACATACCCGAGCCCAGCCGGGAGACGTTCGAACCGGAAGCAGTCTCGCTGGTGGCTCTGACATGGACGGATGGCGCCGTCGAGGAGGAGGAGCGGTTCGGGTTCCTGATCGGCGTGGCTGGCGTGGAAAGCGGCGCGCAAGCTGCAGGCTGCACGGAAGGGGTAGTTCCGGACCGAACGGGAACGATGCCTTGTCGCGCCGCCCCTGGCCTCCTCCGATCACCCCACCGGCGAGTCCGGAGAGGATCAAGGGTCTGATGCGTCCCTCTTCGTCTGCGAGCCACGCCCCGAAGCTGTCACGCGGCCTGCACGACCTCGCGCACGGCGTCGATCACGACCTGCGGCTTGTCGCATTGGATGCAGTGGCCGGTGCCATCGATCAACTCGATGCGGGAAGCGCTGGAAAGGTTCGTCATCTCCTCCTCGAGCCGGAGATACAGCTCGTCCAGCTCCGCCACCCGCGGACCCGGCAGTCCCGGAGAGCCTCCTTCCCCGATGTTCCCGCTGTTCGGGACCGAGGGCGTCAGGATCACGAGGGGATGGTCGTCGAATGACCCCGGCGTGCTCTCCTCGCGGACGAGATCGAGGGTGGCATCGAGGTCCAGCTTCTCGAGGTTCTCGCTGGCCCAGTAG
>Ga0307287_10000835_pt1 | contig 10431 bp, 6 predicted proteins | sample ER_DNA_141_FD_194485 | JGI IMG/M metagenome (GOLD analysis project Ga0307287, IMG submission 194485) | Bulk soil microbial communities from the East River watershed near Crested Butte, Colorado, United States - ER_DNA_141 | ecosystem: Environmental > Terrestrial > Soil > Floodplain | place: USA...
ACGCAGGTCGTTGGTTGTCGCGGCCGCTGTGGCTGTCGCTTTCGGTGCGGGTCTGCTGGGCGTTTCGCGCGCCGGGCTGGGCGACGACGGACTCGGGTCGGTGACCATGCTCCTTCCGCCGGTGATGCTGTTCGCGATCGGCTATCTGTGCGCCCGCTCCACGCGGTCGCTGCGTTTCGGGCTCGAGACCGGCGTCGTGGCCGCACTCACGACCCTGGTGGCGGTGGCCGTGGTCTACGGGGTCGAGGCGGCGCACTGGTACCACGTCGCCCCCGATGTCAGTGTCCTCGACGGCGACTACGTCGAGTTCGACTCGACCAGGGCTGCCGTGCTGGACGCGGCGCATCCGGTCATCCTTCTTGTCCACCTGGTGTTCTGGTCGCCCTGGCCGGTCTTGGGCGCCTGGGTGGGGCGAGCACCGAGGTCCGCCCGCGGCTGACGCATGAACCCGTGGCGGAGGTCCGTTCCGTCACCCGTCAGGCCTGGGCCAGCTGCGGCTCCTCCAGCACTTGCGCCGCCAGCTCCTCTACCCACACGCCGCCAAGGAACGGTCGACGAACCTGTCACAGCCGCTGCCTAGCATCACTCAGGAGCCTGCGGCCGAACCATTTACTCCCGCTCCTGGGACGCCAGCTGACGTGCTTAGGTCATGTTGCCGGGTCTGGTCCCTCGACGTTGAACACGGTGGCACCGGCTCCGCCGACTCGGACGATGACGCCGGCGCCTCCGTCGGGGGCGATCGACTCGCGGTGGATCAGGTGCGGCGGGATGTAGATGAAGTCACCCTCGCCGATCTCGACCAGCTCGCTACCGCCCGGGCCGAACTCGACCATCATCCCTCCGCTGGTGACGTAGCCGTAGGTGGCATAGTCCCCGTGGTGGTGCCAGCCGGTCGAGGCGCCACCAGGGAAGACGGCGAAGCCGGCCCAGACCCCATCGTTGGCGAAGGCCTGGCCGCGCTGGATGTTGGTGGTCTGCTCGGCAGGTGGGTTCTCAAGCGTCCGCCTCGTGATGACCTGGGGGCGATCCATGGTCTCCCCCGGTCCCGAAGGGGTGCCCACAGGCGCGTGCGCCGGCTGGCATGGCCTCCACAACCCCAAGACAAGACGTGACCGAGTTACTGCAGCGCCTGAGCCTGGATCCCTGGGCTGGCCGGGGTCGTGGAACCCATTCAGGGTGTCCGGCTGGGCGAGGCGGACCTCCAGACAAGGGATGCAGATCAGCACCGTGAACAGGCCCTCGATCTCGCTGAAGGGCCCGGTGAAGGTCCCGCAGAAGGAACAGTGCGGCCCCACTCCGCACCCCCGATTGCTCGAACTGGTGTTCGAGTGACGATAGCAGGTGCCGTGCGGTTAGGCGTCGGCCTTGGTGGTGCCGGGCGGCCCGGCCAGAACGGTGGGGACGTACTCGAGCAGCTGCAGCCGACCGTCGAAGGTGCGGCTGGTAACCATGTCGAGGGCGACGTCGGGGTACCCGTCGTAGATCCGGTCGCTACCGGTGGCTCCGGTGATGACGGGGAAGACGACTACGCGGAACCGGTCCACGAGCCCGGCATTCAGGAGCGAGCGGCACAGGGTGAGGCTGCCCAGGGTGCGCATGGACTTGGTGCCTTGGTCCTTCATCTCCCGCACGGCCTCGACGGGGTCCTGGGTGACCAGTTGGGTGTTCGGCCACGCCAGCGGCTCGGTCAGGGTGGTCGAGAAGACGACCTTCGACAGGCCCGCCAGGGCATCGGTACCCGGCTCACCGTCGGTGGCCAGCCCGGACATGAGCCGATAGGTGTTCGCGCCCATCAGGACGGTGTAGTCCGCTTCCGGGTGGTCTCCCAACCAGGCGAGGTACTCGGGCCCTTCCAGGCCCCACCAGCCGGGCCAGCCCTCGGCGGCCCCGTAGCCATCGAGCGAGGTGATGAAGTCGATGACCAGTTCTGGCATCTGCGGTTCCTTTCAATGAATTGGTGAGTGGCGTTCAGCCGCCAACAACTCGCTCAGCATCGCTCCCAGAGGGACCCTACCGCGACGCCGCGACTGCACCGAGAGCGCGTCCGTCACCTCGACCACTCGAACCCCATCACCGAGAGGCCGCCTGGTTCTCGTGGTGATGCGCTGCGCTCGTGAGGACGTTCCCCTCCTTGGTGCCGTTCAGAGGTCAGTGACGACGAGGCGAACCAACGCGGCAGACCGGCCCTCACGATGTCAGCGCTGCGGCGTCGCTATCACGAACTCACCCGCGGCGACCCCTAACACCTGGGATCGCCGTTCCAAATCCGCTCATATGCACAGCGAAGATCATCAGATTACGGCCTAGTAACTAGCAACTGGTATCTTGGTGTGGTGGGCGATGACACCTGGGCAAGTTTGGCTGACCAATTTGTCACTGAGGCGTATGCCTCAGTGAAGGGGCTCGTGCGCACCTATGTGTTGCACCAGCAGCTGCTTGAGCACCTGCCGCCGCCTCCAGCGCCTGTGCTCGACGTCGGCGGTGGCGCGGGTCATCAATCGTTTCCGCTGGCCCAAGCCGGTTACGACGTGACGTTGCTTGACCCGTCGGCGGCGATGCTGGACAAAGCGCAACAGCGACTCCAGCGGCTGGCTGCTGAGGCCCAGCGACGGGTGACGCTCTTGCAGGCCGACGGCGAGCACGCCGACGAGGCGGTGGATGGACGACGCTTCGCCGCCGTGTTGTGCCATGGCGTGCTCGGGTACCTGGAGCAGCCGGAGCCGTTGGTCAACCAGCTGTGCCAGTGCGCCGCTGCCGGTGGCGTGGTCTCGATCATGACGGGCAACGCCAAGGCGATGGCGGTGCGCCCGGCCTTGGAACGGCGGTGGGACGACGCTCTGGCGTCATTCGACACCAGAACCGAGATCGGGGTGCTGGGAGTGCCGGGCCGAGCCGACACGGTGGAGGAACTCAGCGAGCTCCTGCGGAGCCGGGGCGTGGAGCCACTGCGCTGGTATGGGGTATGGCTGTTTGTCGACTGGCTCGAGTTCAGTGGAGCCGAGTTAGACCCCAGCGATGCAAAGCAGGTAGCGGCGACGGCCGCAGTCGAACTCGAAGCCAGCCGACGAGACCCCTACCGCCAACTCAGTCGCGTCTTTCATCTCGTGGGACGCAAAGGTCCCAGCTGACGGAGCAGGACTTCCGGCGGGCCATGAATATCCAGTCTCGCTACCTTCCAAGCCAATGGTCCACGCATCTGACGTACTATTTCGAGCGTGTGCTTTGTCACGAGTCGGAGGCGTTTTCTCACCCTCGACAAGGCCGGGCCGCCGTTGTGGTCGCCCTCACCAGGTGGCGGCCGCCGCCGCTTCGCCGGCCTCGTCCACCGCGACTGACCAGCCGACGTCACAGGCGCCAGTGGACGGGTTCGGGAGGGGTGTAGCTGCAGTGGGTGCCGGTGGCGACGGCCTGGCGCAGGTGGCGGCCGAGGGCGGGGTTGACGCGCTCGATGCGGGCGATGGCGTCGTGGATGCGGGCGCTGACCGCCTTGCGGGCCCGCTCGGTGTCGTCGCCCAGGCGGCGGGGGCGGCCACCGAGGCCGACCGCCCTGGACAGCTCGGCCAGTAGGGCCTCCCGTTCGAGCTGCGCCCGGTCGGCGCGGTCCCGGTCGTCGTCGGCGCCGGCCTGGTTGAGCTCGGCGTCCAGCTCGGCCAGGCGCGCCCGGTAGCCAGCGCGGGCCCGGTCGTCCAGCACCGGGTCGGCGCCGACGGCGGGCGGATGGCCGCCGAGCAGCCGCACGGCGTGGACCGGCTCCCCAGGGGCCCCGAGCAGGGTGGCAAGGTCGCGGAGGCCCTTGCTGTCGGGCAGATGGGCCGTGACGCCGTCGAAGGTCAGGGTCCACACGCCACCCTGACTGCGGAAGACGTTGGCCGCCTGGGCGGCCGGCTCCTCCAGCCGCCGCAGGTGCTCGCCGCTGAGGGCGGCCCAGGCGGTGGCGCCGGCCCGCTGGTGCAGCTCGACCGCCGCCCGCAGGTGGGCGGCGGCCTCCCCGGGGCGGCCGAGGGCGGCGGCGAGCACGCCCAGGTAGTGGTCGGCGGCCCCGGTGTAGGCGACGAACCCGCCGAGCACGGTGTGACTGCCGGCCAGGGGGCGCAGCGCCTGGTAGCTGGCGGCACGTTGCCGTCCGTCGCCGGCCAGGGCGGCGGCTTCGGCGGTGACCAGCAGGGGCCAGGGGTCATGGCTGCGTACTACCCCGGGCCGCAGCACGTAGCGGTCGGGGTCGAACCCGGCGAACGCCGCCCGGGCGGCCTCCAGGTCGCCGGCCTCGGCGAGCAGGATGGCCCGCCACGCCGGCCAGTCGCCCGAGGCCGGCCTGGGGTCGGTCCCCGCAGCCGACCGCCGGCCGTCGAAGCGCCCCAGCTCCCACAGCTGGGCGTCGGCGACGCTGTCGGCGTCGGGCTGGCCGATGCGCCGACCGAGCTGGCGGCCCTCCTCGGCGAGGGCGCGGGCCTCCTCCAGCCGGCCGGCCAGCCCCGCGGCCGCCGCCCGCCGCGACAGCGCACCCCAGCGGCCGCCGGGGTGGCCCAGCTCCCCGGCCAGCCGGCAGTACTCCTCCAGGTCGGCCAGACCGCTCCGGTCGCCCAGCTCGACCAGGGCGACCGCGCGCAGCAGCCGCGCCTGGGCGAGCAGCTCGCGGTCGCCGGCGGTGGCCGCCAGGGCCAGCATCTCCTCCACCACCGGCAGCCGCTCGCCGGCGCTGCCGGGCCGCCAGCGGGCGTCGTGCAGGGCCAGCAGTGCGAACGACAGGGTGGCCGGGTCGTCCAGCTCGCGGGCCAGGGCGACCGCCTCCTCGGCGACCGCCGGGGCGCGGGCCAGGTTGGCCTCCTCCCAGGAGTGGTGCAACTCGCGGGCCAGGCAGGCCAGCACCCGGGCGCGCAGCGGGGTGGGCCGGTCGACCATGGCAGCGGCCTCGCCGAGCAGGGCGAGCTGCTGGTCGCGGGCCGAACCAGTCGGGGCGCCGAGGGCGTGGATGCCGACCGCGGCCCGGGCCAGGCCGGCGTCGTGGCCGAGGCGGCGGGCAAGCGCGGCCGCCTCCAGATGGGTGGCGCGGGCGCCCCGGCCGTCGCCGGCCAGGGCGCGCGCCTCGGCCAGGTCCCCGAGCAGCTCCAGGCGGGCGGCGGGATCGGGCTGCTCGACCAGGTCGAGGGCAGCCACAGCGCGCTCGGCGTGGTCGCGGGCGTCCTCGAAGGCGAGCCGGGCGGCGGCCTCGCGGGCGGCCAGACCGGACCACCGGACCGCCTCGGCCGCCTCAGCGGTCGCGCCCGCCGAGGCCGCGGCCAGGTGGTGGGCGGCCAGCTCGGCGGTGTGGACGGTCGCCCCCTCGGCCCGCAGCTCGGCCAGCGCCCCCGCCACGGCCAGGTGCAGGCCGGCCCGCTGGGCGGCCGGCAGCCCGCCGTAGATCGTCTCGCGGAACAGGTCGTGGGCGAACCGGTAGGGGCCGAGGGGCGCGCCCGGGGCCGTAAGCACCCGCGCCCGGACCGCCTCGGAGAGCAGGTCGGCCAGATCGTCGCCGCGGCCGGGCAGCACCCTGGCGAGCACCTCCACGCCGACCTGGGGACCGGTCACCGCGGCGACCGCCAGCACCTCGGCGCAGGGCTGGGACAGGCGGGCCAGGCGCCTCTCCAGGGTGTCGCGGACGCCGTCGAGCACGGCCGGGGCGGGCGCCAGGCCGCCGCCGCCTGGGGCCGGCTGAGCGGCCAGCAGGCGGGCCAGCTCGCGGACAAAGAAGGGGTTGCCGCCGGTTCGCCGCCGCACCTCGGCGGCGACCGCATCCGGCGGCCGCCGCCCGGTGACCGCCTCCATGAGCGCGGCCACCTCGGCCGGGGCCAGCCCGGCCAGGGCGACGACCTCGCCGGCGGCGGCGAGCTCGTGCAGCCCGGCCGGCGCCTCCAGGTCCCGGTAGGTGCCGAGCAGCAGGACCGGGTCGAGGGCCAGATGGCGGGCGGCGAACCGCAGCAGCCGCAGCGACGCCTCGTCGGCCCAGTGCAGGTCGTCGAGGACCACCAGCAGCGGCTGCCGGGCGGCCAGCCCGGCCAGGACCCGCACCACCGCGTCGAACAGCTGGAAGCGGGCCACCTCCGGCCCCTCGCTGGGGCCGCCCGGATTCTCGGCGGCGACACCGGGGAGCAGCCGAGCGGCCACCCCGAGCTCGGCCGCCGGCGCCGCCTCGGCTGCGGCGCGCAGCACCTGCACCCACGGCCAGTAGGCGGGGACGGCCTCGCCCTGCCAGCACTGGCCCCACAGCACCCGCGCACCCGCGCCGGCGGCCTGCCTGGCCAGCTCGGCGGCGAGGGCGGTCTTGCCGATGCCGGCCTCCCCGGCCAGCAGCGCCACCCCGCCGCGACCACGGGCCGCGCCGTCCAGCGCGTCCCGCAGCACGGCCAGCGCCGCGTCCCGTCCGACCAGCCGCTCCCTCTGGCTCATGCCACCGATTGTCGCAGGTGGCTAGGGTCGCAGCTCCAGGACCAGGTTGAGGGGGGCATCGACCGGGACCCGGCGCACGCGGCCGAAGCCGGCCGCCGCCGCCACCTCGCGCAGAGCGGCCTCGCCGGCCAGCGTGCCCAGGGCGTGGCCCTCCTGGGCCAGGGCGTTGGGGGTGCAGGCGATCACCGAGGCGCCGTACCACATGCGGCCGAGCGGGTTGAGGTTGTCCTCCACCCTGTCGGCGCCGAGCGGCTCGACCAGCATGACCGCCCCGCCCTCGGTGAGCGCGGCACGGGCGTGGTCCAGGGCGCCCACCGGGTCGCCCAGGTCGTGCAGGACGTCGAACAGGGTGACGAGGTCGTAGCCGCCGCCGGGAACAGGGAAGTCCTTGGCCGTGGCCACCTCGAAGCGGACCCGCTCGGCCACGCCGGCGGCCGCGGCCGCCCGCCGGGCGCGGGCGATCGAGCCGTCGTGGGCGTCGAAGCCGTCCACCCTGGCGTGCGGCCGGGCTGTGGCCAGTGCGATCGACGGGGAGCCGTAGCCGCAGCCGATGTCGGCCACCCGCCCGCCGCTGTCCAGCCGCGGCCCGGCCCCGTCCAGGCCGTCCAGGAACGCCCCGACCTGCTCGGGCCCGAGGGCGACCCGGCCGAGGGCGTCGGCGCCGTCCAGGTAGGCGGGCGACTTCTGGTCCCAGCCCACCCCCTGGCCGCCGCGGAAGGCCTCCACGTAGGCAGGGAAGTCCTGGCCCATGGCCAGCAGCATGGTGACGCAGGCGTCCAGGATCGCCCCGCCCGGCCCGTGCACAAGGGCGGCGGCGACCTCGTCGGGCAGGGTGAAACGGCCGCCGGCCGGGTCGTAGGCGACCCAGCCGCCGGCGGCCTGCGCCTTGAGCCACTCGCGGGCGTACGCCTCGGCGGTGCCGACCTGCCCGGCCAGCTCGGCCGGGGTCAGGGGCCCGGCGCCGGCCATCGCCTGCCACAGCCCGGCCCGCCAGCCGAGCGTGGCCGTCAGCGTGCCCAGGGCCACGCCCAGCTCCTCCACGACCTTGCCCATGGTCGCCTGGACCTTGGCTGGGTCCACGGTCGTCTGCTCGACGGTCATCGCGATGCTCCTCTCGGTAGGTGCAGGCCGTCACCCCAGGGGCGCCAGATCCCATCTGGCGGCTCGCCAGCCCGGCCGTGGCGCCCTCTGGATGAGCGGCGCCAGGTGCTGGCGCCCAGCGCCCGGGAGGCAGCGATGACCACGACGACGGGACTGACCGGCCTGGCTGGCGAGCTGCAGTGGCTGGACGCGACGGCCCAGGCCGAGCTGGCGCGGCGCGGCGAGGTGACCCCGGTCGAGCTGGTCGAGGCGGCGATCGACCGCATCGAGCGGCTGAACCCGGCCCTCAACGCGGTGGTGACGCCGGCCTTCGACCTGGCCCTGGACGCCGCCCGGGAGGTCGGCGGCAGCCCCTTCGCCGGGGTGCCGTTCCTGCTCAAGGACCTGGCGGTGGAGTGGGCCGGGGTGCGGTTCACCGAGGGCTCGGCCTTCCTCGGCGACCTGGTCTCCCGCCACGACCAGGAACTGGTCGTGCGGCTGCGGCGCGCCGGGCTGGTCCTGCTCGGAAAGACCAACACGCCCGAGTTCGGCCTGCTCCCCACCTGCGAGCCCGCGCTGTTCGGGCCGGCCCGCAACCCCTGGGACCTCTCCCGGACGACCGGCGGCTCCAGCGGCGGGTCGGCCGCGGCGGTCGCCGCCGGCCTGGTCCCCATGGCCCACGCCAACGACCTCGGCGGCTCGATCCGCTTCCCCGCCTCCTGCTGCGGGCTGTTTGGCCTCAAGCCCACCCGGGCCCGTAACCCGCTCGGTCCCGCGTACGGCGAGGTGCTGGCCGGCATGGCCGTCGAGCACGCCCTGACCCGGTCGGTGCGCGACAGCGCCGCCCTGCTGGACGCCACCGCCGGGCTCGACCTGGGCGACCCCTACCCGGCACCGCCGCGGCGGCGGCCGTTCCTTCGCGAAGTCGGCGCCGACCCCGGCCGGCTGCGGATCGCCTGGTCGGCCACTGCGGCCGACGGCGTGCCGGTGCATCCCGACTGCCTGGCGGCCCTGGGCGACGCGGCCCGGCTCTGCGCCGGCCTCGGCCACGAGCTGGTCGAACGGGACCTGCCCGGCCTGACCCCGGCGGTCGGGGTGGCGATCGGCACCGCCTGGCGGGCGGCGGTCGCCTGGATCGTCGCCTACTGGGCCCGGCGCCGCGGGCGCGAACCGCGCGACGGCGAGCTGGAGCCACTCACCCGGGTCTGGTGGGAGGAGGGGCGACGCCTGCCCGCCGCCGACTACCTGCTTGCCCTCGACGACCTGCGCGCGTTCGCCCGCGTGGTGGCGCGGTTCTTCGCCCGCGAGCGCATCGATGCCTGGCTCACGCCCACCCTGTCGGAGCCGCCGGTGCCGCTCGGCGAGATCGTCTCCACGCCGGACTGGCCGCTGCGGGCGGCCGAGCGGTCACGCGGCTTCGTCGGCTTCCCGGCGGTGGTGGCCAACATCACCGGCGCGCCGGCCATGTCGGTGCCGCTGTGGTGGAACCCGGCCGGGTTGCCCGTCGGGATCCACTTCCTCGGCCGCTTCGGCGACGAGGCCACCCTGCTGCGGCTGGCCTCCCAGCTCGAGCAGGCGCGCCCCTGGGCCGGGAGGTGGCCTGTCCCGGGACCGGGGTAGTCCGGGCGGCCCGTGCAAAGGCCGTGGCCATGGACTGGAACAGGTCGGGTAGCCTTGGCTCCGACATGGCGGCGCCGTAGCACGCCAGTCAGGTGGTGTTGAAGCGCTATGCTCGATGCGTCAAGACCACTCAGCAACAAGAAACGCGGCTCAGCAGCGGTTTTGACGGGACGTGGCGCAGCTTGGTCAGCGCACCTGCTTTGGGAGCAGGGGGTCGCCGGTTCAAATCCGGCCGTCCCGACCACCAGCAGTCCAGGTCAACGGCTCTCCCCCGCCGACCTGGGCGGACGTGAGGACTTCGCGCGCCGGTTTCGTGCCACTAGCGTGCCACTAGCTCCCTCGACCTGTCCCTCGGGCGGCAGGGTGGCGGCGGCCTGGACCAGCGCGTCGAGGGCGGCGGCGATGGCCTGGTCACGGCCGGCCATCACATGCTGGTAGCGCAGCGCCACCTGCGGGGAAGTGTGGCCCATGCGCTCCATCAACTCCCGGGTGTTCGCCCCCGCAGCCAGGGCCAGGGTGGCAGCCGAGTGGCGCAGATCATGGAACCGCAACCCTTCCACGCCGGCCGCCCGGGTTGCTCGGACCCACCAGCGACGGCGAAAGTTAGAGCGGCGCAGATAGCCACCCTTCGGGGCCGGGAACACCAGCCCCTCCGGTCCCGGCTCGGCGAACTCGGCCAGGTGCTCGGCCAGAGCGACGGCGGCCACCGCTGGAAGGGTGATGGTGCGGCGACCGGCTGCCGTCTTGGGCGGGCCCGGAATGAGCTGACCGTTGACCTCGGCCACTTGCTCGGCCACCGTCACCCGGCCATGCAGCAGATCGACCCGCTTGACCTTGAGGCCGACCAGCTCGCCCCAGCGCAGCCCACCGTAGGCGGCCACCAGGACCAGCGCCCGATAACGATCACCAACCGCCTCGGCCAGCGCGGCGATCTGGGGCACGGTGGCGAACCGCATCTCTGGCGCCCGCTCTTGCCCGGCGCCCTTGACCGTGCAGGGATTGCGAACCAGATAGTCCGCCTCCACAGCCGCGCCCAGGATGCGCGACAACAGCCGGTAGGCCTTGGCGACCGTGCTCGGGCTCAGCTGATGAGCCTGGAGAGTGGCCAACCAGGCACGCACCGCCAGCGCGTCGATGCTGCTTAGGGCGGCCTTGCCGAAGGTTGGGAGCAGGAACCGGCGAAGCAGGTAGCCATACAGGTTGGACTTCCCCCCTGAGGCAGGACACCTCCGTTGAGTGGAGGATGTCCGCATGGAAGACAGACAGCAAAGGAACCGGCGCCGGTTCACCGCCGAGTTCAAGCGTGAC